>ERZ836877.4466-NODE-4466-length-14334-cov-3.443729_pt1 | contig 14334 bp, 12 predicted proteins | sample MGYA00519469_ERZ836877 | MGnify/ENA primary metagenome ERZ836877 (study PRJEB31850, sample SAMEA3708809) | human gut metagenome | biome: human gut; feature: human-associated habitat; material: faeces | place: China | collected 2014 ... | reverse complement strand
GCGCCCAATGGCGGTGTCGGGTGTCTCGACGCTTACATTGGGTTTCTTCAGCAGCGGTTCCAGACAGGGGTGGCTCTGCAGGCGGGGGCTGAAAAGGATGTACTCATGTTCCGGATACCGGTCGGAGAGCACATCCACAAGTAGCCTGGAATAGTTGCCCAGACCGGTGTTGTTGAACACGGCGCGTTTCCCGTCGTATCCTATTCTCATCTGTGTTCAGGTTATGGTATTGAGTGACTGGGGATGCCGATACTTTTTTCAGGCCTCGTCCATCTGGTGGGTCATGGGTATCTGGCGCATGATGGAGTTGTCGAGAGATATGAGTGTCTCGGTGCCGGTGACACCGGGAATCATCTGTATCTTCTTGTTCAGCAGCTCCATAAGGTGCTCGTTATCTCTTACTATGAGCTTTATGAGCATGGTGTAGGGGCCAGTGGTGAAGTGGCATTCGATCACTTCGGGTATCTTTTCAAGCTCAGGGACAACGTTGCTGTACATGGCTCCGCGCTCAAGGTTCACGCCGATGTAGGTGCAGGTGCTGTAGCCGAGCAGCTTCGGGTTTACGGTGTAGCCGCTTCCTGTGATTATGCCAAGCTCGCTCATGCGCTGTATGCGCTGATGGATGGCGGCGCGTGACACGCCGCATACCTGGGCCACATCCTTGGAGGGTATGCGGGCGTTATGCATTACTATTGAAAGAATTTTTCGGTCAAGGTTGTCGATACAGTCCAATCGATCCATGTTGGTTTATACAGTGTCTTGATGTATAGGTGTTTTTTTGTCTCCGGCCGCAGTGTAATGCCGGCCTTTCAAGTGCGAAATTACGTAAAAAATCCCAAATGGCTAACATTATGCCAAAAAAATCTTCGACTCTCCCGCCAAAATGTTGGAATGTATGTGATTTACAGGCAATATGATCTCAATGTGGTGACGAAGTGATCAGTGTGGGGGCTTTCCCGTTGGGCAGACACTCGAGTTCGTCCACATACTCTATGGCCACGTTTTCGGCGCCAAGCATCACATTGCCGTAATACTGGCGCAGGAAGGCGCCGTCCCCATCCTCGGTGAATCCCTCACCGCGTATTATCCTGACTATGAGTTTCCCGGGGGAGGGCTGCACGAACTGTACGCCGTCGGCATGCAGCGGATATTCGTCGTGGAACTCGATGGTGCTTATGTTTATGTCGCTCCCGTCGGCGAGCCGTATCATGGTCTGGTCGCGCCTCCCTTCTATGGCGCTCAGTATCTCTTTGCGTATGCCGTCGATTGTGCGTGTCTCGCCTGTCTTGCGGGCATAGTCGCCGGTGCGGTAGCGCAGCAGGGGCATCACACGGTTATAGAAGGTGGTGCCTGTGAGTTCGCCGTAGTCCGAGGGGTTGCCGTCGTCGCCTATCACCTCGGCGTATCCGTAGCCCGGCTCTATGGCGAATGTGGGCTTGTCGTCGAGCTGTTCTATGAAGATGAGTTTCTCGGTGTGGCCGTAGAATGTGGCGATCTTTATGCCGAGTTCCCCGCTGAAGAAGCGGTATGTGGCCTGGGGCACGCTCTCGGAGGTGAGCAGGGCGAGCCGGATGAACGATGTGTCGAGCCCGTAGCGCAGGAAGAGGCGGAGCATACGGGTGCATGCCGAGGGGTAGCCGTAGAGGGTGTGGACATGGTTGCGGCGCATCACCGAGTGCATCTTGCGCACATATGCCTCGTCGCTGCGGCATCCGTCGAATATGATCTCGCGGGTGGCGGGGTTCACCATATAGTCACGCCCGTTTTTCAGCTGTTTGCGGCGTATGGTGGCCTTGATGCCGAAGTCGTATCCGGCGCGTTTCCATACGCCGGTCACAAATGCCATCTCAGTCACGTAGCGGTTTGCGGGGATGAGGAAACGCATCGGTTTGCCGGAAGTGCCGGAAGTGCGCAGTTCCACATGCGGTAGCGAGGAGGCTTCGTCGGAGATGAACTTATCGAAGTTGGCACGCACGGTGTCTTTGTCGATGAACGCGAATGTGCGGCGGAAATCCTCTGCGGAGCGTATCACCGTGCCGGCATACCGTTCGCGGTAGTAGGGCACATGCTGTATCGCATAGTTGGCCATCTCCACCAGTTTCTTTTCCGGATCAATGGCGGGGATGGAGCGTTGGAAACGCTTCATCGCCCTCCCGTATACCCTGTCGCCAAGACGGTTGAGGTGGAGCAATGGGAGCATCATCCAGTTTGGTGCTTCCTGTATCCTGTTCTTTATGAAATCGGCTAAACCTTTCAAATGTTCGGCAGTTAGATGGTGTGTAAAACTGGGGGTGGAATTATGCGTGATTTTATCTGGAAGCCTCGCGTTCGGTGAAATACCGGTCGTATGCCTCGAGGAGCGCTTTTGAAGTATGTTCCCAGCTGAGATGGTTGATGATGCGGTCGCGGCCTGTCTGCGACATGCGTTCGCGCCGGGCGGGATCGTCAAGCAGCTCCACTACTTTGCGTGCCAGGTCGGCCGCGTCGTTGGGGCGCGCGTAGAGCGACGCCTCCCCGGCGGAGTAGCGCCCCTCGGTGAGGTCGAACTGCACGATGGGTTTGCCCAGAGCCATGTATTCCAGGATCTTGTTCATTGTGGATTTGTCGTTCATCTCGTTGTATTCGTCGGAGTTGACGCATACGTCGGCGGTGTTGAGGTAGTCGAGGAGCATCTCGTCTGATACGCGGCCGGTGAACTCCACAATGTCGTCAAGTCCCATCTCGGAGCAGCGGCGGCGCAGTTGCGCCAGATGCGGGCCTCCCCCCACTATTCCCCAGAAAATATCGTCGCGCCCGATCTCGTCGCGTATATGGCGTGCGGCGTCGAGCAGATACTCTATTCCTTCCTGTTGGCCGATCACTCCGAGATAGCCCACCATGAACTTTTTGCCGCGCTTGATCTGAGGTTTTGGGGGCACTATTTTCAGTCGGTCGAGGCGCGGACCGCTGCGGAGCACCCACACGTCTTTCTCATCCATGCCTCCGCGTTCGATCGCTATCTTCCGGTAGCTCTCGTTGGTCACGAATGCGAATTTGCAGTGGCTGTATGTCTCTTTCTCAAGCCAGAGCTGGCTTTTGTAGAGCGGCCCTGACTTTTTGCCGAACTTGGCCTCGAACAGTTCGGGGCAGATGTCGTGGTGGTCGAACACATAGTCCACCCCTTTGTGGCGGAACATCCGGGCTACCATGTAGATGTTGTCGGGCGGATTGCATCCGTGGATCACGTCGAACCCGATCTCCTTGTAGATCTTGCGTGCCAGGCGGTACTCCTCTTTAAGCGCCCAGAAGTATTCGCGGGCATATCCGAGGGCGCCGTTCCCCTCCTTGGGGAGGTTGTGCCGGTAGATATGCACCCCCTTGAGGTATTCATATTCCTTGTCGTAGCCTTTCCCTTTGGGGCATATCACCGATACGGTGTAGCCGTTGGCCGCGAGGGTGGTTGCTTCCTGCCATACGCGTGTGTCAAACGGTACGGGGAGGTTCTCCACTATGATGAGTATCTTTCTGTTCATGTCAGTCTGTCTCCTTGTAGGTGAGAGTGGTCTCGCATTTTCCGGTGCGTCCGGTGATGCGGATGGCAGTGGCGGGTGTGAGTTTCCCGTACTCCTCGGCCACTGTCACCTGTTCTGTCTGTATTGTGCCGTCCGGCGCGTGCAGTCGCCAGTGTCCGAAGACGGCAATGTCGCCCGCGGGTTCCACGTGCAGTCCCGGGGCAACGATAAATGTAACTATGTCGCTGTCCGACAGTAAAGTGTCGGTTATTCTAAGGCTGTAGTCAGCCGTGTTGAATGTGATGTCGCGTCTCAATTTTTCCCCGTCGGCCATTATGGCCTCAAGCTGTAGGGCGACTGTGCCGTCGGGACGCGGTTTTCCGCCGTGCAGCATGCGTGCGCATCCCCGTCTGCCCCAGAGGAATGCCCCACGCATATCTCCCTGCGGGTGTCCGGCCAGGGCTACGGTGTTGTGCATCAGTTCTCCGCGGCGCATGTTGCGGTCGGGGAGGTCGCAGTGGTAGAGGTATGTGCCCCCTTCGGTCAGTACCGGCTTCCCGTCCTCCGTGAGCTGCAGGCTGAGCATATCGGCGTGGGCGTGGGCGGCGATGCTGCCGAATCCGAAAGGCGCGTGGTCAATGCCCACAAGTATCCTGCGGTCGGCGGAGCGCAGGAAGGTGTAGCCGCTTTTCATGTTGCCGGCGGCGGATGCGTCGAATGTGGCGCATAAGGGGAGCGTGTGCAGTGGTGCCGCGGCGGCTTCCTTCATATGCCGCGAGGTGGTCAGCAGACATGCTGTAGGCTCGGTGCTGTCGAAATCGGTGAACCGTTCTTTACCTCTTATCGCCGAGGCGAGCTGCAGTACATAACGGTAATAATTGAATCCTTTCCCGGTCAGGTCGGTGAGCTTGCCGCAGTCGGCGTCGCCGAATTCGATGGCTGCGCTTTCAGATGCCATTGATGCCTGTATGAATGCGGCCATGCGCGGTATGCTCCCGCATATTACGCGGGGCACCTCCTTACCGGCTCTTTCGAGATGGAGGATGGTGTGCATATATGCCTCTGCCGCGAAAGCGTGGTAGTGGAGCGATGACTCGAAGTTCACGCCTCCGGCTGAAAACTGCCGTGGCAACTCCCTTTCAAGTTCCTCGATCGCGAGTGCGGTCCAGGGATCATGGCCGAGTGCGGTTCCTCCCAGTGCTATGGCGGAGAGCTCCACAAGCAGATGGTTGTTTGCCGAGGAGTAGCGGCTGCGGTGTCGGATGACGTAGGATATCATGTTGGCGGCTCCGGTAAGGAGGCCGGTCTCAAGCCTGAGGCGTGTCTCCTTGAGGCTGTTATCTGTCGCGGGGGCATTGTGGCGGAGGATGGCGGCGGTGAAGATCCACTGTATAGCCCTGATGGCCACCTCCATCACCGATACCCACGCTATGCCGTAGAGCATGGGGTTGGCGCGGTTCCAGTCGCGGAATCTGCGGTCAAGCTCCGTTATCCCCGCCGAAGTGTCCATGGCAAGACGAGGCCATTCGAAATGGCGGTGTGCCTCCCAGGCCAGTCGCGCGTCTCCTATGTCATCGCGTTGCTTGTAGCGCAGGCTGTATGCCCATTCATCGGGCCACGCCGGTGTGCCTGTAGCGCCCGCATGCCCCGTTGCCGCCGGTTCCGCCGAAGCCGATCCGGCTCGGGACGGGCTTATGTTTTCCGCGGGTATCACCACTGCGGCGTCGAAGTCCGGCATCCCTGTGGGGAGTGATGCTGCAAAACGGGTACCCTTCAGGTCGGGATACAACAAAGTGTCGGCAACGCAGATCCGTTTGCCGAACTTAGTTTTTTCCGTTTTTTGAAGAGCTTTCTGCTGCACGCGCCATACCACTTCCGGCACCGACATGGCTTTCAGTCGGTTGGCGTACCAGGCCAGGCGCTCCCGCAGGGCGTGTGCCATAGCTTGTCTTTTTTGCGATTACAAAAGTAGTAAAAAATATACGTTCTGCAAAAAGAACTGTGGCAGCTCCTGCTTGGGGAGCTGCCACAGTTCAGAGGATAGCTATTTGTTATGGCTTATTTTGCGGTGTTATTGGCAGCTGAACGCTTGTTGGTGAGGTATGCCACGGGAGTTGCGATGAACATGGTGGCAAGTGTACCGGTCACTACACCGAACAGCATTGCGAAGATGAACGAGCGGATCGAGTCACCACCCAGGATGAAGATGCAGAGGAGCACCAGGAAGGTGGAGAACGATGTCATGATCGTACGTCCGAGGGTAGAGTTGAGCGACTTGTTGATGAGTGTGAAGAAGTCCTGTTTGGGATACAGGTTGATGTTCTCGCGCACACGGTCGAACACTACCACGGTATCGTTGATCTGATAACCGATGATCGTCAGGATAGCGGCGATGAAAGTCTGGTCGATCTCCATTGCGAAAGGAAGCACGCCCCAGAAGAGGGAGTAGAATCCGATGATGGAGAATGCTGTGAAGGCTACCGCTGCAAGGGCGCCCAGAGAGAAGGCTACGTTACGGAAGCGGAGCAGGATGTAGAGGAACATGGCTGCCAGAGAGAGGATCACGGCTATGTATGCCTTGTTGCGCATGTCGTTTGCCACGGTCGGGCCTACGGTCTGCGAGGAGAGGATACCCTGGGTCTCGTCGGTGGTGGAGAAGTCCTCGAGGGTCATGCCGTTGGGGAGCAGTCCTTCAGCCTTGAATGTGTTGTAGAGCTTCTGGGTAATCTCCTGCTCGATGTCGGAAGCGTCTTCGGTGCTCTTGATCTTGTAGTTGGTGGATACACGCACCTGGTTGGAGTTCTCGATGGTGATCACCGATACAGATGCTACCTCGCCGTTGTCGTTGAATACGGGGGTGAGGAGGCTCTGCAGGTCGCTTGTGTTCACGGGCTTCTCGAACTTGACTACATAGTTGCGGCCGCCGGAGAAGTCGATGCCCTGGTTGAGGCCACGCACAAACAGTGAGATCACCACAATGGCTACGAAAGCTACAACCACCATGAACGAAACCTTACGCGCGCCGAGGAAGTTGAAGTTGGTTCCAGAGAACATCTTCTTGGAGATGGAGGTGGTGAAGGTGAGGTTCTGGAAGGCTTTCTTCTTGCCGAATACGATGAAGATTATGCGGGTGAGGTATACTGCGGTGAAGAACGAGCAGATGATACCGATGATAAGGGTTGTGGCGAAGCCTTTGATGGGTCCTGTACCGAAGAACAGGAGGATCACACCGGTGATAACCGAAGTGAGGTTGGAGTCGAAGATCGCTGAGAAGGCGTTGGAATAACCGTCGGCGATGGCGGTGCGCACGCTCTTGCCTGCGCGGAGTTCCTCTTTGGCGCGCTCGAAGATAAGCACGTTGGCGTCCACTGCCATACCGAGGGCGAGCACGATACCGGCGATACCGCTCAGGGTAAGCACTGCCTGGAAGGAGGCGAGGATACCGAATGTGAAGAAGAGGTTGCAGATAAGACCGAAGTTGGCGATGAGGCCGGGGATCACACCGTAGATGCAGCACATGAAGATCATCAGCAGCACGAGTGCCACGATGAATGACATGATGCCTGACTCAATGGCCTGCTGGCCGAGCGACGGACCGATCACCATATCGGAGATAATGTCTACTTTGGCTGTCATCTTACCGCTCTTGAGCACGTTCGCAAGGTCCTGCGCTTCCTCTACGGTGAAGTCGCCGGTGATCTGTGAGCGTCCGCCTTCGATAGCGGTGCGGATGTTGGGGTATGAGTAAACGAGGTCGTCGAGGACGATGGCTACGGGGTGGCCGATGTTACGCTGGGTGATGCGTGCCCAGTCGCGTGCTCCCTCGGAGTTCATTGTCATTGACACGACGTTGCCCTGCATCTGGTCGAAATCGCTTGAAGCGCTGATCACGCAGCTTCCGTCAAGCGCGGGACCGCCGTTGGTGGCGCGCAGTGCCAGGAGCTGATATGTGTCGATCTGGCTCTCCTTGCCTGTAACGGTGTCGTTGAAGTTCACGGGGGTGGGCTTCACGCTCCAGCGCAGGCGCAAGTTGGAGGGAAGGAACTGTTTTGCCTCGTTTGATGCCAGGATGGCGTCGATGGCGTCGCGTTCCTTTGCGGTGGCGATACCGAAGATGGGGGTAGCGTCGGTGTTGATCATCAGGAAGTGCTCGCGGAGGCCCTGGCCGTCTTTGGCGCGGATGGCGTTGTCGAGCTGTGCAACCTGGCCGGCGATTTCGTTGGCGCCGTAGCACTCGTAGAACTCAAGGTTGGCGGAGCGCTGCAGGAGTTCACGCACACGCTGGTGCTCTTTCACGCCGGGGAGTTCCAGAAGGATCTGGCCGTCGTTGTCCTGAAGCACCTGGATGTTGGGGGAAACCACACCATAAGCGTCGATACGGCTGCGGAGCACGTTGGTTGCCGAGTTGTTCACACGGTCCTTAACCTCCGATTTGAGGGTTGCGGCCACATCCTTGTCGCTCTGTCCCTCTTTCACGATGCTGTTGAACACCACGGAGAAGTCTGCTTCCTTGTTGAGTTTGCGGTACTGGTCCACGAAGGTGCCTACATAGTCCGACGAGTGGTTGCCGCCGATTATGGAATCGGTGTTGGCCAGCGCCTGGTCGAAGGCGGGGTCGGCGTCTGCGTTTTTCATCGAGCGGAGCATGTCGGGCATTGAAACCTGAAGGATGACGTTCATACCGCCTTTCAGGTCGAGGCCGAGGCCTACGCCCCACTTCTGTACTTCATTGTAATTGTAACCCAACCAGACAGGCTGCTTGCTGATTGAGTCGATGTAGGCTTTGTAAGCCTTGGTGTACTGCTCGGAATTTTTGCCTTGCTGACCGGCTGCTACCAGAGCGTATTGCTCGGCTTTGGCTTCCTGCTTGCTGCTTACCAGCGTGAAAGACAGGTAGAACAGGCACACCAGCACCAGGAAGATTGCGATTACACCCGCAATTATACTTCCGAGGGTTCCTTTGCTTTGCATGTGGTTTGTTAAAAAGTATTTTGTTATGTTATTATTTTTTATTTTTCATCGTGTGTGGCGCTTACGGGTGGCCATATGGCCGTGTCCGCAGGCGTGGCGGCCTCTTCCGGGAATGCACTGTGGGGGTCTCAAAAGTGCCGATTGGTTTATGTGAAAACAGGCTACGCGCACGTCAACCCCCTGGGAGTCAGCAATGCGAGCGTATCATACGGGCCTAACGGCTCTGTTTCACCTGTTTTTCAGCTTGCAAATATACGAATAATCCTCAATACCTCAAACAATCACCTCAAATTCGCGGGGGAATTCGGCCGCATATCGCGTTTTTTGTCGAGTGTCACGAGGATAAAGACTATAAGGCCGAGCACTATCTGCAGGGCTGTCTGCGAGGCGATGAGCAGATTGCCGAAGGCTGCCCCTGTGAGGTGGAACTGTTCGGCGCTTACGGGCGCCATGCCCGAGGCGGCGCGTGCCTGCTGCAGGACGGGCAGGAAGATGTTCAGCCCGAACAGGAGGGTGGTCTGGTAGGGGCCGATCCCACCGTTGGAGGGGACCCCCATCGCGATGCTCGTGAGCACGAAGCAGACAAGGGTGACTATGGCTCCCGAGGCGTCGAGCGTCTCCCTCAGGAGGGGGAAGGCGTTGAACGCCACCACCATCTGCAGGTAGTAGCAGCCCCAGATGGCGAATGTGAGGCCGAGCCATGTCCATTTCTCTTTCATTTTCCCTATCGTGGCGAATCCGCCCCAGAGGCCGTGCATGAATCCCTTGATTTTAGCCACTACAGTGCTTTTGGAGCGGGCGAACAGGATCCATACCGCTGCCGTGATGGCTATCAGCGATGCCCATATCCATGGGGAGCTGACGGTGTGGATGATTTTGCGGTATACGTCGGGGTATGTGTGCACGAAACTTACTATCGGGCCGCGTGCCAGGAAGAATGTGCCTGCGGTTATGATGCATACCGTGACGAAATCGGCGAAACGGTCGGCGATCATGGATCCGAATACTGTGGAGAAACGGGTATCCTCGCGGTATGTTATGTATCCTGTGCGCCAGACTTCTCCCAGCCTCGGGAAAACAAGGTTGAGCGAATAGCACCCTATGATGCTGTAGACAAGCGCGTGCACCGGCGCGTTTACCCCTATAGTGCGAAGCTGTATGTTCCATCTGAGCGCTCTCAGCAGCATCGGGGCGACGCTCATGGCGAGCATCAGGCCGATCCACCGGAAATCGCAGTCGTGCCTGATCACTTTCATCATCTCGTTGAAGTCGATGTTGTGGAACATTATCCAGCACAGGCCCACGCTCACCGCCAGAGGAACGATGAACTTGACCACGGCACCCCACCCCGGACGGTGCCCTCCTGACATGAAACTATCTGATGTTGTCGGCATGGCGGCAAAGTTACGAATTATGAAGTAGGTATGGAAAATTTGTTAGCATACATGCGGTACCGCAGGATATTTTTTAACTTTCATTCACTTTAAAAATCGTATGAAAGTATTTACTTTTGTATGTGTAAGTGCCCGGGCTATAAAAGTCTGAATTTTTTTGGCATTGATGTAATTGCCCTGAGCATTTGCGGTAAGTAACAGTTTGAGCATATTCCCGATGAAACATCAGCGTCAACTTGTAGACAGCCCTCTGAAACTCACTCAGCTCGCTGCCATTCGTGGCGTTTCCGATGAGTACAGCCACCTGGGGCAGGATTATATCCTGTCGCACATAACATCCGATACAGGATATTTCTACAGCGAGAAGGCCCGCCGGATCGACGGGCACACAATGATCATATGCGTCAAAGGTATCATGAAGGTTACCATTGACCTGGATACTGTGGAGGTGCCTCCGATGTCGCTGGTGTTTTTGGCGCCTGAGCGTGTCTTCAAACCTGTCGCATGGGAGGGGGATGAGCGCGACGCCTATGTGCTCTTTGTCTCAAACAAATTTGTGTATGATCTTAACATTGACCTTAATGCCATAAACACCAATATATTCACCTCGGCGAAATCGGTCCTTACGCTCTCGCCGGAAAAGGTGGGGGTGCTTATAAGGTATTTTGAGATGCTGCACAGCAACGCTCTGTCACACAACCACTACAGCCGCCATATAGCCCGCACCCTCACTTCGGCGGCGGCTTATCAGATAATGGCTTACGGTGAGGAGGAGATCCCCGACATGCAGTCGGTGCCGGCGCGCAACAGGAAACTTACCTATGTGAAGAATTTCCTTCGCCTGGTGCGCACCCATCACCGCCGCGAGAGGGCTATCGGGTTTTATGCCGACAAGATGTTCATCTCGCCCAAATACCTCTCGCTGATTATCAAGGAGGCCACCGGCCGGTCTGCGGCCGAGTGGATAGACCAGTATGTCATTCAGGAGGCTAAGAATCAGCTCCGCTATTCAGGCAAGAATGTGCAGCAGATAGCCTATGACCTGAATTTCTCCAATCAGTCGTCTTTCGGCAAATATTTCAAGAATCTTACAGGACTTTCCCCGACGCAGTTCCAGAACCAGTAGTGTGTGTCCCCCGCCCATGCTGTGGCGGCGTACTTCGTAAGGAATAGCGGTATCAGGTGTTGTTATGGGGGAGGAAAATGCGTTGCGCGTTCCGGCCTACGGTGGCGGCAAGTTCCGTGGGGTCGCATCCCCGCGCGTGTGCCACCCTGTCGATCACATCGGTGATGGCAATGCCGGCGGGGGCGTCGTCGGTCTCGGTGAGCAGCCTGTCAGAGGGAACGGCTGCCGCGGTCTTCGGGTTGAAGTCCGGGCCGAGCGAGATGTAGCAGTCCGGAAATGCGCAGAACTGCGCGGCCTGTGTGGGATTGCCCCTGAATCCGTGCCATATCCACGGCTGGCGTATGGAGGTGCCGAGGCGTTTGCGTAATCCGATGATCAGATGGCCTGTGCGTACCACATGCAGCACCAGAGGGAGCGACAACTCCTCGCTGAGGGCTATGTGGCGCATCAGTGTTTCCTGCTGACGGGGCAGATCGCCACCTCTTATGGTGTCGAGACCGGTCTCCCCGATGGCGGCTACACCCGGCAGCGACGCGCTTCGCCTCACTGTTTCCATTTCGCGCTCGAATTCCCCGTCGGTCATGTCTCCGAGACGCCAGGGGTGTATGCCTGTTGAAAGCAATATGCCGGGATGCGACGCGGCCACGGAATCCATATCGCCGGGATCCACGCATACGACCGCCCCTCGGGAAATCCTGTGGGTATGGCAGTCGGTAAGTAATATCAATTCGGGGTCAGGTGTCATCATGGTACCGGATCATATCCGCTCCCTCCCCAGGGATGGCAGCGGCATATCCTGCGTATGCCGAGCCACAGCCCTTTGGCGGGGCCATGTTTTTTCAGCGCCTCGAGCATATATGCCGAGCAAGTCGGGGTGAAGCGGCAGGACGGGGGGAACATTGGTGAGACGCACAGGCGGTAGAAATGTACCGGGAGGCTGAGGAGCCATATGGCGCCGCGCGATATGATGCGCTTCATTGTGCGGGGAATATTTTGCGCAGTATGCGCTCCACCGCTTTCTGTACGCGGTCAAACGGCTCTGTCTGGTTGGCCACATAGAGGAGGGCCAGATGTATTGTAGGCTCGCTGTCCTCCTCTTTCGGGGGAACGATGGCGGGACGAAGCAGGCGGTATGCCTCGCGCACGCGGCGCCGCATCGTCACACGGTCCACGGCGTGGCGCAGGCGCTTCTTGGGGATGGAGATGAGAAACATCACCTTTTCCGTGCCTTCGCGGTGCATGGCAGGCGGCTCGTCGCCCCATACGGCTCTCAGCGGGTAGCATAGGGTGCTGTGTGAGCCACCGCGGCCATTAAACAGATGTTCAATGGCCGTGGCGGAGCAAAGTTTATGGGCTTTTCCCAAGCCTGCTGTTTTCATTCGTGTCGGTTTATGCGCCTGCTTTTTCGAGCTGTTCTTTCAGGAACAGGTCGAGCGCGGCTGTGATGGAGGGCGCTTTGGGGTTGGGAGCCTCGAGGTCAAGGCGCAGGCCTGCGTCGGCCACCGCTTTGGCTGTGGAGGCGCCGAAGCAGCCTATCTGTATGTCCCCCTGCTCGAACTGGGGGAAGTTCTTCATCAGCGAGTCAATGCCCGCGGGGGAGAAGAAGAGGAGCATGTCGTAGTCGAATTTCTCTTCAGGAGCGAAGTCGTTGCTCACGGTGCGGTACATGACAGCTTTTGTGTAGTTCACTTTGGCGCGGTCAAGTATGGCGGCGTTAGCATTGTCCTTGTGCACGTCGCTGACGGCATAGAGGAACCGGTCTTTGTTGTGCTTGCTCAGAAAAGGGAGGAGATCGTCGAACTTGCCTGTGGTGCCGTAGAAGATCTTGCGTTTGCGGTATACGATATATTTCTGGAGATAGAGTGCTATGGACTCCGTGGTGCAGAAATATTTCATGGTGTCGGGTATGGTGACACGCATCTCCTCGCACAGACGGAAGAAATTGTCGATAGCGGTCCTTGCCGTGAAGATCACTGCTGTAAAATCGGAGATATTGATTTTCTGCTGGCGGAATTCGCGGGCTGTCAGCCCCTCTACTTTAATGAAAGGGCGGAACACAACTTCCACACCGTAACGGGTGGCGATGTCGAAATAGGGGGATTTTTCCGAAGCCGGACGGGGCTGAGATACAAGTATCTTCTTTACTTTCACGCTCGTAAGAGATAATTATAAAACTATTTTTCAACAAAATACCGGACTCGCGGGGAGAGGATAAACAGGTGCGGCCTATAAAGTGGCATCACTCAGCTTTTTACACATATTTCCACAGCCAGAAGGCATGTGATGATGACCGGAATGATTTCTAGGGTGCAAAGGTACAAAATAAAATAAAGCAAAGAGGGGAATTTATGGTAAAAAATTCTAAAACCCTTGTAAATATAGCAGATACGCGACAATATGTACAGTGTCGCGGCCAGCAACAGCATGTCGTGTGTCAGTCCGGGATAGAAAAGCGACACCAGGGCCGGAGCTGCTAGCGCCCACCCCAGGGTGATCTGCGAGGCGTTGAGACCGCGGCGCCACAGGATGGCGCTCAGTTTGTCGGTGAACACGTAGCCCACTGTCATGCAGGCTCCGAGCTGAAAGAGATAGAACGCGCATGCGAGCGCCACAAGCATCGCCACACGGGCGGTGAGCCCCCCGCCGGATACGGTATTGCCGTTTACGTCGCGCAGCCACATGAAAAGCAGCAGCCCCTCGTAGACCCACAGCTGAAGCAGCTGCAGCAGCGACACGCGTGTCTCGTTGGCGGTGTGCTCGTCGAAGGCGTTGGATCTGCGGCGCACCGAGAGAAGGTCCTGGGGCAACGACCGGAAGATGCGTTTCACATGGCGCATGTTCAGCCCGATCAGCACTATCACCGCCACTACCATTGCGAGCACTCCGCTGTCGGTTGCCGGGGTTACGGGACGTTCCACACCCGCCACCCCGCTTTGCCAGGCGGGAGGACGGGTGGTATAGAGCTGGCGGTCGACGGGTGATGACGGCGCGTCCGCCTCATGCGATATATTCAGAAACGGGGACAAAGTACTGGCGTTATCGGTAGTCGGGTTCTGGCAAGGGGGATCAGGCTCCCTTGAATTCGTCGCGGATGGTGTCTACCACATTTATTATATAGTCGCCGCTCTTTTCGAGGGTGCTGATGATATCCATATAATATATGCCGCTCTGGTATTCGTAGTGCCGGTCGTTGATATTCGCCACATTGGCCGTGCGCAACTGGTTGCGGAGGTTGTTGATCTCGCGCTCGTGGTTGTAGGCGGAGATGATGTTGTGCTCGTCCACGTTCTCCAGGTTGCTCAGTATCTGGAGCATGCCTGTCACGGCGCGCTCCACGTACTCGAACATCAGG
>ERZ836877.4448-NODE-4448-length-14392-cov-3.662551_pt1 | contig 14392 bp, 8 predicted proteins | sample MGYA00519469_ERZ836877 | MGnify/ENA primary metagenome ERZ836877 (study PRJEB31850, sample SAMEA3708809) | human gut metagenome | biome: human gut; feature: human-associated habitat; material: faeces | place: China | collected 2014 ... | reverse complement strand
GATGAGCTGCGCCAGAGGCTGAAGACGCCTCCGAGCCAGCCATACGACCCGCGCGTGCCTTTTGTAAAGAGGTCCTGGGTTACAGCCCATTCGCGGCGCTTCTGCGTCAGAGTGAAATAGTCGAGCGGCGTGAAATCCTGGTCGAGGGTCATATTGTCGTCGAGATACTGCACAGACGTTATCGAAGTCACCACGACACGTTTGCCGGCCCAGGCTACCGTCAGGCCGTCGGAAAATGTCGTGCGGCGATAGAAACACGTGTCGTTATAGGCGACTTGTCCGGTCTCCGCCGAGGCATACGGATAACCGTTCTGCCGTGCGAGCGACAGGGCGGCCACGTTAGTGAGCGAAAGCCATTTGTGAGGACGCCATGCGAGTTTCCACCGTGCGGCGCCGCCATGGTCACCCCCGATACGCGAGTTGTTGTATCTGTTTCTGAAAAAACCGTCAGAGCGGTAATAGCGTGCCGTCAGCGCGCTGCCCCACGAAGGTGAGAAACGGTGATACCAGCCCGCTCCGGCCTTGAAGGAATTGGCGCTGCCATATTCGGCTTCAAATCTCGCGCCCTGTGTTGTCCACGGCGAACGGGTATAGACATTGATCTGACCGCCCATCGTGTTGCGCCCGTTCAAGAGCGACTGGGCTCCGCGAAGCACCTCGATGCGTTCTATATCAAACACATCGAAGTCGTATGCGTCTTTGTTCAACACAGGCACATTGTCGATGTTAAGGCCGACGACAGGCTGGTCCATACGCGCTCCAAGACCGCGGACATAGACCGACGATGTCATGCGCGAACCATAATCGGGCATATAGAAATTCGGCGCCATCTCGCTTATATCCTTGACCGACGATATTCCATAGCGCCGTATCATCGAGGGCGTTATCGATGTCGTCGCCGTGATTTCGGCCGACGGGAGCTGTTTGACGCCTACGACTTCAAAGCCTGCGAGCGTGCGGTGTCGCGACACAGTCGTATCTGACGGCTCAGACGCCACAGCGCCGAAAGCCGTAAAACCTACGGCCGACACCGCCAACAGACACATATAATGATTGATTCTGCTCATTTCAGTTGCAAAGATAAGGCAAATACCAGTCATAACCATCCGCGGCGTTAAATATTTTTTACGAACCCCGTGCGGTTTCTGTAAAAAATTATCCTTAACTTTGAGACCTGTAAACATAACGACACTTCTTTAACCTCGAAAACGATGGCCACACTGCCCACAGAGAACGACGACCTTGTAAAACGGCTCCGCGAACCGTCGACTTGCCGTGCGGCATTCACCGAGGTGATAAAAATATACTCAGAGCCGCTATACTGGCAGATACGCCGTCTCGTAGAATCCCACGACGACGCCAACGACCTGCTGCAGAATACCTTCATGAAGGCATGGTCGTCAATCGAGAATTTTCGCGGCGACGCCAAACTCTCCACATGGCTATATAAAATCGCCATCAACGAAAGCATAACATTCCTTGAACGCGAACGCAAACGCCTCAACATATCGCTTGACGATCAGGAAGCGTCGCTGGCCAACACCATTGAAGCCGACACTCATATCGACGGCGACGAGCTCGCACTGAAACTGCGCAAAGCCATAGCCACCCTGCCGGAGAAACAGCGCATAGTCTTCAATATGAAATATTTCGACGACATGAAATATGAAGACATCTCAAACATACTCGGCACCAGCGTCGGCGCCTTGAAAGCATCATATCATCTCGCAGTCAAAAAAATCGAGAACTTTTTTTCAGACAACGATTAAACCCTTTAGCCCGATATCTGTCAAAAAAATACAGAAGCACAAAAAAATGAAACAGACTACTGACATATTGACCAAACTCGACCGGCGCGACGGCATGACCGTCCCCGACGGTTATTTTGAAGACTTCGCTGCGCGTATGTCGGCAATGTTGCCCGAACGCCCCGAGGCCGAGTCGACCGTCAGGATTCTCGAGCGCCCCACCCTATGGACCCGCATACGGCCCTATGTCTATATGGCCGCCATGTTCGCAGGTGTGTGGTGCATGCTCAAGATGTTCACACTGATGAGCGGCGCCGACGGTCACAACGCCATCGACAGCAATCCGATACTCGCCGAAGCCGTATCAGACGAAGGTTTCATAAACGAGTATGTCATCGACGATATCAACCAGTGGGATCTTCTCGACGAGATGCAGCTCGACGGCCTCGACGCCGCTACGCTCGACTCGCTCGACGCCCTGTTTGCTTCAGACGAATACAATAATTTCTGACATGAACAGAATATACCTTATAATATTGTTTATCGCAACCGTCGCCTCGTCGGCATTGGCCCAGCCACGCCCGACCCCCGAAAACCGCGAGCGCTGGAAGAGCGAGCTGCGCAACTACAAACACGACTTCATGGCCCGCGAACTCGATCTCTCACGCGACCAGCAGTCAAAATTCTTCCCCCTCTACGACCAGATGGAAGACTCTATCGAGCAGATAAACACTGACACCCGTGAACTCGAGAAGCGCATAGGCGACGACGCCTCTGACATTCAAACCGAAGCCGCCGCCCGAGCTCTGTTCGAACAAAAGAGCCGCGAAGGTCAGCTCGAACTCGAATACTTCGACTCATTCAAAACCATACTTACGCCACGACAGCTGCTGAAACTCAAAAGCGCCGAGCGACAGTTCATGCGCCGTCTCATGCATCACAACCGCCGGATGCAGAGCGCACGACAATAATCAGCTCCAGAATATACCATGCCCCCATACGGCAGCGGTTCTGAAATCAGAGCCGCTGCTATTTTTTTATCAGATTTATGTAGTTGTATTCCCGAAATTTATTGCTAAATTTACGGCGCTTTATCAAAAGCCACTGTATTACTTACTTAACAATAACCAAAACAAAGGCATGAATAAAACCACAACCGCCCGGCTTGCTGCGGCAATTATGATTCCTTGTGCGATGCTGTGCTCGTGTTCGCAGAAGAGCCAGCAGATCAAATCACCCGACGGAGAAATCAGCGTCGACTTCGCGATGCTCTCTGACGGCACCCCCTCATACTCAGTCAAATTCCAGGGAAAAGACGTCATCAAACCCTCTACCCTCGGCTTCGAAACCCTCGACAGCACTCAAAATTTCAGAAACGGATTCAAAATCGACTCAGTCACCACCTCGTCGTTCCACGAAGTCTGGGCACCCGTCTGGGGCGAGAACGACTCTATCGACAACACCTATAACTCGATGACGGCATGGCTGTCGAACGCCGACGCCCGCATGGCCGTCGAGTTCCGCGTCTTCGACGACGGCGTGGGCTTCCGCTACATATTCCCCGAGCAGAAAATCAAAGAGATACTCGTCAAAGAAGAGATGACCCAGTTTGCGATGCCCGGCGACATAACCGCATGGTGGATTCCCGGCGACTATGACACTCAGGAATATCAGTATACAAAATCGCGTCTGAGTGAAATCAAAGACAACATCGACAGCAGCATGATAGGCAACGTATCGCAGTCAGTGTTCTCTCAGAACGGCGTTCAGACCTCGCTGCAGCTCAAGAGCGACGACGGCGTCTATATCAACCTCCACGAGGCCGCTCTGATCGACTACCCCGCGATGCACCTCAACCTCAATGACACAACGATGGTGTTCACCTCATGGCTGACGCCCGGCATCCCCGCCGAGAAAGCGCGCCTCGAACTGCCCCGCACCACACCCTGGCGTGTCATAATGATAGGCGACAAGGCCACCGACATCCTCGCCTCTAACCTCGTCTATAACCTAAACGAACCCTGCGCACTCGACGACACCTCATGGATCAAACCGGTCAAATATATGGGTGTCTGGTGGGAAATGATCACCGGCAAGACATCGTGGGCCTACTCTGACCTCGACAGCGTCGACCTCGCCACCATCGACTACAGCAAAGTCAAGCCCAGCGGCAAACACGGCGCCAATAACGCCAACGTGCGCCGATACATCGACTTCGCCGCCGAAAACGGCTTCGACCAGCTGCTCATAGAAGGCTGGAACATCGGCTGGGAAGACTGGTTCGGCAAAGAGAAAGACTTTGTCTTCGACTTCGTGACCCCCTACCCCGACTTCGACATCAAGGCACTCAACGACTACGCCCACTCTAAAGGCATCCGTCTGATGATGCACCACGAGACTTCGGGTTCTGTAGACAACTACGAGCGCCACATGGACGCCGCATACGATCTCATGAACAAATACGGCTACAACGCCGTCAAGAGCGGCTATGTAGGCAACATCCTGCCCAAGGGCGACACCCACTACAGCCAGCGCATGGTCAACCACTATCTTGACGCCGTCAAACGAGCAGCCGACAAACACATCATGGTCAACGGCCACGAAGCCGTGCGCCCGACCGGCCTCGCCCGCACATATCCCAACCTCGTCGGCAACGAGAGCGCCCTCGGCACCGAATACCGCGTCATGGAGCCCGGCCACATGGCAATGCTGCCTTTCACCCGTCTCAAAGGCGGCCCGATGGACTTCACTCCCGGCATCGTCAAGATGAACATGGGCGACTTCGTTCCCGGAAGCCATGACCACAAAAAAGCCACTGTCGCCAACCAGCTTGCCGCGTATGTGACACTCTATTCACCTCTTCAGATGGCAGCCGACATGCCCGAGCACTACGCCGAGAAGATGGACGCCTTCCAGTTTATCAAAGACGTGCCCGTCGACTGGAGCCGCTCGATCTATCTTGACGCCGAACCAGGCGAATTCATCATCGCCGCCCGCAAGGACAAGAACAGCGACAACTGGTTTGTAGGCGGCACAACCGACAGCAACGCCCGCGAATATACCGTCAGCCTCGACTTCCTCACTCCGGGCAAGACCTACAAAGCCACAATCTACCGCGACGCCGATGACGCCGACTATCAGAGCAATCCCGAGGCTTACGTCATCGAGACACGCGACGTGACCTCGGCCGACAGCATCGCCGTGAAGATGGCCCGCGGCGGCGGCTTCGCCATCTCTCTCATCGAGCAGAAATAACAGCGACACCTGCAATCGGTGACATATTTACAGCCCCGGCGCAAACCGATATTTTGCGTCGGGGCTGATTTATCATCGCTTTATTGCACCTGAGGCTGAAAATAAGCAAAATTTTTGTTAATTTTGCACCATGATGTTAAACGCTACTGAATTCGGGGACATCAAGACGCCCTGCTACCTTTATGACATGAGCCTGCTGCGGCTCACCGCCGCATCGCTGAAAGAAGCCATCGGCCAACAGCCCGTACACGTCCACTACGCAATGAAGGCCAATTCAAATCCCGAAATCCTGCGGGCAATCAGCGCCGCAGGCTTCGGCGCCGACTGCGTCAGCGGCGGAGAAATCAGGCTGGCCCTCGAGTGCGGCTTCAAGGCTGCCGACATATCATACGCCGGCGTCGGCAAGACCGACGATGAGATCAATCTCGGACTCGACTGCGGCATCGGATGTTTCATCGTCGAATCAATCGAAGAACTCGCCATCATCGGCGATATTTCGGCCGCACGCTCGGTAAAGGCTCCCGTGGCGCTACGCATCAATCCCGACATAGACGCTCACACCCATCAATACATCACCACCGGCCTCAAAGAGAACAAGTTCGGCATTGACATGCGACTGCTCGACAAAGCTCTTGGCGTCCTCGACCGCTATCAGTCGCTTCAGCTAAAGGGCCTGCATTTCCATATCGGATCGCAGATACTGACACCCGCACCGTTTGTCGAACTATGTAACCGCGTCAACCGCATCGCCGCAGAAATCACCGCTCGGGGCCATAACCTTGAATTCATTGACACGGGCGGCGGTTTCGGTATCGACTATGACAATCCCGACACAAATCCGATACCCACTTTCAAACCGTTTATCGACGCCATCATTGACAATCTCGACCTCAGCCTCTGCCGTTTTGTCATCATAGAACCTGGCCGCTCACTTGTGGCTCAGTGCGGCACACTGCTGACTCACGTCATTTACGTCAAAGAGGGTGTCGGCAAGAAATTCATCATCCTCGACGCCGGCATGAACAACCTGATACGCCCTGCCCTCTACGGCGCACACCACCGCATCGAGAACATATCGACAAAACCGGGTACGGCCCTCGAAAAATATGATGTCGTCGGCCCCATATGCGAAAGCGCGGACACATTCGCCGAAAACGAGAGCCTACCGCGCACCCGTCGCGGCGACCTTATCGCCATACGCTCGGCCGGCGCCTACGGCGAGACGATGTCGTCGACATACAACTCGCGGCCACTGCAGTCATTCATTCTGAAATAAGGCATATTTTAAACGCCAAAGCCCGAAGAATAGGATTTTTTTCGTATCTTTGCATGGTTTTCCAATCATTGGGGGAGCCAAAATCACATTTACTGCAAAACCCACCCCTATGCGAGAGACAAAACGCGCCGTCCTCATTCTTGCCGACGGCACCAAATTTGAAGGTAAATCCTTCGGCTATGAAGCATCGGCCTCCGGAGAAGTAGTTTTCAACACAGCCATGACCGGCTATCCCGAGAGCCTGACCGACCCGTCTTATGAAGGGCAGATTCTGGTAACGACATTCCCTCTTCTCGGCAACTACGGCGTGCCGCCGGCCGACAGCCGCGACTTTCTGAGCGATTATCTCGAAGACTCACACATACACTGCCGCGCCATAATAGCCCAGGACTATTCATGGCAACACAGCCACTGGCTGGCCGACCGCTCACTCTCTGACTGGCTGAAAAGCGAAAAAATCACCGGCATATACGACATCGACACCCGCGCCCTGACCAAGCACCTGCGTGAAAACGGCTCAATGCTTGGCAAAATCATCATCGAGGGCTGTGACGATGTCGATTTTTATAATCCCAACCTCGAAAACCTCGTCGGCATGACGTCGAGCAACAGCGTAACGCTCTATGACACCGATGCCGAAGGCCACATCAACGCTGTCAGCCTCGACCCCGAGAAACCCGACGCAGGCAAGTCTGACAAAAAAACCGTAGTTCTGGTCGACTGCGGCGTCAAGCACAATATCATACGCTGTCTGACCCGCCGCGGCGTCCGCGTCGTGCGTGTGCCATGGGACTACGACTTCAGCCGCATCGCCTACGACGGTCTGTTTATCTCCAACGGTCCGGGCAATCCGGACTTCGCCGAAGCCACCGTCGCAAATCTGCGCCGGGCTCTTGACGGAGACCGCCCGATATGCGGCATATGCATGGGCAACCAGCTGCTAGCCAAAGCCGCCGGAGCTAAAACATACAAACTCAAATACGGTCACCGCAGCCACAACCAGCCCGTGCGCCGCGTCGGCACCGACACATGTTTTGTGACATCGCAGAACCACGGCTTCGCCGTCGACTCCGACACCCTGCCCGAAGGCTGGGAACCGCTCTTCGTCAATATGAACGACGGCACCAACGAAGGCATACGCCACTGCTCGAAACCCTTCTTCTCGGCTCAGTTCCACCCCGAAGCATCGAGCGGACCGAAAGACACCGAATTTCTCTTCGACGAATTCATAAGCTTGCTCTAACCCCCGATATAAAGACAACCGACAATGGCAAACGACAAAAAAATAAAGAAAGTGCTGCTGCTTGGCAGCGGCGCCCTGAAAATCGGCGAGGCCGGCGAATTTGACTACTCTGGCTCTCAGGCACTCAAGGCCATGCGAGAAGAAGGCATCAACACCGTGCTGATAAACCCCAACATCGCGACTGTCCAGACATCGGAGGGTTTTGCCGACAAAATCTACTTCCTGCCCGTGACACCTTACTTCGTCGAGAAAATCATCGCCAAGGAACGCCCCGACGGCATCATGCTCGCCTTCGGCGGCCAGACGGCCCTCAACTGCGGCGTGGCACTATATGAGAGCGGCGTTCTCGAACGCTACGGCGTCGAAGTGCTCGGCACTCCGGTGCGCGCAATCATGGACACTGAAGACCGCGAGCTCTTCGTCAAAAAACTCGACGAAATCGACATCAAGACCATCAAGAGCCAGGCTGTCGACAATATCGACGACGCCCTGCGTGTGGCAAACACTCTCGGCTACCCCGTCATCGTCCGCGCCGCCTATGCTCTCGGCGGTCTCGGCAGCGGTTTCTGCGACAATGACAGCGAACTGCGCGCCCTCACCGAGAAAGCGCTCGCCTTCTCCCCTCAGGTGCTCGTCGAGAAATCGCTCAAAGGTTGGAAAGAAGTCGAGTATGAAGTCGTGCGCGACCGTTTTGACAACTGCATCACAGTCTGCAACATGGAGAACTTCGACCCGCTCGGCATCCATACCGGCGAGAGCATTGTCGTAGCGCCTTCGCAGACTCTGTCGAATGACGACTATCACTACCTGCGTTCACTCGCGATAAAAATCATACGCCACATCGGCATCGTCGGCGAATGCAACGTCCAGTATGCCTACGACCCGTCGTCTATGGACTACCGGGTCATCGAAGTCAACGCCCGTCTTAGCCGCTCGTCGGCACTCGCATCGAAAGCCACCGGCTATCCCCTTGCTTTCGTCGCCGCAAAGCTCGGCCTCGGCTACGGTCTGTTTGACCTCAAAAATACCGTCACACAGAGTACTTCAGCTTTCTTTGAGCCCGCTCTCGACTATCTCGTTGTCAAGATACCGCGCTGGGACCTCGGTAAATTCCATGGTGTTAAACGCGAGATCGGCTCGTCAATGAAGTCTGTCGGCGAAGTCATGGCCATTGGCCGCACCTTCGAGGAAGCGATACAGAAAGGCCTGCGCATGATCGGCCAGGGCATGCACGGCTTCGTCGAAAACAAAGAGCTGAAAATCGATGACATCGACACTGCGCTGACCGAGCCGACCGACAAGCGCATCTTTGTCATCGCCAAGGCGCTGACACACGGTTACACCGTCGAGCGCATACACGAGCTGACAAAAATCGACACCTGGTTTCTCTATAAACTCAAGAACATCATCGACACCGCCGACGAGCTTGCCGCTGTCAACGGCCTCGAAAACATCGGACACGACCTGCTCCGTCAGGCCAAACAGCAAGGCTTCAGCGACTTTCAGGTCGCACGCGGCGTGTTGAAAGAAAAGATGACCGACGCCGAGAGCGCCGTCACGGCCGTTCGCACCCTGCGCAAGAGCCTCGGCATTGTCCCGGCTGTCAAACAGATCGACACTCTTGCAGCCGAATATCCCGCCAAGACCAACTATCTCTATCTCACATACAACGGCACAGAAAACGACATCGACTATGAGAACGACGGTCGTTCGGTCGTAGTCCTCGGTTCTGGCGCATACCGCATCGGCTCGTCTGTCGAGTTCGACTGGTGCTCTGTCAACGCCCTGATGACCGTCAAACAGCAGGGATGGCGCTCGGTGATGATCAACTACAACCCCGAGACCGTCTCCACCGACTATGACATGTGCGACCGGCTCTACTTCGACGAGCTCACCTATGAGCGCGTCATGGACATCATAGACCTCGAGCAACCCCACGGCACGATACTCTCTGTCGGCGGCCAGATACCCAACAACCTGGCCACACGTCTCGATGCCGCCGGAGTCAACATACTCGGCACCGACGCCCGCAGCATCGACAACGCCGAAGACCGCCACAAATTCTCGGCCATGCTCGACCGCCTCGGCATCGACCAGCCCCGCTGGCGCGAGCTGACAAGTCTCGAAGACATCGACCGCTTCATCGCCGAAGTCGGCTTCCCCGTCCTCGTCCGCCCGAGCTACGTGCTCTCGGGAGCGGCCATGAACGTCTGCTCAAACCACGAAGAGCTCGTGCGTTTCCTGCGCCTGGCGGCCAACGTCTCTAAACAGCATCCTGTCGTTGTCACCGAATTCATACAGTTTGCAAAAGAAATCGAGATGGACGCCGTCGCCCAGAACGGCGAAATCAAAGCTTACGCTATCAGCGAGCACATCGAGTTTGCCGGCGTACACTCGGGCGACGCGACGATACAGTTCCCACCCCAGAAGCTTTACGTCGAGACCATGCGACGCATCAAGAAAGTATCGTCGCAGATTGCCCGCGCGCTCAACATCTCGGGACCGTTCAACATCCAGTATCTCGCCAAGAACAACGACATCAAGGTCATCGAGTGTAATCTGCGTGCGTCGCGAAGCTTCCCCTTCGTGTCGAAGATTCTGAAAATCAATTTCATCGACTTAGCGACTAAAATCATGCTCGGTCTGCCGGTCGAGAAGCCGCATAAAAACGCTTTCGACCTCGATTATGTCGGCATCAAGGCGTCTCAGTTCTCGTTCTCGCGTCTTCAGGGCGCCGATCCGGTACTCGGCGTCGACATGTCATCGACAGGCGAAGTCGGCTGCATCGGCAATGACACATCGGAAGCCATCCTCAAGTCGATGCTTGCCGTCGGCCTGCGCATACCCGAGAAAGCCATACTGCTCAGCACCGGCGGACCGAAACAGAAGGCCGACATGCTCGACGCAGCCCACATGCTCCACAACAAAGGCTATAAGATCTATGCGACGAGCGGCACTCACACCTTCCTGAACGACAACGGCATCCCCGCGATACGTTGCTACTGGCCCTCTCAGCCCGACATGCAGCCCCAGGCGCTTCAGCTGCTCCACGACAAGGCCGTCGACCTGGTTGTCAACATACCCAAGAACCTGACTTCGGCCGAACTCAGCAACGGCTACAAGATACGCCGCGCCGCAATCGATCTCAACATACCCCTACTCACAAACGCCCGTCTGGCATCGACCTTCATCAGGGCTTTCTCGACAATGCCGCTCGACGACATCGAGATAAAGAGCTGGGACGAATATTAATCCGAACCGGGACGAATATCAGCTACAATCAACTATAATATTAACCATTAAAAACCTCAAGCTATGAAAAGGTTTTATCGCCTCGCCCTCGTCGCCCTCGCCGCCGCAGTCGGTCTGAGCGCATCGGCAGGCAAGTACAAATTTGAAACGGTACCCAACGACCCTCTCAAGACTCAGATCTACACACTTCCCAACGGTCTGAAAATCTTCATGAGTGTCAACAAAGACGAGCCACGCATCCAGGCCAATATCGCCGTGCGTGTCGGCGGCAAAAACGACCCTGCCGAGACAACAGGTCTCGCCCACTACTTCGAGCATCTTATGTTCAAGGGCACCGAACGTTTCGGCACAACAGACTACGCTGCCGAGAAACCCCTGCTCGACCAGATTGAAAACCTCTTCGAGGTCTACCGCAAGACCAAGGACGAAGACAAACGCAAAGAAATCTATCATCAGATCGACTCGATAAGCTATCAGGCATCTCTGCTGGCCATACCCAACGAATATGACAAGCTCATGAGTGCCATCGGCGCCACCGGCACCAACGCCTACACAAGCTATGACGTCACCTGCTATACCGAAAACATCCCCTCGAACGAAATCGAGAACTGGGCCATGATTCAGGCCGACCGTTTCGAGCATCCGGTCATCCGCGGCTTCCACACCGAACTCGAGACCATCTACGAGGAGAAAAACATGTCGCTGACCTCTGACGGCCGCAAGATGAACGAAGCCATGCTCACGGCTCTCTTCCCCAGCCATCCCTACGGCACACAGACCGTGCTCGGCACTCAGGAGAACCTCAAGAATCCGTCGATCACCAACGTCAAGAACTACCACAAACAGTGGTATGTGCCCAACAACATGGCTGTCTGCGTCGCCGGTGACTTCGATCCCGACAACATGGTCGACATCATCACCAAATATTTCGGACACCTCAAGCCCAACTACAACCTGCCGGTCCTCGACTTCCCCGCCGAAGCCGAAATCGTCGAGCCGGTCAACGTCGAAGTCCTCGGTCAGGAAGCCGAACGCCTTTACCTGGCATGGCGCCTTCCCGCTGCCAAAGACCCCGACATGCTCGTCGTCCAGCTCATGCTTCAGGTGCTAAACAACGACAAATGCGGTCTCATTGACGTCAACGTCAACCTGCCTCAGCGCATGCTCGGCGCAGGTGTCGGCCTCTATGACCTCGCCGACCAGGGCGCCTTCATCATCATCGGCATGCCCAAAGGCGACCAGACCCTCGACGACGTCCGCGCAATACTTCTCGAAGAAGTCAAGAACCTCCGCGAAGGCAAGTTCTCCGACGACCTCGTCCCCGCCATCGTCAACAACATGAAGCTCGACCTCCAGCGCTCGTTCGAGAGCAACGACTCGCGCGCGACGATGTATGTCAACGCCTTCGTCAACGGCCAGCCGTGGGCCGATGAGGTCAAGCAGCTCGACGAACTCGACAAGATCACCAAGGCCGACATTGTCCGCGTCGCCAACAAATATCTCGGCGACAAGAACTATGCCGCCGTCTACAAACGTCAGGGCAAAGACCCCAACGAGCTCAAGATTGCCAAACCCGACCTGACACCCATCGCAATGAACCGCGACGCGGCCTCGCAGATGCTCAAAGACGTCCAGAACAGCAAGGTCGAGCCCATCGAACCCGTCTTCCTCGACTACAAGAAAGACCTCACCTTCCTCAAGGACAAAAACGGCATGCCCGTCTACTACACCGCCAACACCACCAACGACGTCTTCCAGCTCACATATATATATAACGTAGGCGAAAACAACGACCGTCGTCTCGACTATGCCGCAGAGCTCCTCGACCTATTCGGCACACCCGACATGACATCGAGCCAGGTGCAGAACGAATTCTACAAGCTCGCCTGCAACTTCCGCGTTTCGGTCGGCGCCGAGCGCTCATACATCGTCATCAGCGGTCTCAACGAGAACATGCCGGCCGCCCTCAACCTCGTCGAGAAACTCATCCACGAGGCTGTCGCCGACACCGCCGCCTATAACGCCTACGTCGACCGCGTGGCACAGAGCCGAATCAACCGCAAGAAAAACCAGCGTTCTAACTTCTCGGCTCTGACAACTTATATGCGCTACGGCAAACATAATCCGACGACCGACGACTTCAGTGTCGACTCGCTCCGCGCCATCGACCCCAAAGAACTCATGGGCGCGCTCGGCGACCTCGTCAGCCATGAATATCAGGTGATTTACTACGGCTCGACCCCGGCTGACAAACTCCTCGCCGACATCAACGCCGCTCACCGCACACCCGCTACGCTCAAGCCCTCGCCCGAGCAGAACGTCTACACCCTCGCCAAACCCGAGGAGACAATCATCTTCGTTGCCCCCTACGACGCAAAACAGCTCTACATGCAGATGTTCTCTAACCGCGGCGAGAAATACAATCCCGCCATCGAGCCTCTGCGCCGCGTCTACAACGACTATTTCGGCGGCTCGATGAACGCCATCGTCTTCCAGGAAATGCGCGAAAGCCGCTCGCTCGCCTACTCGGCCGGCGCAAGCTACAGCGCTCCCGGCTATCTGCGCAAGCCCTACACATACAATGCGATGATTGCCACTCAGAACGACAAGCTCATCGACGCAGTGACCGCTTTTGACGAAATCATCAACGACATGCCTCTCAGCCCCGCCGCATTCGACCTCGCCAAGAAGAACATCGAGTCGACCCTGCGCACCGAGCGCATCATCAAAGACAACATCGCCTGGAGCTATATCAACGCCCGCGACCTCGGACTCGACACAGACAGCCGCATCGCCGTTTATCAGGCGCTCCCCGAGATTACTCTCGACGACGTCAAGACATTCCAGGAAAAGAACGTCAAAGGCCGCACATACTATTACGCCATCCTCGGCGACACAGCCGACCTTGACATGGAAGCTCTCTCGAAACTCGGTAAAGTCGTCGTCCTGACAACCGAAGAAATCTTCGGCGAATAACGCCCGACTCATAACACCCTCATACCGGGGGCGGCACACGGTCACAATAGCCTGTGCCGCCCTCTCTGTTTCCGGCCGCCATGACTGACAACTGACATTATGTCAGTCATCATATGCAACGCTAATCGACTGTCATACAATAAAATTAAAAACTCACAACTTTTTTGGCACACGATTTGTTTATTTAATGACAGAATCAAAAGAAATTAATAATATAACATAAACATAAAACATAAACAATTATGGGAAAAATCATTGGTATCGACTTAGGCACAACCAACTCATGTGTCGCAGTTCTCGAAGGTAACGACCCTGTTGTAATCCCCAACAGCGAAGGACGAAACACCACACCGTCAGTAGTCGCATTCGTCGACGGCGGCGAACGTAAAGTCGGCGATCCCGCAAAACGTCAGGCCATCACCAACCCCAAACGCACAATCTACTCGATCAAGCGTTTCATGGGTGAAACATACGACCAGGTTCAGAACGAAATCGACCGCGTGCCCTACAAAGTAGTACGCGGCGACAACAATACCCCACGCATCGACATCGACGGCCGTCAGTATACTCCTCAGGAAATCTCGGCTATGATTCTTCAGAAAATGAAGAAAACCGCCGAAGACTACCTCGGACAGTCTGTCA
>ERZ836877.4446-NODE-4446-length-14395-cov-4.160321_pt1 | contig 14395 bp, 9 predicted proteins | sample MGYA00519469_ERZ836877 | MGnify/ENA primary metagenome ERZ836877 (study PRJEB31850, sample SAMEA3708809) | human gut metagenome | biome: human gut; feature: human-associated habitat; material: faeces | place: China | collected 2014 ... | reverse complement strand
CCGCCCTTAAGACCGCCGACGCCGGTTACCTTACCCGCCGTCTGGTCGACGTGGCTCACGACGTGATTATCCGTGAGGAGGACTGCGGCACTCTCCGCGGCCTCGTATGCCGCGAGATCAAGAACAACGACGAGGTGGTGGCATCGCTGGCAGAGCGCATCCTCGGCCGCGTGTCGGTTCACGACATCGTGGATCCCACTACCGGCGAAGTGATCGTGAAGGCTGGCGAGGAAATCAATGACGCCGCTGCCGACCGCATCGCCGCGTCGCCCATCGAATCGGTTGAAATCCGCTCGGTGCTCACCTGCGAATCGAAGCATGGCGTCTGCGCCAAGTGCTATGGCCGCAACCTTGCCACAAACCGTCCCGTCCAGAAGGGCGAGGCTGTCGGTGTCATCGCGGCACAGTCGATCGGCGAGCCCGGTACACAGCTTACCCTCCGTACGTTCCACGTCGGTGGTGTGGCATCCAACATCGCTGCCGTGTCGACCATCACCTCTCGCTACGACGGCATCCTCGAAATCGACGAGCTCCGCACCGTCAAGACCGACGAGGTTGACATGAACGGACGCAACGTGGAAGTGGTTATCGGCCGTCTGGCCGAAATGCGCATTGTCAATGCCGAAACCGGCATGATGCTCACCTCCGCTCAGATTCCCTATGGTTCCAAGCTCTATTTCGACAATGGCGCCAAGGTGAAGAAGGGCGACGTGATTTGCGAATGGGACCCCTTCAACGCCGTTATCGTCTCCGAAGTCGGCGGCAGAATCGAATACGACAACCTCATCGAGAATATCACCTACCGCGTGGAGGCTGACGAGCAGTCCAACATCCGCGAGAAAATCATCATCGAGTCGAAGGACCGCACACGCGTGCCCGAAGCCCGCATCGTGGATGCCGACGGCAATATCCTCAAAACCTACGCACTACCCGTCAATGCCCACCTCATGCTCGAGGATGGTGCCGAAATCAAGGCCGGTGAAGTGTTTGTAAAGATCACCCGCTCGACAAGCGGCGCCGGCGACATCACCGGCGGTCTGCCCCGAGTTACCGAGCTTTTCGAAGCCCGCAACCCGAGCAATCCCGCCATCGTCTCCGAAATCGACGGTGTCGTTGCCTTCGGAAAAATCAAGCGTGGTAACCGCGAGATTTCCGTCACCTCCAAGCTCGGCGAGGAGAAGAAATATCTTATCCCCCTGTCGAAGCAGATCCTCGTGCAGGAAGGCGATTATGTGCGCGCCGGCACACCTCTGTCCGACGGCGCCATCACCCCCACCGATATCCTCAACATCATGGGTCCCACAGCCGTGCAGGAGTATATCGTCAACGAGGTGCAGGACGTATACCGCATGCAGGGTGTGAAGATCAACGACAAGCACTTCGAGGTTATCGTGCGCCAGATGATGCGCAAAGTCAACATCATCGATCCGGGCGACACATGCTTCCTCGAGCAGCAGGTTGTGGACAAGCGCGACTTCATGGATGAAAACGACCGCATATGGGGCAAGAAGGTGGTTGTCGACGCCGGCGACTCCGAGAACCTCAGCCGTGGCCAGATTATTACCGCACGCAAACTCCGCGACGAGAATTCCGCACTTAAGCGCCGCGACCTGCGCACCGTTACCGTGCGCGACGCCGTGCCCGCCACCTCCGAGCAGATCCTCCAGGGTATCACCCGCGCCGCTCTGCAGACCTCATCATTCATGTCGGCAGCCTCCTTCCAGGAGACCACCAAGGTGCTCAACGAGGCTGCTATCAACGGTAAGACCGACAACCTCGAGGGCATGAAGGAGAACGTTATCTGCGGTCACCTCATTCCCGCCGGTACCGGTCTTCGCGAGTACGAACGTCTGGTTGTAGGTTCCAAGGATGACATCAACGACATCCTCGCTTCCGACGAAGACTTCACTCCCGCCGAGGAAGTGATCGAATAATCCCCTTACGCTCAAAACATCTATTACCCTATAAACGCAAGGACGGCGCCCTCTCCGGTGCCGTCTTTGCGTTTTTCATATTCAGAGCTTGTTTAATATTAAACAAGCTCTCAGAGTCATTACTTTCGTTCGAATTTCTTTATTTCGGGCAAGAACCCGACGTCAGGGGTGCTCAAATCCCGGGGATTATTTGGTGGTGTTGGCATAAAACTGTATTTTTGTGTCAGAAATCAATACCTGAACAGTTCAACCGAATTCAATAAATCACCGAATGAAACATTTTCTAACTTTCGGCAGGGCAGCCCTCGTGCCGGCTGTCGCTTTTGTGGGGTTGGCCGCATCAGCCATTACTCCGTTGTATCTAGACGATTCGCAGCCGATCGATGCCCGCGTGGAGGACGCCCTTTCGCGCATGACCGTGGCTGAAAAGGTGCGCATCCTTCATGCACAGTCAAAATTCTCTTCGGCAGGCGTGCCCCGTCTCGGAATACCCGATTTGTGGACCTCCGACGGCCCGCACGGCATCCGTCCCGAAGTGCTGTGGGATGAGTGGGATCAGGCCGGCCAAAGCAACGACTCATGTATGGCATTTCCGGCTCTTACGGCTCTGGCCGCAACGTGGAATCCCGAAATGTCGCTTCTCTATGGCCGCTCGATAGGCGAGGAAGCCCGCTACCGCGAAAAGGATGTGCTGCTCGGTCCCGGCGTCAACATTTTCCGCACGCCTCTCAATGGTCGAAACTTTGAGTATATGGGTGAAGACCCTTGGCTTGCCTCCCGGATGGTAGTGCCTTATGTGAAGGGTGTGCAATCCAATGGTGTCGCAGCGTGTGTGAAGCATTTCGCACTCAACAATCATGAAACTCACCGCATAGAGACCAATGTCAGTGTCGATGACCGCACACTTTACGAAATATATCTGCCCGCGTTCCGTGCAGCAGTCAAAGAAGGCGACGCATGGTCGATTATGGGTGCCTATAATCTCTACAACAATCAGCATCTTTGCCACAACCGCCGTCTTCTGGTGGATGTGCTAAAGGGTGAATGGGATTTTGACGGTGCTGTCATTTCTGACTGGGGAGGCTGCCTCGACACCGACGAGGCCATCACCAATGGTCTTGACCTGGAATTCGGATCGTGGACCGACGGCCTGAAAGATGGCAAAGCCGATGCCTACAGTTATTATTATCTTGCCACTCCATATCTTGAGCGTCTGGCCGACGGACGTGCCGACATGGCCACGCTCGACGACAAGGTTCGCCGCGTGCTGCGCCTGAATTTCCGCACGGCGATGAACCGCAACAAGCCTTTCGGTGCCATGGATTCAGAGGCGCATTACGACGCAGCCCGCCGCATAGGCGATGAAGGCATAGTGCTGTTGAAAAACGATCGCGTGAAAGCCATAAAGGGCGCCGCGAAGCCGAAAAAGGATGAGAGGGTGCTCCCGCTTCCGGCCGACCATCCGCTAAAGGTGCTCGTTGTTGGCGAAAACGCCATAAAGATGATGACAGTGGGAGGCGGCTCGTCGTCGCTGAAAGTGCAGCGCGAAATCCTGCCTGTCGACGGACTGCGGGCTGCGCTCCCCGCAGGCTCTACAGTTGAATATCAGCGCGGCTATGTGGGCGACATGCAGACCAGTTACAACAATGTCAACACCGGTCAGGATCTCACTGACTCCCGCACCCCGGAACAGCTGATAGCCGATGCCGTAGCCGCTGCCCGCAATGCCGACTATGTAGTGTTTTTCGGCGGACTGAATAAATCGGAGGGACAGGATTCTGAAGGCGCCGACCGCGCCGGGCTGGAGCTGCCCTACGGTCAGAATGCCGTCATAGAGGCGCTTGCCGAAGTAAATCCCCGATTGGTGGTGGTGAACATCAGCGGCAATCCCGTGGCGATGCCCTGGGTGAATAAAGTTCCGGCTATAGTGCAGGGGTGGTTCCTCGGCTCCGAGGCCGGCAATTCAATGGCTGATATTCTCACCGGACGCGTTAACCCATCGGGGCGTCTTCCCATGACATTCCCGGTAAAACTCGACGATGTTGCGGCCCATAACCACGGAGCCTATCCCGGCACAAAACGCGGCGACGAAAATATCTGGGATGTTACATACGAAGAGGGAATACTCACCGGTTACCGCTGGCACGATGCACGCGGCATCAAACCGCTTTTCCCGTTCGGACATGGTCTGTCATATACCTCGTTTGCTTATGGCAGACCGACTCTCAGCTCCGCAGAGCTGAAAAGCAGCGTCACGGCTTCGCTCAATCCCGAGGATCTTGCGGCAGCAACTCCTATTACCGTCACAGTACCTGTGACGAACACCGGCGATGTTGCAGGCTCGGAGACAGTGCAGCTCTATCTGAGCGACAATGCTCCAGTCGATGCACAGGGAAAACCGCTTGTGCGGGCACCGAAGGAACTCAAAGGATTCCAAAAGATTGCCCTTGCTCCCGGCGAAACGGGCACCGTGACCTTCATCATTTCCCCCGACCAGCTTGCATGGTTCGATGCCGGGGAGCATAAGTGGACAGTGCATCCCGGAGAATACACTGCGCATATAGCGGCATCGGCCGGCGATGTCCGCCACTCTGTGAAATTTTCCATTAAGTAACCTTTCGCGCTATAACAGCTATGTAGCTAAAACAGCTATTGTAGCTATCATGGCTATCATAGCTGTTTTAGCTGTTTAGCGGTGACCGGGCAAAAAAGAGCCCGAAACCACGGGATGGCGGAATCGGGCGTGAGAAGGTTATATACATTCTGAATATTTCGCTTTTTTCATAAAGCTATTAAAATGCCTTCTCTTGCTATTATAAACGAATGGCCTGCGGGAATGTTCACCGCAGGCCATTTTTGTAGAAGAAAAATGGAAATTTTCGATCTGTCAGGGACGCACTTCGTAGGCGGGAATGTCGAGCAGGCGGAGGTTGAACCGCAGAGCCGAGTAGGGGAGGAGGAGGTTGTTGGCCTGCTGCGAATCGTAGGCCTGACGGTAGGGGAGCACGATTTCCACTGTGTCGCCCACGTGCATGTTCTGCAACGCTGTCTGCCAGCCAGGGATAAGGTTGGAGATTTTGAACAGCGAGCCGGTGGCCGATGTGGAATCGGCATCGAAAACTACGCCCTGATAGTTGCGGCCCACATATCTGCACCGTACCGACGATGTGTATAGCGGCTGCAGGTTGCCGGCAGTGGTGCTCCGGTCGTTGAACCAGTGGATTAGGATGTAGTCGTTGGGATTCCACTGGGGGATGATGCGGCTGAAATATTTCGTGCCGTCGGCATTGGTGCGGGCCTCCTGCTGGTCAACCCAGGATATGTTGGCGTTTCGGTAATCTTCGTAGCGTTCCCAAGTGGACTTGGTGGAGTCTTCGTCGTCGCTGCATGAGCAGAGGGCGAAACCGGCCGTAAGGAGCGCTGCGAACAGTAATGGAAATTTTCTCATTTATGTAAAGGCGTGAGATGCTGCGTTAAATGCTTTCGGAGGAGTGTCAGAATTCCACTTTGGGTGCTCTCTGTGCGCCCTCCTCGGCTTTGAACATATCCTTCTGATCATAGTTGAAGATGCCGGCCCAGATGTTGTTGGGGAAGCGGAGCACCTTCTTGTTGTAGACTTCGACCACATCGTTGTAGCGGCGGCGCTCGGTGGCGATGCGGTTTTCGGTGGACTCGAGCTGGGCCTGGAGGCTCAGGAAGTTTTCGTTGGCCTTGAGATCGGGATATGCTTCGCGGACAGCATTGACGTAGATGCCGAGGGCGCTGCGGAGCTGATCCTGTGCGGCCTGATATGCGGCAACGTTGTTGAGGGCTGAGTCACCCTTTATGGCGTTGGCGTTGTTGTAGGCGCTGGTGAGGCCGGCGCGTGCCTCGGTTACATTCTGCAGTGTCGAGGATTCGTGCTCGGAATATCCTTTGACGGTGTTTACCAGGTTGGGGATGAGATCGGCGCGTCGCTGATACTGGTTCTCCACCTGTCCCCACTGTTTTTTTACAGCCTGGTCGGCGTCGACCAGACCGTTATAGCTGGAGCAGCCGCCGGCGAATATGATGACGATAAGCGCGGTTATCACGATGGTGATAATCCACCCTTTGCTGAAAGTGAAGCCGGGTTTGGCGCCACCCTGGATAAAATTCTGATTAGGCATTTTTGCGAAGGAGTGAGTTGAGTGATACGCGGTCGTGGATGAGATGGTGGAGGTCGGCGATGTTAACTCGCTGCTGCTCCATGGAATCACGCTCACGCAGTGTTACGGTGTTGTCTTCGAGGGTCTGGTGGTCGACGGTGATGCAGAAGGGGGTGCCGATCGCATCCTGGCGGCGATAGCGCTTGCCGATGGAATCCTTCTCCTCGTAGTGTGTATTGAAGTCGAATTTGAGGTCGTTGACAATCTCGCGGGCCTTTTCGGGCAGGCCGTCTTTGCGCACGAGGGGCATCACGGCGCATTTAACGGGAGCCAGAGCCTCGGGCAGATGAAGCACCACGCGCGAGTCGCCACCTTCGAGAGCCTGCTCCTCGTAGCTTGAGCAGAGCACCGAGAGGAACATGCGGTCGACACCGATGGATGTCTCGATCACATAGGGTGTGTAGCTCTCGTTAAGCTCGGGGTCGAAATACTGTATCTTTTTGCCGGAGAATTTCTCGTGCTGCGAGAGGTCGAAGTTGGTGCGGGAGTGGATGCCCTCAACCTCCTTGAACCCGAAGGGCATGAGGAATTCGATGTCGGTGGCGGCGTTGGCATAGTGGGCAAGCTTTTCGTGGTCGTGGTAGCGGTATTTGTCGTTGCCAAGACCGAGAGCCTGATGCCATTTCAGACGGGTTTCCTTCCATTTCTTGAACCACTCGATCTCGGTGCCGGGGCGTACGAAGAACTGCATCTCCATCTGCTCGAACTCGCGCATGCGGAAAATGAACTGACGGGCCACGATCTCGTTGCGGAAAGCCTTGCCAATCTGCGCGATACCGAACGGGATGCGCATGCGGCCGGTTTTCTGCACGTTGAGGTAGTTTACGAAAATGCCCTGTGCGGTTTCGGGACGGAGATAAACGGTCATGGCGCCGTCGGCGGTAGATCCCATCTCGGTCTTGAACATGAGGTTGAACTGTCGCACTTCGGTCCAGTTGCGGGTGCCGCTCACGGGGTCGACAATCTCCTCGTCGAGGATAATCTGGCGGAGACCTTCGAGGTCGTTGGCATTCATGGCGTCGGAGAAACGCTGGTGAAGCGCTTCGCGGCGGGCGATATGCTCGGCCACACGGGGATTGGTCTGGCGGAACATCGCCTCGTCAAACGAGTCGCCGAAACGCTTGGCAGCCTTGGCCACCTCCTTGTCGATCTTCTCGTCGTATTTGGCAATCTGCTCTTCGATGAGAACATCGGCGCGATAGCGCTTCTTTGAGTCGCGGTTGTCGATGAGAGGGTCGTTGAAAGCGTCGACATGGCCTGAGGCCTTCCAGATGGTGGGGTGCATGAAAATTGCGGAGTCGATACCTACAATGTTTTCATGGAGAAGGGTCATGGCCTCCCACCAGTAGCGTTTGATATTGTTTTTGAGCTCGACGCCGTTCTGACCGTAGTCATATACGGCAGCGAGGCCATCGTATATTTCACTTGACTGAAAGACAAAACCGTATTCCTTGGCGTGTGAAACGATTTTTTTGAAGACGTCTTCTTGTTGTGCCATTTTTTTCTGTAAACTGAATTTGTATTATACTGAACCGCAAATTTACGAAAAATATCGCAAATCCCAAAATCCCCCGAAAATCCCGGCCGCTGTGTGCGTCGGGCTGCCGATGTTGATTCCTCGGAGTTCAGGATATCGGTCGGTCAGTCGCGGGTATGCTTTACCAGATAGATGTCGTTCAGTGCTACGCCGGGCAGGGCTGCCATTATTGTGTCAGTCGTGGCTTCCGGCCCGAGACGGTCGAGGGTGTCGCAGATGGCGGCATACTCGACGGGCGATATCACTTCTTCCACTGCTATCAGCCCTTTGCGGATCAATTTGGTGAAATGGACGTTTATGGTGGATGGTTTCAGGTTGCGTTCGGTGGCAATCTGATCGCAGGTCATTCCCCGGCGAAATAGGGCGAGAGTCTGGTCGTAGGTCGACGGCTGGGCTTCTTTTGCCGCGCGCTCTGCTCTATTTGCGGCTCGCCGAGCTTCTTTTTCGGCTTTGGCTGCATCGGACTGCGCTTTGACCCGGGCAGCGTTTTCAGCTTTCTGTTTCTCCCTGACGGCACGGTCGCGTTGGCGTCGTTGCCGTTCGGCCTCGGCAGGGTCGCGGGTGGCCATCAGCAATGCCTGCTGTTTGAAGTTGAGATAACTGGCGATGGTGAAGCCATGGTCGTTGATGTCGCTGAGCAGATAGAGCCGGGAGCGCAACGCCTGCCGCAGTTCGGCGGTGAGCTCTGCCACGCGCTGCGAGGCGCGTTTGTTTTCTGTGCGTATTTTCGCGAAACGGGTCAGCGAGGTGCCGAAAATATCCATCAGCGTGTTGTAGAAATACACTGCACTTTTGCGTACGCGCAACAGAAATGCCGGGTCTTCGAGCGCTTCGATGGCCGACAGGCGTATCCGTCCGGTCCATTTGTCCGATACCTCCACAATCTCGGAGCGCAGTCGGTCGGCGATGGTGGTCAGCATGGTGTTTTCCTCAGGGAAACTGTGGCGGAAGATGGAGTAGACATGTCGGCGCAGCTGCTCCTGAAGAATCGCGATGGCTGAGAAATTAAACAGATCCACGAGCTGCTGCCTGTGGAAATCGGTTTTCGAGGCGCCGAGCATGGCGATGCTTTGCTCCACGGCCTGAGACTGATGGCTGATATATTGCGCCACCTGCGGATCGGGTGCCAATGACATTTCGGCTATCGGGGAGGAGAGCACAAGCCCCTGTAGCGTGCGGCAGCGCGAAAGTGCCACGTAAACTTGCCCGGGAGCGAACGACGCGCCCGAGTCGACAATCACGCGGTCGAAAGTTAGCCCCTGACTCTTGTGGATGGTTATGGCCCAGGCCAGACGCAGAGGTATCTGTGTGAATGTGCCCTGCACCTGCGACTCTATGGCGTTGGTGGTCTCGTTGATGGTGTATTTGGTGTTTTCCCACACCTGAGCGCACACGTCGATTATTTTTTCGGAGCCGTCGGGAGTGGGGACTTTCACCCGCACAATGTTGGCGCCGGTGTCCATCACTGTGCCTATCAGGCCGTTATAGTATTCATGCTCCACGGTGTCGTTTTTGATAAACATCACCTGCGCGCCCTTTTTCAGGCGCAGGTCGTCGGCCGTGGGATATGCCATTTCTGAGAAAGTGCCGGTGATGCGAGCCTTGTAGACCTGCGAATTGCCGGGGAGGAGGCGCAGCTGCGATTCGTTGTAGCTGTCGGCCATCTGGTTGTGGGTGGTGAGTCTGATGAATCCGCTCCCCTCGGGCGGGATGAATGCGGGGTTGAGGCGCGAGCGGAGCATGGCATGATCGTCGGCGGTGAGGCAGTTGTCGCGCACATGGTTAAGCAGATTGACAAACTGCTGATCCTGCTGGCGGTACACTTTTTCCAGACATATTGTGACGTGCCGGATCTGACTCAGCGCACGACTGCCGAAGAAATAGGGAGTGTTGTAGTAGCCGCGCAGCAGTTGCTCGTCCTGAGGCGTCACCACGGGCGCGAGCTGCTGCAGATCGCCGATAAGGAGCAGTTGCACGCCGCCGAAAGGGCGCTGGTCGCGGCGATATTTTTTCAGAGCATTGTCGATGGCGTCGAGCAGATCGGCGCGCACCATCGAGATTTCATCAATGATGAGCAGGTCGAGCGAACGGATAATGCGGAGTTTCTGCCTCGAGAAGTTGAATTTGTCTTTTTGCTCGGGTGCCCCCGGCACAAATGGCGCGGGCGACAGCTGGAAGAATGAGTGAATCGTTACGCCGCCGGCGTTGATGGCGGCCACGCCTGTGGGGGCGACCACAATAGCGGTTTTGGAACTATGCTCCATCACACGCTTGAGAAATGTGGTCTTGCCCGTGCCGGCTTTACCGGTGAGGAAAATGCTCACGCCGGTATGTTCCACAAATTCCCAGGCGCGCCTGAGGTTTTCGTCTTCAGTGTAAGAATCCACGCGTAAATGATAATCTGATGTTTTCTTTTTACCTTAGGGGTGCGAAAGAGGGCGGGTGCAGACCTGAGAAAGAGCTGCCCCCGCCCCAAAGCGGTTAAAATGATTGCGTGCCTAAAGATTAAGCTTTAGCGGCTTCGAGCGAAACTTTGCGGAATTCCTTCATGGCTTTTTCGATTTCGAGGGAAGCCTTGCGGGCGCGTGTGCCGGCTGCTTTGTTACCGTTGGCGAGCTGTGCATTGGCTTCTTTCTGGAAAGCTTCATAAAGAGAAGCCACCTTTTCTACTAATTCTTTCATTGTTAAATTGTATTGGATATATGGTAAAAAGAGATTTTTGGCAAAGTTATAAATTTTTTTGTTATAACAATGCGAAATGCGTAAAAAATGGCTAAAAATTTAAAAAAATCAGAAAAAGCCAAAAAGATGGCGCTGTCAACGCGCTTGCCTTAAAATTTCGGGATCGTAAGGAAGCGCTCTTATGCTTTGACAGAGCCTGAGTTGATGCGGAATCCGGCCTTCTCGAGCGCTTTGTGCAGGCGTGCGATGTGGCTGTGGTCGGTGGTCTCGAGTTCGAGGTGCACTGTGCACGAATTGATCTGCTCCGACGGGGATATGCGGTCGTGGTTGACGGCCAGAACGTTGGCTCCCTGCTCGGCGATTACGGCGAGGAGTTTGAGCAGAGTGCCGGGTTTGTCGGTGACTTCCAGCTCGATGGTGCAGACGCGTCCGTTGGTGAGCAGACCCCGGTTGATGACACGGTTGAGGATGTTCACGTCGATATTGCCACCCGACACCACGCAGACCACCTTCTTCCCTTCAATGGGGAGTTTGTCAAACATCACTGCGGCGACAGCTGCGGCGCCGGCTCCCTCGGCGATGAGTTTCTGTTTTTCGATCAGCGCAAGGATTGCCGCGGCGATTTCGTCGTCGCTGACGGTGACGATTTCATCCACGTATTTCTGACATAGCTCGTAGGTGAGATCGCCCGGTTCTTTCACGGCGATGCCGTCGGCGATGGTCGAGACGGAGTCGAGGTGGATGCGCTCGGCTTTCTCCATCGACTTTGCCATAGAGGGTGCGCCGGCAGCCTGCACTCCGTAGACTTTTATGTCGGGGCGGAGTGTTTTAAGAGCGAATGCCACGCCTGAGATGAGACCGCCGCCACCAACCGGCACCACCACAGCGTCGATATGGGGCATTTCCTCGAGAATCTCCAGTCCGATGGTTCCCTGGCCTGCTATAACTTTGGGGTCGTTGAAGGGATGCACGAAGGTGTAGCCCATCTGATCGCGCAATTCGATGGCTTTGGCATAGGCGTCGTCGTATACGCCGGGCACGAGGCAGACTTCGGCACCGAGGCGTTTGGTGGCTTCGATTTTGGAGATCGGAGCGCCTGCGGGGAGACAGATGATTGATTTTATGCCGTTGTGGGTGGCGGCAAGCGCCACACCCTGGGCATGGTTGCCCGCCGAGCAGGCTATCACGCCGTGCGACTTCTCCTCCTCGGTGAGCTGTGAGATTTTATAGTAGGCTCCACGGAGCTTGAAAGCACCGGTGTGCTGCAGGTTTTCAGGTTTGAGAAATACCTCGCACTTGTCGGAGAGGTTGGTGGGGCCAATGATTTTAGGGTGGCGCGCCACATCGAGCAGCACCATCTGCGCGCGATATACTTCGCCGATAGTAAGTTCTTCGCTCATGATATTATGTTAATCAAACTCTTTATATGTTGTATCATGGCCGGGGGGCCGGCGGTTGGTTTTTGCTGAAAATTGATCAGATGTCGTGCTGTGACAGGGCACGGTCCATGGCCGCTGCGGCACGGCGGCCGTCGCCCATGGCGAGAATCACGGTGGCGCCGCCGCGCACTATGTCGCCGCCGGCGAATAGCATGGGCACGGTGGTCTCCAGAGTCGCTTCATCGGCCACAATGGTGCCGCGGCGGGTGGTCTCGAGTCCGGGAATGGTGCTGGGAATAAGCGGGTTGGGCGATACGCCCACGCTCACAATCACTTCATCGACCGGCACCTCCACGATGTCGCCCTCGACCGGTACGGGCGAGCGGCGGCCCGATGCATCGGGTTCGCCCAATTCCATGCGCTGCAGGCGCATGGCACGCACGCGGCCATTTTCGTCGGCCAGATATTCCACCGGGTTGTGGAGGGTGAGGAATGTGACGCCCTCCTGCTTGGCGTGATGCACCTCCTCGACGCGGGCGGGCATTTCGGCCTCGCTGCGGCGATAGACGATATAAACCTCCTCGGCGCCCATTCGGCGGGCTGTGCGGCACGAGTCCATGGCGGTGTTGCCGCCGCCGATGACGGCCACGCGCTTCCCTTTTATCACGGGGGTCTTCCACCCCTGGCGTCCGGCGCCCATGAGGTTGACACGTGTGAGATACTCGTTGCTCGACATCACGCCGATATAGTTCTCGCCCGGGATGTCCATGAAACGGGGCAGACCTGCTCCCGAAGCCACGAAAATGCCGCGGTATCCCTGCTCTTTGAGGTCGTCGTAGCTCAGTGTCTTGCCCACGACAATATCGGGGGTGAATTCCACTCCGGCGCGGCGCAGCTGCTCTATTTCGTAATCCACAATATCGTTGGGGAGGCGGAACTCGGGAATGCCATATTTGAGCACGCCGCCGATTTCATGAAGCGCCTCGAAGACATGAACGCTATAGCCTTTGCGGACCATGTCGCCCGCGAAGGAGAGCGACGCAGGTCCCGAGCCTACCACGGCAATCTTGATGCCGTTGGATGTTGCGGCGGGGGTGTCGGTTGCGTTATTGTCGGAATTCTCGCGGGCAAAATCGGCCGCGAAACGTTCGAGATAGCCGATGGCCACAGGCTGTTTGCCGGTCTTGTTGTAGATGCATTTCGATTCGCACTGACGTTCCTGAGGACACACGCGTCCGCAGACAGCGGGGAGTGCCGATGTCTCTTTCAGCACTCTGGCGGCGTCGGTGAAATTGCCGCGCTCGATGTTTTTGATAAATCCGGGTATGTTGATGGCTACGGGGCAGCCGGTCATGCAAGTGGGGTTGGGACAGTCGAGGCAACGCGACGACTCGGTCAGCGCCTGCTCGCGGGTGAGACCGCGGTTTACCTCTTCATTGTTGGTGATGCGGTAATCGGGGTCGAGTTCGGCCATCTTTACACGGGGAATGGCCATGCGCTCCTTCACTGTGTGCGATTTGCGGAGCGTCTCGCGCCAGTCTGCTTCGCGCGGCGATATGGTGGTGTTTTTTTTGTCCATTGCGATGAATTATACAAGCTCTTAATATGAACGGAGGCGCATGAGCATCTCGTCGAAGTTAACTTTATGGGCGTCGAACTCGGGACCGTCGACGCACACGAATTTCATTTTTCCGTCGACCGTAACACGGCAGGCGCCACACATGCCTGTGCCGTCGACCATGATGGTGTTGAGCGAGCAGATGGTGGGCACGTCATATTTCTTGGTGAGCAGGCTCACGAATTTCATCATTATGGCCGGACCGATGGTTACCACCTTGTCGACTTTTTCGCGCTGAATCACCGATTCCACGCCATCGGTGACGAGGCCTTTGCGACCATAAGAACCGTCGTCGGTCATGATGATCACTTCGTCGGAGTGGGCACGCACCTGATCCTCGAGAATGATGAGATCTTTGGTGCGGGCAGCCAGCACTGAAATTACTCTGTTGCCCGCTTCCTTCATGGCGGTGAGAATAGGGAGTAGTGGAGCTACGCCCACACCGCCGCCGCAGCAGACCACGGTGCCGAATTTCTCGATGTCGGTGGCCTGTCCGAGCGGGCCCACCACGTCGTGAAGGTATTCGCCCGGCTCTTTCGCGCAGATCTGGCCTGATGACTCGCCCACAGCCTGCACCACCAGCGTGATGGTGCCGCGCACGGGGTCGGCTTCAGCAATAGTAAGGGGGATACGCTCTCCTTTAGGTTCGGGAATCACAATTACGAAGTGGCCCGGACGCCTTGCCTTGGCAATCAGAGGCGCCTCCACCACCAGCTTCACTACCTTTTCCGAGAAATGCTCTTTCTCAAGTATCTTGTGCATAATGAATAAGTTCGGAATGAAAATGTTCGGTTTTATTGGCAAAGGTACTACAATCGCCTCGAATACGCAAAAAAAACAGCTGCCCGCCGGGCCGCCGCGATGTCTGCCCCGTTCGGGATATCTGTGCGGAAAGAGATTTAGAACGATGTTCTCTTGTTGTCGAACCGTCTCTTACAGTGTTTCCTTAAAACGGATAACCCCTGCAACTTGTGAGTTACAGGGGTTATCGGGTGCGCAAGGGGGGACTCGAACCCCCACGACCGGAGTCACCAGATCCTAAGTCTGGCGCGGCTACC
>ERZ836877.4441-NODE-4441-length-14415-cov-3.223538_pt1 | contig 14415 bp, 10 predicted proteins | sample MGYA00519469_ERZ836877 | MGnify/ENA primary metagenome ERZ836877 (study PRJEB31850, sample SAMEA3708809) | human gut metagenome | biome: human gut; feature: human-associated habitat; material: faeces | place: China | collected 2014 ... | reverse complement strand
CCAGAAATGACAATAATTGTAATCTCGACTGAAGCGGCCGTAAGGCCGCGGAATGGAGAGATCTCGCATTTTCCAAAATGATCGCGAGCGTCCTAGTCAACAGGATATGGCACGCCCAGATGCGCGAATGCCTTGTGCGTTGCCTGGCGCCCTTTGGGGGTGCGGTTGACGAGACCCTGCTTGAGGAGGAAGGGCTCGTAGACGTCCTCGATGGAATCGACTTCCTCGCCTAATGCGCTTGCGAGCGCGGACAGGCCGACGGGACGGCCTTCGAAGGTGTTGACGAGCATGTCGAGGATGCGGTTGTCCATGGGGTCGAGGCCAAGCTCGTCGACCTCGAAGAAGGCAAGCGCCTCGCGGGCGACTTGCTCGTCTATGAAGCCGTTGCAGCGCACTTGCGAAAAGTCACGCACGCGTCTGAGCAGACGATTTGCCAGGCGCGGCGTCGCGCGTGCACGCGAGGCAATCTCGTACGCACCGGCATCGTCGATGTCGATGGAGAGAATGGTGGCCGAGCGCACGACGATGTCCTTGAGCTCGTCGCTCGAGTAGTAGTCCATGTGGAATGCCGCGCCGAAGCGATCGCGCAGTGGGCCGGTGAGCATGCCCGTGCGCGTGGTGGCGGCGATGAGCGTGAAGCGGGGAATATCCAGACGTATGGAACGGGCTGCAGGGCCCTGGCCGATGACGATGTCGATCGCGTAATCTTCCATGGCGGGGTAGAGGACTTCCTCGACAGCCCGGTTGAGGCGATGTATCTCGTCGATGAAGAGGATGTCGCCTTCCTCGAGGTTGGTGAGGATGGCGGCGAGATCCCCTGCACGGTCGATGGCGGGACCCGAGGTCGTGCGTATCTGGACGCCCATCTCGTTTGCGACGACGCTGGCGAGCGTCGTCTTGCCGAGGCCCGGAGGCCCCGAGAAGAGCAGGTGGTCGAGTGCCTCGCCACGCATGCGTGCGGCTTGGATGAGAACGGAGAGATTGTCCTTGATACGACCTTGGCCAAGGTAATCGTCGAGCGTCTTGGGACGCAAGTTGACCTCTGAGCGGGCGTCCTCGGGTTGCTCGTGCGCATCCACGATGCGTTGGGTGTTCTCGAAATCGGGGGCCTCCCAGATCATTGCGTGCCTCCCATGTGCTTGAGCGCATAGCGAATGATGCTGCTCGTGTTTGTCTCGGTGCAGCCCTTGAGTGCCGTGGCTACTTCCTCGTTGCTGAAGCCCATGGACTCAAGTGCTGCGGCGGCATCTTGCAGGGGACGGTTTGCCTCGTCAAGCGCGAGAGTCTCGAAGGTGCTACTTGTTTTGAGGACCCCCTGAAGCTCGAGAATCATGCGCTGCGCGATTTTCTTGCCAACGCCGGGGATGGTCGATATGGCGGTGACGTCACCGGCGGCAATGTGCGCGACGAAGTCGGCGGGCTTGAAGGTGGAGAGGGCCGAGATCGCCATCTTGGGGCCGATGCCGCTCACGGCGATGAGCTTCTCGAAGAGCTCCCGCTCGGCGGGCTCGGAAAACCCGAAGAGCGAGACATCGTCCTCCTTGACGTGCAGATACGTCCAGACCTGGGCAGGGTTGCCGCAGGCGGGAAGCGTGGCGAGCGCATGGACGGACATCGCAAGCTCGTAGCCAATGCCGCCGACCTCGATGATGGCACTCTCTGCATCCTTGTAGGCGACGATGCCCTTGATGAAAGCGATCACGCTACTTCTCCTTGCCGTGTGCGATCTTCTAGCTGCTGTTGGACCTGTCTCTCGATGGATCTTGCCGTGCGCAGGCGCGCATGCGTGATGGCTGCCGCCAGGGCGTCTGCCGCGTGGTCTGGCTTGGGTTCGTGGTCGAGCTTGAGGACGGCTCGTACCATGTACTGGATCTGCTTCTTGTCTGCCGAGCCCGTGCCCACGAGCGTCTGCTTGATCTGCATGGGAGTGTACTCGTCGTATTCGAGACCCTTGTATGCACAGGCGACGAGAGCCGCGCCACGCGCCTGTGCCGTGGGGATGGCTGACTTTGCATTGGTGCCGAAGTAGATGCCCTCGACCGAGAGCTCCGAGGGGAGATAGCGATCGATGATCTCGAGAAGGTTATCGTGAATGATGGCCAGGCGCATGGGCAGGTTGTGGTTCTTGCTCGTGGTGATGCAGCCGTAGGCGACGGGACTTACCCGCGCGCCGTTGCAGCGGATGATGCCCCAGCCCGTATTGGCCAGCCCTGGATCGATGCCCATGATGATGTGTGAGCCCACGCGCATTCCTTCGATACAAACAAATGTTCGTGAATAGGATACCCGTTCGATTCTGCGCATGCAAGCCGGTCTTGCCAGATGGCGAGTTTCAACTCGGTGGCATTGTTCTTCATCGAGAGTAGCGTTGTGATAACCTATCGCCTATATGTTTTTGGCCGTGCGCGGCCACGCTTCTAGGAGCTGCTGGTAATGAGCAAGAATTCGTATCTCTTCACCTCGGAATCCGTCACCGAGGGACATCCTGACAAAATCTGCGATCAAATCTCGGACGCCATTCTCGACGCGGTGCTTGCCAAGGAGATTCAGCTCGCCGAGGCAAACTACACTGCCCCCAACGGCATGCCCGCCGATCCCAAGAACGCGCGCGTCGCATGCGAAACGGTCACGAGCACGGGTCTGGTCATGGTCACGGGCGAGATTCGCACGCAGGCCTATATCGACGTCGATCGCATCGTGCGCGACACGATCCGCGAGATTGGCTACACGCGCGCCAAGTTCGGCTTTGACGGCAATACCTGCGGCGTCATCAACGCCATCCACGAGCAGAGCCCCGATATCGCCCAGGGCGTCGACGCGAGCTCCGAGTTCAAGGAAGACGGCGCCGACGAGCTCGACGTTTTCGGTGCCGGTGATCAGGGCATGATGTTCGGCTTTGCCTGCAACGAGACTTCGCAGCTCATGCCCATGCCCATCTACCTCGCCCATCGTCTGTCCGAGCAGCTTACCAAGGTGCGCAAGGACGGTACGCTCGAATATCTGCGCCCAGACGGCAAGACGCAGGTGTCGGTCCGCTACGTCGATGACAAGCCCGTTGCCGTCGAGAAGATCCTCATCTCGACGCAGCATTCCGACGACGTCACGCAGGATCAGATTCGCGCCGACATGATCGAGCACGTCATCAAGCCGGTCTTCGCGAAGGAGGGCATCACCTACGAGGATGCCCAGATATACGTGAATCCCACTGGTCGCTTCGTCATCGGTGGCCCGATGGGCGATGCCGGCCTCACGGGCCGCAAAATCATCGTCGACACCTATGGCGGCATGGGTCGTCATGGCGGCGGCGCGTTCTCGGGCAAGGATCCCACGAAGGTCGACCGCAGCGGCGCCTACGCGGCACGTTGGGTCGCGAAGAACGTCGTGGCCGCCGGCCTTGCCGACAAGTGCGAGGTGCAAGTGGCATATGCCATCGGCGTGGCCCGTCCCTTGAGCCTCATGGTCGAGACCTTCGGCACCGAGCATGTCGATGCGGATGCCATCGAGAAAGCCGTCGAGGAGGTCTTCGACCTGCGTCCCGGTGCAATCCTGCGCGATCTCGACCTACAGCGTCCCATCTATCGTCAGACGGCCGCGTATGGTCACTTCGGCCGTGCGGAGTTCCCCTGGGAGCAGACCAATCGCGTCGACGAGCTCAAAGCTGCTTGCGGCCTGAGCTAACGGCTGCATGCTCGTCGCATCGGTCATAGTCGATATCGCGACTCGGGCACTTGACAGGCCCTTCAACTATCTCGTTCCGCCGCAGCTCGTGCCGAGCGCGCAGGTGGGCTGCGCGGTCAGCGTCGATTTCGGGAATCGCCCCGTCGTCGGCTACATCATCGAGCTCGCCGAGATGGACGAGGCGCGGTGTGCGGCGGTCGTCGGTGACATCTCCAAGCTCAAGCCCCTGCTCGGCGGTATCGGCATCGCTTGCCACTTGGATAGCGCACGAGTATCTCTGCACCTTGCCCGAGGCACTCCATCTCTTCACGCCGCCTGGCGGTTCCCCCAAGGTGAAGCGCGTCGAGGGGGAGTGGCAGCTCGTTTTCCCCGGCGTCGGTCCGGTCGATGACCGTTGGGCCGTCCTCACCGAGGAGGCATCGGGGTTCGTGCCCGCCAAAAACGCCGCCAAGCAGCAACGCGTCCTCGAGGCGCTCTCATGCGGTGGCATGCGCGTCGTGGAGTTGTCCGCGCTCCTCGGCAACGTCAGTGCGACGCTCAAATCCCTCGAGAAGCGGGGCGTCGTGCGCATCGAGAACCGCAGGCACATGCGCGGCGCCATGCCGGCCGTGCGTGGCGCATGCTGTGCCGCCGACCAGCTCACGCAAGGTCAGGAGCATGCCCTTGCCGCGATTCACGCGACTGCCGCCGGTGAAACGGCTTCCAACGTCGTTGTGCTCGATGGAATCACGGGCTCGGGCAAGACCGAGGTGTACCTGCGTGCCATTGACGAGACCCTGCAGGCGGGAAAGTCCGCCATCGTGCTCGTCCCCGAGATAGCCCTCACGCCCCAGACGGTGGGCAGGTTCAGGGCGCGTTTTTCGGATGACGTCGCGGTTTTGCATTCGCGTCTCTCGGCGGGCGAGCGCTTCGACCAGTGGGATCTCATTCGCCAGGGCAGGGCGCATGTCGTCGTAGGTACGCGCAGCGCGCTGTTCGCGCCCGTGGCAAATCTCGGGCTCGTCATCATCGACGAGGAACATGATTCCTCCTACAAGCAGGACAACGCGCCGCGCTATGATGCGCGTGTCGTAGCCCGCAAGTTGACCGAAATGCGCGGAGCGATGCTCATCTTGGGTTCGGCCACGCCGAGCATCGATACGCTTGCGTCATGCGCGGGCGGTGCGCACTGCGAGCGTGCCTGGCAACGCGTCGTGCTTGGCGAGCGTCCAAGCGGTCAGCCCTTGCCCGACGTGCAGGTCGTCGATATGGCACGGGAGTTCAAGGGCGGCTCGCGTTCGATGTTTTCCCAGGTGCTTGTCGATGCGCTGGCAGGCGTATACGAGCGCAAGGAGAAGGCCGTGCTGCTGCTCAATCGGCGCGGCTTCGCCTCATTCGTGCTCTGCCGTGAATGCGGTTTCGTTCCCGAATGTCCACACTGCTCGACTTCGCTCACCTATCACGAGCGCTCGGCCACGCTCGTCTGCCACCACTGCGGCCACATCGAACCCATGCCGGCAACCTGTCCCCAATGCGGCAGTCCGTACCTGCGCAAGTTCGGTGCCGGTACCGAGCGTGTGGAGGCCGAACTGCGCCAGGTCGTTCCCGACGACATGCCCATCATTCGCATGGATGCCGATACCACCAAGGCAAAGGGCGCCCACGAACGCCTTCTTGGGGAGTTTTCCGCGAGCGAAGGGGGCATTCTCCTTGGCACCCAGATGATCGCGAAGGGCCTCGACTTTCCCGATGTTACGCTCGTGGGCGTCATCAATGCCGACACCACGCTCAAACTTCCCGACTTTCGCGCACCTGAGCGCACGTTTCAGCTGCTCGAGCAGGTGAGCGGCCGTGCGGGTCGTGCCGACAAGCCTGGTCGCGTCATCGTCCAGACCTACTGGCCCGAGCACCCTGCGATCCTCGCCGCGGCCGCGCATGATAGGGAGCTCTTTCTCGAACAGGAGCTACCCTCGCGCGAGGAGCTCGGCTATCCACCCTATGTGCGCCTCGCGAACGTGCTTGCGTGGGGCAGGAAGGAACAGGCGGTGCGCCAGGTCATCACCGAGCTGACGCTTGCCATCAACTCGTCCATGATCTCGGCAGGGCAGGAATGGGAGGTGCTCGGTCCTTCACCGTGCCTGCTCTCGCGTCTACGCGGGCTCTACCGCTGGCATACCCTCATCAAGGCGCCCGTGGGCGCGGATATCTCCGCCGTAATCGAACCCGTCCTCAAGGCGCGCAAGGTCAATGACGAGGTGCGTATCGCCGTGGACATCGACCCGGATAACCTTTTTTGAGATGAGACAGCGTCCCTGAGCAACTGTCTCATCTCAAATTTGTGATTGCCCTTCGAGCTTCGTTGCTGTATTCTGTCTCTTCGCGTCGTTTCCTCCGTGAGGATAGGCCTGCACGTGAAACGAATGGCACGATGAGAAAAAGGATCAGACAATGGACTACATCCGCGCAATCGAGCAGCAGCAGATCAAGGAGATTCCCGAGTTCTTCCCGGGCTCCCATGTAAAGGTTCACTACCGCATCAAAGAGGGCAACCGCGAGCGCATCCAGGTGTTCGAGGGCGACGTCATTCGTCGTCATGGTTCCTCCAACCGCGAGACCTTCACGGTCCGCAAGGTGTCCTTCGGCGTAGGCGTCGAGCGCACCTTCCCCGTACATTCTCCCAAGATCGAGAAGATCGAGGTCGTTCGTCATGGTGCCGTACGTCGTGCCAAGCTCTACTATCTGCGCGACAAGGTCGGCAAGGCCGCCCGTCTGCGCGAAAAGGGCTTCTAATCGGCCTCACCAAACAAGAACGCGAAGAGCTCCGCAGGGTACATACCGCGGAGCTCTATTCTTATATGCGCGAGCTTGCGCCCGAAGGCATCGTCGTCGGCATTGACGAGGTGGGCAGGGGAGCGTTGGCCGGTCCCCTTGTCGTTGCCTGCGTGGCCCTTCCCGATGAGCCGCAGATCGTGGGGCTCGATGATTCGAAGAAGCTCTCGCCCAAGCGGCGTGAGGAACTCGCCGCGCAAATCGACGAGCTGGCCCTTGGCGTGGGCATCGCACGCGTCGAGCCCGAGGAGATTGACGCCTGCGGCATGACCGCATCCCTGCGCGTTGCGATGGTTCGCGCGCTCGCGGCGTGCAAAGGCGATCTTGCCGCCCGTGGCAACGATGACGATATCGCCACCGTGCTTATCGACGGCAATCCCGTGCACATCCACGAGGGAGAGCTTTGCGTTGTCAAGGGCGATGGAAAGATTGCCTGTATCGCAGCGGCGAGCATCGCCGCGAAAGTCGCCCGCGACAATCTCATGTGCGCGTATGCCCAAGATTATCCGGCATACGGTTTCGAGAGCAACAAGGGCTATGGCTCTGCCGCGCACATTGCCGCGCTCAAGGAGCATAAAGCGAGTGATATCCACCGCCGGAGCTTTCTGGGCAACATACTCGCAGAGCAACAATCACTGTTGTAGAATGTTGGGTCATGCGCGTATGGCCCGCGTGCACGTATTACGAGCCTGCGCATACCGTATACACCGAGGAAACTTGCATCGAACGTACAGGAGTCTTTAATGGCGCAACGCAAGTCGTCCGCAGGCGGCTCAGGCAAGAAGGCCGAATCGGACATCGAGAAGCAAAAGCGCGCTAAGGAGCGCGAAAAGGCCGCCAAGAAGCGTGCCAAGGAGCGGGCAAAGCAGGAGCGAGATGTCGAGCGCTACCGCAAGGCGGCCGAGGCTGCTCGCAAACGCGCGGCAGAGGAGCGCTCCAAGCAGGCCGCTCGCGAGAACGATCCCGTTTATCAGGAGAAGAAGCGCAAGGAGGCCGAAAAGCTCAAGGAGCGCGGCAAGCGCGAGATGGAAAAGCAGCGCAAGCGCTCGGAGCGCCGAGGCGCCGCAGCCGCACGTTCCAAGGCAAAGATAGACGAGCGCGAAGCCCAGAAGAAGAACGGCATCTCGAGCGTGGAGCGCAAGCGCCGTCAGCGTGAATACGCCGATCTCGAGCGGCGTCAGGCCCTTGCGAAGCAGAAGAAGGCCGGTACGTCCAAGTCAAAGCGCAATAGCAAGAGCCTTGCCTGCCTCGTCCTCATAATCATCCTTGCCATTGCCTCGGCAATCGCACTGTACCCGCCGCAAGACAAGATCACGATGGGTCTGGACATCCAAGGTGGCGTTTCGGTCAATCTTAAGGCATCGACCACTGATGGCTCGCCCATCACCGCCGAGCAGATGGAACAGACGCAGCTTGTCATCTCCAACCGCGTCAACGCATCCGGTGCCGCTGCCGCGACCATTCAGCAGCAGGGCAGCGATGCCTTCCTCGTGCAGGTTCCAGGCGCGGCCGAGAATTCCCAGGCCATCCTCGATACGTTGAGTAGCCAGGGTGTCCTGGAGTTCGTGGATGTCTCCACCATTACCGACGAGACGGTGCGCAACTACATCAACCAGGGTCTCACGGGCATGAACCTCAAGAAAGAAGGCGTCTCGTATACGCCGTTCATGACGGGCGAGAACGTCGAGAACGTCACGGTCGATCGTCCGCAGGCATCGGCCGAGTACGCCGTCAATCTCCAGCTTGACGCGACGGGTACCTCCGAGTTTGCCTCGGTGACCCGCCAGCTCGTGAGCACTAACGGCAAGATCGCGATTCTGCTCGACGGCGTCGTCGAGTCGGCCCCGGCGGTCCAGTCTGCCATCACCAACGGTCAGGTGCAGATTACCGGCAATTACACCGTCGAGGAGGCAAACGCCCTCAAGACCATCATCGATTCCGGCTCGCTGCCCGTTTCGCTCTCCATCGAGCAAGCCTCGACGGTCGGTCCCACGCTCGGCCAGCAGGCGCTGTGGTCGGGCATACTCGCAGCCCTCATCGGCATCGCGCTTGTCGTGGTGTGGCTTCTCATCTTCTACAAGGGGCTTGGCCTTTTGCCCGCAGCTTCCATATTTCTCATGTCCGTCGTGTATCTCGGCTTGCTTGCCCTGCTCTCCCAGGTGGGATGGTTCTCGCTTACCTTGCCTGGCATTGCGGGCATCATCGTCAACATAGGCATGTCCGCCGACTCCTCGATTCTTATCATGGAGTGTTTTCACGAGCAGATACGCGAGGGTAAATCGGTCAAGACGGCGGCAACCGCGGGCGTCAAGGAAGGCATCTTCACCTCGCTTGATGCCGACGTGGTAACCCTCGTCTCGGCACTCATCCTCTACTTCTTCGCCATGGGTGACGTTCGCGGCTTCGGCCTCACGCTGGCCCTCGGCATCATCTGCGACCTTATCGTCATGGCACTGTTCAGCGGCCCCATCATGCGTGTTCTCGGTCCGCGCGTCATCGATCGCCATCCTGCGTTCTGGGGGATTGTCGATGACGTCAACGAGGGCGAATACGTCGTGAAGGAGGCGATGTAAATGTACTCGTTGAGACCTCATACCAAAATCGACTTCGTCAGGCTCTGGAAGTATGGCTTCAGGCTTTCCGGTGTCCTGATCGCACTGGCCATCGTCGGTTTTATCGTCAGCACGGTGCTTACGGGCGCACCACTCACACTCGGCACCGAGTTCTCGGGTGGCACCTCCATCCAGATCAACGACGCCGGTGACGTCACGGAAGACGAGATAAAGGATGCGTTTGCCACGGCTGCAAGCGAGCTCGGCTACGAAACGCAGATTTCGTCGATCCAGACGGCCGCAAGCATGTCCGGTGGCAATGGCTACATTGTCAAGACGACCGATACCGTATCGACCAACGCGAGCGAGATCATGGGCCACGTCGAGCAGACTCTTGGTCTTGACGAGGGGACGGTCGAGATCGAGACCATTGGCGCCAGCTGGGGTGCATCGGTCATCTGGAGCTCCATCCTGGCGTTCTTCCTCTCGTGTCTCGGCATCTTGGCCGTCATTGCCATTCGCTATCGCGAGCCGCGCATGGGTGTCGTCGCGCTTATCTGCCTATTCCACGACATGATCGTCGTGCTCGGCATCTATGCCTGGGCGGGCCTGTTCTTCCACATGGAAATCACTTCCGACGTTATCGCAGCCCTGCTGGCCATCATCGGCTATTCGCTCTACGATACCGTCGTCGTGTTCCACCGCATCAGCAAGAACGCCTCGCCGCAAATGAAGTGCAGTCTCCTTACCTGCGCCAACCGTTCGCTCAACGAGGTCATCGTGCGTACCATCAACACGTCGATCACCTCTGTCATCCCGGTCGTCTTCATGCTGATCATTGGCACGGACACGCTTGTCGACTTCGCTTTCGCGATGTTCTGCGGCATGGTCGTTGGCGTGTATTCGACGCTGGCCATTTCGGCTCCCATCTACACCAAGTGGAAGGCGAAGGAGCCCGCCTACGCTCGCCTCGAGAACAAGTACCCCTACGAGGTCGTGCAATCGCCGTTCACCAAGCAGATGATGATCGAAGCGCGCAAGGAGACGGCTGCCAAGCTCAAGGTCGAGAAGGAGGAGCGCGCAAAGCTCAAACAGGAAGAGCGAGAAGCTGCTGCCAAGATCAAGCAGGAGGAGAAGGAAGCCCAACGCGAGGCCGCACGGGGCGAACATGGCATCGCCAAGACGACCAAGCGCAAGGCCGATCAGGCGCATGAAGAGCTCAAGCAGGCCGAGAAAGACGCCGAGGCTGCCCTCGACGAGGAGTTTGCGCCTGATAGGCTCGCTGTCGAGGCGGAGGAGGCCGAGGCTGCCGAAACGCCTGCCGAGAAAGCGACAGGGGCTGACGATGAGAAACAGCCCGCCACGTCTACTGGCGTCGAGTCACAGGTAGACGCCGCGCAAGATGCTCCCGTGGAAGCCGTTGAGGAAATCGACGAAGAGATCGTGCCCGCTGAAGCTGCAAGGCCTGACGAGGAAACCGAAGTCGAGGTGGGCGAGGAGATTGCCGAGCAATCCGAGGAGCCGGCGGAGGAGTCCGAGCGTGCAAGTGGTCGCTACTCGGCCGAGAAACGCTCCGATCAGGATGACGATGTCATCACGACGACGAGCTTCTCGTATGGATACGCCGCGGATGCAGACGATGCAGACGAAGGGGAGGACCGTCGGGACTAACGGGTCGTGACCACTCGTCTTTTCGGTGCATGAACTACCAGGGCGGGCCGTCATGTGCGGCTCGCCTTTTTACATTTGATCAGGGAAGATGCCGGGAGGAAAAACCATGTCTCAACCCCGTGCGAGAATCTCAGCATGAGCGGATTCGATCAACATAACACTCTGGTAGCACAGTCCGTCGACGAGGCAGCGGTGGCCAACGTTGCAACCACGTGCGCGATCGGTCCGCTCGTTTCGCGCGTCCTCGTCGCACGCGGATTCGATACGCCCGAGCGCGTGCGCGAGTTTCTCTCTCCCTCGCTCGAGCGTGATTGGGCTGACCCTACGTGCATACCCGGCATGCTGGAGGTCGCGAATTGTCTGCAAACTGCCATTGAGTCTGGCAAGCGCATACTCGTATTCGGCGACTTCGACGTAGACGGCATCACGGCAACGGCCATCTCGGTGCGTGCGCTACGCGCGCTCGGTGCACAAGCGCAAGGTCTCATCCCGCATCGCTACGAGGAGGGCTATGCGCTCTCGGATGCGGCAATCGAGCGCGGCATGGCATACGAGCCAGATCTCATCATGACGGTCGATTGCGGTATCTCCTGTGCTCATGAGGTCGAGACCTTGCTCGAGCGCGGGGTCGAGGTCTGCATCACCGATCATCACGAGCCAGGCGATGCGGTCCCCGTCGGCGTTCCCATGACGGACCCCAAGCTCGATTCGGGCTGTCCCTCGCGCGACCTCGCCGGGGCGGGCGTCGCCCTCAAGCTCTTCTGCCTGCTGGGCGAACGCATGGGCCAACCCGGGCTCTGGCTCGAGCTTACGGACCTCGCCGCACTCGGCACCATCGCCGATCTCATGCCGCTTCTGGGCGAGAACCGCGCACTCGTTGCCCATGGTCTTGCGCGTATGCGCAACGCAACGCGCGTCGGTCTCCTGGCGCTTTCCGCTGCTTGCAATGTCGAGCCGGACGCGCTCACCGCCACGCGTCTTTCGTTCTCGCTCATTCCGCGCCTCAATGCAGCAGGCCGTATGCAGGAGGCAACGATTGCCTACGATCTGCTCATGTGCGATGAGCTCGATCAGGCGCAGCGCATCGCGGCCGAGCTCGAGCAAATCAACGACCTTCGCCGTCAGACGGAAGGCGAGCTCAACCTTCAGGTCGAGGAGCAGCTCGCTGGAGCTGGTTCCGATGACGCGGTCATCGTGGCCGCCGGTGAAGGTTGGCACGAGGGCGTCAAGGGCATCGTCGCCTCGCGTATCGCGCGAGCCAAGAAGAAGCCCGTCATCATTTTCTCTATCGAGGACGGACAGGCCCGTGGCTCGGGACGTACCTATGGCGATATCAACCTCTTCGAGCTTGCCAGCACATGCTCCGACTTATTTGAGAAGTTCGGCGGTCATGCGGCGGCCATCGGTATCACGCTTCCTGCCAACAAGCTCGACGAGCTACGTCAGCGCCTTTGCAGCCAAGTGCTCGAAATGCGGCAAGAGGCACCTGATGCCGGCATCCATGTTGACACCATCGCGTGCGTCGAGGAGTGCACGGTCGAGCAATTTAGCGAGCTCGAGCTGCTGCAGCCCTGCGGCAACGGCAACCCGACGCCACTGCTCGCCCTGCACGATGTCTTTCTCGAAGACCGTGCCGCAGTCGGCAAGCAAGCCAATCACTTCCGCTTCAACGCAAGCGACGGCATTGCGCAAGTGCCCGGCATCTACTTTGGGCCAGATAACATTCAAGAGCTCGTCGATTGCAACGCGATATGCGATGTCGTCTTCGAGCCGCTTGTCGACGAGTATCGCGGTCGCAAGAACCCCAAGCTCATGACGAAGAACATACTCTTGAGTTCTCACCTGCCTTCGCAGACGGACATGTCCGCGCGCATCGACGAACTTTTTCTTGCACAAGACGAGATATGCGAGACGGGCGATTACGCGGGCATCACTCAGGTGGCGCGTTTCAACACCAAGGTCGTGGGCGTGAGCTACGAGAACCGCCAGGATGTCCTCGCCGGGCTCGAGGCAGGTGTCGAGCTTGCCCTCAGGCGTGATGCGCATAATGAATACGATGCCAACGCTATTGCCGTGACCTTGCTCGACGGCACGCAACTCGGTTACCTCAACAAACATCTCGCCAAGCAGCTTGCCCCCGCCATGGATTCCGGCATTGCCTATGACGCGGCTGTGAGCGCCCTGACGGGCGGTCCGCTCGATGCGAATGCCGACATGCGCTCTCCCGGTCCTCTCGGCGTGCGCGATCCGGGTGCGACCACCAGGAGCTACGGCGTGAACATCGTCGTGCGGCGCGTTGACCTCGACCTGAAGGAGCCTGCCGGTGACGCCGGCCCTTCACTCGACGAGGCGCGCGAGCGTTGGCAGGCGCTTTCCCCCTCCGAGCTCGAGGATTCCCTGCGTACGGCGCTCATCGGCAACCATGAGCTGCATGAGGCACAGGCCCGCGCGCTCGATGCGCTTTCCCGTGGACGCAATACGCTCGCCATCATGGCGACGGGGCGCGGCAAGTCCCTCATCTTCCACTTGCATGCAGCCCGCACGGCGCTTCTCGAGGGCAAGGCGAGCATCTTCATCTACCCCTTGCGCGCCCTCGTGGCAGATCAGGCATTTCATCTGCAGGAGGTCTTCGCGCAGTTCGGCCTCGTCGTATCCGTGCTTACGGGCGAGAGTTCCGAGGAAGTGCGCAAGGACGTCTACGCAGGCCTGGCGCAAGGGCGCGTCAACTGCGTGCTCACCACGCCGGAGTTCCTTGCCATCCATGCCGATCGCTTCGCCCAATCCGGGCGCATCGGCTTCGTCGTCGTGGACGAGGCCCATCACGTCGCCCTCGCACGTGCGGGCAATCGTAGCGCGTATGCCGGGCTTGCCACCACGCTCGATGCGCTCGGCAACCCCCTCGTGCTTGCCGTCACGGCCACTGCCGGTACGGACGAGTCCCAGACCATATGCCGGGTGCTCTCTATCGAGGAGCTCATCCTCGATCCGACGGTGCGCGAGAATCTCAAGATCGACGATCGCCGTGACATCCGCAATCGCGAGCAGTATCTCGCGGGCATCGTCGCAAACGGGGAGAAATGCGTCGCATATGTCAATTCGCGCGATCAGTCACTCTCGCTTACGCGCATGTTGCGTCATCGTCTGCCCGCGCTCGCCCCATATGTCGGCTTCTATAATGCAGGCCTGTCAAAGGCAGACCGAAAGGCCATAGAGGATGCCTTCAGGAGCGGCGAGCTGCGCTGCATCATATCCACGAGCGCCTTCGGCGAGGGCATCGACATTCCCGATATAGAGCATGTCGTGCTCTATCATCTTCCCTTCAACGACATCGAGTTCAACCAGATGTCCGGGCGAGCGGGCCGTGATGGGCGCGATGCGACGATTCACCTGCTCTTCGGCTACGGGGACGCTCGCATCAACGAGAACATCCTCGAGTCCGGCGCACCATCACGCGAGGCCCTCGTCATTCTCTACCGTGTCTTGCGCGAGCTTTCCCAAGAGGCGGCCAAACGGGGGGAGGCCGGCTTCTCCTGTACCAACCACGAGCTCGCCGGGCGTGCCATGAAGCTCGACAGGCGCGTCAAGCTCGACGAGTCGAGCGTGTCTTGCGGCATCTCCGTCTTTCGCGAGCTTGGCTTCATCGAGACGAGCGGCGCGAGCGTCGCACGCTATATCACGCTCGTTCCCAATCCGGGGCATATGGAAC
>ERZ836877.4440-NODE-4440-length-14416-cov-14.987188_pt1 | contig 14416 bp, 8 predicted proteins | sample MGYA00519469_ERZ836877 | MGnify/ENA primary metagenome ERZ836877 (study PRJEB31850, sample SAMEA3708809) | human gut metagenome | biome: human gut; feature: human-associated habitat; material: faeces | place: China | collected 2014 ... | reverse complement strand
TGATGAAAATCACCAAATCGCTAGTATATTACGTGGCTGGGATGCTGATTTATGGGTTAACAGCAAATGTAGCCATTTTTTTGTGATTAACAAGCAAATAACAACGAAAAATGAATAAGAAGAAATTCAAATGAATTAATGCCTCCCATTCTTCGACGACACGTTCAAGACAAAGAGTTCAATAACTACCTGTATAATACCTATTTAATTAGCGGGAACAGTGTCGGGAACCGAGAAAAGGCTGTCGGCGGGGATAGATGTCTCTTTCGCGGGGACGGCGGGTTCTTTCGCGGGCTTGCGGCGGCGCCAGTGGCGGAAGATGTCGGTCAGGTTGTCGAAGTCTTTTTTGTAGACTATGCCCACGCCTTGGGTGGTCAGGGCGCTCTTGAGATAGTAGTTCTGGTCGTTGTAACGGTTGTAGGCCTTGAGGCGCAGGGAGCCTGAGCGGTTGATGAGGTACTCGAGGTCAAAGTCGCCGATGAAGGAGTTGTTGTTGAGCGACTTGTCGCGGTAACCGAGGTTGCCGTTGAGCAGCAGACGGTTGTTGAGCAGGTGGCTCGACAGAGCCACGTCGACCTCCACATCAGAGAAGTCGCCGCGTGACGAGCGGAAGTTAGGCGCTATGTTCCAGCTGTCGCTCAGCTGGCCGAGCATGTTGGAAAGCTGCGACGAAATAGTTGACGAGGCAACGGACACAAATTCGTTGCCGCGTGTGGCGTTCATGTAATCAGGCGTGTAGAAGCGGTTGAGAGCCAGCAGATAGATGATCTGGCGGTTCATCATCTCCTCGGTGTTGATGATGGAGCGCACCTTGCGTTTGGTCTCTTCGGTGAGGGAGGGGAAATCGAGGTCAAAGCCTATGTCGGGCTGGCGCATGTCGCCGTTGACTTTCAGAAGTGCGTTGACCGGCACATTGGTGCGGTTAAGTTCCTTGTCCTCGAGAAACGATTCGTCGAGGTCCGTCAGGTTGGCGCCGCGCACCTGATAGCGGGCGGTGATGTCGAGCTGGGCCGAATAGGGGTCGCCGAGGAATGTAATGGTCGAACCGTCATTGATAGTGAAGTCCTTGATAATGATATCCTGGAGGGTAAAGTTATAGCTTCCGCGCTCCACGGTGTAGGTGCCGTTCATCCTCAGATCCTCGCTCGACGAGTCGTAGGTCATCGACAGGATGCCGTGGCCGTAAGCCTTGATCTTGTCGCCGCCCACGGGGTCCATCACCAGAGTGATGAGCGCCTGAGGAGTGATGTCGACATTGAATGTCATGCGGTAGGTGCTCGACGAGGCCTGCTGCTGCGCCATCATCTTCTTGCGGAGCTCCTGAACGATTGGAGGCGGTGCCGACAGGGCGGCGATCGAGTCCTTGTAGGCCTGGTCGCGGTCGCGGAAGGTAATGAAGTTATATTCCACGGCGTTAAGCGCGTCAGAAAGCACATAGGTAAACGCCGATCCGGCGGCCGTAGCCATATCCACCTGGATATCAACCACTCCGGGCTCACCTTTCACCGTGGCGCCGCCGTTGCCATAGACCTTTCCGTACCAGGGATGTTCGGGATTTTCCTTAACGTCGTAGACCAGCAGATCATGAGCGTCGGTGATACGGAAATCGAAGCGTGGATTTTTGAAACATTCGTGGGTCACCCAGCCGTTGAGGCGGGCAGTATGGCCGGCATCGTCCTTTATCACAAGGTTCTCGAGGTCAATGCGTCCGGGACGGAGTTTCACCGAATCAGTGGTGGTGTAGGAGGTGTTGGTGAAGGCAAGCTTAAGCTTCACATCCTCGCCATACACGTCGCCCACCATGTCGATGAGCTTGAATGTGCCGTAGAGCCGCGCCTTGCCCGAGGCATAGCCGCTGATGTCGGAGGCGAAGGCCGACATATAAGGCAGCAGGAAACCGCACTCTATGCGGTCGGCGTCAAAGCTGATATCGAGCGACTCGTCCAATGGATAGATATTGCCGTCAACGTACGACTTCCGTCCGTTGGGCTGTGAAATCTCGGCCGCCAGACTGACAGCCTTCGACTGCGGAATCCAGGCGGCACGTATCAGTCCGTCGCCCATCAGCGAATAGTTATAGGTGAGGTTCCTGACATTCAGTCCCGGAGTGAAAGCCGTGGGATGCGGCGTCAGCACCTCGGTGGCGTAGATCGAGCCGGAGGCGTTGCCGCCGAACATGGCTGTGGGTATGTCGAGGGTCTCGAACACATAGTCGAGATTCACGTCGTGGAGCGAGAGAGTGATGGTGTCAAGGGGCGATTCCGACGCGCGGCCCTCCATGGCCACATACTGGTCACCGCGCCACACCTTGAAGTCGCGCACGTCGATGGTTTTTCCCTCGATAGCTATGCGCGCCGGGTCGACGGTCCATACAGTGTCGTTAAACACCAGGCGGCTGGGGTTGATACTGATTTCAGTGTCGAGGTTCCCCTCCGGCCGCCGGTCAAAGCTCACGGTGGTGTTGATGTCGCCGCTGAAGTCACGCTGACGGTCTATCTTCCAGCCGATGCGGGCATCCAGCTGATTGTCGACGGCCTCGGCACGGGTTTCGAGCGTCATCTCACCTTTCTTGGTAGGCATGGAGGTGGTGAACAGGAATAAGCCGCGGCTCTGCGGATCGTCGGCAGTGGGACCATTGACCGAAGCATCGACGCGTGTGCGCTCTATCAGCTTATTACCCTGCTGCAGATAGGGGGCGTCGACTATGGCCGACATTGACCGCCGTTCAGTGTCCATTCCGCCGGAAATCTCTATGGGGTTGATAATCTTTACCGGAAGTCTGACCATCTCGCCGAGAGGGTCGAGGGTCTTGAGGGTCAGGTGATAGTCGAAGCGGTTGAAGTTGTCGGCATTGGCGCGGTAGTCCTGCGCCACATCGCCGTCAGTGTGGTCAAGAGCGGGTATTATCCGGGCCAGAAGAGCTTTGAAGGCCGGTGCGATGGTCGACAGGTGGTATTGGCCTGTCATGCTGCCGTCGATCATGTCGCTGTTAATAATTATGGTGTCGGCCTCGGATCCGCGTACCGAGCTGAGACTGATGTTGCTGATTCTTGCGCCCCGCTCCTCGGCGTCGAGAAACGTGAGGTCGGCAATCTCCACGTTGCCCTCGACATCGTCAATGTTATGGCCGCTCAGAGAGGCTGTCATGTCGAAACCGAGGCGTCGTCCGGCCATCATTTTGGCCTCGGAGAAGGCCGAGAGATTGATGTCACGGGCACTGACATCTGCGTTGAGGGCTAAAAGTCCGCGGTCAAGCGATGCATCGGCCATGACATCGAGAACGGCGAGGCCGGGATTGTCAATTGATACGGAGGCAGTAAACGAGCGGCCGTCGCTATGGACGTTGGCCGTAAAGTCATGGAACTCATGCTGCCGGTAGCTCATCTGCGTGACATCAAGCACGGCCTCGCCCGAAGGCAACGCCCCGCGGCGCGGCAGCGTCACGTCGTAATCAACCGAGGCGGTCACGGTGCCGAAGTCGGCCAACGGCTTGTCAGTACCCGCAAACAGCTGACCTACTGAAAAATCGGTGATCTCCACCACGCCTTTCGACGAGGGCCGTGACCCTTCGGGCAGACGCAACGATCCGTCGAGGTCAATCTTGCCGAGGTCAGAAGTTATCATGGCGGTGAGCGATGCCTCACGGCGGTTGCCTTCGGAGCCGGCTGTAAGGCGGATATCGCCGAGATTGCCAACTATGGTGCGCACGTCACTGTGAAGGGGTACAAAATGCAAGGCTGTGGCTATAGCTCTGGGGCCGTTGAACTCAGCCTCGAGTTTCGGCAAGCTCCATGCGAGAACGGCGGTGCTGTCGGCAAGGCCTGTCACGCGCCCCTCGGCCGTGAGTTCGGCGCCTTGACTGCTCGTCATCCGCAGATCGGTGAATTCAATATCGCGGACGGTGCCGCGAAGGGCAACGCGGGTGTCAAAGGTCATGTCGAGCCCTGACAGCACGGGTGCCAAGGCCGTAAAGTCGGCGGTGGCTATCCGGCTTCCTTCAAGCAGTCGGATATCCAGAGGCATTGTGGGCCACGCTGTTTTCAGTGAGTCCCAGCCGGAATATGCAAGGCTGAAATCGGCAAAGGCAAGTCGGGTTTCGGGCAACTCTATGAGCAGATTATGTATCTGCGAGCCTTTGGCTGTGACATGGAAGAGGCCGCTGAGATTGTCGAGAGTGAAGCCTGACTGCTCTCGGAGCGTCAGTCGGCGCAGTTCGGCTGTGAAGTCGTCGTTGGCCATGCGCGGCAGTCGCAGGTCGGCGCTGAAGTCGCTGACTGCTATATGGTTAGGATCAAAGCCGGTTTCGCGACGCTCCTCCGAGAGAATATCATAAGCCACTGACGACGTGCGTATTACCACATTATTGATGCGGAAATCAAACTTTGTAGGTGGCTTCTTCTCGTCCTTTTTCGAGAGGGCGTCGATAATCGGCTGTATATTGAGCGGAGCGCCTATGGAATCGCGGTAAAGCCGGGCGTCCATATCTATCAGCTCGGCATAGCTGAGCACTATACGGTCGTGGGCCACATAGTCCCAGAGATTGATGCCGGCGCCGAGCCGCTTGACCTTCAGGGCGTCGACACCGCGTCCGTCCTCCACCCTCACGCCGTGAAGTGTCACACGGTTAAAGGGCGAAATCTGCACGGCATCGATATGAACCGGCACAGTCAGCAGCGTACTCAGCTCGCTTTCAGCCTTATGGCAGAGCCAGCGCTGAACCGGCGGCAGCGACAGCAGCACGTAAAGGGCCGCCGGCACAAACACCGCCAGACCGATTACGGTGAGGATCACCGAACGCATTATTTTATAAAACCGGTTCATTGCAAAAAATCAAGCGAAGTTAGTAAAAAAACTTCACACTTGAGGCGCCTGAGCCATGTTTTTATTAGTTAATACGGGTCGACGTCATAGTAGACTATGGCGCCTTTGGCGGCCTGCATGCCCGAGGCATGCATCTCCTCGAGGGTCTGCCGCATTATCTCCTTGACGCGCTTCATCGAGGCGGCGGTCTCGATCTTGAGCATGAGTTTGCGGATGTAGAATGTCTGCACTCGCCCCACGGTCGGCTCCTCAGGGCCCAGCACACGGTTGCCGAAAAGCTGGCGCAGACGGCGTCCGTAGGCTATTGCGAGTTCCTCGGCCATGGCGCGCTCGCGGTGCTTTATATATATGTAGATAAGGCGCGAGAAAGGGGGATACATATATTTGCGGCGCTCCTCTATCTCTTCCTCGTAATAGCCGCGGTAGTCATGTGCCCTGACGTATGCGAAGAGCGGATGGTCAGGCTGACGGGTCTGGATGGCCACAAGCCCTTTCACATCGCGGCGCCCGGCGCGCCCTGCCACCTGCGACATCATGTTGAACGCCCGCTCCGATGCCCGGAAATCGGGCTGATTGATGATGGCGTCGGCGTTGAGGATGCCCACCACGCTCACGCGGCCGAAATCAAGACCCTTGGTCACCATCTGGGTGCCCACGAGGATGCCGGCCTTACCGGCCGAGAATTCATTGATAATGTGCTCGTAGCCGTCTTTGTTGCGGGTGGTATCGAGGTCCATGCGGAGCACCTTCGTGTCGCCGAAAGCGCCCTCGATCTCGTCCTCTATGCGCTCTGTGCCGTAACCGTGGATCTCCATCGCGGGCTCATGGCAGGCGGGACAGGTGACGGGCCGCGGATAGGTGGCGCCGCAATAGTGGCACACCAGACGGTCTATGCCCTTATGGTAGGTCAGCGCCACATCGCAGTGCTCACAGCGAGGAGTGTAGGCACACATGCGGCATGTAGCCACCGGAGCGTAGCCGCGGCGGTTAAGAAACAGTATGGCCTGACGGCCGCTGCTCACGGCTTCGTTGACAAGGGCCGCTGTGGCGGGTGCGAGTGAGCCTTTCATCCCTCCCTGCCGCCGGGCGGCGTTGATGTTGACAATCTCGGTGTCGGGGAGGCTCACACCGCCGTAACGCTCTGAGAGCGTGACGAGTCCGTAGCGCCCTTCGAGGGCTTTGTAATAGGTGTCGACAGCCGGTGTAGCACTTCCCAGAAGTGTCTTGGCGCCGTGCATGCGGGCAAGCACTATGGCGGTGTCGCGCCCGTTATAGCGGGGCGCGGGGTCCTGCTGTTTGTAGCTTGTCTCATGCTCTTCGTCCACTATCACCAGCCCCAGATCGGCAAACGGCAGGAACAGGGCCGAACGGGCTCCGATCACCACCATCGGCTCGCGCGTAAAGAGGATCTTGCGGTAGATATCAACGCGTTCGTTATCGGAAAACTTGGAGTGATATATCACCACTTTATCGCCGAACACCTGCTGGAGCCTGTGGGTCAGCTGGGTGGTGAGCGCTATCTCAGGCACGAGGTAGAGCACCTGACGCTTGCGGCGCAGCACGAAGTCAATCAGATGGATATATATTTCGGTCTTGCCGCTCGAGGTCACGCCGTGAAGCAGCGTCACCTCTTTCTGAAGCCAGCTGCGGTGCACACACTCGAGCGCCGTGCGCTGCGCTTCGCTGAGCTCGGGAAGGGTGCCGGTCGGCAGACCGTTATAGCGGAAACGGTTGATCTCTTTCCGGTAGATCTCCACTATCCCTTTGTCGGCTAGAGCTTTTACAACGGGTTGCGTCAGCCCGGTGCGTTCAAGCAGTTCGGCCTGAGTGACCTCACGCAGCTCGGCGCCGTCGCGCCGCATTATGCCGGTCATGTCCACGAGCGCCAGCAGCGCCTGCTGCTGTTTGGCCGAACGGCTCACGGCGTCGAAAGCCTTATGGAGGGCCTCTTCATGGTCGGGACGCCTGGCTGTAAGCCTCACGTAGGTGACCTTGCGGGCCGTATAGCGCTCCACAAGTTTTTCGGAGATTATCACAGCGCCTTTGTCGAGCATGCGGGTGGCCGTGGCGCTGACGTTGCCTAATCCGGTGGCGCGCTCTATTTCGGCCACGCTCATGCGTTTGCCGGCATGATCGAGAGTCTGATATATCACGGCCTCGCGCTCCGTGAGGGGCGAATGAGGGTCAGGCTCATAGTCGCCGTTTACCTCGAGAAATGTCTCGCTCTCCACCTTCAGTCCGACCGGAAGAGCGGCCCGCAGCACATCGCCCGGCGCACACAGATAATACTCGCTTATCCACTGCCAGAGCTGAAACTGCGGACGGCGCAGTATCGGCTCTTTGTCGAGCGCGGCGGCTATCGGTTTTATCTCGAAGTTCACATCTGGCTTAATGGCGGTGAGGCTCATCACTATACCGGTGTAGAATTTCTTTTGCCCGAACGGCACAATGACGCGATGCCCCGGCCGGACATCGCCCTCAAGCTCGTAAGGCACACGGTAGGTGAACGCGCCCGCTATCGGAAGCGGCACGAGCACCTCGGCATAGGATGAACCATCGATACTCATGGCTTGCGCATATAGAAATATCGCCAGAGCGGAGCGAGCATCAGCGACTGTTTCATCTCGTCGGCTTTCATAAGCTCAAGCAGCTCGTCAGCACTCATGAGCATCACCGAAAGGCTTTCGGTTGGATCGAGATGCTGACTCCCGGTAAGCTCTACATCCTCGGCCAGGAAGCAGTATGTGAGGTTATTGGTGCATGACGGATTGCCGCTGATCACGCACTGCAGCGACCAGCGGCCGCCGGTGTAGCCGGTCTCCTCGGCAAGCTCGCGGCGGGCGGCGTGTTCGGGGGTCTCCCCCTCCTCCATCACACCGGCACACAGCTCGGTGCTCATCTGCCCCAGACCGTGGCGATACTGGCGTACCATGATGTGGCGCCCCTGCCTGTCAATGGCTATCACGTTGACCCAGTCAGGGTACTCCAGCACATAAAACTCGGGGTTGATGCGCCCGTCGGGCAGACGGAGGCAGTCCTTGCGCGCCGTAAGCCAGGGACGGCGGCACACATATTCCGAGGAGATGACCTCCCACATTTTATCGTCGTCGTTATTCATATCACAAAATTACGAAAAAATCCGACAAACTGCGTATCTTTGCATAAAAACGCCGATGATTAACGCCGACAGTCTGCATACTATGCTTTATTGCGCTCCGCTTCAGGGTCTTACCGAGGCGCCGTGGCGTATGGCGCATCGTGAGGTCTACGGGCCGCACACACCTGTCAGGGTGCGGTATGTCACTCCGTTCGTGCGCCTTGAGCATGGCGAACCGCGCCGGCGCGACATGGCCGACGCCCTCTCCCGTCTCGATAGTAATGCCGATACAGCTGCGCAGATAATTGCTGCCGACGCTCAGGAATTCAGCATATTGGCCTCGGCGCTATCTGAGCACGGAATCCGCCGCATCGACCTCAACATGGGCTGTCCGTTTCGTCCGCAAGTCCTCCGCGGCCGCGGCTCCGGGCTTATTCTCAACCCCGATGCGCTGAATATTATAGCTTCGGCAATGGCGGAGATGCCCGATGTCACATTCTCGGTTAAGATGCGCCTTGGCATCACGGAGCCCCGTGAATGGCGCGGCATCATCGACATAATTAACCGCATGCCGCTCAGCCACATCACGGTGCATCCCCGCACTGCCGCCATGCAGTATAAGGGCGACCTGCTGATGGATGAGTATGAGCGGCTGTTGTCTGTCTCGGCCCACCCGGTGGTGATGAACGGCGAAATCCGCTCGGCCCGCGACATTGACAGTATTCTGCAACGTTACCCCTTGACGGCCGGAATAATGGCAGGACGCGGATTGCTGGCACGGCCCTCGCTTTTCGCCGAATGGGCCTCGGGCGAGGAGTGGAGCGCCGACCGCCGGCGCGACGCACTTAAGCAGCTCCACGGCTTGATCTACGGCCATTACAAGGCCACACTGTGCGGCCCGTCGCAGATTCTCATGAAGATAAAACCGCTTTGGGAATACCTTGGCGCCGACCTCGACCACAAGACAAACAAACTCATCCGCAAAGCCTCCGCCATCGAACGTTACGAGAGCGTGATGCGTGAAAACGGCCTTTTATAATTGAAAATCATGACAAAACGTAAAAAGAAATTCAGCAAGAAACATCGCATAATGATATGGTGCGGAGCCGCTGTGGCTCTGCTTCTTGCCCTCGGCATCTGGGCGCTCAGCTACGCCATGCAGGGCTACTCAGGCACATCTGCGCGGCTCATAATCCCCACGGGCTCCACCGAAGCACAGTTGCGCGACAGTCTCGTCAAAACCCTCGGCGATGATTACGGCGCGAAGGTCTACCGTATATGGAGCTTAAGCGGCGGCGAAGCTGCCGGGACTCACGGCCTCTATGTAATCGAGCCGGGACAGCGGGTCTATGCCGTAGCCCGTATGCTCAAAAACGGCCGACAGACACCGGTAGAAGGCAAGTGGACCGACGCCCGCACCATGCAGCAGATGGCCGAGCGCCTCACCCGAAGCCTGGAATGTACGCCCGAACAGTTTCTCGCGGCCGCCGACACCATCCTGAGCGCCCGCGGCTACCGTCCCGAAGAATATCGGGCAGCCTTCCTGCCTGACACTTACCAGTTTTACTGGGACGCCACCGGCGAGGAGCTGGTCAACCGTCTGCTTGACTATACCGACAGGTTCTGGACCTCCGACCGCAAGGCCAAGGCCGAAAAATTAGGCCTGACTCCCGTCGAAGTCGCCACCCTGGCCTCGATAGTCGAAGAGGAAAGCAGCAAGCTTGACGAGCGCCCCGTGATAGCCCGCGTCTACCTCAACCGCCTCGCCCGTGGCATGAAACTGCAGGCCGACCCGACGGTGAAATTCGCCGTCGGCGACCCCACAATCAGGCGCATCACCCAGCAGCACCTCGCCAAGGAATCGCCCTATAACACCTACCTCCACGAAGGACTTCCCCCGGGCCCCATACGCATAGTCGACAAACGCACCATCGACGCCGTCCTTGACGCCCCCGCCCACGACTACATCTACATGTGCGCCCGCGAGGACTTCTCCGGTTACCACAACTTCGCCCGCGACTTCGCCACCCACCGCAAAAACGCCGACCGCTACCGCGCCGAACTAACCCGCCGCGGCATCAACTGATCCCCCATAATATGGATAATGGCACTTTTCTCTCCCCCAAAGGAGGCTACCGCCAATTAGCAGCCTATCAGATTGCTGAAGTAATCTATGACGTGACCTTTCATTTTACCGGGAGGTTCCTTGACTGCCATGACCGCACCGTCGATCAGATGATTCAGGCCGCCCGTTCAGGCAAACAAAACATCGCCGAAGGCAGCAAAGCCTCCGCCACATCATCCGAAACCGAGATAAAACTCACCAATGTAGCCCGGGCAAGTCTCGAGGAATTATTGCTTGACTACGAGGATTATCTGAGGGTGCGGCGACTCACGCTGTGGAACGCTCAGCATCCGCGTTACAACCGTCTGAGGGAATATTGCAAAAGCGGCCGACTGAAACAAGGCTACCCCGAACTCCTCCCGAAGCTAAACGACGAAGATATCTGCAACATGGCCATCACCCTCATCAACCAGGCCACATACCTTCTACGCCGTCTGATGGAGAGACAGCAAAAAGACTTCTTGGAAAACGGAGGCATCCGCGAGCAGATGACCCGAGCCCGAATAGCCCACCGCTCCAAAAAACAATAGCACCCCCTCCCCCTCACCATCAAAGACAAGTCCGACCCGTCCGACATGTCACATCCGCAACAACAAAAAGCCCCGGAAGGACCGGGGCTTATATGAATTTAGAGTGGTATTTGCGGGATCAGTAGATGCCGTAGTTGGCGTTGCTGTTGCAATAGTTGACGCGCTGCTCTATCCAGGTCGTGAAAAAGGAATATATTATTTACGATTTCACATTAAATATCTATTGCACATACAAATAAATTGACTAATTTTGCAGCGTTAACCACATAGAAGCTCTGAGGCTTCGAGGGTGGGAAACAGACATATTATAATTAAAAAGCGTTTATTTGCGCTTTGTTCTTGGCTTACAGGAATTCTCGCAAAATTTCATTGCCGTCAGGAATAGAGTAGCGATAGATGCCCTTGGATATGTATAATATCAGACAGCCAATGCACTGCCCGCCAGGGGAATCCAGGCATTGGGTGATATATTTGCATATACAGGCGTGGGCTTCTATGTGTTACTCGTTCTACGGCAATGGGTAATGCGAGAAACCTCTGTATGCAGAACGAGTAATAATAAGGACACCCGCGCTTCTTTTTTATTTACTGCCTTGTTGGTGTGTCCGAAGGCACTATTCATGACTCATTCACCCAATGAAACCGAATCACATTATCTTGTTGGGATGGTTCACTTGCTCTTTTCTTTGCGGTTTTAGTCATTCACAAGCCCAAGATAGAGTTCCATGCCTGATTTTTACGGGTAATTCGGAGACACAACATTGCATTGATCTTGCAAGACAAAACCGAATTACCTTCTCCGGCGATGGTTTTACTGTCAGTTCATCAGCCGGCAACAGTAATCCGAACGTAAAACTTCTTTACTCAATGTTTAATCACATTGAAATCGGAGATGCCGTACCCACCGAGACTTCCTCAATTGACGAGATTGAAGATGACTCTAATTCACGAATCATTTTTTTGCCTGACTCCAAGTCGATTCTTTTGGAATCTTCGTCTGATTCGCCATTCTCTATCGGCATATTCTCTCTGAAAGGCACTCTAATTGCTTCTTCAGAAATGTATGCCGGACAATCGCTCCCTCTCGATGGCCTTTCCTTAGGTATGTATATCGCTGTCGCCACAGATGGAGCCACCAAGCTTACACTTAAATTCATTTTAAACTGATAATCCATGAAAAAATCATTTTACAATAAGCTGTCCTTATTCGCCATTCTTTCCCTAATCTCAATATTTGCTTTTGCAAAGCAGGTAAAGATCGTTCAAATCTTTCGTGACGGAGAGATTATTCAGGAATATTCCGTTGATGAAATCGATTATATCGAAGTCAATGACCGAATATCAGCTCCGGGTGGAATAAATGCATCTGTAAGTGATAATCATATCACCATCAAATGGAATGTTGTAGAAGGCGCCACTTACAACATCTATCGTTCTCCCGACAACATCAACTTCGTCACCCTCGCTTCTAATCTGACCGCCACTTCCTACACTGACACGAAACCGCTCCAAGGCTCAAATTTTTATAAAGTAAAAGCTATTGTCGGTGGTGTGGAAAGCGGTTACACTGCTTCTGCCTCGGCATCACTGACCGGCACGAATCTGGAAAGCGGTATATATCTCGGCATTACCGGATTCAATCAGTCAATATATAAATATCCCGTTGCACACCTTAATGAAGGTTCCATTTCTGGATTCCGGAATTTCGTCGATGGTCTGACTATGAAGAACGGCACTCTCCTCTACTATTCTTTTGACGAAGCTCTCAAAACCATGCAGTACGCTTCACTTCCATCGGATATCTCTACTGCTGCCATCGTTACTTTTACTGACGGTCTCGATCAGGGCTCTATGATGAAAGATGATGTGACTTACGAAAATGATTTGGAATACCTCAATGCGCTCAACAACCGGATAAAGACCGAAACTATTGCAGGCAAACCCATTAAAGCCTTCTCCATTGGCATCCGCGGAAAGGACGTTGCAGATATCGATATGTTCCGTGCAAATCTCGCCAAACTTGCCTCTTCTGAAGAAAATGCTACCGAAGTTACAAGCATGGCTGAAGTAAATGCCAAATTTAAAGAAATAGCCGGGCAACTCTCACAAAGCAATTATATCCAGACTATTAATCTCAAAATGCCCGGCGTTTCAAATGGGACTATTGTGCGTTTTACTTTTGATAACGTAAAGTCAGCTGAGAATTCCCAATTATATATCGAAGGTACTTTCAATCTCAAACAGCGCTCGCTGGAAAATGTCAAGTATGTTGGTCTTACTTCCACCTCTGGCTCCACGATTAAAGGAACTGTTGAAGATATTTTTGTAAACTTTACCTTCGAGGGTATCCAGACAACAAACAATTTGCTTATTAAGAGCGAATTTACTGATGAATGGACTTATATCGCCTCTAATTCTTCCTGGCAAATCAATTCTGAATTTGACAAAACAGAAAATTCCGATATCGTAACCAAACGTAGTTCTGCCGTTATCATGCTCGTGCTTGACTGTTCAAGTTCTCTCGCCAATGATTTCGTAAAAGCTCAAAACAATGCCAAGGACTTTATTAACACCCTATATAACACTGTTAGTGGTGGTAACGAAAATCCCGGTGAATCCTCAGAAACCATCTACTCTACCACTCCTGCCGATTTGACCGTAGCTATCTGGAAAGACGGCAAGCGTTACTTCCTTACCACCGAACAATACAAAAACGCTAATCTTACAAAAGCAAGAGTCGAAGGTCTTACTGTCCTTTCCAATATTGGTAATTTTATTATCTCACGTTATCATATCCAAAATGCAGGTGTTTATTGTAACGTTGCCATGAAATATTATTCAGATATATTGCCTGATAAAAATCAAGCTACCGTTATTAGTGCTCGTTATCTCGATATCAATAGTGCACTCGGTGATCTTGGATGGCCTAAATTTGCTACAGATGAGGGATCTGAGTATATAACCAAGGAATCATATAATTCAGATTATAATTATGTTATTGCTCTATATGATCATAAGGGAGGAGAGCTCGGAGTTTCCGCTATTGGACTTTTAAGAGGCGTTTCTCCTTTAACCGATAGTGGTCCATTGCTTTGGAAAGATGATAAAGACTTATATCTATCTGTCATCAAAGATGGTAAAAGGTATTTCATACAGAATCTTCCAGATGATCCCTCACAATACGATGAGATCGAAGGCGTACTTCTCACAGCTGGAACGGAAGCTTTTATCGTTAGATTGCATGACGAACAATCCGGAGATGTGACGCTTTCTACAGCCCTTTCTTTATATAATGACATTCTTCCGAATTATTCTCAGGCTGAAATAATTAGCATGAGGTATTCTGGTCTAAACAATGCTTTATCCAAATTCGGCGGGACTAAATTATCGACAGAAGATGGGATAAAATATTTAACAAAAGCATCTTACAATGGTTCTTCTAATTATACAATATCTAGCTTCCAGGCGGGTAGGCTTAAGATAGGAAATTATGGCCGCGTTCGAGGGGTAATAAACTTATAGTTTAATCTTTCTCTAATATTCAGCGCCGTGATCAATGGTTCAAAAACCATTAATAACGGCGCTTATTTTTATCTCCATCAAAATGCTTTAGCGAACCCTCCGCAAAAAAATCCGCACGATTGTGGACCGATTGCACCCAATCCTCCAAATACCGCCTTATCTTTGCCTGATAAAACTCCGGGATTAATCCAAAAATAAAATCTTAATTACTAATTAAATGAAAGCCAACTATCTCTTCGCCTTTCAGAAATTCCTCCTCTTTTGTATCTCGTGCCGAAGGCTTGCCTTCGGGCCTCCCATCAAAAGTTTGTCCTCGCGCCG
>ERZ836877.4430-NODE-4430-length-14441-cov-3.788058_pt1 | contig 14441 bp, 14 predicted proteins | sample MGYA00519469_ERZ836877 | MGnify/ENA primary metagenome ERZ836877 (study PRJEB31850, sample SAMEA3708809) | human gut metagenome | biome: human gut; feature: human-associated habitat; material: faeces | place: China | collected 2014 ... | reverse complement strand
CGGTCTCGGCCTTCATGTGATAGATCTTCAGCGCCAGAATCGACAGGCGGTCGAGCGCCCAGGCCGGGCTCTCGGTGTTGATTGTGGCGTCGGCTGCGACCTCGACGTCTTTATATTTGTGACGGAAATATGTGTCGAACTCCTCGACCATGTCGGTGCGGTCCTGATTCGACCTGTCGATGCGTCTTTTCAGGGCGAGAGCGGCCACGGGATCGATTTCGGGGTCGCGGATTATGTCTTCGAGGTGCCACTGCACGGCATCGATCATGTTTTTGGCGTAAAGAGTGTGGTCGATGGTGCCATCGGCATAGGGATTGGCAATCACGGCGTCGACGTCGTCGTATTTATGATAATCGGCGGTCGAACGCTCGAAAATTTCATAACATTTTTCGGCAAAAGTCATCTTGGGATAATGTTGTCGTTAGTTTGAAAAAAATAGATTAGACACAAAATTAAACTATTTTTCTGAAAAGGATGTCTCAATGGTGAAAAAACTCACTAATTTTGCAGTTACAAATGGAAACTAAAGGAATAACCGTCTATTGTGCGTCGAGCACGGCAGTCGCCGACAGCTATTTCGAGGCTGCCCGGGAGCTTGGTACCCTCATAGCCCGGAGCGGCCTTCCTCTTATAACGGGCGCCGGCAACATGGGTCTCATGGGCGCTGTCAACGACGCCGCTCTGGCTGCCGGAGGTGTCACTGTCGGTGTGATACCGCAATTTATGGTCGAACGCGGCTGGCATCACACCGGACTGTCGAGGCTGATTGTCACCGACGGCATGCACTCACGAAAAGAGACGATGGCCTCGCTGGCGCGCGGCGTCATCGCCCTGCCCGGCGGCATAGGCACATTCGAGGAGCTGATGGAGATTATCACCTGGCGTCAGCTCGGTCTCTATGACGGCAATATAGTCATTTTTAATGTCGACGGCTATTATGACAATCTCCTGGCCATGCTCGGCACCGCCGTGGAGCGCGGTTTCATGAAAGCCGACCACAGGCGGCTATGGTCTGTCGCCGCAGATGCCGCCGAAGCCGTCGCAATGGCGACAGCCGAACCGTCGCCCCTCACACTCACCCCTAAATTCTGACCGCAGTGACCCACGCCGATTCCCTGAACACATCGCCGGCTCAGATACAGCAGACCGACACGGTCTTGACGCCGCTCTTCGACATCGATTCGATAGCGTCGCATCTGCCCGTGGCCGACACGGTCACCTGTGCCGCCGCCGACAGCGTCGCCGCGGTCGCTGCAGTCGCGGAGCGCGATCCTGACGCCTGGCTCGACGGCATCGAGGGTGCGTCGCGCCAGACCGGTATAGGCCGTGATTCGGGAATTCTGACGATACTTGTGCTGCTCTTTGTCTTCCTTGCCCTTAATGTGAGGAACAGCCGCCATATGTTCTCGCACTTCTTCGATGAGCTCGGTTCGTTCAAAGACCGAAACAACGCCTTCGACGAGCATACGTCGAACGAAACCCGTCTGACCCTGTTGCTCATCGGTCAGTTCATAGTCTGCGCCGGCATTCTCCTCTATGTCACGGTGACAGTAGAGAGCCGTCCCGACGACATCGGTATATTCAACGGCGTGGCACGTACGTCAGGGCTTATGGCCGCATACTATATATTTCAGCTCGCAGCCTACAATACAGTTGGTTATATCTTCACCTCGACCGAACGGCGGTCTGCCTGGATAGCCGGTTTGAATGCCTCGCAGTCGATGCTCGGCATAGCGCTTATCATCCCGGTTCTGCTGGCAGTTTTTTATCCTGCGGCCGATAAGGCTGTCATTGTGATAGCTGCAAGCCTCTATTTTATAGCGCGACTACTGTTTATTGTCAAAGGTTTTAGAATTTTTTTCATAAATTTTTCATCTCTGCTCTATTTTATTTTGTACCTTTGCGCCTTAGAAATAATACCTGTATTATTTGTATATAAGATGGCCTTGATGATAGTCTAAGGCCTCGTTAAATTCTGTAACGCACACAATAGTGAAAATAAACAAGATACTCGTTTCTCAGCCCAGACCCGCATCTGAAAAATCACCGTATTTTGAAATTGCAGACAAATACGGAGTAGAAATTGTTTTCCGTCCTTTTATAAAAGTCGAAGGTTTGAGCGCCAAGGAATTCCGTCAGCAGAAAGTGTCGATTCTCGACCATTCGGCAGTGATTTTCACCGCCAAGACCGCCATTGACCATTTTTTCAGACTTTGCGAGGAAATGAGAGTGAATATCCCCGACACGATGAAATATTTCTGCACCAGCGATACCATCGCCAACTATCTCCAGAAATATATCGTCTATCGCAAACGCAAGATTTTCTCGTCGAAGACCGGCCATCTCGCCGACCTTCTGCCCTCGATGCTCAAACACAAGAACGAGAAATTCCTCTTTGCCGTCTCTGATGTCAACAACGGCTCAGACTCGCAGCTTCTCGCCGACAACAATCTCACCTACACACGTGCCGTTATGTACCGCACTGTCAGCAATGACTTTGCCGCCGACGAGCCGTTTGATTACGACATGCTTGTCTTCTTCAGTCCCCAGGGCATCGAGTCTCTGTCGAAGAACTTCCCCGATTTCAATCAGGGCGATATCAAAATCGCCACTTTCGGCGCCACTACCGCCAAAGCTGTCAAAGACGCCGGGCTGCGCCTTGACATCGAGGCTCCGTCGGTCGAGGCTCCGTCGATGACAGCCGCCCTCGATTTATATCTGTCGAAAACGGCCGGCAAGTGATAAAAACCAGGCTATATAAGAAAGAAAAACTTTGTTCCGCTGTCGCAATCGAGCAACTCTTTAGCCGCGACAGCCACACTGACGGTGCGCTTGCCTATCCGCTGCGCGCCGTTTGGCGTCTTAATCCCCGCCGCGGCAGCGACGCGCCTCTGTGTTTTCTCGTTTCTGTTCCCAAAAAGCGCCTGCGCCATGCCGTCGACCGTGTCGCCATGCGCCGCCGTGTCCGTGAGGCCTACAGGCTCAACCGTCATGATGTCGCGCTGCCCGACGGTGTCAGAATCGACATCGCCTTCATCTATGTCGCTTCGGGGCTGAAACCTTATCAGAGTGTCGAGAGCGCTGTCCGCCGTCTGCTTGAAGCGGTCGCCGCTTCTGTGAACACTCCGGCAAAGATATCTGAATCTCTCCCCTCTTCCTCCTCGCAAGATGAAAACAGGCCCGGTTAAAAGAATCTGCAAGTCGGCCGACAGAATCGTTGTCGCCATACTCAGTCTGCCCATACTTTTTTACCGCGGAGCCATCTCGCCGATGCTGCCGCCGAGCTGCCGCTATACACCGACATGCAGCCGATATGCTCTCGAGGCCCTGCGCCGCCACGGTGCAATCAAAGGCTCGTGGCTCGCCATCAGACGCATCCTGCGCTGCCATCCATGGGGCGGCAGCGGTTACGACCCTGTGCCATGATACGACGCGATATCACTGACTTCGACGACGTCCACACCCACAACCGTCAGGCCGGCGCCAATGCCGTCATAAACCTTTATGCCGGCGAGCAGCCCGATGACGCGGGCCGATTCTACAGCATAGGTATACATCCCTGGCATACGGCCGGCATGAGCGACGCGCGGCTCGATGAGCTGATGGCGTCGATGCGCCTCGCCATAGAAACACACCCCAACGTCGTGGCTGTCGGCGAAGCCGGCATCGACCGCCTGCGGGGAGCCGATCCTGAGCGCCAGGAGGAAATATTCTTGCGCCAGATAGGTCTGAGCCGCGAATACGACCTGCCGCTCATCATCCACGCCGTCAAATCTTACGACAGACTCATCGCCCTGCGGCGCCGTCTGCGTCCGTCGCAGCGCTGGATTATCCACGGTTTCCGAGGCAAGCCCGAACTGGCGAGAATGTTGCTCGACGCCGGTTTCGACCTGTCGCTGGGGCGTCTTTACAATCCCGCCACTCTGATAGCAATCCCGGCATCGCGGCGCTTCGCCGAGACCGACGAGGATTTTTAGAATTCATTCATGACGATTACGATGCGACGGTTGTCGGTCGTGACGAGACAGTACCAGACGGTCGCGTTGTCGCTGCTGCGCGCCTCTGCGGCGGCATAGCGCAGCGCCAGCGGCTCGCCGTCAACTGTCAGTGAGGCTTTTTCGAGTCTTAAGGGGATAGAGGCGGCCTGTTCTCCCGCGTCGAAGACGATGCGGCGTCCGGCCGTGATGTCGACGATGGTATATCGTCCGCGCCCGTCTGTCTCGAAGATGACGCCGCCCTCGTCATAGCGCAGTGTCAGGCCGTCAGAGACATATCTCATCGACCTGTCGCCGAGCTGGTCGCTGATATCGGGAGCGCGGTCGGTCTGTGTGACGGTGACTTTGACGGTGAGCGGTGCCGGGCGCCCGACATAGACGCTGACGATGGCGCTGCCTGCGCCTTTGGCTTCGACGATGACCTTGCGACGGCTGACGTCGGCCTCGGCGGTGACGACGCTTTCGTCAGACGAGCTGACAGTGAAGGCGTCGGTGTCGCTGTCGCTGACAGTGATTTCGGTGCGTTCGCCGGCTTCGAGGGTGATTTCGGCGGCGCTCAGCGAGGGATTGACGACAATCTCTTTGCGGTCTTTGCCGCAGCCGGCGAGGAGGAGGGTGAGAAATATGGCGGTGATAAGCTGTTTCATGGCCTGACATGGATTATGAGAGTGCCGCGGAGTCGTCGGTTGTTATAGGCTATGACATGTCGGCCTGTGCCCAGGTCGCTCAGACTTATGCTCTCCTCCCCGACAGTTTTGCCGTCGACGGTCCACGTCACGTCTGAGGCTATATAAGGGCTGTAGAGAGTCAGAATGCGGTCGGCGGCGATGGAATATACAGCTTTGAGCGGCCGGCGCGGTTCTCCGCTTTCTGACGGCGGTGTGTAGGGCTGTCCGACACTGTCTCCCCAGACATATTCGACAAGTTCGGGCATCGTGACAAATGGGTTGCCGCAGCCCTGTGCCTCGCTTATCACCCTGTCGCGCTGACGCTCGAAGTCGTCGACCGGGTCGTCGCGGTGCCACATGAGCAGCAGACGCCGGCTGTAGAGGTTGAGCAGCGGCCAGTCTCCGTCGAGGTATATCATCGGCCCGTAGCTTTGCCAGAACGACATCGGCCAGACGGCGGCCATATACATGAAAATGCGGGCGAAGTCACCCTTGTAGCAGTCGGCCGGCTCGAAGACATTGGTCTCGGTCGAGGCTATCGTGGCGATGCCGCTGCGCCAGAATCCGTTGTCGCAGAGGGCTTCTTCGACCTTGCCGGGCGGATAGTCGCGCTTGGCGGCGGAGACGTCGAAGTTGGCCGGCACGAGGTTGACGAGATCTCTGACGATGCTGTCGCCGTAGACACCGCCCCACCATGCCGCCGGCGCTACCGGCAGCAGTTCGATGCCCTGCGGCGGTTCGACGGCGATGTTGCCGAGCCGATAGTCGCGGCTGTCTGAGTAGAAGTCGGTCAGCGACCCGTCGTCTCTGACGGCATAGCGGCCGGTTACGGCCCATGCGCCCGAGGCCCCGAGAGTTGAGGTGACGAGCGCCGTGGGGCGTGTCAGTCTGATTTTAGCTGTGATCTCACGGCCTGTCAGTCCGCGGAAATCGTCAGGCACGGCGGCTGCTGACGACAAGGCTGCCAGGCTTATAAGCAGAATCGATGTCGCCTGATTTATCATGCCGCTCCCTGTGATGGCGGACGCACGCCGGCCCGGGGAGCCGAGACGTTGAACCGGCGTGTAAACCGCCGGCCCGTCGCCGGGTCGGTAATGCTGACGACGCCGTCGCCGATTTCAATCACCGAGCGCTGCAGAGAAGTGACTTCGGGCGGCAGCATCAGAATGGCGCGCACGCGGCCGTTCTGGTCGCAGATCTGAAGTCCGGCGTCTGTCACGGTCCACAGGTTGCCCTTCGAGTCGAAGGCCATGCCCGAGACGGTCAGCTGTGTCGGAGTGTAGCTGTGGAGATAGTAGAAGCGCTGGCCATAGCGGCGTTCGCCTGTTGTTCTGTCGATTATATACTGATTGAGCCAGTTGCCGCCGGCATCGGCCACGGCGACGAGGCTGCCGTCGGGATAGACGGCCTCGACGACGGCGTCAGTCACCGCGAGAGGTGCCGACTGCTCTGTTTTCCAGACCCGGTCGTCGGTGAGTATCTCTTTGAGCAGGCCGTTGCCGCTCGGTTTTGCCGCCAGCGGTCGGCTCCAGAGAGTCGTCATCATGTCGGTGAATATCTCATTGCTGCGTCTGACGCTATGGACGCCCTCGCCCCAGTCGAACGCGCAGTCGTAGCCGGCGAAATCGAGTGCCGTGCCCAGCATGGCGTTGGCCTCGTACCACGAGCCGAAGATGGGATTCCAGCAGTCGTCATATCCGTCCTGGATGAAGAGTCTGATGTCGCGCGGCTCTGATTTGCGCACGAGCGCCTGAAGCTCGTTGCCGCCGCGCATAGGCACGAATGTGCCGCAGCCGCTGTAGACCTTGCCGAAGAGATCGGGACGGTTCCATGCGGCCACGAAGGCGGCGATGCCGCTGCTGCTGAGACCCATTATCATACGCTGCTGCGGGTCGTCGGTGATTGTGGCGCGTTTGCCGACGATTGTCCTGACGGCAGGCAGCAGCTCCGTCTCGAGAAATGAGGCGAAGCGGCCGTCGATGGCGTCGAACTCGTTGCTGCGGTTATATCTGACGACTTCTCCGTCGGCGTCACGCACGACGCCGGGCTGGAGGAAGACGCAGACGGTCGGGGGCATCACGCCGCTCCGGGTCAGGCTGTCGATATGGGCCGAGGCGTTGCACAGCTCGCCGTCGAGTCCGATATACAGGGCGCAGGTGTCGCCTGCGGCAATGTCTGCGGGAACGGCGACGACATAGCTGTGGGTCGTCCCGGGATAAATGGCCGAATTGTCGAGCGACGCCTCGGTCTTGTCGTAGGCGGCGTCGGCGATGATGGCCGATGAGGCCGCAACGAGCGTGAGCAGCAGTTTTTTCATGGCAAGAGGATTATAAGGTGGCCTTTAAAATTTCTTTATGGCCTCGACGGCAAGGCGGTATGAGAGTTCGCCGAAACCGGCGATTGTGCCGCGGCATACGGGGGCTATGAGCGAGCGGTGTCTTATTTCCTCGCGGGCCGCGATGTTGGAGAGATGTATCTCGACCACGGGCGTCCCTATGGCGGCGATGGCGTCGGCTATGGCGAGCGAAGTGTGGGTATAGGCTCCGGCGTTGAGGGCGATGCCTGCATATTCGCCGCCGAATCCGGCCTCATGGAGGCGGTCGATGATTGCTCCCTCGCAGTTGCTCTGGAAGTAGTCGATCGTGACTTCAGGACAATCGTGACGCAGCGTGGCGATGATGTCGTCCATCGTGCGCGAGCCGTAGATCTCGGGTTGCCGCCGCCCCGTGAGGTTGAGATTGGGGCCGTTGATGACCAGAATTTTCATGTTGTGTCTATGTTTATTTTTTGACCTGGACGTGATGTGTCGGCGGCAGGGTGGCGTTGCGCTGCTCGACGGCGTCGATGACCTCGTGGGCCAGATGGATGAATGACATCGATGTCATGGTGTCGGCGGCGGCGATGGGGTCGCCGTTGTCGCTGTGTTCGCCGACAGAGGCCACAAGCGGTATCTGTGCCAGCAGACGCACACCGAGCTCTTCAGCGAGCTTGACGGCGCCGCCTTCGCCGAAGATATAGTAGCGCTCGTCGGGATGGGGTTCGGGTGTAAACCAGGCCATATTCTCGACGATGCCGAGGACCGGAACGGCGATTTTCTCGTCTGAGAACATCGCGAGACCTTTGCGTGCGTCGGCCAGGGCTACCTGCTGGGGTGTCGAGACGATGACGACGCCGGTGATGCCGAGGGTCTGGACGAGGGTGAGGTGGATGTCGCTCGTGCCGGGAGGCATGTCGATGAGGAAGTAGTCGAGTTCGCCCCAGTCGGCCTGCTCGATGAGCTGTTTTAGGGCGTTCGAGGCCATGGTGCCGCGCCATACCACGGGACTGTTCTTGTCGACGAGGAAGCCGATCGACAGGAGCTTGACGCCGAAGCGTTCGACGGGTATGATTTTGTTGACGCCGTCGACTTCGTGCATGTAGAGCTGTTCGTCTTCGACACCGAACATTTTGGGTATCGACGGGCCGAAGATGTCGGCGTCGAGGAGGCCTACGGTGTAGCCTTCGCGGGCGAGGGCCACGGCGAGGTTGGCTGCGACGGTCGATTTGCCGACGCCGCCTTTGCCCGACGAGATGCCGATTATGTTCTTGACGCCCGGCAGCGGGTCGGCCTTGGGCGCGGGAGCGGCCTGACGGGTCTTGACCTTGATGTCGGCCTCGATGTCGGGCGACGCGAATGTGCGCAGGGCTGTCTCGGCCGATTTGACGATTGACTTGATGAACGGGTCGGTCGGTTTGTCGAAGATGAGCGAGAAGCTCACTTTGTTGCCGTCGATGCGCAGGTCGTCTTCGACCATGCCGGCCTCGACGATGTTTTTGCCTGTGCCGGGATAACGTACCGTCGCGAGGGCGTCATGTATGAGTTTGGGATATAGTGTCATGATATTTATGTTTTTATGTCATTCTTTATTGAGGAGAGCAAGCTGGTCGGGCATACACTGGGCTATGCCGCGCGGATAGCTGTGATAGTCGTCGCGGTCGATGTCGCTGTCGTCGACGGGTTCGATGCGGCGGTCAGACGGCAGCCTGAAGGAGATATATTTTATGGTCTTGCCGCGGGCGAGCCACTGCTGTTCGTAGTATGTCTTGATTTCTTTGACGGGATTATTGTCGGCCGTGGCATAGAGGTCGTCGGTCTCGTCAATGACATCGAGGCCGTTGGCGGCGACCAGACGCGATGTGTAGGTGTAGAGGAAAGGACTGTCGGTCTTGAGGTTGATGATGCCGCCGTCGCGCAGAATGCGGGCGTAGATGCCGAGAAAACGGTCTGACGTCAGGCGCTTGGTCGCTTTTTTCATCTGCGGGTCGGGGAAGGTTATCCATATCTCGCTGACTTCGCCGGGAGCGAAAAAAGCGTCGATGAGTTCGATCGAGGTGCGCAGGAAGGCGACGTTCGTCATGCCCGAGGCCACGGCTTCGCTCGCACCGGTCCACATGCGCGCACCCTTGATGTCGACGCCAATATAGTTGCGGTCGGGACGGCGGCGCGCAAGACCGACGGTATATTCGCCCTTGCCGCATCCCAGTTCGAGCACAATCGGATTGTTGTTGCCGAAATAGCGTTCGTGCCATTGTCCCCGCAGTTCGAAGCCCTCGTTGCGCAGGCGCGAAAACGGATACTGGAAGACACAGTCGTATGTCTCCATATCGGCGAATTTCTTGAGCTTGTTCTTTCCCATTGCCGCTTATTTACGAATGATTTTGAGAGCTTCGCGCACACCGTCGAGTCCGTCGGCAACGACAATGAAGATATTGCCGTCACGGCCTTCGGTATCAAATGTCAGCCGGCACTCGGCTCCGTCTGTGGCGGTCGAGGCCAGGCAGCGGCCGTTGAGGTCATAAAGGCTCACGCGGAGGTTTAGACAGCTGACGACAGTGAGAGTGTTGCCGTTGAAGTGTGCTTCGAGGCGTCGCGTCGTGTCAGCGACGGGCAAATCGACGGCATTGGTGTAGGTCGGCGATGTTATTTCGAATTCCTGCCACTGCGGGGCGGCTGCAAAGTCATGGAATGTATCGTCAGAGACATTGAGTTTGGCATTTGGCTGGTCGACGCCGCGCCATACGTCGCGGCCGGTCTGAGGTACACCGGCGAGGTCAGAGGCCTCGACCTCGGAGAGGGCCAGACAGCGTGCCATGGCGTAATCGCCGACAGTCTCGCAGGCTGCCGGCAGTGTTATCGAGGCGAGGTTCTCGCATCCGAGAAAACAGCCGGTGCCGAGTGTGGTGATGGCCGGTGCGAGATTGACGGTCGTGATTTCGCGGCAGTCGATAAAAGCATAGTCGCCGATTGTGGTCAGCTGTCTGCACATCCCGAGATCTGCCGTCGTCAGGCCCGTGTTTGCGAAAGCTTCGGCGCCGATAGCCGTGAGTTTTTCGCCGAACTCGAAGACTGTGAGTTTACGGCAGCCTGAAAAGGCCTTGGCTTCTATAGCCGTGAGGGCTTCGGCGCCTTCGACGGTTTCAAGGGCCGCACAGCCTTCAAATGCCGACGCCGGCAGCGTAGCTGTCGAGCTGAGGTATGCTGCCGTCAAGGTCTGACAGTTGCTGAAGAGATGCGACCCGAGCGCGGTTTTTTCGTTGAGCGTGACACTCCTGAGATTCTGACATCCGGCGAATGCTCCCGTGCCGGCCGAGTTGACATTGTCGGGCAGTGTCAGAGATGTCAGGGCCGTGCCCTCGAAAGCCATGTCGCCTATATTCAGGCCGGGTGTTGCGGGGAGAATCACCTCTTCGAGAGCCGTTCCCGCAAAAGCTCCTTCGGGGATAAGATTGGCTGCGAAATGTGACACACCGTTGATCTTCGTGCCTTCCGAAGCCACAATCGTCACGTCGGCCAGATTGAGCGCGGTGAGCGCCGGCATCGAAGTGGCGATAAAATTGAAATCTGTGGCGTCAGCCTGTCCTGTCAGCTTGAGTTCGGTGACTGTGGCCGGATTGTCTACCAGTGTCCCGAGCGTTCCGGCTTCATTGATATTGACCGTGACGGCCCCGGCGCAGACGTATGCGGTCAACGAAAGGAATATTGTTGCAGAAAGACGATTCATAAAGGAATACAAGTTTTTTTGTATCACAAAATTACATAAATTTTCCGTCAGACTCTCAATAACGGCTAAAAATATCGTCAGAATGCCGAAATATGGTGTAATAACAGGCGGAAATAACAAAGGCGGCCGTGTGAGCCGCCTTTGTTTATTGTCGATGGCTGATGCAAGGGCTGAAGCCCTTGCTCCATAGGTTATTACTTCACGAGGACTTTGCTGACTTTGCTGCCCTGACGGCGGATATAGAGGCCGTTTTCGGGGTTGGCTACGCGTACACCCTGGAGGTTGTAGTATTCGACGGGTTCGTTGGCATCGAAGTTGATGTCTTCGACGGCACCGACTTTGTCAAGACCTACAGTGAGCGAGAAGATGTCGACGCGGTCGGTCGTTGTCTCGAATTTGGCTTCGGTGACGTCACCTGTGGCGAGCCAAAGAGCGTCTTCGGCGTCGTCGAGGGCTGTGCCGTTTTCAGTCATTGTTGTCAGTTTAGAGCCGACGAACGATACATATTTGAGGACATAGCCTTCGGCGGCCTTGACTGTGACCGAACCGCCGTTCTTGTAGAGACGGAGCTGATTGCCTTTGTTGTAGTCTTTGTAGAGACGTGTTGTTGTCGAGCCGTCGGTGAACGAGATGGCTGCGTTGCCTGCTGTGAAGGTGAGGTCAGAGACTACGATAGCGCCTTCCTGACCGTCGCCGGGGTTCTGCTGGGCGGGGTTGAGGGTTGTCGGGTTGACAAAGTCAAACATGGCTGTCTCGGCGACTGCGGGGAGTGCCTTGACGGTGTATGTCGCTGCCACGACTGAGCTGTTGACCATCTCTTCTTTAACGGCGAAGGCTTTGACTGTTGTTGTCTCGTTGATTGTGATGGGGCCGTTGTAGAGAGTCGACTGGATTGTGGGTTCTGTGCCGTCGAGGGTGTAGAAGATAGATGCGCCTTCAGTAGCACATGTGATTTCGACTGTTGTGCCGGCGGGAACGGTGCCTGCGGCTACCGAGAAGACGGGAGCTGCGACTACTTCCTGGCCTGAGGCGCTTGTGATCTCGACAGGATAGAGCTGAACGTTGCCGTTATAGACGGCTACGATGCCTTTGAGTGTGAGGTTCTCGCCTGTGGTGACGGTGACGACGTCATAGTAGCGTTCGTCGTTAAACTGGTTATAGAGCACTGCGCTGCCTGTAGCGTCGGTGACGGTGAAGTTACGGGCGTCAGCGCCGGCGGTGATTGTCACGTTGGGGATGACGACGTAGTTGTTGACCATGTCGGCCGAGAGTTCTTCGAGAGCGATTTCGTCAGGCTCGATGGCTGCGCCGGCTGTGCCTGCCTTGAATGTCTCGGCGACGAGGTTTTTCATCTGGAACTGGCCGTTGGTGCGGTTTTCGTAGAGACCTGTGATGCCGCCGGGGATTGTCATGCCGTTGGTATATTTCTCGGTGAGGTCACCGTAGACGAGGAGGACGCCGCTGTTGTCTTTGATGTAGAGATAACGGCCGTTCTGATATACTGCGTTGACGCTGCCGCTGATGGTGGTGTTGGCCTCGGTGTAGGCTGCGTCGAGGAAGCCTTTGATGTCGGCTACAGTCTTGTCTTCGGGCTTGGGAGCTGTGCTCTGGCCTACTTTGACGTTGTCGACACACCATGTGGCGTAGTTCTGGTCCTGTGTGGCATAGAAACGGAAGCCGATGTAGATTGTGCCTTCGTTGAGGTAGGGGGTGAGGTCGATTTCACCTGAGTTGACCCATTCAGAATAGCCTTTGTCGGGAGCTACGGCGATTGTGGGGTTGAGTTTAAAGTTGCGGGCGAGCTCGAGGGTGTTCGATGTCATGACGTAGGCCTCGAAGACTGAGGTTGTCGAGCCGTAGCCGTTGACCTGAGTGTCGAAGGTGAGTTTTTTGTCTGTCACCTTGGTGAGGTCGATGGCGGGCGAGATCAGCCATGCGTCGAAGGGAGGCTGGGTGCCTTTGTAGCCGGTCATGGCTGCATAGCCGTTGTTGTTGAATGATGTCTGATACCACTGTTTGTCACCTGACATCTTGACATTTGTCCAGTTGGCGGGAATACCCGATGTGAATGTCTCGTCAAGGAATGTGACAGGGCCTTCGGGGGTGGGAGGTGTCACTTCGCCGCCGCCACCTGTGCCGCCGTAGGTGATGGTCATCTTTTCTACACGGGCATGGCCGCTGCCAGAGCCGTTGGTGATTGTGAATGTTTTTGCATCGCCGGTCCATGTTGCCGTAGCGACATCCAGAGCGCCGGGTGTGGCGGTTGCAGCGGCGTTGAAAGGATTGCTCGAACCCATAGTGAAGACAACTTTTGTGATGTTGCCGTTGGTCGAGGTGAGTTCGAAGGTGTTGCCTGAATAGAGACGCAATGCGTTGCCGGTGGTGTAGTACTTGGGAGTGTTGTTGTTTGAGCCTTTTGTCAGTGTGGCGGAAATCTCGTCATTGACTTTGATCGAGAGTACTTCCTGCGCGTTGGCATAACCCTGGGCTGAGAAGTCAAAGGTGACTTCGGCTGCAGAAGCGCTCCATGCCATGGCTGATACACAGGCTAATGAAAGTAAAAATTTTTTCATAAGGAGTTATTTTGGTTAATATGAATTGAAATAAGTCTCGTTTACAGCCGCAAAGATAGCGAATAAATTTGTATCTGTTTATATAATATAACTAAAAATTAACATGTTAAATCGAAAATCACGGAGATGACAATGGCGTCCGTTGCAGCGGACGCCATTGTCATGAGGCTGCCGTGAGACAGCCGTTTATTTTTTTGCCGGACGGTTGACATATCTTATCAGGAAGACCTCGGTCGGGAAATGGTCTGAGTAGCCGTTGAGATAGCTGCCCGAGGCGAAGGTGCGTTTGGGATAGCCCTGACGGTTGCCTTCGGTGTCTTTGAGGAAGTCTTTGTTGAGCACGTCGGCGCGGTAGAAGTGCCAGCGGTTGTCGGGCGTGTCGACAAGATTGCCGGATAGGATTATCTGGTCGAAAAGATTCCACTGGCTCTTATAGGCGAGGGTGCCTATGCCTTCGTCGAGCTTTTTCCACCAGGGATTGTATAATTCGTGTTTGCCGACGTTTTTCATGTCACGTTTGGCTCCGAGCACTTTGGCGCATGATTTATCCATCGGGTCGTCGTTGAGGTCACCCATGATCATGACGCCGATTTCGGGGTCGATGCGCCACAGAGAGTCGGCGATTTCCTTACAAAGAGCGGCCGCGGCCTCGCGGTTGGGCGATGATTTCTCCTGTCCGCCGAGGCGTGAGGGCCAGTGGTTGACGATGACGGCGATGCGCTGGCCGAGTAGCGAACCGACGACACACATCTGGTCGCGGGTGCGGAATGGCACGGCTGTCAGACGGTGGTTGGTGACATTCTCGACCTTGAAATAACGCGGGTTGTAGAGCATTCCGACGTCGACGCCGCGGGCATCGGGCGAATCGTGGTGGACTATCTGGAGATTCCACGGACGCAGGGCAGGGCGGGCGACGAGGTCTTCAAGCACCGTGCGGTTCTCGATCTCGCTGACGCCGATGATGGCCGGCCCGTTGGGCGTTGTTGGCGATGTGAACTGAGAGATGGCATACGACAAGTTGTCGAGCTTGTCGTTATACTTGCGTGAATCCCATTTCTTCGGGCCTCCGGGCGTATATTCGATGTCGCGTCCTTCGGGATTGTTGGGAATGGTGTCGAAGAGGTTCAGCAGGATGGCAGTGTCGAGCATTTGGTCGTAATAGCT
>ERZ836877.4423-NODE-4423-length-14457-cov-3.732259_pt1 | contig 14457 bp, 14 predicted proteins | sample MGYA00519469_ERZ836877 | MGnify/ENA primary metagenome ERZ836877 (study PRJEB31850, sample SAMEA3708809) | human gut metagenome | biome: human gut; feature: human-associated habitat; material: faeces | place: China | collected 2014 ... | reverse complement strand
ACGAATAATCTTCTTACCTTAAATCTAATACCATGAAAAACTGATGCAAAGTTAATATCTTTATGTTATACAACATAATTTCTCGACAAGAAAATTCATCTGCTTAACTTTAATTAACATTGCACATTATTTTCATAAAAAACCCCGGGGTATCTCAGCGATAGCCCGGGGCAAAAAATGTGAATTATGTTATCAACATCAGTTGATGAAGTATGCGCTTAAATCGCTGACCGATGTGATGTCGAGCAGGCCGCTGTAGACGCAGCTGACGATACCGAGCAGCAAGATACCGCCGACAGTTATCCACAAACCGAGGCGTTCTGAACAAGTCGAACGGAATGTCTCAATCTGACATTTATCCTCGCTGATATACATGGCCTTGACAACAAGGAGGTAGTAATAGAGCGAGATGATAGTGTTGATAAGGGCGATGAGCACGAGAACATAGATTGCTATCGAGCCCTGGTTGATGGCTCCGGTAAAGATAAAGAACTTTGAGAAGAAGCCTGCGAAGGGGGGGATACCGGCAAGCGAGAACATGGCAAGCATCATTGCAAATGACAGTCGGGGATTTGTCTTGCTGAGTCCGCGATAATCGTCCATCGACACTTTGCCGCTGGCATTCTCGATAGCACCGATAACACCGAAGGCGGCAAGGTTAGAGAAGATGTAGACGAGTATGTAGTAAATCATGGCGGCGACGCCCATTGTGTTGTGAGCGATGATGCCGAGCATAATGTAACCGGCCTGAGATACTGACGAGAAGGCGAGGAAACGCTTCATGTTGCGCTGACGGATGGCAAAGAGGTTGCCGACGGTAATCGTAAGAATAATCAGCGCATAAAGCATCCACTCCCACACCGACGAATAGACAGCGCCGAAGACTTGCGCGAGAATGACCATGAAAGCGAAGGCAGCGGCTCCTTTAGAGATGACCGAGAGATAGGATGTGACTGATGTCGGCGCACCCTGATAAACGTCGGCCGTCCACAGGTGGAAAGGAACGAGTGACAGTTTGAAGCCCACGCCCGCGATTACGAAAGCGACGGCAATGACAAGCATGGTCGATTCGCCCGCAGAAAGGGCATAGTAGATATTCTCGAAATAGAGCGAGCCTGTAAGGCCATATACGAACGAGAGGCCCATCATGAAGACGGCCGAGGAGAACACAGCCGTGAGGATATATTTGACGGCTGCCTCATGGCTTTCGTAACGGTTTTTGTCGAGAGCGACCATGGCTGCGAGGGGCAGTGAGGCTGCTTCGAGACCGATGACGAAGAGGAGGAAGTGACGGGCAGAAATCATCAGATACATGCCGAAGAGCGTGACGAGCAGGAGTTCGTAGAACTCACCGCGACGGTGTTCCATCGGCTGGCTGTTGGCCCAGGTCACAGACTGGATGAGGACGATGATGACACCGACATTGAGGACGTTCTTGATAGCGGCGACGACGGCGTTTGTCTCATACATGCCGGCGAAAGCGAGCGACGAGGCGCTTGCCGAGGGGCAGACGATGCCACAGACCGTGACGGCAAACATAAGGAGCGCTGCAAAGACAGGCAGCTTGCCGTATGAGGTCTTGGGCATGAACGTGTCATATAGGAAGACTAACAGGAATACGATTAACAATCCTATTTCTTGCTTCATTGCTAAAAATTGCGAGTAATCCATTTCTATTAATCCTTATTAGTTAAGACCAAGCACCTTGAAGATCTCGGGGCTGAAGGTGAAATTAATCAAGTTATTGAAGAAATTGGGGAAACAGCCGATAGCTGCGACGCAGACGATGAGGGTCGCAGTCGAGAGGCGCTCCCACCATGTAGCGTCGGTGAGTTCACGATGATGCTCGTTGTGAACCGGGCCGAAGAGCAGTTTGCCGACGACACGGAGAATATAGACTGCCGTGATGACAATCGAACAGCATGCGATGACCGTGAAGACGAGTCGGAGTGAGCCGTGGCCTGCGAGATAGTCGGTCATACCCTGCTGGAACGAACCGACGAAGATTGTCATCTCGGCGACGAAACCGCTGAGACCGGGGAGGCCGAGCGACGCCATACCGGCGATAACGTAGCAGACCGAGAGATATGGCATAATCTGCATCATGCCGCCCATCTCGCGGATGTCACGTGTGTGGGTGCGGCCGTAAATCATACCGATGAGGGCGAAGAAGAGGGCCGTCATGAGACCGTGAGAAAGCATCTGCATGATAGCGCCGGTCATTGCCGTGGTGTTGAGCATGAGGATGGCGAAGAGCACGAGACCGCAGTGTGACACTGACGAATATGCGTTGATATACTTGAGGTCGGTCTGGACACATGCGCTGAAGGCACCGTAGACGACCGAGATGCCTGTCAGGATAAGGAATATCCACGCGAGGTCATTGGCAGCCTGGGGCATCAGGTAGATGGCGACACGGAAGCAGCCGTAACCGCCGAGTTTCATAAGGACGCCGGCATGCAGCATCGAGACGGCCGTAGGAGCCGAGGCATGACCGTCGGGCGACCATGTGTGGAAGGGGAACATGGCGCCGAGGACACCGAAACCGACGAATGTCATCGGGAAAAGGAAGTACTGCCAGCCTTTGTCAATCGAGGCATTGCGGGCGATGTCAAGGATATTCCAGGTCAGCGACGAGCTGTCGGCCGACGAATGGTAGTAGATGCCGATAAGGCCGAGCATCAGGAATGCCGAGCCGCCCATGAGCATCAGGGTCAGCTTCATCGCTGAATAATTCTTGCGACCCGAGCCCCAGACGCCGATGAGAAGGTACATCGGGATAAGGGCGACCTCATAGAACATGAACATGGTGAAGAGGTCAATCGAGATGAAGAAGCCGAAGACACCGGTCGAAAGCAATATCAGCCAAAGGAAGAATGCCTTGGGCTGGGGAATCTGCCAGGAGGCAAAAGAACCTGCGAAAACGATTATTGACGACAGCATCAGCATGGCTATCGAAATGCCGTCGACACCGACGGCGAGATTGATATGCAGTGGCGCGAACCAGGTCCACGAACCTGTGAAGAGCATCGGCTCTTCGTTGCCGGCGGCTCTGAGCGCCAGATACTCGAGCAGGACGTAGGTCGACAGGCCGATAAGTGCGAGCGAGCCGACAACGGCAACGGCGCGTATCTGCTTGATGTTCCTGCAGAGGGCGAGGCCGCCGAGCATTATCAGCGGTATCACCACGAAGTAAATCAGTATATTGGAAAACATTATAATTACTATATTAAATGATTATCACCCGGTTTATTACAAGAGGCAGACCACTGTGACACCTCCGAGGAGCAGAGCACCGATGAGGTAGATCCATACATAATACTGAATCTGGCCCGACTGCAAGGGACGGATAAATTCCGAGGCCTTGTTTGTCATTGTGGCAAATGAGTCCATCGTGCCGTCGATGACGTGACGGTCAAACCATGCGATGGGTCGGCTGACACAGTTGAATATGATTTTGTGGGTAATGAACTGGTAAAGTTCGTCCCAGTAGAATCTGTGGTGACACCAGCGCCAGAGATTGGGCAGCGCGTTTTTGAATTTTTCGGGGAGACTGTTTTCTTTTCTATACATTACTGTAGCAAGCGCGATGGCGATGATAGCCACAGCGAGGCTGACAGAAGCGACCGACCAGTCGAAGTGAGCCATGAAGTCATAAGGCTCGCCATTCCATGTGACGAACTTGCCGAAGGGGATGAAACCTGCGACGCAGCTGATGGCAGCGAGGATTATCAGAGGCAGCGACATGGTCCAGGGCTGGTCGTGGGGTGCGTGATGGCCTTCGGGAGTCTTGTGCTCTTTCCACCAGAAGATGAGGTAGTAGAGACGGAACATATAGAAAGCGGTGAGACCGGCGACAAGCGACATCCAGACGTATGCGACCCAGCTGTAACCGAGGCAAGAGCTCAGGATTTCGTCTTTTGAGAAGAAGCCCGAGAAAGGAATGATACCGGCGATAGCGAGACAGCCGATGAGGAATGTCCAGTGGGTGATAGGCATATATTTGCGGAGGCCGTGCATGGCGGTGTAGTCATTAGAACCGATGGCATGGATGAGAGCGCCGGCACCAAGGAAGAGCAACGCCTTGAACATGGCATGGGTGAAAAGATGGAACATCGAGGCCATATAGCCGAGACCTTCGTGGAAATCGGGACGGGCGACACCGAGTGACACCATCATGAAAGCAATCTGCGAGATGGTCGAGAAGGCAAGCACTCGTTTGATGTCAATCTGCGTGCAGGCGACCATTGCGGCGTAGAAGGCTGTAAGAGCGCCGACGACCGTGACGATCTCGAGGGCCGATTCCTCCATCAGATACAGCGGGAAAAGACGGGCGACGAGATAGACACCTGCGACGACCATGGTAGCGGCGTGGATGAGAGCCGAAACGGGTGTCGGGCCTTCCATGGCATCGGGCAGCCAGATATGGAGCGGCATCATGGCCGATTTGCCCATGCCTCCCATGAAGATGAGAACGAGAGCCCAGGTCATGACCGAAGCGCCCATGAATGTCGAGGCGGCCGCGCTGTCAAAAATACCTTTGACGTTAATGGCTGTCTGTTCGCTGACCTGATATACATCGGCCATACCGTCGACAGGAATCGATGTGAGAGCCGTGAAGTCGAATGTACCGGTATAATAAGATAGGATAAGGATACCGATAAGGAAGCCGAGGTCGGCGAAACGGGTGACGATAAACGCTTTCTTCGATGCCGAGACGGCAGAGGGCTTCGTATAGTAGAAACCGATGAGCAGGTATGACGAAGCGCCGACGAGCTCCCAGAAGATATACATCTGGAAGATGTTGGTGGCGACGACAAGACCGAGCATCGAGAAGCTGAAGAGCGACAGGAAAGCGTAGAAACGCTGGAAGCCGCGCTCGAACACACCGTGATGGTCGCGCATATAGCCGAGGCTATAAAGGTGGACCATAAACGAGATTGTCGTGATGACGACGAGCATCATCGCAGAAATCGGGTCGAGCAGGAATCCGAGCTTTATGACAAGCTTGTCGGTGAAAGCGAGCCATGTCTGGTTAAAGATCACGGCCTGAAGGCGTTCGCCGGCGGCGTTGACAAACTCAGACGAGCCGCTGAAGAAATAGGTGAATGCAGTTGTATAGGCAAGCACAAGGACTGTGCCCATGCCGAGAGTGCCCAACGTACCGGCAAGCTTATGACTCATCTTCCCGCCCAGAAGGCCCAGGAAGAGGAACATAAACAGCGGTATCGTCAAAATTAACAATGGTAAGGTAGAATCCATGATGCTTAGAATTTCATTTCGTTCAGACCGCGGACGTCGACATTGCGGGTCGAGCGGAAGATGTTAATAATAATCGCGATAGCGACTGCTGTTTCGGCGGCTGCGATAGCAATGGCGAAGAGCGTGAAGAACATGCCCTCCATCTGCTCGGGGAAGAGGAAGCGGTTGAACACCACGAAATTGACATCGACGGCGTTAAGCATGAGTTCGAGCGAGATGAGCATTGCAATCATATTACGGCGGGTGATGAATCCATAAACGCCGCAGCAGAACATTATGAGACTTGGTATAAGATAATAGATAGCTGTGATTTCCATAATTCCAATCAACGTTTACGGGCGATCACGACGCCACCGATTATACATGCGAGTAATAAGACACTGACAGCTTCGAAGGGAAGGAGATACTGACCGGCGCCTGTGCCCATGAGTGTCTCACCGATGCGGTCCATCGTGGGGGCTTCCATGTCGGGACGCGCCTCAAAGAGATTGCAGCGTGTCAACAGAGCATAGCCTGAAACGAGGAGCATTGCGAGCGAACCGATGAGTCCGAGCGCCTTAGACTTCGAAGTAAGTTTCTCAGAGTTGTCGCCGGGCTTGCTTGTAAGCAGGATGGCGAAGACAAACAGCACGACTATACCGCCGGCATAGACTGCGATCTGGACAGCGCCCAGAAATTCGTAGTCAAGCATGAAATAGACGGCGGCGGCAGCAAAAAGCGTGAACAGCAGATATGTCGCCGCTCTTAGAATCTTGCGCGTCGTGACTGCAAGTACCGAGAATACAATCATCGCCAGGGCGACGACTACATAGCAAATGATACTTCCTAATGATTCCATATTTGGTTTTTAGTTATTATTATTCTTTGGGGGTCTGGGCGTCGCCTGCAGCGGCAGCCTCACGGGCGGCTTTGGCGGCAGCGGCCTTGGCTTTGGCGGCAGCTATCTTGGCTTCGCGCTCGGCTGCGGCCTTGGCGAGTTCTTCGGGCGTAGGCGCCGGTTCCTCCTTTTCAGGGAGATAGTTGAGTTTCTTGACGAGTTTGTCGCGCGTGAAGACAGCCTGTTCAAAGTCATTAGAGAACTCGAGCGCTCCGGTAGGACAAGAGGTGACGCAAAGCTGACAGAATGTACAGCTGCCGAGATCATATAGATATTTGTCAAGTTTTTTCTTTTTTGTTCCGGCCGGCGTATCGACCATCTTGGTCTCGAGTGTTATGGTTCCGTTGGGACAATTGCGCTCGCATGTACCGCAGGCGATACACTTGTGGTTGCCTTCGCTGTCATAGATAAGCTTTAGCTCGGCTCTGAAACGATCGGGCACGTGGCGAGTCTCACGGTCTTCGGGATATCGCTCTGTGATTTTAGGCGTGACAAATTCCTTGCCTGTGACCTGCATGCCTTTGAGAAGGCTTGCGATGCCCGAGCCTAACGATGAAAAATAATCTTTTACACTACCCATTGAAAATATGGTCTATAAAGTTTTACTATTATATATTTCACTTTACCGTCAGTCTCTGACCTGACCGCCGACGATGTCGAGCAGTTCACTGGTGATGCTTTGCTGACGCAGTTTGTTATATTCAAGCTGAAGTTGTTCGAGGAGCTTTTTGGCATTGTCGTTGGCGCTTTGCATGGCCATGACGCGTGCCGCCTGCTCTGACGCACGGTTTTCGGCGAAGATCTCCTGCATTGTCGACAGAAGGAAAAGCGGGAGAACAGTGCTGAAGATTGTCTGCGGATCGGGCTCGAAAAGATAGGGCCTCGAAGCGCCTTTGCCGTCACTGCCGGCGCCTAAATCAGCGCTGTCGACGGGGAGAAAAGTGATATTGGTCAGACGCTGACGTCCGGCCGAATGATAATGGACATAAATCACCTCGACACGGTCGGTCGCACCCGTGACATAAGCATCGCTGAGCGCCGCCATGAAATCTCTGACGCTACGGCCCTCGCTTTTCGAGGTAACGGCGATGTCTTTGACGATATCGACACCTTTACGTTCGATTTTAGTGACAGCCTTGAGCATCTTTTTGCCCACGGGATAGATGTCGACAGCGAGTCCGAGGCCATATCGTTCGCGCAGCTCGTCGATGCGCACGACAAGCTGCTTGAAGATATTGGTGTTGTAAGCGCCGCAAAGGCCCTCGTCGCTGCCGAGAACGACGAGGCTGACGCGTTTTACTTCAAGATGAGGCTCGACAAGAGGAGATGTGAAGTCGGCATCGGCGCTGAGCAGATTGCCCATTATCGTCTCGATCTGATTGCGGAAAGGCACCAGTCGCTTGAGCGCTCCCTCGGCCTTGTGCATCTTGGCCGACGAAATCATTTTCATGGCGCCGGTGATTTTCTCTGACGAGGCCACCGACCCGATGCGTCCCTTTAACTCTCTTAATGTTGCCATCTTGTTGTATTGAAAATATTCTGAAGATTATGTTTTAGAACTGACCTGCCACCTGAGCTGCCGCTTCGTTGATTTTCGATGTGACGTCGTCGGTGAGCTTGCCCTGCCCTATCGGGGTCAGAACGGTATCTTTATATTTGGCGTCGAGAAGCTGTATGAACTGTTTCTCGAACTCAGCCACCTTATCGAGGGGAACATTCTCGAGAAGGCCGTTGACGCCGCAATAGATGATGGCGACCTCGTGTTCGACCGACATGGGACGATACTGTGGCTGGATGAGCAGACGCTCGTTCTTGCGGCCCTTGTCGATGACGCGGGCTGTGACGGGGTCGATGTCGCCGCCGAATTTGGTGAACGATTCGAGCTCGCGGAACTGCGCCTGGTCAATCTTGAGCGTACCGGCAACCTTCTTCATCGACTTGATCTGGGCGTTACCGCCGACACGCGACACCGAGATACCGACATTGATAGCCGGACGGATACCGCGGTTGAACAGAGCCGTCTCAAGGAATATCTGACCGTCGGTAATCGAAATCACGTTGGTCGGGATATAAGCCGAGACGTCGCCGGCCTGAGTCTCGATGATAGGAAGCGCCGTTAGCGAGCCGCCGCCCTTGACCATGGGTCTGAGAGCCTCGGGGAGGTCGTTCATCTTGGCTGCGATTTCCTGATTGTCGATGATTTTAGCCGCACGTTCGAGCAGACGCGAATGGAGATAGAAGATATCGCCGGGATAAGCCTCGCGGCCCGAGGGACGCTTGAGGATAAGCGAAATCTCACGATAGGCGACAGCCTGTTTCGAAAGGTCGTCATAGATGATGAGTGCGTCGCGGCCGGTGTCTCTGAAGAACTCGCCGATGGCAACGCCTGCGAAAGGCGAATAATAGCGCATCGCCGCAGAGTCTGCGGCGGTAGCTGATACCACCACGGTATAGTCGAGCGCGCCGTGTCTGCGCAGGGTCTCGACTGTAGCGGCTACAGACGATGCTTTCTGACCGATAGCGACATAGACGCAATAGACGGGCTTGCCTGCCTCGAAACACTGACGCTGGTTGATGATGGTGTCGATGGCGATAGCTGTCTTGCCGATCTGACGGTCACCGATTATAAGCTCACGCTGACCGCGGCCGATGGGCACCATAGAGTCGACAGCCTTTATACCGGTCTGGAGCGGCTGTTTTACCGGCTGACGGTAGATGACACCGGGAGCCTTGCGTTCAAGGGGAAGGTTGATGAGGTCGCCCTTGATCGGTCCGTTGCCGTCGATAGGTTCGCCAAGCACATTGATGACGCGTCCGAGGAGACCTTCGCCGACGGGAATAGAGGCGATTTCGCCGGTGCGTTTGACAGTCATGCCCTCGGAGACTTTATTGACGTTGTTCAGGAGGATGACGCCGACATTGCTCTCTTCGAGGTTGAGGGCGACGCCCTTTACACCGTTTTCAAACTCGACCAGCTCGTTGGCGCAGACATTGTCAAGGCCATATACATGGCAGACGCCGTCACCGACTTCGAGCACAGAGCCTACTTCTTCAAAAGAGACTTTTGAATTAATACTCTCAAGTTGTTGTTTTAAGACTTCAGAGATCTCGCTTGGATTAATCATTGTTATGCTTTGGTAAAGATTTTCAAATTAATTAAGGAGCGCCAGGCGCAGCTGTTTGAGTTGATTTTTGACAGAGGCATCAAGACGCCTGTTGTCGATATTGACGGTAAAACCGCCTATGAGCGACGGATCGACTGTCGAGGAATATTCCATTTTGCCACCGTCAAGACGGTCTTGAATCAGCTTCTTGAGACGCTCTTCTTCGGATGGATCCAGTTTGCCGGCAGATACCACATCGACACGATAAATATTATTCTGACGGCGATAAATAGCCCTGTAGTCGCGGGCGACAGCAGCGGCGAAACCGATTCGGCCGTTGTCGGCAAGCAATTTCAGGAAATCGCAGTATGTGCGGTCCTTGTCAGTAGCGCCGGCAGCAGTCATCAGCAGGCTGAGTTTGTCGCTGTCGGATACAAAAGGATTGGCGACGGTCTGCTGAAAGGCCGGCTCGGCCGCAAAGGCGTCGGCCAGACGACCGCAAAGGTCATAAAGCGCCTTGTCTTCGCCGCGTTCGAGGGCGACTTTATAAAGCGCTTTGGCATATCGGTGTGGTATAAGTCCTTCGTTCATTAAGCTTAGTTTTTATCGGCCATCTCGTCAAGGAGCGTGTCGACGAGTTTTGACTGCGCCTTGGTGTCGGCCATCTGGTTCTTGACTACTTTCTCGGCAATCTGGAGAGCGAAGTCACTGACCTGATTGCGGAACTGATGCTGAGCCTCTTTCTGCTGCTGTTCGATCTGCACTTTTGCTGCGTCCATCACCTTCTGGGCCTCGACCTGGGCGGCGCTGCGCGCCTCCTCGATGATCTGGGTCTTGATGCGGTCGGCATCGCGAAGCATGTCGGCCTGCTGGCGACGGGCGTCGGCTATATACTGATCGGCATTCTTTTTGGCTTCGTCAAGCTGCTGCTTAGCGTTCTGGGCATACTCCACACCTTTATCGATAAGATCGGCCCGGCTGTCAACAGTCTTCAATATGACCGGCCACGCAAATTTCCACAGGATGAAAAAAAGCACGGCAAAGGATATGAACATCCAGAATATCAAGCCGAAGTCAGGCGTGAAAAGATCCATTTGTTTTTAATTTGAGATTAAACGAACAGAGCGAGCACACAAACGATAACCGCGAAGAGGGCAACACCCTCGACGAGAGCTGCAATCACAATCATATTACTGCGGATATCGCCGGCGGCTTCGGGCTGACGTGCGATTGCTTCCATAGCGGCAGCACCGATCTTGCCGATACCGATACCTGCGCCGATTGCTGCGATTGCTGCGCCGATGCTGGCGCCAAGACCTGTTACTGAAAGTTCTGCTAAAAGTCCAAACATAATCTTAATTTTTTTAGGTTGTTATTTTGTTTGATTGTTTTCTATTTCTGTGTTGCGGCGAGCCGGGCTGCCTCTGTCTTATTTTCTTTTTCTTCGCGGGCCTCGACTTTCTTTTCGTGATGCTCTTCCTTCGCCTGAGCCAAAGAAATAAAGATGGTTGAAAGCATCGTGAAGACATAAGCCTGGATAAAGCTGACCAGAACGTCAATGAGGAGCATGAATATCGAGAAGAGTACCGACACCACTGTTGTCGCACCACCGGCAACCGGATTTACCGCTGCGAAGATAAAGATCAGCAATGTCAGCACGATGACTATCATGTGGCCGCCCATCATGTTTGCGAAGAGACGCACTGTGAGTGCCGCCGGCTTCGTGAACATACCGAATATCTCGATTGCGGGCATGATCGGCAGGGGGAATTTGAGCCAAAGAGGCACGTCGGGCCAAAAAATCTCTTTCCAGTAATGTTTTGTGGCAAACAGGTTTGTCACAAGGAAAGTGATAATCGAGAGCACAAGGGTTACGGCGATATTGCCTGTCAGATTCGCGCCGCCGGGGAAGACCACCATAAGCCCCAGGAGGTTCATAGTGAAGATGAAGAAGAACACCGTGAGCAGGTATGGCGCGAACTTCCTGGCCTTGTCGCCGAGAGTCTCCTTGACTACCGAGTCATATATGAAGACAATGAGCGACTCTAACGCACCGAGGCCTTTGCGGGGGGCACGATATGCGTTGCGACGATGAAAACGGGCAACAGCAAACATCATGGCTATGACAACAAAAACTGTGATAAAGACAGCGCAGACATTTTTGGTGATTGACAGGTCAATCGGCTTTTCCTCGTGGCCGTCGACAATCTCGACAATTTTGCCTTTGTATTTGCTGTCATGCCCGGCTACCTTAAATTCGGCGTTGCCGTCGACATATGTCTTGCCGTCGGCAATGCGCGACGACGAGAATATGTGCAGACCGTCTTTGCCGATGACTATGCAGGGCAAGGGGATGCGTTTGTGGTGGTTGAAGGGAACCTCCCAGCCGTAACCGTCTCCGAGATGCTCGAAGATGATTTCTTTAGGATCGAGTTTCCCGTCATGTTCTCCGGCTTCGGATGCCGTAGCGACAGGCGCCCCGACAAATGCCAGAACCATGACTGCTATGATCGACAGGAGTTTCTTCATAATCTCAGTAGAGGCAAACAGATACTACATTATTGTCGACGTCGGCGACACCGCCCTCGATATCAATCTCGCGGGCATCGTGCTCGGCTTCACCGGCGGGAACATAGGCGATTTTTCCCGGTGCGAGCGTCGATATCAGCGACGCGTGATTCTTAAGCACCGTAAAGGCGCCCATTGTGCCGGGCAGAGTCACGGAGGTAATTTCGCCCTCATAGACAATCTCGACTGCCGAAATAATTTTAAGTATCATGGTTATTGTTGATATGCTTTGTTATTTTACTTCGCTGAGAAGTTTCTTTCCTTTTGCGATAGCCTCGTCGATAGTGCCGACGTTGAGGAAGGCCTGTTCGGGGTATTCGTCCATCTCGCCGTTGAGAATCATCTTGAAGCCGCGTATTGTCTCGCTCAGCGGCACCATCACACCGGGTAGACCGGTAAACTGCTCTGCGACGTGGAAGGGCTGAGAGAGGAATCGCTGGGCACGGCGGGCACGGGCAACGACAAGTTTGTCTTCGTCTGAAAGCTCGTCGACACCGAGGATGGCGATGATATCCTGAAGCTCGTTATATTTCTGAAGTAGCTGCTTGACGGCCTGCGCGGTATTGTAGTGATCCTCGCCGATGATATTGGGGTCGAGAATACGCGATGTAGACTCGAGGGGGTCAACGGCGGGATAGATACCGAGCTCGGCAATCTTACGGCTCAAGACAGTCGTGGCGTCGAGGAAGCTGAATGTCGTGGCGGGAGCGGGGTCGGTCAAGTCGTCGGCGGGCACATAGATAGCCTGGACCGATGTGATAGAACCGTTCTTGGTCGAGGTGATACGTTCCTGAAGCATACCCATCTCCGAGGCCAGTGTAGGCTGATAACCCACGGCCGAAGGCATACGGCCGAGAAGCGCCGACACCTCAGAACCTGCCTGAGTGAAACGGAAGATGTTGTCGATGAAGAGAAGGACGTCCTTGCCGCCCGAACCCTGATCGCGGAACTGCTCGGCGACGGTAAGGCCTGACAGAGCAACGCGCAGACGTGCGCCCGGCGGCTCGTTCATCTGGCCGAACACCAGTGTGGCCTGAGACTCGCTGAGTTCCTTCATGTCGACATCGGCCAGATTCCACTGGTCTTTCTCCATGCCTTCCTTGAATTTCTCGCCGTATCTCATGACACCGCTCTCAATCATTTCGCGGAGAAGGTCATTACCTTCACGCGTGCGTTCGCCGACACCGGTGAACACCGAGAAACCGTCATGGCCTTTCGCGATGTTGTTTATAAGCTCCATGATGAGCACGGTCTTGCCGACACCGGCACCGCCGAAGAGGCCGATCTTGCCGCCCTTGCTGTAAGGCTCGAGAAGGTCGATGACCTTGATGCCGGTTGTAAGAATCTCTGTGCCGATCGTGAGCTCGTCGAACTCAGGAGCGGGCTGGTGAATAGGTCTGAGATTCTCGTTGCTGAGAGCCGGCAGGTTATCGATGGCCTGACCGATGACATTGAGCAGGCGTCCTTTGACCTGATCGCCGGTCGGGACTGCTATGGGGCGTTCGAGACAGTCGACACGGAGACCGCGGCGAAGGCCGTCGGTACTCTCCATTGCCACACAGCGCACGGTGTCCTCACCGATATGCTGCTCTACTTCGAGTATCAGCATCGAACCGTCTTCACGGTCGATCTTCAGGGCCGTATAAATCGGGGGTATGATATTGTCTTCACCTTCGAAGACGACGTCGACCACCGGTCCGATCACCTGGGCTATTTTACCAAATTTTTCGCTCATTATGTGAACTTTATATTGCTCCGTTGTTTTGAAGCGTTATTATTGTTTCTGTTTCTCGGTATATTTAAGTGTATTTATCAGATCAGAAATGCCAGCCGAAGACGATGACACATGTCATCAGGGCAAGGTTGAAGAGACCGATCGGGAGAAGGTATTTCCATTCGAGTGAAAGCATCTGGTCGATACGGAGACGGGGGAATGTCCACTTGAACCAGATAATCACAAACGAGAGAAGGAAGGCTTTGCCAAGGAACCAGATCACAGAGGGGATATAGTCCATGATATTGTTGAATGCCTCCCATCCGGGAATATGGAGGGGCATCCAGCCGCCAAGGAAGAGCAGCGATGCCACACCCGAGACGATAAAGAGGTTAAGATATTCGGCAAGGTAGAAGAAGCCGAAGTGTATGCCAGAATATTCGGTGTGATAACCTGCGGTAAGCTCACTCTCGGCCTCGGGAAGGTCGAACGGGCCACGGTTACACTCGGCTGTGCCGGCTATCATATATATGACAAACGCGATTATCGCGGGCACATGTCCTTTGAAGATAAACCAAAGGTCTGACTGTTCGCTGACGATGCCACCGACCGACATAGTGCCGGCGAGACATACCATCGTGATGACCGACAGGCCGACAGAGAGTTCGTAGCTCACCATCTGGGCTCCAGAACGGAGAGCGCCGATGAGCGTAAACTTGTTGTTACTTGACCAACCGGCAAGCAGAATGCCGAGAACGCCTATCGACGAAACGGCGATAAGGAAGAAGATGCCGATATTGAAATCGATAATCTGGAGGCCGTTACCCCACGGAAGCACGGCGAAAGCGAGCATCGAGGCGATGATGACGAGATAGGGGGCCAGGGCGAAGAGAAACTTATCGATGTGATTCAGCTGAATCAGCTCTTTGATA
>ERZ836877.4421-NODE-4421-length-14461-cov-9.835902_pt1 | contig 14461 bp, 16 predicted proteins | sample MGYA00519469_ERZ836877 | MGnify/ENA primary metagenome ERZ836877 (study PRJEB31850, sample SAMEA3708809) | human gut metagenome | biome: human gut; feature: human-associated habitat; material: faeces | place: China | collected 2014 ... | reverse complement strand
TTCAGAGTGAGATAGTAGTATACGCGTAATATACAAAAATGTTTGAAATCCCCATGAATACTGAATACCTGTGCTGAGGCTATGCTTGCTAATTAAGAATTTCTAAGATAATATAAGATATTGAGAAGTCCTGGAAATATTGAATTTCCGGGGCTTTTCTTTATGTATTGAAAGACATGTGAATTGTCAGAATATTCATAAATAGAAGATAATTTACGTTATTTTGAGGTTGTTATATACACGTGGTACACAAGTGATATACAGGTGGTATACACTTATTTTTACTGATTTTGAATGCTTTTGGAAGCATTTCATCCAGTGCTTATCAAGATGATTCAGGCTGAATATGGGTGTAATGTTTATCATCAGAAACATCATAAGTGTATCCAGCAATCAGTCTCGATTTATTGTTTTATATCTTGTTCACTTCTGCAAGAAGTTCTTCTAAAGTCTTATGGGTGTAAGTTCCCTTAGTGGTGTCGTTCTTCATACTGTGTCCCATAATCAATTTGATACATACGTCATTTGCTCCGGCGCTGTCCATGAGTGAAGCAAAGGTGTGTCTGCCATCGTGGGGCAGATGTTTCATTTTGAGCTTTCCCATGCACGTATTAAAATTGCCGTTCATGTAGGTTCCGTAGGTGTAATGATTACCAACAGCTCGGTTGGTCGCAATCCGGTGTAAATCATAATCAGGATAATATCTACATTGTTGATTTCATATAGCTTCGACCAGAGTGTTTTGATTTCTTCATCGGAATATCTGTCATGTATCTGCTCCGTAGAGTTTGTCCATTCATAAACCAGACCTTCTGTTAAATCCCTGTCTATGTATTCATTCAATTTAGCGTATTGATATATAGCCTTCAGGACGGCTCGCATGGAAGAAATCGTAGTCTGCGATATGGCAGAAGTGAAGACGATTATGGAACAGGTGTGGAAGTCGCAGAAGGCGATGTTGAAAAAGCAGCCGTTGATACATGATGAGTAAGTTGAGTTCTCGGTGCAGGATTGTATAGTGCGGGAAGCATTACTCTAAAAAGCAGAAAAAAGTAGTAATTATTTGTTTGAACATAATATAAGCGCAGGTGCGGAAAATAGTTATATAATGAATTACAGAAAGTAGAATTAAGTGAGCTATTGTGGGTATTTGAGGATGAATGGTAAAAAATATTAAAAACTCAAACTTCGCACATTAAAATGTGCCTATGCACCTTGAAAATTCAATAATAACTGGCATAAAAATAGCATGAAACCAATGGTTTTGGTATAATTGAGTTGCCAAAAAACAATTACAAACCGGAGGCTCATGCTATGAATAAAAGTATAACACAAGCGACTCAAAATGATAAGCAGATTTCTAAATCTATCAAACGATTTTTTACAAGGTTTCATATTTCCTCAGCCTTGAAAGCTGCCAATGCCTATAAAAGGAAAGGCGCTCCGGTAACGGAGATTTTTCAATACATGTTTGCACCCCTTGAGATTAGGCACTTAACATGTAGATATATCTTTTTATCCTTGCATGACATAAAATATAGCTAAGTTAATTAATGTCTTCTTTTTCAAAACTTTTGCAACAACACCTATAACTAATGAAAGCCATTAAAAGTATTATTGCTAAACTTATGTAAACAGGACATATCATTTCTCTTGTTCTCCCATTAGAAATAAAATATGCTGCTGACCACGGGAAAAAACCTGCAAAAGAAGAATTTGATAAAATGACATTTACTAATGCAATAACAGCAGCTACTATCATTGAAACGATAATTCCTCTTGTGCGAAATGCAAGATATGCCATTGGGGTAATAGTAAAATATAACAATATTCCTCCCACAACAATTTTAAATAAGAAAAAAAACGCAGTTCCAATATTAAATTGATCTACTCCAACAAATATATTACAAATTGTACATAATATCAAAACCACAACCCAAAAAGTCAACATCAATGTAATTGTACAAATAAATAATGTCAAAAATTTACAAGACATAAATCTCTTTTTCGATATAGGAATAACCATTATCGTTTTTAATGTTTTACCCGTATATTCCCGGCTAAACAAATAAGCTGCTATGACAGAAAATATTAATGGTCCAAATAAAAGCATCAAAAACATAAATGCATTATCATATAATGTAAACAAAGATATTCTATACTCCGGGTTAAAAATATAGCTTCGTATACTACTAAACATTGATAAAATCGGTGGTGAACAAATACCTAGAAAAGCAATAATTTTTATTTTTGTGCGTTTCAATTTTAGAAATTCACAATATACTAATTCACTCAATTTCCCCACCTCCTATTAATTCCGAAAAATAATCTTCTAAATTTTCTTCTTCTATCCTAATTTGTCTGATAGGAATGTTATTTTGTATAAGATAACTATTTATTTCTTCAATCCTGTGCATCTCTTTGCCAAATAATCGTATGCGATTCTTACCATCAATCAAAATTTCAGAAACATCCAATCGTTCCTTTAATAATGAAAACACATACTCTACATTAGACACTTCATACTCCGCATATCTACGAAGACGTTTATGTAAATCCGTAATACTTTCTTCTTCCAATAATCTGCCATGATTCATTACCCCTATCACATCTGCAATTTGTTCTATTTCACTTAATATATGACTTGATATAAAAACAGTGGTATTCCCCTCTTTACAAAGGTTAACCAAATATTCCCTCATCTCGTAAATACCAATCGGATCCAAACCATTCATTGGTTCATCTAAAATCAAAATTTCAGGTTTGTGCATAATTGCTGCTGCAATACCAAGTCTTTGTTTCATCCCCAAAGAATATTTTTCAAAAATTTTTTTATCATTTTTATCCAAGTTGACCACACTTAAAGCCTGATCAACACTTTCTATACTATTAAGTCCTCTCAATCTTGCTATAATTTCTAAATTTTCTCTTCCTGTTAAGTTATCATAAAAACCAGGAGTTTCAATCAGTGCACCTATACGGCTATACGCTTTTGAAGCATCTTCTAAATGAATATCATTAAAAATTTTAATAAATCCTGATGTGGGTTTTACCAAATTCAACAACATTTTCATAGTTGTCGTCTTCCCAGCTCCATTTCTCCCTAAAAGCGCATATATTTTTCCTTTTGGCACATGAAGACATAGCTGTGCTACGCAGACTTGCTCTCCATAACATTTTGTCAAATCATTTGTTTCAATTACAAGATCATTCATTATAACCTCACATTCTCAGCACACTAATTGCTGTCTATTTTTTCAAACAATTCTTTATATGTCATGCATTCATTTAAAAGTTTTTCATGTGTGCCCTCAGCAACATTTTTCCCGTCACAAATAACAATTATTCTAGGTATTTGCATTATTGTAGTTGACCTGTGTGTAGTCATAATTACTGTATGATTTTGAGACAATCTAAAAACTGTTTGTACAATATTTCTTTCAGTCAATCCATTTATATTTGAGGTTATCTCATCCAGCAAAAATATTTTTGTATTTCTCAATAATCCTCTCGCTATGGATAATAGTTGCCTTTGACCTCCTGAAAGCTTTGTACCTCCATCTCCTATAACTGTATCAAACCCCTTTGGCATTTTAATTACTCAAACTTCGCACACTAAAATGTGCCTATGCACCTTGAAAATTCAATAATAACTGGTATAAAAATAGCATGAAACATATGGTTTTGGTATAATTGAGTTGCCAAAAAACAATTACAAACCGGAGGCTTATGCTATGAATAAAAGTATAACACAAGCGACTCAAAATGATAAGCAGATTTCTAAATCTATCAAACGATTTTTTACAAGGTTTCATATTTCCTCAGCCTTGAAAGCTGCCAATGCCTATAAAAGGAAAGGCACTCCGGTAACGGAGATTTTTCAATACATGTTTCTGCTGATTTTCTCCAACAGAAGTATGTATATGAGTCTGCTTACAGGAAAAAAACACCTAATTTTGCAAAAGCTACCTTAACTTGAGCAGAGAATGTAATTCTCTGTCCTATGATGCACTTCCTACGATGATGAAAATACGACTGCAGGCTGCATAAAGGCTGAACACTGACAACTGAATAACTGCCAGATATTGAATTTTCAAGGTGCATAGCTAAAATTTATGTGCGAAGTTTGAGTTAAAAATATTAAAAAGCAAATTTATAGTGAACTTTTTTCGCTTTGCAATGGTTATATAAGATGTAAGACGTTTTATGATTGGAGAAAACGTTATGAAAGACAGCGAATTGATTCAAAAAGTACATAGCGGAAATAAAGAGGCAGTCGGTATTATTATTGAACGATATTATGCAGATATTTATCGCTTTTGTCTATATATGGTTCAAACAGAGGATGATGCCTACGACATTGCTCAGGAAACTTTTTTGAAATTTATGAAATATGGAACTTCCTATAAACATCATAATCTCAAAGGTTATCTCCTGACTATGGCAAGAAATATATGTTTTAATTATTTCCGGGATAAGAAAGAAAAAGTAACAGCCATCGAATGGGAGGAGATTGATCAAATTCCAAATAATAAAGATATGCTGACCGAAGCGGAGGATGCCGTTTATTTGAGAAATTTATTAAAAGAACTTTCGCAGGATACGAGGGAAGTTATTATTCTGCGTATTTATGAAGAAATGAAATTTAAAGATATTGCAAAGATTATGGGGTGCAGTGTTTCTACTACAAAGTCAAGATTTCGATTAGGTGTAAATCAGTTAAAAAAGTTATTGGAGAATGATTATGAGAGATAGCGAAATAAAGACTCTTTTTGCAAAGGCAGATGAGCAAGTTCATGTTGATGAAATAAGAAAACAAAGGACTTATCATGCAATGATTGATGAAATGGAAAAGCAGAGAACGCCAATGATGTCTACAAAAAATATTTTGTTTCATCAATTTTGGTACATGGATAAATTGTTTTTTGCTGTTTATGGTGTCTTTATTTGTTTAGGAATTATTTTTATTACAGCATTGCAATATACCGGATTGAATCAAAATGGGATGATTACTGTATGTATGGTTGGAGCAGGTATTCCTAGCATAACGTCTATTAGTGTGATTGATAAATTGTTTTTTGGAAAAATGGCAGAGTTAGGAGAAAGCTGCTATTTCAATACAAAACAGTGTGTTGCTGCATGGCTGGTATTGTCGGGGATGATAAATGTTATGATATTGTTTTTGATAGCTGGATATTTGAACTATCATTGGAGAGTTGGATTATTACAGGTGGGGCTGTATATTTTAACTCCATATCTAGTATCAAGTATAATTGCATTAGGGATTTTATCAATGGAAAAAAGAGGAAAAAATTCATCTTTATTTGGCATGAGTGCCATCTTTTTATCAATAAGTTATGGAGTAATTGGTTCGATTCCGAGAGCACTTTTTGTAACAACTCTTTGGATATGGGCAGTAGCTCTTCTTGTGTCGGGACTTTTATTTGTAATGCAGATAAAAAAATTGCTTAGTAAAATGGAAAAAGGAGAAGTATTATGCACGAATTAAAGTTGATGGATGTACAAAAAAAATACAAAGATAAAGAAGCAGTCAGAAAATTCAATTATACATTTACAAATGGTGTGTATGGACTGTTGGGAGAAAATGGTGCAGGAAAAACAACATTAATGAGATTGATTTGTGGTGTTTTGCAGCCAACGGGGGGAAGTATTTATTGCGATAATATTGAGATAGCCAGTATGGGAGCAGAGTATCGTAGGTTATTGGGCTATTTACCACAAGATTTTGGATATTATGGTGATTTTACTGCAGAACGCTTCCTGCGATATATGGCGGCATTGAAAGCACTACCGGAAGACTATGCCGATAGTCGTATTGACGAACTTTTAGATATGGTAGAGTTAAAAAATGTGAAAAAGAAAAAGCTGAAGACTTTTTCAGGAGGTATGATACGAAGAATAGGAATTGCACAGGCACTTCTGAATAATCCTGAAATTTTGATTTTAGATGAACCTACGGCAGGGCTTGATCCAAAGGAGAGAGTACGCTTTCGTAATGTGATTAGTTCACTTGGAAAAAATAGGATGGTTTTACTGTCTACACATATCGTATCTGATATAGATTATATTGCAGACCGTATTTTGATTATGAAGAATGGAGAATTGATTCAAGAAGGAACGGAGAAAGAGATTACTGACAAAGTAGAAGGATGTGTCTGGAAGTGTATTGTTTCTGAAAAAGAAGCAGGGCAGATAACCAGTAGCTTCATTGTAAGCAATATGAGAAGTAGTGGAGAAAATGTTGAACTAAGAATTGTTTCAGAAAGACAGCCGGTTGCAGGTGCAGAAAATGTGGAAAGTACACTGGAAGATGCATATCTTTATCATACACAAATAACAGGGGGAGAAAAAAATGCGACTTTATAAGATGGAACTTTTTAAACTTTTTCAAAATAAAATATTTAAAATAGGAATGTTGGCTACGACAGGATTGCTGTTTCTATATTTTTGGTTTGCAGAGGTCGGTGGAGAAATATCGACAGTAGATGGGAAGTTTTATTCCGGTTATGAAGCAGTGCAGATGAATCGGAAGATTACGGAAGAATTTGAAGGTGATTTGACGGATGAAAAAGTGAATCAAATAATTGAAAAATATGGTTTGCCTGCAAAACTTGAGGAAAATATGCCAGGGTGGAGAGATGGAAACTTTTTAAATGATTTTGTTACAAGATATTTTACCAATGGTGCATGGGAAAATGGTGTACTTCCAACGGAAAGGTATTTTCTGGGGGAAACAGAATTGGGAAAAGCTTATGATGAAATTGGGAAAACACCTTATTTGGCATATACAACGGGATGGAAGGTATTCGTTGAAATGCTTCAGTTTGGATTGATTTTAGGAAGCATATTGATTATTTGCGGGGTGTCTACCATTTTCGCAGAGGAAAGCCAGACGAAAATGCTGCCATTAATTTTTAGCACGGAAGAAGGAAGAAGAAAAGATGTTCCTGCTAAAATTTTAGCTTCTTTTACATTCACTATTTTCATTTTCATGTGGTTTGTGTTAGTCAATTTTGTCTTATGCTGGATGATATATGGTTTGAAGGGATTTGAAAATATATCCTGGATGGTGCTTTCTCAACATATGCTTCAACCTGTATTATTTTTGAAATATCTTGGCATTTTATTAGGATTAGCTTTTCAGGCGCTTTTATCGTTATGCGCCATTACACTATGCGTTTCTGCATATCAGGATAGCTCTTTTGGCGCAGTAATTATTATGGCTGTATGTTGGGGACTTCCTGTATTGATAAGGATGTTTTTCGGGGGAATCATTTGGCTTATAGTAGATTCTATGCCGATTTTTCTTGTCATGACGGGAATTGTAAATGACATATATGAGATTTGGTATATTGTACTGGGAATAAATGTTTGTTTTGCCATAGGGTGTTTGGTAAAAGGATTGGTATCTTATAAGACAAAACAATTTGCATAAAATAATTGACTTGTACAGGATGTGAAATGTTATTGTTGTTGGCTCAAAATGCTTGAATAGTATTCAGCAAAGAGCAGATATATAATAGCGTTTGGAAAGAGCCATATTTCGGTGATTACAACATTGTCATGAGCCATATCCGTAACATACGGGAAAAGATAGAGGATAATCCCAGCAAGCCAATTTACATACAGACGGTTTGGGGAGTCGACTATAAATTTAATAACAAACTAAAATGAGCAGGTATTGCAGAGCGTTTGTAATATCTGCTTTTTATATGGCTAGTAATAATGTTTTACTCCGTTATAGTAGCAAAACCCATATAAAAATACATTAGAATGAGAAAAAAACGAATTTGGATGTTGATTTTGCACAAAAACTGTATATAATAGAAAGTAGAAAAGAAGGTGAGGTAGCAATCATGTTAATTCAATTTAATTTTAAAAATTTCAAATCATTTAGAGATGAGGCTACTTTGGACTTGTCCGCATCAAAAATGACAGAGTTCTCGGATAGAGTAGTGACTGTTGGTAGTGAGAAGATTTTGCCGGTTGCTGCCATTTATGGAGCAAACGCAAGCGGAAAGTCTAATATATATAATGCTTTTGAATATATGTCTGGTTATGTTGCAGATTCTTTCAAGTATGGTGATGAAGAGGAAAAGTTTGAGGAATTCAGGCCTACTCCGTTCTTGTTCGATTCTACATCTGCCAGTGCAGAATCCAGTTTTGAAGTTTATTTCACCTTGCCGGGCGATAAGGCAGAGAGAACATATAATTATGGTTTTTGCATTGACAAGGAAGGAGTAACGGAAGAATGGCTCAACTCGAAGGCAAAGACCGCCAGAAAGTACAGTACCGTATTTTACCGTGGAACTTCCGATGATGAGTTGGATTTATCAGGATTCCCTAAGAGCAGTAGGGATAATATTCAGGTTGCTCTTGAAAAGCAGGTACTCATTATCTCTTTGGGAGCGAAGTTGAAAGTCGGTAAGTGTAAGGCAATCAGAGATTGGTTCCTGGCAAATGAATTTGCTGATTTTGGCGATCCTTTCACAAACTTCTTTATGTCGCGTAGATTGCCAAAGGGATTTGTAGAAAACAAGGATGTTCAGCAGAAGGTGGTAGAATATTTTGCATCTTTTGACGAGCATATCAAGGACTTTAGGATTGAAAAGGTTCCTCACGATGGAGAAACAAAAGAGGATACCTACAAAATTAATGCCCTCCATAAAATGATTGATTCGGATGGTATGGCAGAAATCCCTTTGGGAATGGAGTCTGCCGGAACATTGAAAATGTTTGCATTATATCCGGAATTACAGGAAGTATTGGAAAAGGGAAGCGTATTTTTTATTGATGAATTAAATGCCCGCCTTCATCCGTTACTTGTAAGAAATTTTTTGCTTACATTCTTAAATCCGGAAATCAACACTAATCATGCACAGCTTGTATTTACAACTCATGACACATGGCAGTTGTCTAATCAGTTGTTACGTCGTGATGAAATATGGTTTGTGGAAAAGGATGAGAGAGGCGTTTCTACACTGTATTCATTGGCTGATTTTGTGGATGAGGCTGGTTCCCGTATCCGTAAGGACGAAAGCTATGAGAAGAATTATTTGATAGGAAAGTATGGTGCAATCCCTACCTTAAAGAGTATTGATATATTTAAGGAGGATTGAGTATGGCGAAAAAGGATAGAACAGGTAACCGAAAATCGCGAGAGCAGAGAAAACAATTCAAAGTGCCGGAATTAGGTTACTATCTGATTGTTACCGATACAGAAGCTACAGAGCGTTGTTACTTTACAGGACTCCATCAGGCATTGCCGGAGGATGTTAGAAATAAACTGGTTATTAAAGTTGTGGAGACAAAGACACGTACCATGATTGATAAATGTCTGGAACTCACAGCTTATGATGCACAGTATCGTATCCCGTGGATTGTATTTGACAGAGACCAGGTGCAAGGGTTTGACGAAATTGTTGCAGAAGCAGTGAGTAAAGGAATACAGGTGGGCTGGTCCAATCCATGCTTTGAAATATGGATGTATGCCTACTTCGGTGCCATGCCGGCAATCCAAGATTCTTGGACTTGCTGCTCAGATTTTGGACGAGTATATGAGACTAAAACCGGGCAGAAGTATTCCAAAGCTGATGAGCAGATGTACGGAAAACTCTGTAAATCCGGTGATGAAGAAAAGGCAATTCAGATAGCACAGCAGAAGCTGGAACAATGTAGCAGAGAAGGAAAAACAAAGCCATCAGAGATGTGGCCTTGTACGACGGTGCATGAGCTGATTGGGGAGATTAAGGGCAAGATTAATTTATAGTGGAAGGGGAGGGCATGTGGAATTTAGAAGATTACTGTCTAATAAAAAGATATCCTTACTGATTATATTACAAATCAAATGGTTCGTTCAGATGTTGTGTGTTCGACTGAATTGTTTCACATAAAAGAAATGAAGAACTTTCAGATATCATAAGAGAATTGATTAGTTATGTTGGAAGAAAAAAATATTGAATAGAAAACATAGATTGTTTTATAAGTAAAGATAGGCTGGAAAGCTTAATGAAGTGCCCGAGGGTAATAAACAGAAAGAGAGTTATGCGAAAGGAGCTTTAGGTTGGAACCGTTGAGTTTTTATGAAAGTACAAATAGTTTAAAATTTTATCTTATTGATTGTGATTCTGGATTAATGCATTTAATTGTATTTCCAGATGAAACAGTAATGCTTTTTGATTGCAACTTAACAGAAGATAATAAAGATAGAATTATAAATTTATTAAAAAGAATAATTCCTCAAAAAGATGATAAGCAGGAAATAGATATATTTGTTAATTCTCATCGTGACAGAGATCATTTGAGAGGACTAAAAGAAATAAATGCAAATTTTAAGATAAAGTCAATTTGGGATTCAGGACAATCAGGAGCTAATATAGATAATGCCGACTACAAATATTATATGTATCTAAAACGTAAATTAAAGGAAGAAAATGAGAACAACGTGTATATTCTTGTACCTTCAAACTTAGCAATTGCAACATTTGGCAATGCTGATATTTATTGCTTCTCAGCGGAGGCAGATTTTGAGGAAAATTATGTTTGTGAAGCACAAATGTCGGTAAAAAAGCAGCATACAAATTCAATAGTATTATCAATTGAATATTCAGGAAGGAAAATGTTATTAACAGGTGACTCTGATTGGAAATGTTGGAAAGAAGGAATAGTACCAACATTTTCAGGGTATGAACATAATTATGAGAATACTGATATTTTAATTGCTAGTCATCATGGATCTAGGAGTTTTTTTACTGATGAGGAGTTAAATGAAAATATTAATGAGGAAGATAATCCAGATTCCACATATGTTGAGTCTATAAGATTAATTAAGCCTAAAATAACCTTGATTTCTTGTGGGGAATATTCGGTTCATCATCACCCAAATAAAGAAGCATTAGCATTATATAAAGAGTGGACAAGTGAAGAACAGGTATATACAACGCATGAGCATGGTACATTTTGTGGATTTATTGATGAAAGTGGCAATTTTGGAGTTGTTCCTGAAAAATTAAAGAATACATTTAATGTGTCTGGAAAGGGATTTGAAATTATATGTAGTAGAGGAAGTGATAATAAAAGTGTTGGTAATGGAGAAGAATTAGTAGTAGGATGTTCTTTAAAATTTTCGATTTTAAGTTGGGGAAATATTATTAATTCAACAGATAAAATAACAGTAGTCTGGCAAGTGGTTAATGCTGGGTATGGTGATGATTCAGAACATCATGAAATCTACTATAAGGGAAAAGATGAAGGTGATGGAAAATATCATTTTTCAAGAGAACTTAGTTATGAAGGGACGCATTTGCTTAGATGCAGAATATGCAATTTAACAAAAGGCTTTGTTCAGACTCGAATATTCGTTGTAAAAGGAAAGAAGGAATAGGTATGGGACTAATTATAAAAATATATGATGTGGAGCATGGTAGTTGTAGTCACATTATTACACCAAATAACAAGCATATATTGATCGATGTGGGGAGTAAAAGTAATAAAAGCATTGTCCGACATATAAAGAATAAATATTTCCATAATGATTTGTATAATGCAAGAATTGATAAATTGTATATAACGCATCCGCATGAAGATCATATATATGATCTGCCTACATTATATGAAGAGCTTAAACCCAAAGTGTTGCAGCGTCAAAAAGAAGCTTTTGATATTGTACCAACGCAGAATACCGCAATACATAAAAATATTGCTGACTGTGCAAATATGATGAATCGAGAGTATAATTATCCAGTTGGTTATGGCGAAGATGCTGCAGATGAGCAATGGAATGGTGGGGTAATGGTTGATATCATTATTCCAAGGTTGGAGTGGACTGATAAAAAAGATTTGAATACATTCTCAAGTATAATTGTAGTAAAATTTCAAGGATATAAATTTGTTTTTACTGGCGATAATCCAAAGAACATATTAGATAATATGATTGATACTAATTATCAAAATATTAGGAGTTTAGTGGGAGAAGCAACATGTTTATTGACACCACATCATGGAAGAACTGGAGAATATAGTGAAAAATTTTTTAAGTGTGTCAACCCGTATTTGTCATTAGTTTCTGACAAAGGTATTGAATATGGGACACAAAATGAAACAGCCCGTTTATATAAGGGTAAAGGAGTGAAGTTTGATGATGTATATCGATATGTATTGACAACTAGAAATGATGGAACTGTTACGATAAAAGTTGAAAATAGAATTTGTAATATATCCACCGACAAAGGAGAGTATTAATGAATAATATTAAAGACTACCGAGAGAAAGAATTGAAAAATTATGTTATTGGAAATGTGCTTTTTTTTCTTGTGTTCTCAGGTAAAATACAAAAGATAATTGAGTTTGGAATAAATAATTCTGTTAATATATGGGGTACTATTATCGAGTCAGCATTGTTATCTTCAATTATTTATATATACATATTTCTTATGGATGCACTAATAGCAGGGAATCATAAATTTAAGATATGCTATTTCCCTATTGGAAAAATGCCAGGATATACTATTTTTTCAGATATGAAAAAGAAAGTAAATGATGATAGGTTTTTGCAAGAAGATGTGTTAGTGAAATATAAGCATGTTTATGATAATATGCCAATGAAAAATAGAGACAAGTACGAAAATGCAAATTGGTATAAAATATATGATGAGTGTAAAGATGAGGCAAAAGTTTTTACTGCTAATCAAGACTATTTATTGTGCCGTGATATGAATATAATTACAATATGGTTACTTGTAGCATATATAATAGCGGTATTTTTGATGAAGATATTAGTATTCTCCTGGAACGTCATCCTTTTCTTGGTATTGGAGTATATTGCTACTAATATTGCGATGCGCGTAAAAGGTAAGCGGCTTGCATATAATGTCATTGCAGTAGATATTTTGAAGAAATAGTATAAAAACTTGTAGAATATAAATAAATGCTTCATATATTGGTGCAAGGATGAGAGTGAAAAAGTGCTATTAGATTTGTAACACAGAGATTATGACAGTGTATTTGTAAAGGATAAAATGTAAAAAATATGTTCACGAACTACAGTGCGTAAGTTAGTGGATGAAATCAAAAGAAAAGGTTTAAGGGGGAAGTAGTCATGATGATTAGAAGTTTTTTACCTGTTGGGCAGGGAGCATTTTATTGTGAGCAATTTGGGGGATTTGCTGAAACAGAACGGGTAAATATTATTTATGACTGTGGGTCTTCAACAAATGTAAAATTGGTCGAGGAACAAATAAAAAATAATTTTCAAAAAAAACGAGATTATTCATGCAGTATTTATTTCACATTTAGATAATGATCATATTAATGGAATCCCTTTTTTGTTAAAGTATTGTAAGGTTAAAAAAATATTTTTTCCGTTATTAACAGAGTCAAATGCAAAGTATATAAAATTATATAATTTAATCAAAAATAATGAAAAAGAATCATTTGCGTCTTCTTTTGTGGACAATCCTTATGAAGCATTCAATCAATTAAACATAGAATATAGTCCAAGATTATATCAAATCAGTGAAAATGAGCAAAGAGATAATAGAATTGATGCAATAACAATCTCCTCGGGAGAGAATGTTGCCGATATTATTTTTGAAAATACTATTAGCAATTATGACATATACAGGAAATGGGTATATATTCCTCACAATTTTAGGCAAACAGATAGGATTCAGCAGCTGCAAGATGAATTATATAAGTTGTTTGGGAAGAATATGAACAACGAGGATATACAGGTAATTTGGAAAACTGGAACAGAGATAGAACGTGAAAATATAAAAAATTCCTATAAAGCAGTAAAGGGATCTTTTAACACAAATTCAATGATCTTATATTCTGGTATGAAGGAACGATGCTATGGGCAAAGTGTAGTTAAATCTATTTGTTATAGGTGTTGCTGTAATTGTAATCCCAAAAATGTCGGATGCCTGTATATGGGGGATCATGATGCTTCTGGAAAATACAAGTGGAAGGAATTGATTAATGCATATGCTACATATTGGAATAATATAGGCTGTGTCCAAATTCCTCATCACGGTTCAAAACATAACTATAATAAGGAACTAGCAAAGTTAGATGCTTATTATATTATATCAGCGGGAATGAATAATAGCTATCAGCATCCACATAGTTTGGTAATCAAAGACTTATTATTTAATGGGAATTTTCCATACATTATAACGGAAAATAAGTCCAGTGAACTTCATTTGGTTATAGACATATAGCGTGTGGTAAATAGTGAGTTGTTCAAAATGTCCATTCATCGAAATTATCAGACAATCACTCTATACACGTGATATACAATCGACCTCAAAACCCCAGCAAATCTGCGGACACCTTAGAAGCGGCTATGCTTGCACAGGGTGTGTGCTAATAAATTAGCAACAAATAAATAATTATTCAAAAATTGAGAACCCTACACATTGCAGGAAAACGCAAAAGTGTA
>ERZ836877.4420-NODE-4420-length-14464-cov-4.239989_pt1 | contig 14464 bp, 10 predicted proteins | sample MGYA00519469_ERZ836877 | MGnify/ENA primary metagenome ERZ836877 (study PRJEB31850, sample SAMEA3708809) | human gut metagenome | biome: human gut; feature: human-associated habitat; material: faeces | place: China | collected 2014 ... | reverse complement strand
CTCTCTTTTCTTCCTTGATGTCATAGATGCCACCGATTACAGCTTCCGGAACATTAGAAAGGATCTCCGTATGCCATCTGCCCATTCCGCCATATCCGATCAATCCGTAAATTACTTTGTTTTCCCTCATTTTGAACCTCCATCGTAAAAACAGCGGCTGATGAACACCATCAGCCGCTATCGCTTTTACTTACTTAATTCTTCGTTGATTTCTTTAAGAATCTGGTCACCGCCCTGACTCTTCCAGTTCTCAACAAAAGTATCGAATTCGCTGATATCTGCTTTTCCCATAACGATTTTTGAGAATGTTTCTTCTTCCATTTTCTTCAGATTGGCCCATTTTGTTTCCATGGTTTCTGTCTGACCGTTATATGCATTGTAAACAGGTACATATTTGTCATTTACAGAAGGAGCATCTCCAACCAGGATGGACACAAGTCTCGGAAAGTTGTTTTTGGCAATGTCACTGTCCAGATTCCATTTGTCCAGGCTAAAGTCATCGTAAGGCTCTTTTTTCAGTTTTGTAACTGCTTCCATATCACTCTTTAACAGTTTGTGTGTTGAGAAGTCAACATCATCCATGGTGATTTCTCCTGCAAGATATTTGGTCAGAACATCATAAGACACTTCAATTTCATCTGCATTGTCATAGGTGTTGTACAGAGGATAGAAATCCGCAGTACCCATCTCTGTGGTAGAAACACCTTCGTCTACCCATTTCTGCTCATTTTTGATCAGGTAATTGACAATCTTAAATGCAGCTTCCGGATTCTTGCATGCTTTGCTTGCTACTACATATTGTGTTGTAGGCTCTGCCATATGAGCGTAATAGTTTCCATCCTCAGATAATGGTGTAAAGTATGCCTGCCAGTCTGCCGCACCTGCCAGGGTAGCATCTGCTACGGTATAACCACACCACCATGGTCCAAAGAAGATTCCAACCTTGCCGGCCAGAAGAGGTTCTTTACTGTCACTTCTTACAAGCATTTCCGGGTCGATCAGTTTATTTGTATACAGTTCTGAGATTTTTTCCAGTGCATCTCTGGTTTCCGGCTGGATAGAACCATACTCTACAGTTCCGTCCTCACCCTGCAGCCAGTACTGCGGATAAGACTGAAAACTGCTGAACAGCGGATCCAGACCATACTGATTTCCTCCGATTGCATTCATATGATCGGAATTGCTTGGTCCGAGAATACCAATCGTATCATCCTCTCCGTTTCCATCCGGATCCTGAGTAACAAACGCTTCTGCTACCTTTACCAGCTCATCCCATGTTCTCGGAGCCTCCAGTCCAAGTTTGTCCAGCCAGTCCTGACGGATCCACATTTCATTGATTCCACCTGCTGTTATGGCCGGAGCCGGAATCGCCATCAGTTCTCCATCTTCATTGGTGATACATTTCTGCAGTTCTTCACCGCCGGATTCCACATAGCTTTTCAGTGCATCTGAAGCATAATCATCAAAATACTTATCCAGTGGCTGGATCATATCGTATTTCAGAAGCGCTCTGTACTGTGTTGCATTTACGTTCATCAGCTCCGGAACGGTATTACTTCCGATACACAGATTCATTTTTTCTTCAAAGTCTGTGGATGATGCAACCCAGTCATATACAACCTCGATGTTAAGATCTTCTTTCAGAAAATCTATGTATGGATTATCGTCATAAGCCATTCCATCCGGAAGCTTGGCATTCGGGTTCAGAGAACCACCAAGATGAACCGTTACGGTTTCCGGGTATTTGGACAGCGGCAGATCTTCTTTGGCTGTTCCTTCTGCCTCACTTACTGCCTCTTTCTGTGTGCTCTCTTCTGATTTTCCGCATCCTGCCAGTGAGGTAACGGCTAATGCCATTGCGCTGGCAAATGCAATCAACTGTTTCTTTTTCATTCTTTTTTTCCTCCTTTTATCCTTTTACTGATCCCAGTGTGATACCCTCTACAAAATATCTTTGCAGGAACGGATAAACGATCAGTACAGGTATCATAGCTATAAATATTTTTGCAGAATCCAATGAAAGGTTATTTAATTTCATTGCCTGCGCGATCTGATCCACGTTCATCGTGGAATAATCCAGAGTTACTACCATCTGCTGGATGTAGGTCTGCAGTGGGTAACTGGTCTGTCTTGTACTTAAAACCATTCCCTGGAAGAATTCATTCCAGTACATAACCATGGTGAACAGCGCAACGGTTGCAACCATAGGCTTTGCCAGCGGCACGTAGATAGATATCAGGTTTCTCCATGGTCCGCCGCCATCGACAAAACATGCTTCTTCCAGTTCTACCGGAAGATTTTTGAAAAAGTTTACTGCAAGGATTACATTGAATACCTGAAGTCCCGTTCCCAATACCAGTCCAAAAATGTTATCCATCAGATTATAATTTTTCATGGTGATATACCACGGAACCGTACCTCCGTTGAATAACATGCAGAATACGAAGATCCACATAAAGATATCTCTCTTCGGGAACTGTTTTTTCGTTCTGGATAACGGAAATGCCGCCATAAGGATACATACCATACTGATTCCTGTTCCCAGTAAAACCCTTTTAATAGATACCAGAAAGGAACCGAAGAATGCGGTCTCTCCCATGATCTTCTTATAGGAGAGCAAGTTGAAGCCAACCGGCCAGAGAGCAACCTGTCCCGCATTGACTGCTTCTCTGCTGCTCAGGGATACACAGAGAACGTACCATACAGGTACAATACAGATCAAAGTAACCGCAATGAGAATCACTACATTTAAAATATCAAAAATCTTTGATCCGAGGCTTTTATTCTCAATCATAGTTACAACCTCCTAAAACAGTTTATAACCGGTAAATTTATCTGCCAGCCAGTAACCAACCGTAATCAACACAAGACTGATCACAGATTTGAATAATCCAACAGCTGTTGCCAGTGAATACTGGAGATTTTGCAGACCGGCTCTGTATACCCACGTATCAATGATATCTCCTGTTGAGTAAACCAGCGGGTTATACAGGTTATAAATCTGGTCGAATCCTGCATTCAGGATATTTCCAAGAGACAGGATAGCCAGAAGTGCTACTGTTGTTTTGATACCAGGTAAAGTTACATGCCAGATTCTTTTGAATCGTCCGCAGCCGTCTACTGCCGCAGCTTCATACAACGATCCGTCCACGCCCAGGATCGCCGCAAGATAAACGACTGTGTTATAGCCGAATCCTTTCCAGATATCCGTACCGATTACCAGAGGCTGGAAAAGCTTTGCTTCGCCAAAGAAGTTGACCGCATCGCCTCCGAACAATCCTATGATCTGATTCACCGGTCCTGTATACCCGAAAATATTCAGCACGATCTTCGCGAGAATAACCCATGACAGAAAATACGGTAAATATACGATTGTCTGGATCGGACGTTTCATTTTTTTCACTGCCAGTTCATTTAACAGCAAAGCAAAGACCAGCGGGATAATAATATTTCCGATAATCTTGCCAACGGCAATGACAACTGTGTTACGTAAAACCTGTGTAATGTCACTCATCTGAAACATATACTCAAAATTAGCCAGGCCAACAAATTTTGAATGGAGAATGCCCTGTCCAGGATTGTAATCCTGAAAAGCCATGACAATTCCGAACATTGGAACAATGCTGAAAAAGAACAGCCACAGTAATGCAGGGATCAGCATAATGTAATAGTGTTTCACAAATCTTTTGATGTACATGAGTAAACCTCCCTTCCTTTATGGATAGTTTATCCTGTAATCATATTTTCCACTAGACGATATTGTTTCAGATTCCACAGTCTTTTTTTTAATTCAAAAAAAATGTCCGAATTAAATCGAACATTTTTTTAATCTTCCTGCATATTCTGTTGGCGTACATCCGTATTCCTTTGAAAATACCTTTGTGAAATAATAAAAATTGTCATATCCCAGATCCGATGCGATCTGGGTGATGTTTTCTGTTCCTTTTGCCATCTTCCGGGCAGCCGCCTGCATTTTTCTGCTGATCACATAGTTATGAAAGGTATCACCTGTTATCTCCTTAAATCTCGTGCTGAAATAACTTCTGCTCATTCCGATCTGTGTTGCTACCTCTTCTGACTTCAGATTTTCTTCTATATGCTCGTCTGTATACAGGATCACTCTTGCAAACATATAAATATCCTTTGTTTTATCAGTCTGCAGACACGTCTGATACAGATTCTCCTTCCAGTTTTTTACCCATTCCAGCATCTCATCCACAGAAGATAAGGATGGAAATTCAAGTTCTTCTCCTGTGAGTTTCTGGAAGCTGTGGAAACTTTTTATAAAAACCCTTTCAGCAGTCCGCAGCTCCACGCCCCGGGTTATCTCGCACAGTCTGTTGAACTCACAGTCATTAAAGATCCATCTGGTATTCGTCCACGCTTTTTCCAGCCTTTTCTGGAGTCCGGAATCCTCCTTCCGGGGTTCTTTTTTCGACTGATTTTCCTTATACTTTCTTTCTACAAGTTCCAGAATCTGGTCACACTCATCCCCATCAAAGCTTATTTTGGATATGTAATCCAGGGCTCCCAGTCTCAGGGCACTCTGTGCATAACGGAAATCTTCATACATAGAAAAGACTACGAATTTCACCTCCGGATATTCCTTTTTACACATTTTCATCAGTTCAATTCCATCAATCTCCGGCATGTCTATATCCGTGAATACAATATCCACTTCATTATCCTTCAGAAATTCCAGCGCTTTACGGCCATTCTGGACATCCCCCACAACTTCAAATCCATATTTGCCCCAATCCATTATAGAAATCAAACCTTTTCTTGCCAGTTTATCATCATCTACAACCAATACCTTCATTTCTCCATACCCTCTTTTTCCGTCCCAGATCCTGTGAATTTGATTTTATTCCGAAGTTCTTCCTGAATCGGAATCAAAATTGTAATTTTGGTTCCATAGCCTTTTTTGCAATTAACAAACAGGTTCGTCTCTCCTTCATAAAAAGATTCCAGCATTGCTTTTACATATCGCAGACCGATTCCTCTGTTTCCATGCTGCATTTTTTTCACATCATAATCAAATGGTTCATTGATCTGATTGATCTCCTCCTGGGTCAGGCCATTACCACTGTCCAATATGGTAATGATCGCCAGTCCCCTGATATTATCCTCAAAGACCTGTATTGTAATCTTTTCATCGTCTCCAAGTCCATACCGTATCGCATTTTCCACCAGTGGCTGCAACAGCATCCGTACCGTCGGCTGTTCCAGATAACGCCCCTCTTCCACATTCATTTCTATTACAAAATCATATCGCATCTGTTCCAGTGCAATATAATCTTTCACAATATCGATTTCTGTTCGAAGTGTTGTCTGCATTCCTTCTTTTCCAAGATTATACGACAGCAGTCTTTTTAAGCGCTGTACAAATTCCGTAATATTATCCTGTTTGCTCATTCTTGCCATCCACTGAACGGAATTTAACGTATTGAGCAGAAAATGTGGATTGATCTGGTACAGGAGCTTCTCATATTCCGTTCGCTGAATACTTTTTTCTTTTTCCACAACATCATCTATCAGGTTCCTGATCTGTTCCTTCATCTGTTCCACTTCGTGCATCAGGTCATCGAATTCCTTGATCTCATACTCCTGTTCCGCCTCTTGTAAAGATCCATTTCCCACCTGAATCATCTGTTTTTGAAACTGATTGAGGGGTTTGCATATCAACCGGTAAAGGTAAAAAACCGAACTGGAAAAAATACCAAAAGCTGCCAGGATGATAACCACTAACTTCAGTCTCCACATATTCATTTCTTTCTGATAGGTATTCTCCGGCAGTGCAATGGCATTGACATATCCAATGGGACTGCGATACGCCATGATTTTGTACCCTTCCTGTTGTGTTACAGCATATCCTTCTTTTTCCGGTAATTCCGACAAAAGCTTCTGCCCACGGACGATCACCGGATTATTGCTGTACTGTACAATGCCTTTTTCATCCATCTCCATATAGGTATATGGCCATTTTTCTTTATTCAGCCGATCGGAAACACTCATATCCGGCTCGATTTCTGCATAAATATCCAGTACCCGTTTGTTTCCAAAGGAAACTCTCCGCACCACGGATAGTACCGGCGTTTCCTTGATCCCCAGATAGGAATCATGCATAGCCTGCATGATATTCTCGGCACCTACTACCACTTTAGAGATTGTCTGATATGACGGATCCAGCACCCTGACGTTAAAGTTCCCAATCAGTTCTTTTTGCTCTTTCGGATCGTAATAAGCGATGCCAAGGAGCTTTGTGTTCACATATCCAAGTTTTATCAGTTCTTCTCTGAGCGATTTCTGCTCAAAATATCGGTCATAGTTATCTTTTGCACTCACATATCTTTCTGTCACACTTCCAATAAGTCCATTGGGACTCATCTGATTGACAATACCGATCATGTCATAATAATCACTGTCTATCTCCCGCGTGATCTGCTCCAGATATATCTGCATACTCTCCTGGATACTGTCATTCTGGATCATTCGGATCGTCATATATGACACGATCACTACTGCAAGAATACATGACATTGCACAGAGCAGAAGAATGCTTAGCATCTTTCTTTTCAGTGTCTGTTTCCCTCGTTTTCTTCTCTTCATATCCGATTCTCCCACTCCTGTTCTATCGCCTTCCATATCGCCGTAAGGCTGCAGAACAGTTAACCTTTTTATCCTATTTAAAGAATATAGAACTTTTTTCCGAAAGTCAACCGTTTACAAATTATCATTCTCAGCAAAAAATCCATGGAGATGGTTTTCTTTTAGAATTGAGCAACTACATGTAATTCTAAAAAACATCTCCACGGACATTGTTAATTAAGATTATGACATTTTATTTACTTATTCAGGTGCTTCCTACTCCCTTTCAGTTATTGTGTAAAACCAACTTATTGTTCCCGGAAAAACCGGCCGCATAACTACGCATGGCACCCTGCACTCGAATGTTCACAAAATGCTCCGTACCGGTTACAGGTTTTAAAACGGCTGTTACCCGGTAATTGTTCCACAAGTGATGTCCCGTATACATTTCTGCAAAATCTGCACAGGAAAGACTCAGATACTGTCCATCCAAATAACTATGTCCTTTGAGTTTTGCAAACTGCGGAACCTCCTGATGCGTGACATGCCAGCTGTCAATTTTTGTATATAAATGCAAACATAACCGTTTTATGTTATTTTTTCTTTTTTCTATGTTATACTAAATCAGCAAAATTAATATGAAAGGTCTTATAATTCTATGAATTCTCTAAATCCAATGCTGTTAACCTGTCTGAAGTCCTATAACAAGTCACAGTTTATCAAAGATGTGACTGCAGGTATCATCGTCGCGATCATCGCACTCCCCTTATCTATTGCACTTGCGCTCGCTTCCGGAGTTGGCCCTGAAGCCGGTATCTTTACTGCCATTGTAGCCGGTTTTGTGATTTCAGCTCTTGGCGGAAGCTGCGTACAGATTGCCGGACCGACTGCTGCATTTGCAACCATCGTAGCCGGTATCGTAGCACGTGACGGAATGGATGGACTTATCATTGCCACTATAATGGCGGGTATATTTCTTATTCTTATGGGACTGTTCCACTTCGGCAGTCTGATTAAATTTATTCCATATACCATTACGACCGGTTTTACTTCCGGAATCGCTGTGACTATCGTGATCGGCCAGTTGAAAGATTTTTTCGGAGTTACTTATCCGGATGGTGTAAAACCAATCGAGACAACGGAGAAAATGAAAGCCTTTGTCCAGAATATTTCTTCCGTAAATACCGATGCCCTGATCGTTGGCATTGTAAGTCTTGCGATTTTGATCCTTGCTCCTTATATTTTTAAGAAAGTTCCCGGTTCTCTGATTGCAGTCATCGTCGGAATCCTGATGGTTCAGTTTCTTCCGCTGAAGGTATCTACAATCGGAAATCTGTATACGATCAGCAACTCTCTTCCGTGTTTTCATATGCCGGCGATCCGGTTCAGCACCATCAGTGCTTCCGTCTCAAATGCATTTACGATTGCAGTGCTTGCCGCAATAGAGTCTCTGCTATCCTGTGTAGTTGCTGATGGAATGATCAACAGCAAACACCGTTCAGATATGGAACTGGTTGCCCAGGGCGCAGGAAATATCGCTTCCGCACTCTTTGGAGGTATCCCCGCAACAGGTGCCATCGCCAGAACGGCTGCCAATATCAAAAATGGCGGACGGACTCCCATCGCCGGAATGGTACACTCCGTCACACTCATCATCGTGCTGGTCGTTCTGATGCCTTACGCCGGAATGATCCCTATGCCGACCATTGCTGCGATTCTTTTTATCGTTGCCTATAATATGTGTCAGTGGCGAACCTTCCGCGACCTGGTCAGGACAGCTCCTAAGAGTGATATTCTTGTACTGATAGTAACATTCGTACTGACAGTTGTCTTTGATCTGGTCGTTGCTATCGAGATCGGTATGGTGCTTGCCTGTCTGCTTTTCATCAAACGTATGAGCGAAGAAACCCATGCAGACAGCTGGGTGTACACAGACGATGACACTCCGGATATCGATGAACATCTGCAGAAATTACCGCTGCAGATCCGTGTTTACGAGATCACCGGACCACTGTTCTTTGGTGCCGCCGATGCTATTGAACATATCGTTGTCAAAGACTTTACCAGATGTCTGGTTCTTCGTATGAGAGGCGTCCCTGCACTTGACAGCACCGCCATGAATGCACTTCAGAACCTGGTAAAAACCTGCGAGAGTAAAGGAATTACACTTGTATTCTCCCACGTCAATGAACAGCCCATGCACGTTATGGAAAAAGCCGGTTTTGTGGAACTTGTCGGAAAAGAAAACTTCCAGTCAAATATATCCGCTGCATTAAAAAGAGCTGAAGAGGTCATCTGACCTTTTCAGCTCTTTTTGAACTCATTTGCAGAATCTGCTGATTGACGAATCCTCTATTGACTTTATATAATAAATATATTAACGACGTATTAACCAATCAAAGGAGTAGTGTAACTGTTCTAGACTTTTACAGTTTACAGATGAACCAACGACATGAAAAAAACATTTTTTACGAAAGATCCTTCTTTTTACCGTTCCTTTTTCAAATTAATAACAGTAATCGCGCTGCAAAACCTGGTGGCCTACAGCGTGAATATGCTGGACAATATCATGCTGGGAAGTTATAGCCAGAATGCACTTTCCGGCGCTGCGACGGTAAACCAGATTTATTTTATCGTAAATCAGATTGCACTGGCGATCGGCAATGCATTAATTGCAATCAGCTCCCAATACTGGGGAAGCCATCAGACAAAACCTATCCGAAAGGTAACAAAAGTCGCATTGTTATTCAGCCTGGCAATTACTGCCGGAATTATCGCTTTATGTATTCGTATTCCGAATACACTGATTGGTCTTTTTACGACCTCACCGGATATCATAAGAGAAGGTACTATTTACCTTCATATCATACAATGGACTTTTTTATTTTTCATGATCAGCAACCTTTTACTGGCCATGCTCCGCAGCGTGGAGACCGTAAAAATCGCATTCCTTATATCCGTCATATCCCTGTTGGTGAACGGCGGAATCAATTATATCCTGATTTTCGGAAGATTCGGTGCACCGGAAATGGGAATCCGAGGTGCTGCCATCGGAACTTTTGCAGCACGCATACTGGAACTGGGAATCGTTCTTTTCTATGTATGGAAAAAAGATACAAAAATCAAATTGTTTGATGAAAAATTCCGGGATGGTATTATCGGAAAAGGCAGTGGTACTGTCTGGAAAACCTTTTTTAAAGTGTGTATTCCCATCCTGACTTCCGGTTTGTTGTGGGCAGTTTCCCTTCCTATGCAAACAGCAATATTGGGGCATCTTTCTGCGGATGCGATTGCAGCCAATTCCGTATCAAGCACCTTTTTTCAGTATCTGAAGGTAATCGTCATTGCGATAGCCGGTGCTTCTGCTGTCGTGATCGGAAAAGATATCGGAAGCAATGACGAAGAAAAAGTACGCTGCAACGGACGTACCCTTTCCGTACTCTATCTGGCTATCGGACTCTTGCTTGGAACTGTATTATTCTTACTCCGAAGTCCACTGTTATCCATGTACCGATTGACCCCTCAGGCTACTTTATATGCAGACCACTTCATGATTATTATGAGTGTGATCATGGTTGGAATGTCTTATCAGATGCCGGTCGGAGTTGGCATCATCCAAGGTGGCGGAGATACCAAATTTTCGATGTATCTGAACCTGATCTCCGTCTGGTGCATTGTAATGCCATTGTCCTTCCTGGCTGCATTCTACTGGAAGCTGCCGGTAGAACTTGTGGTGATCGCTGTGCAATCCGATCAGATCTTTAAATGTCTGCCTATATTCCTGCGCTTCAAAAGCTACAAATGGATCCACAAGCTGACAGCAATCGACTGATGCAGGAGGTGAACAGTAACTGTTCACGTTACTGTTCACTGGTAATATCCCGCGAGGTGTTTTTTGTGAGCGAAGGTCACAGAAAACCCGAGACATATGGCGCGAATTTATGCGATTAGCATAAATTCTGTGCATCGCGAAGCGTGTTACTGAGAACGGAGTGAACAGTAACCTATTTACCTCCTGCATCAAATGAATATACGAAAATCGTCTTGACACATCTCCCCTTTTCGGTATATGATTAAGTCCAATATAAGGGAGTAACCTACGTAAGAATTAGCGTTTGTGATGTCGTCAGTACGATGGAAACATCCGGTGTTACAAGAAAATGGTGAGACTTTTATTGCATTTTTTGTTATGCAATAAAGGTTTCTTTTTTTTCCGAAAAGTCCTTCATTGCATACAATATAGTCCTTGAACAGGTAGAAAGAGGAGGAAAACGTTATGAAGGAATTTTACCGGCAAACTGTAAAAGAAGTTCTGGATCGTGTAGAAAGCAGCGAAGCAGGACTTACAAGCGAACAGGCAGACCATTCCCGGGAAAAATGTGGCTGGAATGAGCTTACCGAAGGAAAGAAAAAAAGTATCTCTCAGATTTTCTTTGAACAGTACAAAGATTTTCTGGTACTTATTCTGATTGCATCGGCACTCATCTCTGGGATTCTTGGTGATGTGGAGAGTGCTGCCGTTATCGTGATCGTGATTACGATCAACGCAATTTTAGGAACGATTCAAACCGTAAAAGCAGAGCAATCTCTGCAAAGCTTAAAGAAGCTTTCCGGTCCAGAAGCAAAGGTATTGCGTGATGGCACAACCGTTCAGCTTCCGGCAAGAGAACTGGTGGTTGGAGATATCATCCTGTTAGAGGCCGGTGACATGATTCCGGCGGATGGCAGACTGATCGAGAATGCAAGTCTTAAGGTCGATGAAAGTGCTCTCACCGGAGAAAGTCTTGCAGTTGAAAAGGACCTGGAGACCCTGTCAGCAGAAGTTCCCCTGGGTGATCGAACCAATATGGTATTTTCCGGCAGTTTTGTGACATACGGACGAGGCAAAGCAGTTATAACAGACACAGGAATGCAGACGGAAGTCGGGAAAATTGCAGGGCTTTTGAAATCGACCTCCGAAAAACAGACTCCGTTGCAGGTGAATCTGGAGAAATTTGGCAAGAAGCTTTCCATTTTGATTCTGATATTCTGCGGAATCCTGTTTGCAATCAGTGTATTTCGCGGGGAAAAGATCGGTAGCGCATTTATGTTCGCAGTTGCCCTTGCAGTTGCAGCTATCCCGGAAGCCTTAAGTTCTATCGTGACAATTGTTCTTTCTTTTGGCACACAGAAGATGGCAAGAGAACATGCTATCATTCGCAAGCTTCAGGCTGGGGAAGGTCTGGGGAGCGTTTCCATCATCTGCTCTGATAAGACAGGAACACTTACACAGAATAAAATGACAGTTGAAGATTACTATGTGGCAGGAAAAAGAATCCCCGTATCGGAACTCGATCTGGATGATCCGGCGCAGAGATTTCTTATGGATTACAGTATCTTATGCAACGATTCGACCAATAAAAATGGTGTGGAAATCGGAGATCCGACAGAGACAGCATTGATTCATCTGGCAAGCCAACATGGACTTGCTGCCGCAAGCATAAGAAATCTCTATCCAAGAGAAGGCGAACTTCCATTTGACAGTGATCGTAAGATGATGTCAACGCTCCACCGAATCGATGGTGAAAATCGAATGATTGTAAAAGGCGCTGTTGACCGGCTTCTGGAACTTACAGAACAGATTTGGACACATGATGGTATTCGCGAAATAACAGAGGCAGATAAGATAAAGATCCAACAGCAGAATCAAAGCTTTTCCATGGAAGGGTTGCGTGTTCTGGCATTTACCTATCGGGAAGTCCCGGAAAAGCATACGTTATCCATGGATGATGAAAATCATCTGATATTCCTTGGACTCATTGCCATGATGGATCCGCCGAGAGAAGAATCAAAAGCCGCAGTTGCAGAATGTATCAAAGCAGGGATTCGACCGGTTATGATCACCGGAGATCATAAGATCACCGCGGCCGCTATTGCTAAACGAATTGGGATTTTACAGGACTTATCCGAAGCCTGTGAGGGTGCTGATATCGAAAATATGAGCGATGCCGAACTAAGGGGTTTTGTTCCGAAAATTTCTGTATATGCAAGAGTTTCACCCGAACACAAGATCCGTATTGTCCGCGCCTGGCAGGAAAAGGGCATGATCGTTGCGATGACCGGGGACGGTGTCAATGATGCTCCGGCATTGAAACAGGCAGACATCGGTGTTGCAATGGGAATAACCGGAACGGAAGTAGCGAAAGATGCTGCTGCTATGGTCCTTACAGACGATAATTTTGCTACAATTGTAAAAGCAGTAGAAAATGGACGAAATCTGTATCAAAACATCAAATATGCGATCCGGTTTCTTTTGTCCGGAAACTTTGGAGCTATTCTGGCTGTTTTATGTGCATCAATCGGCGGACTTCCTGTTCCGTTTGCACCGGTACACTTGTTGTTCATTAATCTTCTGACAGACAGCCTTCCGGCGATCGCACTTGGTATGGAGCCACATAGCAGTGAAGTGATGAACGAGAAACCACGTTCTGCTGACAAGTCGATACTGACAAAAGATTTTCTTGAAAAAATCGGCCTGGAAGGCTTTGTGATTGGCGCGATGACAATGCTCTCGTTTTTGACAGGTTATCACATGAACGGTGCACTTCTCGGCAGCACATTTGCTTTTGGTACACTTTGTCTGGCACGCTTATTTCATGGATTTAACTGTAAGTCAGATCACCCGGTTATCTTTACAAAACGCTTCTTTAACAACAAGTGGCTGCAGGGAGCATTTGTACTTGGCGCGGTGCTTATTACCTCTGTACTGACAGTTCCGGAATTCCACCGGGTGTTTAAAGTGGAAACTCTGAATCTGATGCAGCTTGGATGTGTATATCTGTACGCATTTGCCAGTCTTCTGATTATTCAATTGCTGAAATGGATTCGTATGAAGTTCAGATAGCGCTAAAATTCTGCAATATGGAAGCAGAACCAGATCACAACCTGATGGCCTGTCATGAGGGACTTTATATCATCGGTGATGGCAGCGGCATTACTCATTCTTTGTCTCATTCTTTGTCTCATGCTTCATCCAGTGTGTATATGTTGCGAGACAGGTGGTTTCTAGAGCGTGTCTGAATAGGCTTTTCGTGAGCTGCGAGTCCCAGTTTTTGGGAGATCTTATCCGAATAAGGGCGGCGTAGCGGGCTATGGCAACCGAACGAGGGTAAAATATACCGCAAAACAGACTGCTATTGCAAATCCAAAATGATAAACATAATCGCCCTGCATTATCCACGTTTTTTCATGAATAATGCAGGGCGATTTTCCGCTGCATCCTAATTTGACATATCTTTCTCTTCATCTGCAATATACTCAAAAAAATCAAAATCCGCATAATGCTTATGAAGCACTCTGTCTGCACATATAATTCCCACAAACGTCCCGTTAAAGATGATAGAAATTTTGTCCGAATCGAAACTTGTTGATTTCTATAGTGATTCCCAAATGAATATATATCAGAATAAATAATCTATTCATTCACCAAGAGCAACCTTCTCAGCATATTCCTGTTTTAATTCTTCTGCCAGATACGCATCGCTCATACAATGCATATCCGAAACACCATCTCGAATCAGCTGATATACCTGGGAATGGTAAAAGAAATCCAATGCAGCGTCCAATGAAATTTCCTGCTGTCTGGCAAAACACTCTATGACACGACTATATTTTTTCTGAAGTAAAATCGGATTGGCTGTCATAACATTTCACTCCCTTCGAAATGTAACAGAGACAATGCTTTCTCTGTGCGGAAACACATCTGCATATTCGGCTTTTCATAGCGCAGACGGTTAATAGCTTCTGTTTTATCTATCAGTCCGTCAAAGAATAATTCCACAGTAGTGACATGCTCCCACCACTTAAATCATAGATTTTGAAGTGGGGGCTTCTTGCT
>ERZ836877.4415-NODE-4415-length-14470-cov-5.059660_pt1 | contig 14470 bp, 7 predicted proteins | sample MGYA00519469_ERZ836877 | MGnify/ENA primary metagenome ERZ836877 (study PRJEB31850, sample SAMEA3708809) | human gut metagenome | biome: human gut; feature: human-associated habitat; material: faeces | place: China | collected 2014 ... | reverse complement strand
CTATAGGGTAACAAAATCGGCACTCGCTGAAAAGCGGGTGCCGATTTTTGTGTCACGAAAAGCTGATGGATGCTGCACGCTACACACCGTCAGCTTTTTCGTTTACAGGGGAAAAAGTGGGTGGTATAATAGAAATAGAGTTTTGTAAGAGTGCTTTCATAGTCAAGGCTATAAAAAATACGGATAAGCATAAAGCCGGTGGATGATATGAAAATTCTGGATAACATCACCAATACCGTTCGAGATGATTTGCGGGTCGAGATCAAAAAAGACAGCAGGGTGTCCATTGCGGCAGCCTGCTTTTCGATGTATGCCTACAAAGAGCTGAAGAAGCAACTGGAAACCATAGACGAGTTTGAATTTATCTTTACATCCCCCACGTTTGTGAAAGAAAAGGCTGAAAAGCAGAAGCGGGAGTTCTACATTCCCCGCATTTCTCGTGAAACAAGCCTTTACGGTACAGAGTTTGAAATCAAACTGCGCAATGAGATGACCCAGAGAGCCATCGCAAAGGAGTGTGCAGACTGGATCAGAAGGAAGGCTACGTTCAAATCGAACACCACCGGTGAAAATATGGCTGGCTTTATGACTGTGGATTCCGGCACAGCACAGACCGCCTATATGCCGATTGGCGGATTTACGACAGTTGATATTGGCTGTGAGCGCGGAAATAACAGCTACAACATGGTCAACTGCATGGAGGCTCCGTTCGCACAGCAGTACATGAAGTTGTTCGATGCCCTGTGGAACGACCGGGACAAAATGCAGGATGTCACGGATGTGGTTCTGGAAAATATCAGCACGGCTTATGCAGAAAATGCCCCGGAGTTCATCTACTTTATGACGCTGTATCATGTGTTCAGCGAGTTTTTGGACGACATCTCAGAAGACGAACTGCCGAATGAGGCAACCGGATTCAAGCAGAGCAAAATCTGGAGTCTGCTGTACGACTTCCAGAAGGATGCGGTGCTTGCTATCATCAATAAGCTGGAAAAGTACAACGGCTGCATCCTTGCGGACAGTGTTGGCCTTGGCAAGACCTTTACCGCACTGGCAGTCGTAAAGTATTATGAGAATCGAAACAAGTCGGTTCTTGTGCTGTGCCCCAAAAAGCTGGCAGAGAACTGGAATACCTACAAGGACAACTATGTGAACAACCCGATTGCATCGGATCGGCTGAATTATGATGTCCTGTTCCATACAGACCTGTCCAGAAGCGGCGGAAAGTCGAATGGCCTCGACCTGGATCGCCTGAACTGGGGTAACTATGATCTGGTCGTCATTGATGAATCGCACAATTTCCGTAATGGAATCGGAACTCATAGCAAGACGCAGGACAATCGTTACCAGCGGCTGATGGATAAGGTGATCCGTGCCGGAGTCAAGACCAAGGTGCTGATGCTTTCGGCAACGCCTGTCAACAACCGCTTTGTGGATTTGAAAAATCAGCTGGCCCTTGCCTATGAGGGAAGCTCCGAGTATCTGGATGAAAAGCTGAACACCTCAAAGAGCATTGAGGACATCTTCAAGCAGGCGCAGAAAGCCTTTAACGCATGGAGCAAGCTGAAACCAGAAGAGAGAACCACGGATGCGCTGCTGCGGACGTTGGATTTCGACTTCTTCGAGCTGCTGGACAGTGTTACCATCGCACGTTCTCGGAAGCATATCGAGAAGTACTACAACACCAACGCTATCGGAAAGTTCCCGGAGCGGTTGAAGCCGATTTCCGTCCGTCCATGCCTGACAGACCTGAATAATGCTATCAACTACAATGAGATTTACGAGCAGCTGATACAGTTGAGCTTGTGCGTCTATATGCCCTCCAACTATATCTTCGCAAGTAAGATCCAGAAGTATCAGGAGCTGACGCACAATAAGGGTGAGAATCTGACCCAGAGAGGTCGTGAGCAGGGCATTTGCAGGCTGATGAGTATTAACCTGCTGAAACGGCTGGAAAGCTCTGTACATTCGTTCCAGCTGACCCTGATGCGCATCAAGAAGCTGATTGATGGTACGATTCAGTCCATTGACCAGTTTGAACGCTCCGGACACGCTGATCTGGATATGTACGACATGGCCGGAGACGATTTTGACATGGACGATGAAAACACCGACTTTTTCACCGTCGGCAAAAAAGTCAAAATCGATCTTGCGGATATGGATTGGAAGAGTTGGCGTGATGAACTTCGGAAAGATGCAGAAATTCTGGAGCTGTTGACCTTTATGGTGGCAGATATCACACCGCAGCACGACACAAAGCTACAAGAACTGTTCCAGCTGCTGTCCGAAAAAATTGAGCATCCGATCAATGCCGGCAACAAGAAAGTGCTGATTTTTTCTGCATTTTCGGATACTGCAGAGTACCTCTTTGACAATGTGAGTACATTCGTAAAGCAGAAGTATGGGCTAGATACCGCTGTCATTACCGGATCGATTGATGGGCGAACCACGATCAAGGGCTTCAAGGCAACACTCAACAATGTACTGACCTGTTTTTCTCCGCTCTCCAAAGACCGGGATGTTCTGATGCCCGGTAGTACCACGGAGATTGATGTGCTGATTGCGACAGACTGCATTTCCGAAGGCCAGAACTTGCAGGACTGCGATTATCTGATCAACTATGACATTCACTGGAACCCGGTACGCATCATCCAGCGTTTTGGACGAATCGACCGTATCGGCAGCAGAAACCAGTACATCCAGCTTGTGAACTTCTGGCCTGATCTGACGCTGGACGATTACATCAACCTGAAATCCCGTGTGGAGACCCGCATGAAAATCACCGTTATGACCTCTACCGGCGATGATGACCTTATCAACCCCGAAGAAAAGAGCGATTTGGAATACCGCAAGGCACAGTTGAAACGCTTGCAGGAAGAGGTCGTTGACATCGAAGATATGTCGGACGGCATCTCTATTATGGATTTGGGCTTGAATGAGTTCCGGCTCGACCTGCTGGATTACATCAAACACAACAGTGATCTGGACAAGAAGCCCCGTGGACTTCATGCGGTGGTTCCGGCTACGGATGAACTGCCGGAGGGCGTGATCTTCGTTCTGAAAAACATCAATAACAGCGTCAATGCGGATAATCGCAACCGTATCCATCCGTTCTACATGGTCTACATCGGAATGGATGGGCAGATCGTCTGCGACTATCTGAACCCCAAAAAGATGCTGGACGATATCCGGCTGCTGTGCCGTGGAAAGTCTGAGCCGATCAAAGAGGTGTACGAACGCTTCAATCGGGAAACAGACGACGGAAAGGACATGGCAGAAATGTCCGAATTGCTGAGCGAAGCCATTGATTCAATCATTGATGTTAAGGAAGAAAGCGATATCGACAGCCTGTTCTCTGCGGGCGGAACAACGGCATTGCTCAGTCAGGTGTCCGGGCTGGATGACTTTGAGTTGATTTGTTTTCTTGTCGTGAAATGAAATTTGAAAGGAGAAGAATATGAAATACGGTTTTTTGTTTGGAGCAGGTGCCGAAATGGGATATGGTCTTCCGTCGGGTGGAAGATTTGCTCTGGATATTTTCAGACATGACTCATCAAAAAGTAAGCAAGATTTCAAAAATATGCGTGAAGCGGTTGATAGTACAACGAATTATGCAAATCAATGGCTGCCCAATGACTTCAAGAATAAAAACATAAGTTCATTTGGTCGTTCCGTATTTCAAAATATAATAACTGATACTATAGGAAATAATCGAACTCAGATAATCAAAAAAATAAATCAGTTTGACGAAATCGCAAGGATTGAGGAAGAAAAATTGAATCAGGAGAAGAATGTAAATGTAACTCAGATTATTGAAAGTCTCTTGGATAGAGAACTGGATAATATACATTTGGGACAAAATATCGCATTCATTCCTGAACTCAACGAAGGAAATGGTTTATTCAATAACACATATTTCTCTGCGCTTTTGCTGATATATAAGAAAAAGGAAATTCTCTCCTTTAAGTCAAGAACAGAACTTGGACGAATTTTGCTCTCTATAATCCAGTTTCAAATTGGTGCACTAGGTGAAGCTTTATCACACAAAATAAATGATAGCGTCTTTTCAAAGAAAGATGACGAAATTGATATTTTTGATGATATTGGAGAAATCATCCAGCTCAATTATTCCGCAACAGGATTAAGTGGAATGGAGTATCTTTTGGATAAACCAAAATTTGATGGGGCGGATAATGAAACCATCATTCTTCAGTTTGCACATAATATTTTGGAAGCAATCTACGCTTCAGTACTTGATTATAAGTCGCTGATTGATGCTAACTGGCATTATTTATATAGCCCTGCGTCTGATTGGGCAAAATTCTGCAAAATTTGTATTTTCTTGCTTAATGTGAGGGATTACATCTCTGGCGCAGCTAAAGGTAAAAATTTTTCGGATTGTCGTGGGTACTATCAAATGCTGAGAGAAGCACTTGACGCAGAAAATTTTGAGGTTTCTGCGATTGCAACAACAAATTACAATCATTTTATCGTGGATCTTCTAAAAGAAAAAGTTGTCTTTCTAAATGGCAGCACCGAACTGTGGTATGACCCGTATCTTAACAGAATCGGTGAAAAAGATAAACTTTCAACGCAGGAAAACCATATTCTCGTTCCATTGATTTTTACACAGAGTGGAACCAAACCAATCACATCAATTGAAATGTCGAGTGAGTATGTCGATACGTACAGGGCATGGAAAGAATCCGATGCCATTGTAATTGTTGGATTTGGATTCGGACAGGATGATGAGCATATAAACGGCATACTTCGTACACTTGTTGATGTGGACGATAGAAAACTCATAATTGTGACATTGAGCGGAACTTCAAAAGAGATTGCTCAGAAACTGAAAGTCAGAAAGAAAGAGAATATACAAATTGTGATTGTTGATCGGTTTGGAGCTACTTCTGATGAGAAACAGTGGACAGATGTTCTTGCAGAACAGGATCACTCTTGATGGGAGAAAATTATGCTTGGTTTGCCTGTATCTACCGAGTTCAATAAACGTATCCCCAAGCAGAAGTTTTATGAAAACATTGCTGTGACACCGGCCATGAAAAAAGCGTTCGTGGAGCAGATAAGGATCATCTACTGGCGCAATAAGATCGCGACCACCACCCTGAATCTGGCTGCTGGCGGGCAGGTGACGGAGATCGAGGTGTTCGAGGTTCGGTTATCTGCCCCGGATTTGGACGAAAGTGTCCTGCGCCAAATCGACCGGGAAATTCCGTATCACACCCTCTTTTTGCTGGAATACGAGGGCAGGTATCAGGCGGTCATCGGCTACAAGGAGGCTGCGGTGGGCAAGACGGCCTTTAAGGTTGACCGCTATTATTCTACGGACTGGCTGGACGAGGACGACCTGCCGGTGCATCTGGATGGGCTTACACTGGATGCCGTATACGGGAACTTTGTCCGTCAGATTGCAGGCGATGTTCTGGTTGAAGAAAATGGCACTACGCTGAAAGAAAGCATTGAGCAGCAGAAGCAACGAGAGCAGCTGGAAAAGCAGATCGCAGCACTGGAAGCCAAAATCCGTAAGGAAAAGCAACCAAAGAAGAAATTTGAACTGGTACAGCAGATGAAATCTCTACAAAAGAAGACGGAGACGTTATGAAATCATTTGAACTGAAACCAACAGAAGAAAACCTACTTTCTACATACAAGAACGACCAGATTGGAAGAAATACGGATATCCATGCGTTTGTGGATATACTGAACTCTTTGGAGGATTCCTGCTCGATTGCTCTTGATGGTGCATGGGGAAGCGGTAAGACCTTTTTTGTCAAGCAGGTAAAAATGGTTTTAGAATCCTGTTCGCCAATAGAATCAAAGAGTGAATACAGAGATGAGGTCAAAACTGTCTGGAAAAACTATCACAGCGGCAAAGAACCAGAATTTCAAGCGCAGCTTTGTGTTTACTACGATGCGTGGGAAAATGATAATGATGGAGACCCTATCTTATCTCTGGTATACTCCATTCTTCAACAGGTAGATGAGAAAACGCCTTTTCCGGAAGACAATAAAATTTTTGAAAAGGTAGCGGCTCTGGCAGATTGTATTACTGGAAAAAGTACAACAGCAGTGCTGGAATCAATGAAATCTGATAGTGTTCTTGATGATTTACGGAAAAGCAAGAGTATTCACAGTACAATTGTGGAATTTTTAGACCACTTACTTGAAGAAAGAGCAGACCGTTTGGTTGTCATTATTGATGAGCTTGATCGTTGCAAGCCTAACTATGCCGTGCAACTTTTAGAAAAAATCAAGCATTATTTTGATAATGAACGAATCACATTTGTATTCGCTGTGAATTTACAAGAACTTCAACATACAATTTCAAATTACTACGGAAATGCGTTCGATTCGTGCAGATATCTTGATCGCTTTTTTGATTTGAGAATTTCGCTTCCACTAGCCAATATGTACCGATACTATCAAAGCATCAATTTCCAAAGCGACTACTATACGGTAGATGTTGTGTGTAAAAAAATTATCGAGCTGTTCCATTTTTCTCTTCGTGAAATTTCAAGATATCTAAAAGCCATAAGAATTGCAGAATATGAGTTAACGCACAGTGACGAAAGATTTAACTTTAGTGATCCGGAAGGGTTAGCTACACAATTTTGTACACTATATATGGTTCCACTTCTGATTGCTTTAGAGATAAGCGATGTGACTTCATATAATCAATTAATTTCAGGACATAATCCAGAGAAACTGATAGAACTACTTGAATGTATGGATTCCAAGTATAAAGGTCATTTTAGCGAATTGCTTTCAAGAAACGAAATATATAATACTGCACCGGAATCAGAGCAGCAAGGAAAAGAGATCGTAACAATAAATGAAAAAGCAGTTGCTGTATATAAAGCAATTTTCGTAAAAGATTATACAAGTTATGATTATCATTGTTTCGTTGGAAATTGCGAATTTAATGCAGAGACAAAAACGTTTTTGCTAAGATTGGTCAGTCTGCTATCAAAATATTCAAAATATGAATGAGGGAGAACGTTGAAATGGAAACTCTAAAAATGCACAGCCTTGACGGTGTACAGCGCAACATTGAGCTGATTGGTAAGCTGTTCCCCAACGCCATTACCGAGGTAAAACGCAACGGCAAGGTAGAACACGCCATTGATTTTGACGTTCTGCGGCAGGAGCTTTCCGATTCCATCGTGGAGGGCCGGGAAGAGCGCTACCAATTTACATGGCCGGACAAGAAAAAGGCGATGCTGGCGGCAAATGCGCCCATTACGGCAACGCTGCGCCCGGTTGTGGCAGACAGCGTGGGCAAGGACGGCACGCCCGGCGGCTTTGACAGTGAAAACCTCTATATCGAGGGCGATAATCTGGAAGTGCTGAAGCTCTTACAGGAGACCTATCTGGGCAAGGTCAAGATGATCTACATTGATCCGCCGTACAACACCGGCAATGACTTTGTTTACAATGACGATTTCAGTGTGGAGTGTGGAGAGTGGAGAGTGAAGTCTGGCGATTACGATGAAAGCGGCAATCGCATGGTGACAAATACGGAGAGCAATGGTCGTTTCCATACGGATTGGCTCAATATGATTTATCCACGCCTGAAAATAGCAAAGGATTTGCTTGCAGATGATGGGGTTATTTTTATAAGCATAAATGATCAAGAAGCTGTAAATATGAAGAAAATTTGTGATGAAATTTTCGGATTCGACAATTTTATTGCAAATTTGATTTGGCAACAACGTAAAGGTGGAGGAAACGATTCACATTATATTGCGGTTGACCATGAGTATATTTTGACTTATTCAAAAAATATTTGTACTTTGTCAAGTAGATGGTATGTTTCTCAGACGGAAGAATATCTAAAACGATACAAAGAAGTTGAACCGGATGGAAGACGATTTTACTGGGATACATTGGTTAGAAACGGGTTACAAAGTCCAATTGTTATCACACTTACAGCTCCGGATGGAACAATTATAACTATAAATTCGCAGAAATCAGAGGAAACTGTCCTTAAAGGGCTACGGGATGGAACTGTAAGATTTACGAAAACTGCAAATGGATGGAGTTTACACCATAAGGTCTATATGAAGGAAGGTCAAGTTTTAAGATCGATTTTAACAGAGTATGGAAATAATAGAAGCTCTGGACAGGAACTAGCGAATTTATTCGGAAAAACTATATTTGACTATTCAAAACCATCGACATTACTAAAGTTGCTATGTCAATTGAACACTAAAAAAGATGACATTATTCTCGACTTCTTCTCTGGTTCTGCTACCACCGCTCATGCGGTGATGCAGCTGAACGCAGAGGATGGTGGACATCGAAAGTTTATCATGGTGCAGCTGCCGGAAAAGACGGACGAAAAGAGCGAAGCGTATAAGGCAGGCTATAAGAACATCTGTGAAATCGGCAAAGAGCGTATCCGCCGCGCGGGCAAGCAAATTCTGTCCGCAGGGGGACAGCTGTCAATGGATGGAGTGTGGCTTGACACAAACTCCACTCTCAACACTCCAAACTCCACACTGGATGTGGGTTTCCGCTGCCTGCGGTTGGACAGCAGCAATATGGAAAACGTCTACTACACGCCGGATGAAGTCGGTCAGCAGGATCTGTTCTCGTTGGTGGACAACGTGAAGGAAGACCGTACCCCGGAGGACTTGTTGTTCCAGGTGATGCTGGATCTGGGCGTGTTGCTTTCCAGCCCCATTGAGGTAAAGGAGATTGCCGGTAAAAAGGTGTTCAATGTGGCAGATGGGTTCCTGCTGGCCTGCTTTGACCATGATGTGACCGAGGAAACCGTCAAGGCCATTGCCCAGATGAAGCCCTACTATGCCGTGTTCCGTGACAGCTCCATGGCAAACGACAGTGTTGCAACGAACTTTGACCAGATTTTTGAAACGTATAGCCCTGAAACAGTTAGAAAAGTTTTATGAGTGTGGAGGAGGAACAGTGTGGAGTGTGAAGAGTGGAGTGTGGAGTTGAAGTGAAAGCTGATAACTCCACTCTCAACACTCCAAATTCCACACTGAGGTATGTTTATGGAGCAGAGCAAAACGGTAAAGTTCAAAAGCAAGAGGTTTGCGGTCAGAATCGTGAATCTTTATAAATATCTGTGCGCAGAAAAGAAAGAGTTTGTCCTGTCCAAACAGGTTTTACGGAGTGGGACGAGCATTGGTGCAAACATTGCCGAAAGTGAGTGCGCCATCAGCGAAAAGGATTTCCTTTCCAAAATCTATATTGCGCTGAAAGAATGTGCGGAAACGATTTACTGGCTGGACTTGCTGGCGGAAACAGATTATCTGAAAGCGGAAGAATATCAGTCGCTCTATGCAGACTGTGAAGAACTCCGGAAAATGCTCTCTTCTACGACCAAAACCATGAGCGCAAAATTTGCAAAAGGAGATGATACGGTATGAGCGAAGAAAAAAACTCCACACTCCACTCTCAAAACTCCAAACTGATTCATAGTTCTGCTGCGGAGTACCTAACTTTTGTGGCTTCTACGGGTGAGAGCGATGCAAGCTATGAAATGCGCTATGAGGATGAAAACATTTGGCTGACGCAGAAGATGATGGCGGCGCTGTATGATGTGGATGTGCGCACGGTCAACGAGCATATCAAAAAAATCTATGCGGACGGCGAACTGACCGAGCAGGCAACTATCCGGAAATTCCGGATAGTTCAGACCGAGGGCACTCGTCAGGTCAATCGGGAACTGACGCATTATAATTTGCAGATGATTATTGCCGTGGGCTTCAAGGTGAACAATCAGCGTGCTGTGCAGTTCCGCAAGTGGGCGGGGCAGATTGTCAAGGAACACACCATTCAGGGTTGGACAATGGATGTGGAACGCCTGAAAAAGGGTCACATGTTCACGGATGAATACTTCGAGCGGCAGCTGCAGCAGATTCGGGAGATTCGTCTGTCGGAGCGCAAGTTCTATCAGAAAGTAACGGATCTGTACGCAACAGCGTTTGATTATGACAAGGATGCAAAAACGACCCGGCGGTTCTTCCAGACGGTTCAGAATAAGATGCACTATGCTGTGCATCGCCACACGGCGGCAGAACTGATCGTGGAGCGTGCCGATGCCAACAAGGAGCACATGGGGCTTACCACATGGGAAAATGCGCCGGATGGGAAAATCCTGAAAGTGGATGTGACGGTGGCCAAGAACTACCTGAGCAAAGAGGAAATGAACTATCTGGAGCGAATCGTGTCGCTCTATCTGGATTATGCCGAGCTGCAGGCGGAGCGCAAGATCCCCATGAGCATGGAGGACTGGGCAAAGCGGCTGGACGGTTTTCTGGAGTTCAACGGCAACGAGCTGCTGACAGGTCCCGGTAAAATCAGCGCAGAGCAGGCAAAACTTCATGCGGAAACCGAATACGAAAAGTATCGTGTCATTCAGGATCGCCTGTATGAGAGCGATTTTGACCGGTTCCTGATGCTGGAGCAGGAGGTAAACCACAAAGATGAAGTTTAGTTTTAAGATTCAGCAGTACCAGACGGACGCTGTGGATGCGGTGGCACGGGTCTTTCAGGGTCAGTCCTACAATGCAGGCGTGTCGTACCTGCGGGATATGGGAAGCTTGTCTGCACAGCCGCAGCAGTTGAGCCTTGTTTCCAGTGGGGACGATGCAACACAGGTGGAGTTGCTGGATTTGATCAACGATTCCGGTTTTAAGAACGAAGCACTCCAACTGACCGACCAGGAGCTGCTTCAGAACATCCGCGCGTTGCAAGCAGAAGCAAACATCCATCAGTCGGACAAGTTGGTGGAACCGCTGGGCAGGTGTTCTCTGGATATTGAGATGGAAACCGGCACAGGCAAGACCTATGTTTACATCAAGACCATGTTCGAGCTGAACAAGCGGTATGGTTGGAGCAAATTTATCGTTGTTGTGCCGAGTATCGCCATCCGTGAGGGCGTAAAGAAGTCCTTTGAGATCACTGCCGATCACTTTATGGAGTGCTACGGCAAAAAGGCACGGTTCTTTATCTACAATAGCAGCAACCTGAACCAGTTGGATTCCTTTTCCAGCAATTCCGGCATCAATGTCATGATCATCAACACGCAGGCGTTTGCGGCATCCATGAACGAGGACAAGAACGTGGAAGGTCGCAAGGGCGATGCCGCTGCGAGAATTATCTACACCAAGCGGGATGAGTTCGGCTCCCGCCGCCCGATTGATGTGATTGCCGCCAACCGCCCGATCCTGATTCTGGACGAACCGCAGAAGATGGGCAAAGAGGACTCTGCCACTCAGAAAGCCCTGAAAAAGTTCAATCCACTTTTCACACTGAATTACTCTGCTACCCACGCCAAGCAGCACAATCTGATTTACGTTCTGGATGCGCTGGACGCTTACAATAAGCGACTGGTCAAGAAAATCGAAGTCAAAGGCTTTGAGGTCAAAAATCTGCGTGGTACGGACAAGTATCTGTATCTGGAAAGCATCATCATCTCCCCGAAGAATCCGCCACGGGCAAAAGTAGAGTTGGAGGTCAAACACCAGAGCGGCACAAAGCGGGAATTCCGTACATTGGATGTGAGTGATAATCTCTACTATATCTCCGGCGAGATGGAGCAGTATAAGGGCTTTGTCGTTTCTGAAATTGACCCGATCACTGGCGTTGTGACATTTACCAATGGCGATACCATCCGCAAAGGTGATGTCAGCGGCGACGTTTCCGAAAACGATATGCGCCGGGTACAGATTCATGAAACAATCCTTTCGCACTTTGAAAAAGAGCAGGAACTTTTCAAACTGGGCATCAAGACACTTTCGCTGTTCTTCATCGACGAAGTGGCAAAATACCGCCAGTACGATGAAGACGGAAACGAGCTGCTGGGCGAGTACGGCAAGATTTTTGAACAGGAGTATCTTTCAGTTCTGAATGAGCATCGCACCCTGTTCGACCCTGCTTATACAGCCTATCTGGATTCAACCGATGTGCATGATATCCACAAGGGCTATTTCAGCATCGACAAGAAAGGTCACAGCGTCAACAGTTCGGTCAAGCGTGGCTCAGATATGTCGGATGACATTTCTGCCTATGACCTGATCCTGAAAAATAAGGAACGTCTGCTGTCCTTTGAAGAGCCGACCCGGTTCATCTTCTCCCACTCTGCCCTGCGGGAAGGCTGGGATAACCCGAATGTCTTCCAAATCTGCACCCTGAAGCACAGCGACAGCACCACGCAGAAGCGGCAGGAAGTAGGCCGTGGTCTGCGTCTGTGCGTGAATAAGGACGGAAACCGCATGGATGCGGAAGTGCTGGGAGATAAGGTGCAGGATATCAACGTCCTGACCGTTATTGCCAGCGAGAGCTATGCAGGATTTGTAGACGGACTGCAAAAGCAGACCGAAGCAGTGCTGTATGATCGCCCCCGCAAGGCAGACATTGCATATTTCACCGGCAAGACCATCAGGTTGGATGGCAAAATTGTCAAGGTGGATGACCGTCAGGCACGGGCAATTTATCAGTATCTTGTCCGCAATAACTATGTGGATGAGCAGGATAACGTCACGCAGGACTACCGGGACGATGTGCAGACCGGAACACTTGCACCGGTGCCGGAAACGCTGAAGCCCATTGAAGAGGGCGTGCACACGCTTGTGCAGGCAATTTATGATGACAGTATGCTCAAGTCTATGTTTGAGGATGGCAACAAGCCGAAAGTGCTGGAAAATCCGCTGAACGACCGGTTTGAAAAGGCAGAGTTCCAGAAGCTCTGGCAGACGATCAACCACAAATACGCCTATACGGTGGATTTTGATTCTGAGGAATTGATTCAGAAAGCAATCGTACACATCGACAGCGAGTTGTACGTCAGTCGGTTGAAATATACCGTCACCTATGCTGGTCAGAAAGATGTTCTGAGTGCCGATATGGTGCGGGAAGGCAGCAGCTTCAGAGATGCCAAGAGCAGAACAAAAAAATTAGAACATGACTACGCAGGTCAGGTTGCGTATGACCTGATCGGCAAAATTGCAGAGAACACAACGCTGACCCGGCGCACTGTCGCACGGATTTTGCAGGGCATCAAGCCGACGACCTTTGCGATGTACCAGAACAACCCGGAAGAATTTATCACAAAGGTGATCCGGCTGATCAAGGAGCAGAAAGCTACCATGATCGTGGAGCATATCACCTATGATACCATCGAGGGCAGCTACGACAGCAGCATCTTTACGGCAGAGAAACACGCTCTGACGATGGATAAGGCTTACAAGGCACAGAAGGCGATTCAGGATTACGTTTTCACCGATGGAACAGCAGAAAAGAGCGTAGAACGGAAGTTTGCGGAAAATCTGGACGGAGCAGAGGAAGTCTTTATCTATGCAAAACTGCCGAAAGGCTTCTATATTCCGACCCCGGTTGGACACTACTCCCCGGACTGGGCAATCGTGTTCCATGAGGGCAAGGTGAAGCACATCTATTTTGTAGCAGAAACCAAAGGCACGATGGAGAGCTTGAACCTGCGCCCGATCGAGAAATCCAAGATCGACTGCGCCAAGAAGCTCTTTGCAAAATTGTCAGATGGACTTGTGACATACGACCATGTGGACAGCTATCAGGAGCTGATGAATAAGGTGCTGCAGTGACCAGTACAAAATGAATCATGAAGCGGCTGTTTGCGTAGATGCAGATGGCCGCTTCTGCATTTGACATCCTGATCGGGAGTGTGAGCGATAATATAGGGCTGCGATGAGTTTGAACGAATCAGCGATGCAATCGCACAGCCTGCATCCACAGGATGCAGTTCACGGGTTTGGGTGTTCCCAACAAGTATTTTGCAGAGCAAAATTCGCGTTTGCGGAGCGCAGTGCAGCAATGAAAGCCCCAGTGGGGCTTTTAAGCGACAGAACGGTCTGCGACAGCAGATGGAGGGGCCTTGCCCCAACAAGTTCGCAGATGTATATACGTCTGCACTGCTTGCGGGTACTATGAAGCCTCTCAACCTGCCCTCCAATTTTGAAGATTATTTTGCAAGCCAGACCGTCCGTTTTCAAGTTTAACTTGAAGCGGACAGTTATTTTTGTGCAAAACGAAATGCACGCAGCTAAAGCAAGTTGTACGCAAAAGCGGAGGCGATACCTCCGGTTTTTTGTGTCTAAACCGGAGGTTCGACCTCCTGAAAATTCAACGAGATTTCTGATATGATAAAAGCGATCCAGTGGTTAGCCGGAACTAAAGCTTCCGGTTTTTTGCCCATAAAAGCCGAAAAAAGGCCTCAAAACCGGAACGAATACTTCCTGTTCAGCAGCAAAAGGATACGGTATACTTATCTTACGCACCGGGCACGATGTCCGATTTTCAAGAGAATTCAGGATAAAATCCACGCAAAACCGGACCTGTCAGGTCCTAAAAATTCTTTTGAAAGTGTGATAAGCTACCAGCAAGACACCAATTGAACCTTGAAAGCCGAATGACCGTCTGCATGGGATACCCGGCGAAGACCCCG
>ERZ836877.4409-NODE-4409-length-14506-cov-3.431596_pt1 | contig 14506 bp, 12 predicted proteins | sample MGYA00519469_ERZ836877 | MGnify/ENA primary metagenome ERZ836877 (study PRJEB31850, sample SAMEA3708809) | human gut metagenome | biome: human gut; feature: human-associated habitat; material: faeces | place: China | collected 2014 ... | reverse complement strand
CCCTCCTGGATCAGGATGAAGCCCCCGTCAAAATCAAAGTGGCCCGGGTCGGCATCCCTTACCTTTTCCAGACAGGCCAGCGCCTGCACCAGATGGGGAAGGGCGCAGACGTAGGCGTGGATTCGGCTCAGCTTATCGATCACCATTTTTTGTTTCTCCTTTTTTCAAACGTATAGGGAAAGGCAATGAAACAGTGTGTGTAATCACGCCCGTACCAGCAGGAACGACCCAACCTCTTCGACGGTGGGGATGGAAGACGCCGCGCCTGGCCGGGAGCAGGCAATTGCCGCTGCGGCGGAAGCCTCCTTCATGACCTCCTGTTTGGGCTTCCCGCTGAGCAGGCCGCCGATGAAGAAGCCGGTGAAGGTATCGCCTGCAGCAGTAGTATCGGCTACGGAAACCTTGAAAGCACCTTGGGATAACTGAGAATTTCCGTCGATGCAGATGGAGCCTTTGCCGCCCAAGGTCAGGACAACGGTAGCGCCGGGGAATTTTTCCAGCAGCTTTTCCGCCAGCTGACCGTGCTTTTCCTCGCTGTCGCAGTTCAGGATTTGCCCGGCTTCCACCTCGTTGAGCATAAAGATGTTGACATACTCCAGAGGCAGCGCCAGGATCTTCTCATTCATGGGAGAAGGGTTCAGGACAATGACCATGCCCTTTTCGTGGGCCTTTTCCATGATGTAAGGCAGCTGGTTGATCTCGTTCTGCAGAACCAGATAGTCTCCCACCGAGAAATGGGAAAGGACGCTGTCCACCTGCTCTTTGGTGATCAGTTGGTTTGTTCCGCCGTAGAGCAGGATACAGTTGTCGCCCTCCTTATCCCGCTGGATAATGGCGTTACCGGTACGGTCATTGGCAAGAACGGCCACATACTCGGTGTTGACACCAGCCTGCTCCATGGCTTCCAGCAGGAATTTGCCGTCCGGGCCGATGGCACCGGCGTGGTAAACCTCCGTGCCTGCTTTTGCCAGGGCGATGGACTGGTTCAGTCCCTTGCCGCCGGTAAAAACCTGCAACCCCGTAGAGGATAAGGTCTCTCCTTTTGACACAAAGTGATCCACAGAATAGACGTAGTCGATGTTCAGGGAACCGAAGCACAATACTTTCATCGCACGCCCTCCAGAATCTTCATGGCTTTCTGATATGCGGAAGTCCAGTCGCCGGGGATGTCCGCTTCAATGGTCAGGGTATCATCGTAACCGGCCCGCTTCACAGCACCCAGGAAGGGGGCATAATCAAAGCCGTCCTCCGCCGTGGGGAATGGCCGTTGGGGAAACACCTCGGGGTAGTCGATATGGACATGGTGCAGATAATCGGCGCAAGTGACAATGTCCTCGTAGGATTCTCCGCCCCGGTACAGGTGCCGCAGATCCGCCATGATAAACAGATTCCTGTTGCCGGCGGCCTTTACCACCCGTACTGCTTCGGGCAGGGTGTTGATGTAGTTGGAGTAATCCGGACCCAGAGGCTCAAGGATCATCTCAATGCCATTCTCTCCGCAGATTTTGGAGAACAGGGACAGCAGATCAATAAAGTTACGCTCCTTCTGAATGCTGGTCTCATCCAGCAGCCAGCGAGCCTTGCCGTTGCCGATAATGATCTTCTGGATGCCCAGCTTTTTGGCTCTGGCACAGGCCTTGACCATGTAATCCTTGTATGCGTCCAAAGAGAATTCTTCGGTAAAAAACCAGGGGGTAGCAATGGGCAGCGCCCGGGAGCCGGTGAGTACCGGGAAACCCACCTGCTTCACCTTTTCACAGAAGGCCTCAAACGCCTCATCGGACAATTCTTCAATTTCCGGCAGGTCCAGCTCCGCATAGTCGAAGCCGGTGGCCTTGATTTTTTCATAATCGGCAATGCGTCCGAAACCGCCTATTTTCATCGTGTTTACTCCTTTGCCTTGGCATTCATTGCGTCCAGGACCCGGCTGGTGTCCAGCATTTCCTTAAGAGATGCTCTGGGCCGGGTGCCGGTGACCATGTCGTTCAGGGTGGCCTTGGTGTAGATGCTGTAGTAGATGTCGCTGTCGGTATTCAGAGGGACAATGGCAGGCTCCGCACCGTATTCCCGTAGCTCCAGCTTGTTCTCAGCCAGAATGTAATAGCCATTCTCGGTGACGATGGTCCAGCGGTTTTCCCGCTTCAGATCCTCGGACATGGGGTAGGCATAGCCACTTTCCAACAGCAAGGATGCACCGGTGGGCAGCTTCAGCAGGGAAGTCGCATAGGTCTCAATGTCATACTCGCTGGCGTACTGGTAGGAGGAAGCCAAGGTCTCGGCGCAGGTGCTATCCGTCAGATACATGGCCATGTCGATAAAGTGGACGCCCAGATTGGTCATGCAACCGCCGCCGGCGGTCTGCTTGGACAGCATCCACTTGCTGGTTGCCAGATACCGGGAGGGTGGGCCGGCAATAAAGCGGTAGGACATATGAATGATGGGCTTTTTCAGGTATTTGTTTTTCAGGTCGTTGACGGTATCGCTATAGCGCCAGACGAAGGGAATGGAAACGAAGCCGTCCTTCTGCTCGCAGGTGTTGTACAGTTCCTCCACCTCACCGGAATTCAGGCCGCAGGGCTTTTCCATGGAGAAGGGAATGCCTGCGTTCAGCAGATACAGGGAGACTTCCTTCATTTTATAGTGGGGCGCAAAGGCAAAGACGAAATCGGGCTTGGTTTCCAGGATCATCTTCTTATAATCCTGGTAGATCGGGCAACCGTAGGGCTTCGCAATCGCCGCCGCGATTTGGATATTATCATCACTGATACCCACAACGCTTCCTTCGGGAAGCCCGGGCAGGTACAGGGGCAGATGCCAGTGGCTCACGCCCAGCAGTACAATTCTCATAGTTTTCTCCTTTGAATGTACCGGCAGCGGATGCTGCCGGTACGTCTGAACTTACATAATGGACTTGATGTAGTCCGCACCCTTCTTCATGCCGATGGCTGCATCGGGAATGTCATCGGGATGCCATCTTCTTTCATACTCCATGGAAAGCCAGCCGTCGTAGCCATGGGCCTTGACCAGCTTCAGAATTTCGGGCCAAGCGATGACCCCCTCGCCCACAATGCGGGTGTAGACATTGCGCTTGGACTCCTCAGGGTGGGAAACCTCGTCAGAAGTGAAGGAAACGCCTTCCTTAAAGACCAGATCCTTTACATGCATATAGGCAACTTCTTCCTGTTGGATGGCAATAGCTTCTTCATAACCCTCGTTCTCGGTGAAGCTCAGGTTTGCCTGATCGTAGAGGATCTTGACGTTGGGATGATTGATCTCCTTGATCACAGAGTAGCTGTCCTTGGCGGAGACGCACATGGTGTTGAAATGGTTCTCAATGACCAGGGTCACACCCTTAGCAGCGGCCTTGTCGCCCAGGAAACGCATGGACTCCACCAGCTTGGCCCGACGCTGGGGCAGGCAGTAGGTATCACCAGCAACCAGGTTGCCGCCGTAGATGCGAATGAAGTGGGCGCCCACGTATTCACAGGCATCGATGACCTTCTCAATGCCCGCAATTTCCGCATTGCGCTTGGCATCGTCCAGATCGTTAAAATAAGAATTGTAGGGAGTCAGGCAGCAAATCTCGATATTATTTTCCTGCGCGCACTTTTTGATTTCATCCAGTTCTTCCTTTGTGCAGGCAGTGGAGATGCCGCTGCGGTAGCCGTCCTGAACGACGATTTCCGCACCGTCGATGCCGATATCATGGAACAGCTTAATAGCTTCGGTGACGGTGTACTCAGGAGTACCCATGGTATGTCCGGCGATTTTCATGCTGACATGACCTCCTTATCCCATACCGGGCAGGCCGGCGCTTCTCAGGATCTGATCCAGCAGGACATGGGTCTTGAAAGCGTCCTGGGCGTTGGTCAGGGGAGTTTTGTCCTCCTTCAGGCAGTCCACAAAGTGACGGATGGCGTAGCTGAAGCCCAGCTTATCCTCGCTACGGGCCCAGCCCATCGCCATAGGTGTCATTTCGGTGGTGTGCATGGCCTCACCGTCCACAATGGTGACGCTGTCGGGCATCTTGATCTGTACGGAGTGGTTGCCGCCGTGGATCTCGATGGTTTCCTCCCACTGGCCGGAGCTACGGTCAGCGATGAGCATACCGGCTGCGCCGTTCTCGAAGTGCAGCATAGCGGTGGTGAAGGTCTCGTAATCAGGATCCGTGTACTTGGAGATGGCGTGGACATCCCGGACCTCGCCGCCGAAGAAACGCATCAGGTCAACGATATGGACCGCATTTTCCAGTGTGGCATGGTACTCGGTGGCAGGACGGTTCTTCTGACCGATGATAACATCGGGCAGAACATTGGTGTAAACCTCCTTTGCTCTCTGTACTACAGGAGCGTAACGGCGGTTAAAGCCGATCATCAGCTTCTTGCCTGTCTTTTCGGACAGCTCCACCATCCGGGCAGCGTCCTTCAGCGTGGTAGCCATGGGCTTTTCGCTGTAAACATCCACACCCGCGTTCAGCAGGAACTCGATCTGCTGGGCGTGGCAGGCCTTGGGGGTCAGGACGAAGGCACCGTCCAGACCCAGATCCACCAGCTCTTCCAGGGTGGCAACAGCATTCTCTGCGCCGCACATTCTCTGAGCCCGCTGGGCCTTTTCCAGATGGTTTGCCATGATGCCCACGATTTCCACATCATCCATCCTGGGCAGCACAGGCATGAAGTTGTTTTGGGATACATAGCCGACACCGATGACGCCAACACGAACCTTATCCTTAGCCATTGATACCTTCCTCCTTGCAGTATTCAGCGTAAACTTCTGCCAGGACCTGCTTCTCCGCATCGGTCAGAGGTCTGTGGGGAGCCCGGCACACATCGGTGCGGATGACGCCGCGCATTTTCAGCAAGGTCTTCAGAGCGGGGATGCCGGGGATACCAGCCAGCTTGCGGTCAGTCTCCACAATCTTCTTCTGAGTCTCCATAGCACCTTGGAAGTCACCCTCCTGGAACTGGCGGTACAGCCGGTTGAAGCGCTCGTAGAAAACGCTGCCGGGGCCGGTAACGGTGCCCACGCCACCGGTAGTCAGGCACTGCAGGAACAGGCTGTCGCAGCCAATCAGCAGCTCGGGAACGCGGCCATCGGTGTTCAGGTAGTCTTCCACGCGCATCAGGTTGGGGTTGGAATACTTGATGCCGACGACATTTTCAAAGGTGGACATCAGGCGGTGCAGCAGAGCGGGAGAAACGTCGTTGGTGGTGCAGCCGGGGATGTTGTAAATGTAGACAGGGAAATCCTTGGGCAGCTTCTCAATGACGGCTGCGTAGTACTGGAACAGGGATTCCTCGTCCATGCCGAAGAAAGCGGGACTCATGACGCCGATGCCGTCAGCGCCGATCTTGACTGCGTGCTGGGCATGGGAAGCGGTTTCCGCGGTGGTCATGCTGCCGCACTGAATAAACAGGGGCAGGCGGTGATCGTTGGTCTCGGCAATGACTTCCGCGATGTGTTCACGCTCAGCCTGGCTCAGCAGCAGGCTCTCACCGTTGGTGCCGTTGGGATACAAGGCGTCGGTCTTGGCCTCCACCAGGAAGTTGACAAAGTTCTTCAGGGACTCGTCATCTACAGTGCTGTCCTCGTTCATGGGGGTGATCATAGGGATCACAACGCCCTTCAGTCTCTTTTCGTACATAATAATTCTCCTTTTACAAGCTTTTATCGAAAGGTAATTACAGATTTAATGGATTTGCTGGTCATGGCATCTTCAAAGGCGCGGATAGCGTCCTTGTAGTCATAAACATGGATTAGCTTCTTCAGATCGTCCTGAATCTTTGCCAGCATATCCATTGCCATGGAAGAACCGTCGGAGTTCAGGTTGGGGTACGGACCTTTCGCACCCACGATGGTCAGCTCCTTACGCATAACGGGCCGCAGCTCCACGTTGCTGGCGTAGCCGGTGTAGACACTGCCCACCACAATACGTCCGCCGGGGCGTACGATGTTCAGGGCGTTCTGGAAGGCGGTCAGGTTTCCTGACAGCTCCACCACCACATCAGGACCGAAGGGGCCAAACATCTCATGCACCTGATCGATCCAGTCCTCCCGGCTGCTGTCGATGCCCTCCAGGAAGCCGATCTCGTTTAGCTGGGCCAGACGGGAGGGCTTGTTGACGATGCCAACCACAAGCCCCGCACCGATCTGCTGTAGGATTCGGGCGGTGATGAAGCCCATGGGGCCCATGCCAATGACGGCGACCCGTTCGCCGGGCTTGATATTGGCTTTCAGTGCACACTGCAGTGAGCAACTGGTGGGTTCCAGCAGTGTGGCGGTGATGTCGTCCACTGTGTCGGGAACGCGGCTGATGAAGCTATTCTCCTCGGTGTTCAGCACGCAGGTCTCTTCAGAGAAGCCGCCGGGGAAAAAGGCATCGTTCATGCTCTTGCACAGGCTGGGCAAGCCATTGCGGCAGTGCCAGCAGTGACCACAGGCCCGGGAAACCTCGCTGGCAACCCGCATTCCGTTGGCAATGCCATTGGCACCGGAACCGGCATCCACAACCACGCCGGAGAATTCGTGACCCCAGTAGCGCTCATGCTTCAGATCCCGCTTGCCCCGGAACAGGGCCAGATCGCTGCCGCAGATGGCGCAGGCGGAAACCTCCATTTTGATGGTGCCAGGCTGTAAGGCGGAAATACGTTCCACATCGTCCTGCAGCTCCAGCTTGCCATAGTCAACCAAAGCAACTCTTCTCATAGTTTTCTCCTTTCTCAGACCTGCCTGCCTTCATAGCAGCGACCCTTTTCCTTATCCAGCGTCCATTTGCTAAACCACTGATCCCAAAACATATTGTTTTCGTCAGCAGTGTTCATGTGGTCTTTCTTCTCGATCCAGTCGTAGCGGACTATGGGGATGCCCTGCGCATTGTTCCATTGGGCGCAGTGGTGGCGACCGGCGATAAAAGTCTTGGAAGCGCCGGAGATACGCATTTGTTTTGCGTTTTCTTCCGTTGCCAGCCCATTGCGGATAAGCCAGAGGTCAATGCCCTGAGTCAGGCCATTTTCCTCCTCCAGCCCATAGCCCCACAGGTCGTATTCACCCATGGTCATATAGACAGGAACCTTTTCACTGCCTTGGTCATCCCATGCGGTTGTGACACCGGAGGTCATGGCAATGGCAGCAAAACGGCTCCCATAGGGGGAACTCGCCAATAGGCTGGTCATCATAAAGCCATTGGAATGGCCGGTTCCGTAAATACGACTCTCGTCCACCGAATACTCCTCAATCACGGAGGTCATGATCCGGTCAAAGTAGCTTAGGTCGTTTTCGGTGCAGCTCAGATCCTCCAGCAGGTCGGTGGAGCAGAACGCCCACCGGGGGCGGTAGGCCATGGGCACGCCGCCGGAGAGCTCATCGGGCATGAAGTACAGGGCTGTCTCCGGCATGACGAGGATGAACCCCTCCTTGTCTGCCTTGCGGTACAGGAGACTCTCCTCAAAATAGTTCCGGATGGATTCGCTGGAACCGTGGATGGCGAACACCATAGGCAGCTTCCTTCCGTCCCGGTAGGCTTTGGGAACATAGATCAGGCACTCCCGCTGATCGCCCTTGTGATCCGGAAAGTATCGAACCTCCACGCCCATTGTTTCGTAGCCTACATAGGGCACCAGGGAGTTGCCGTAGGGGCCGAACTTATTGTAGCGGGCGTAGCGCCTTAAGAAGCGGCAGATGGCATCCGTCACTGCCGGGGCAAAGCGTTTGGTCTCCGTCTCCTTTACGCAGACCAAAGCAATGGGGCCGTCCGGGGTGCAGACACTTTCCCTGGTCTGTGTATAAACCCGGCCCAGAACGGGGTCTTTCGCGGAAAGCGCTCCATCGATGGCGTATAGCCAGTGGGCGGCGGCCTTTTTCTCCTGGGCCGCCAGCCGGTGCTCCAGAATCCAGACGGGCACGGGAATATCCTTCTTGGGAATATCAAAGGTCATGGGGAAGGCCTTTTTTGGAAGGTCGAAGGTCATGCCGGTTCCGTCCAGAGAAGATTCCTCCACTTCGGCAATCACGGTATCTTCCAGTTCAGAGGCATCCACAAACACAGCGGCAGCCACCTGGAGGGGGTTATTCATGACATACCGGTGCAAGCATTTGCCGGTACTACCGTAGCCGACAACGTAGATGCTCATACCGGCGCGGATGTATATGCCGCCGAACAGGGTCTGAGCGCAGGCATAGATATATGCCTGCTCCTGCGCTGGGGATTTCCAGCCGTCTTCGCTGGGCTCTGCTGCGAAAATAGGCAACTGGTACTTATCAGCGCAGTCGATCCACCCGCTTTCGTAGAGGAAAGAAACCGTCTTTTTTCCTTCCGGGACATTCAGCAGGACAAACGCCGTTCCCTGGGGGGTATCCTTGGGGACGTAGAGCTTTGCGATGCGTGTTTCTTCGCCCACCTTCACATCCATTTCCAGAAGCCCCTGCCACAGCATGGGGATGTTGGTGGTGCTGTTTTTTGACGCGGTCAGGCGCTCTGCCATGACCGCCTCCAGTGTGTCGGTATGAAACTTCGGCAATTTTGTAATCTGGTAGGGATCGTTCATGCGCTTTCTCCTTCTGGGGGTATGCCATGGGTTGCAATAACGGTATATTACTTGTGTTATAGGAATACGAATTGTGGGAGCGTGTGTTGTGGGAACGTTTTCACGATACGTTGGTTTTATTATAAATGGTGTGCGCACAAGTGTCAATGGTATTTATTGACAAAATCGAGCATATTCTATTGACATATTAAACAAAACCAGAATTTTCAGGGGATAGCAGGAATAGCGTTGATCCTGACAGCTGCTTAAATATCAGCGTATTAGCGAAACGTTTTCACGCCAAGAACAGTAGAACACTATAACCTCGCAAGTTAAAAATAAAAATCGCCCCTCGCCCGTTTGGAGGGAGAGGGGCAATTGCAAAGCAGCTACAGCTCCCGGTTTCCTACGAATCCGCCTGAGCTTTCCCGGATCACCAATTCATAATTCATCACCTCTCGGCAAGCTGCGTGCGTCTTTCCGGCAATAAGATCCAGCAGCTTTTCGGCGGTGCGCATACCAATTTGATGCTTCGGCTGCCGTACGGTGGTAAGGGCAGGGCTGAACAGAGCCGCCAGCTCTACATCATCAAAGCCGGACACGGCCACATCCTGGGGAACCCGCCAGCCACGGTCGGTCAGAGCGCGGATTGCACCAATAGCCATGGTATCGCCGCCAGCAACAACGGCACTGAACTTTTGATCTTCGACCCGAAGCAGGGAAGAAATGGCGTCGTAGCCCCCTTGGACACTGGGAGCGCAGTTGACAATCAGATTCCGGTCCACATGCATCCCTCGCTCCTTCAGCGCCTCCAGATAGCCGTTGACACGATCTTGATAAATGGGTACATCCGCCGGACCGGCCAGATAACAGATCTTTTTGTGCCCCAGATTCAGCATAAAGCTGGTGATATCCTTAACGGCCTTGATATTATCAATGGTAACATTGGCTACCGTATTATCCGCAAAATAGCGGATGCCAATGACGATGGGATACTGGGTGGCCAACTGTCGCAGCTCGTCCTTGGGGATGCCCACGGAGAAGGTGATGATGCCGTCCACCAGCTTCTGTGAGAGCATATCATAGCACTTCGTCTCAACCTCCGGCTTGCCGTGGGAATCTACCAATAGGATCGTATAGTGATTCTTCTCTGCGACGTCCTCGATACCGGACAATATCTCAGCGAAGAACGTGTTTCCGATCTCTGGAACAATCACGAGGATTGTTTTTGTTTGCTGGGCGCGGAACTGCTGGGCCAGCCTGTTGGGGTGATAATCCAGCTTCTGGATCGCCTCCTCAATTCTGGCTCTGGTCTCCGGCAGAACATTGGAGGCCCCTTGGATCACCCGGGAGACCGTGGATATAGAAACGCCGGCTTCTTTTGCCACATCGTGGATGTTAGCCATGAATGTCACCCCCGTTTTTCGTTTTTACTGATATACATGGTAACATTTTCATGCTTAAAAGTCAAGGGCAAGAATGTCTGTGACAATGTTTTCATTCCTATCGTCATTCCAGGGCGCTCCGGGGGCATTTCGCTGTATTTCTTCCGAAAAATTTGGTTCACCCCGCGAATTGTGCAATTAGCCGAATTTACGTTTTAATAATTGTTTAACATTAATAATTGAAATTCTGGATTTTAATGGTAGAATATAAGCGTGAACAGCCCGAATAGGTTGCGCCGCAGAATCAACCCCTCGAATCGGTTGACTTTATTTTTTGGCCTTTTATGAAAACGTTCTCACTGTCAGAAAACGCCGGATACCCACCCGTCAGGGTATTTTGGCAAGTCACCTCCGATGGATGCCGCCTCGCCAACCCAATGCTGTTGGGAACGCAACAAATCACAGTTTCCACGAAACTCAGCACGATACGCATTTCCAAAAACCGAAAGGAGAAAACAACAATGAAAAAGATAACCAAACGCGTTCTGGCCTTGCTGTGCGCTCTGGTCGTGTGCCTGTCCATGGCAGCATGCGGCGGATCCGGATCCGCAAACTCCGGCAACAGCGGCGCTTCCGCTGAGGGTGGCGATGGCTACCGCAAGATCGTCATCGCCGGCCCCTCCGATCCCGGCAACTACCTGCCCTTCAACGCAGACAACTCCGTCAGACAGACCTATGCACTGTACTTCTACGAGAATCTGTTCGACCTGTTCGGCACCGGCGATATGCGTCCCACCATCGCCTCTGGCTACGAGCGTACCGGTGACGGCGTCTACATTGTCAAAATCCGCGAGAATGTCTACGATCACAGCGGCAACCCCATCAATGCCCACGATGTCGTATTCAGCTTCGAGAAGCCCATTGAGCTGGGCGAGCGTACCTCCAGCCTTGGCGAGATCGCTTCTGTGAAAGCAATCGACGATTACACCGTTGAGTTCATCTTCAATCCCGATCTGCTGGGCTCCTTTGAAAGAGCAATGACCAGTACCCCTGTTGTCAGCCAGAAGTCCTATGAGGCCAGCTCCACCGGCTTCTCCAGCGACCCCGTCGGCACCGGTCCCTACTACATCAGTGATTGGACTCCCGGTGCTTCCCTGTCTCTGAAGAAGGACGAAAACTACTGGGCCAAGGATCTGGGCTTCAACAACCAGAACGTTGATGAGATCGAGGTCAAGTTTATCGCCGAGCCTGCTCAGGTCGCCATCGAGTTGGAGACCGGCAACATTGACTTTGCCTACAACGCTTCTTCCAAGGATGCCGATTCCTTCGTCGGCATGGACGGCTTCACCGTCACCAACATCCCCTTCGCACAGGTAAGAGGCATTGGCTTCAACTGCGACTCTACCAGTGTTTGCTCCGACGTTCGTGTGAGGCAGGCCATCTGCTACGCTATCGACAATGCCGGTATCCTGCAGAGCGTTTACGACGGCAAGGGCGGTGTTGCCACCTGCCTGGCCGTTCCTGAACCCGAAGCCGGTCTGGTCATTGACTTTGATCAGGCTTGGAAGGATATGAAGCCCTATGAGTATAACCCCGAAAAGGCCAAGGAGCTGCTGGCTGAAGCCGGCTATCCCAACGGCGGCTTGAAGCTGAAGCTGATGGCTAAGGATATGGACGAGTACCGCTCCACCTGTCAGGTCATTCAGGCCAATCTGGCTCAGGTTGGCATCGAGGTCGAGATCCTCTGCTACGAGAACGCCCTGTACCAGACCTACCGTTACCAGCCCGACGCTTTCGACTTCTACTGCATCGGCATCTCCAACAACAGTGTTCCCTATGTTCCCGTGGGATGGAAGTGGTATGTTGGCAAGCATGCTGACACCGGCGCCAACGTTCTGTTCCAGAAGGATGACCATATGGAAGAATTGATCAATGCTGCCCTGAACATTGAAACCCACAGCAACGAAACCGTCGGCGCTCTGCAGGACTACATTCTGGAAACCGCCTGTATGTACCCCTACGTTTACACCTACAACAGCTACGTCCATGTCAACACCATCTCTGATCTGGTGTTCCGTGATGTCTGGTTCTATCCCCATATGTCCACATTCTCCGCTGACTTTGTAAGCCACTAATCATCACTTATTGCCGCAATGGGTACGGAGATCCCGTACCCATTGCTTATAGAAAGAGGGAGTTCTTTTGCTAAAATACACCGTTAAAAGACTGATCCTCCTGATCCCGGTCATTCTATGTGTGGCATTGCTGATCTTTGTGATCATGTCCTTTACCCCCGGCGATCCCGCAGTCATTATCCTTGGCGAAAATGCCACTCCGGAGCAGGTTGCTGCTCTTCATGAAAAATTGGGTCTGGACGATCCATTGCTTGTCCGCTTCTTCAATTACATCAAGGGGATCGTGACCCGATTCGACTTCGGTACGTCCTATACCAATGGTCGGGAGGTCAAGCAGGAGATCCTGCAGCGCTTCGGCTTTACCCTGAAAATTGCTTCGTTCAGTATGGTGTTCTCTCTGGGCATCGGCATTCCTTTGGGAATCATCGCCGCCCTGAACCGCAACACATGGAAGGATAATCTGTCCATGTCGGTTGCGCTGGTAGGCGTGTCCATGCCCACATTCTGGTTCGGCCTGATGCTGTCCATTGTTTTCGCTCTGAAGCTGCGCTGGCTTCCCCCCAGCGGCGTCGGCGGAATTGAGCACTACATCATGCCCTGTCTGGCTGTCTCCATGCCCGGTATTGCCGGTATGGCCCGACAGACCCGCTCCAGTATGCTGGAGGTCATCCGCGCGGACTACATCACCACAGCCCGGGCAAAAGGTCAGACCGAGCGGGTCATCACCTTCCGCCACGCCCTGAGAAACGCCCTGATTCCCGTGGTCACCCAGGCCGGTGCCATCTTCGGCCTGCTGATGTGCGGCACCCTGGTCGCCGAGACCGTGTTCACCATCCCCGGACTGGGAACCTATATGGTCACGGCCATCAAGTCCCGGGACTATCCGGCCATTCAGGGAGCCGTCATCATGGTCTCCATTGCGTTCAGTGTGGTGATGCTGCTGGTCGATCTCCTGTACGCACTGGTAGACCCCCGCATCCGGGCGCAATTCAGTAATGGAGGTTGATTATGTCCGAACAGAATGTAAAAATGAGCGCTGCCCGGTCTGCAGGCCAAAAGCGCGAATCCATGCTCAAGATCACCATGCGCCGGCTGTGCAAGAGCAAGCCTGCCGTTGCAGGTCTGGTTATCCTGTTGGTTCTGATCCTGATCGGACTGCTGTCCTCCGTTCTAGCCCCCTACCCCTTCGAGCAAACGGATCTGTACAACACTTTCGGTACGCCCAGTAGGGCTCACCCCTTCGGCACGGATGAGCTGGGCCGTGACATCCTCAGCCGTCTGATGGTGGGCACCAAGTATTCCCTGCGGATCGGACTGCTGTCTGTGCTGTATTCCTCCGTCATCGGTATTGCGCTGGGTTGCATCAGCGGCTATTACGGCGGCAAGGTTGACGGTTTCCTGATGCGCGTCATGGACGTGTTCTCCGCGATCCCCGCGCTGGTTCTTGCCATCGCCATCTGTGCGGTGCTGGGACCCGGCATCAACAACTGTATCATCTCCATCGCCATCAGCGGCACGCCATCCTTCGTGCGAATGGCCCGTGCCTCTGTGCTGAATGTGCGTAGGATGGAGTATTTGGAAGCGGCCACCTCTATCAACTGCAACACCGCACAGATCATCGCCAAGCATATCCTGCCGAATATTCTGGCCCCTCTGATCGTTCTGATGACCATGTCCGTGGCTAACAATATCCTGACGGCTTCCCAGCTGAGCTTCATCGGTCTGGGTGTTCAGCCGCCAAACCCGGAATGGGGCGCAATGCTCTCCGCCGGCAGAAACTACATCCGCAATTATCCCCACATGGTTCTGTTCCCCGGCATCACCATCATGCTGGCGGTTCTGTCCCTGAACATGGTGGGCGACGGTCTGCGTGATGCCCTTGACCCCAAGCTGAAAGATTGAGAGGAGGATAAATCATGTCTAAAGAAATCAAAAAAGAGAATGCCCTCCTTCTTTCTGTGCGGGATCTGGAAGTGGTATACACCTCCGCAGGAGCGGTTATTCACGCTGTAAACGGCGTCTCCCTGGAAGTCAAGCGGGGCAGAAGCCTGGGTCTCGTGGGTGAGACCGGTGCCGGTAAGACCACCATTGCCAAAGCCATTCTTGGCATCCTGCCCGATCCCCCGGCCAAGGTGCTGAAGGGAGAAATTTTCCTCGACGGCGAAGACCTACTGAAGACCTCTGAAAAGGAAATGCGCAAAATCCGAGGTAAAAAGATCTCCATGATCTTCCAGGATCCTATGACCGCACTGAACCCCCTGATGACCGTGGGTGATCAGATTGCCGAAGTCATCTCCCTGCACGAGCACTGCAGCAAAAAGGACTCCATGGAAAAGGCTATGGAAATGCTGGAAATGGTTGGTATCCCCGCCGAGCGGTATCCGGAATTTCCCCATCAGTTCTCCGGCGGCATGAAGCAGCGTGTGGGCATCGCCATCGCGCTGGCCTGCAACCCCGAGCTGCT
>ERZ836877.4399-NODE-4399-length-14527-cov-6.301686_pt1 | contig 14527 bp, 13 predicted proteins | sample MGYA00519469_ERZ836877 | MGnify/ENA primary metagenome ERZ836877 (study PRJEB31850, sample SAMEA3708809) | human gut metagenome | biome: human gut; feature: human-associated habitat; material: faeces | place: China | collected 2014 ... | reverse complement strand
ACATTTATTAACCTTGTAATCATTCGGTTAGATCAAAAATACCGAACCATTGATATTATTTCTCATATCTGTATTCTACTGATCGGAGGCATACCTTTATCATGTATGCTTTTCATTACTTTTATAAGTACAATCGGTATAATTTTCATATTTAGACAACTCAGGGTCATAATTCCTGTTTTGAAAATCCAAAAGGATAACCGATGAAACGCAATGTGCTGATATGCATACCCTGTTTATTGACAGGAGGGACTGAAATACAGACATATAGTCTCATCGAAGCATTAATCGCTGCAAATTATCATCCCATAGTAGCATGTTATTTCGAATATTCACCTTCAATGGTAGAGAGATATCGTGCTACAGGAGCAACAGTTGAATTAATGAACAAAGACGGTAAACGAACTATCGGTGTATGGACCACTTTAAAACATCTATGGAACGGCTTCCGTCGTATAATCAAGAAGCATAGTCCACAGATTGCGCATGTCCAATATATGGCACCTGGAGCTATGCCAATAGTGGTGCTCCGCGCATTGGGCATGAAACATATTATTTCAACCGCCCATACATCGGCGGATATATATCCGTCTCTTAAACAGATCCACTGGCTATCCCAATACATATTGACTGCATTTCAATGCATCACATTGAAAGCAGAAACCTCATTCTTCGGGAATTGCAATCTATTCTCCGAATCCATGCATCTCCGCGGACATGGCAATCATTTCACTATATATAATAATTTGCCATCATATATCACTCCTGCAACAAATCCACGAAAAGGATCTCCGCAAACAATCGGCGTAGTGAGCAGATTGGAAAAAATCAAGGGTATGGATTTAGTCATACCTGCATTTGCGCATATCTATCGTTCACATCCAGAAATGCGTCTTTTGGTAGTAGGAGACGGTTCTCTACGAGAACTTATGGAACAACAAATAGGTGAATACAAGATCCCGGACTCTGCCGTAATATTTACAGGCCAACAATCACAGGAGTTTTTACAGGACTACTATGATAAAATAGATATATTACTCATGCCGTCTCGATCCGAAGGCTTCGGACTCACAGCTATAGAAGGAATGGCACGCGGCTGTGTACCCGTAGTTGCAGACACGGGCGGACTTCCGGAAGTCATCGAAGATGGTATTTCCGGACGCCTTCATAAGAGTGGAAACTGGGAATCTATAGTCCCTGTACTCGAAGAATTGATTATTTCTTCAGAACAGTTCCGATTATATTCTTCAGAAGCATTAAATAGAGCAATGATATTTTCAAGTGAAAGATATAAAATGTTGATTTCCTCTCTTTATAATAAAATTCTCCTATAAGCCGCTCTCTAAAATGTTCCTCCTTAATTATATATATTTCTTCATTATAACATATTTCGGCATTAAATTTTTATTTTCAAACGGAGATGTTATAAAAAGTCCATTTGACAAAACAATTAAATTAAAGCTGAATGGGCCTGAAATGTTTTGGTGCCTGACGTTCTCAACTGGATTAATAGCACTCTCTGCTCCCGGAGCTATTGACTTAATGGCTCTTCGTCTGATGGTTCTGGAAATTCTATGTTTCATAGGACTGTTTATAACCAAAGATAAACCTATCTGGTCGCTGCCATTAGTCGTATATGCAATTTATATTTGTTGGATCATTATTGGATGTGTGTACTCTCCTGTACCATTTTATGGTATAAGAGTTGTACTTAAGTACCTCTATCCCATATTAATCTGCCTTTTCGCAAGCGCGGCAGTGAGATATTGCGAAGTATTTATTAAATCAGCTCTACTTGCAAGGACTGTTGCAATTGTCACTATCGTTTTCGCCTTTACACCTTTGATAGGAAATTTGGTCCCTGGTGTATTTTGGTATGGTACCGCAGGGGCAATAAACTACATTTCAATGATGATTTTGTCTCTTACCCTATTTTACTTTACCAATGAAAAAAGAAAAAACATATTACTGGCACTATTGTTTATATTTCCATGCTTCTTATGGGTTTTCCGCACATCTATTGTAGGTTCCTTTATTGCTCTTTTTACTTTTTTCTTTTATAAATACAACATAAAAGCAATTCCTGCCATGATAGGAATTGTAATAGTAGCCATTTCTCTGATGTTCGCAATCCCAAGTGTCCGAGAAAAAATGTTCTATAGTCCTGAAGGAAAAAGCGCCGACATGCTATATGAGGGAGGAATATCAAGTGACGATATCGACAGTAACGGACGTTTTGCTATGTGGGATTGGTCTTTAAAGCATTTTTATGAAAAAAAGGAACTTACAGGCTCTGGCACAGGTAATCTTCAAGAGACTTTTTATATGCTTCGACATCCATTTGGAACAATACGAATCTGTCATAACGACTATGTCCAGATTCTTTGTGACAACGGTTTGATCGGACTCATTTTATATGTAGGCGCTTATTTCTGTATTCTACTCCATACCTTTAAGGTTTATAACACGCGTAGATACCCCAATTACATACGGATGTCAGCCCTAATAGCAGGCCCAGCTCTAGCAGGTGTAATGTTTACAGCATACACCGACAATGCCATTAATTACACCATGGCAACATTCTCAATGCCCCTGGGGTTTTACGGAATGATGCTTGGTATGACACATCATTTTGAATATACTGAATAATAATGGTATTCAATTCTTTTGAATTTATCGGTTTTATTACAGTAGTATGTTTTATTACATTTCTACTGAATGCAAAAAATTGGATCAAAGCACGAAATATCTTCCTACTTTTAGTTTCTTGGGGCTTTTATGGCTCTTTCGGCTGGAAGTTTCTTTCTCTTTTAGGAATTATAACAATAATCAATTACTGCACTCCTATATTGATCGAAACGTATTCCTCTAAAAAGAAATTAATCCTTATAATGTGCATATTATTTTCAGTTGGCGTGCTGGCTTTTATGAAATATGCATATATCTGGAATGCTTCTATTCTTCTACCCGTCGGCTTGTCATTTTTTACATTCCAAGCTCTTTCTTATAGTATCGATACATTTCGTGGGAAAATAAGCGTAAATCATAATTTTGTGAATGTAGCGTTATTTATTTCGTTTTTACCCACTATAACATCAGGGCCTATAGAGAGGGCCACGAATCTCTTCCCCCAACTTGACAAAAAAAACATTATAGACTATAATATAATTTGGTCCGGTATAAAATTATTCATTTGGGGATTATTCAAAAAAGTAGTAATTGCAGATCGTCTTTCGCTATATATTAATGATGTTTACACTTTCCCTCTAAGTCATACTGGTTCAACTTTAGCTTTGACCGCAGTATTATATAGTATACAGATTTATTGTGATTTCAGCGGATATGCAGATATGGCAGTCGGAGTAGGTCGCGTACTTGGTTTTAAAATAATGGAGAATTTTAAATTTCCATATTTTTCAACATCGATAAAAAGTTTTTGGAAAAAATGGCATATTTCATTAACATCATGGTTCACGGAATATGTATATATAACGTTGGGGGGCAACCGAGTTGTAAAGTGGCGCTGGATGCTTAATATTCTCATTGTTTTTATATTAAGTGGAATTTGGCATGGAGCCACAATAGCATTCCTAATATGGGGACTAATGCATGGCATAGCCTATCTTATTGAACATTTTATGGGGATCAAAAAAGGAAATATAGCGTATGGTTTTCTATGTTTCATTATAATATCGATTGCCTGGATATATTTTAGGATTGATAATTTCACTACGGCTTCAAATATTGTATCAAAAATTTTTACAGATTTCGGCAGTCCACTCTATATGTCTATTAACGGTTCTGCTTTTTCATTCTTTTTGACAATGGCCGTATTGCTTGTTTTCATGATACGCGAATATCTAACATATAAAGCCAAAGCGAGATATCAATTTATGGTTGACATTGAGGCTTCATTTCTACTTATACTGATCGCTTTTCTCGGAATATCGTCAAATTCTTTTGTATATTTTCAATTTTAAAAGTATTTATTGAGATTTACCTTTCATTGTATTAAAGGTTCAATTCAACGTATCACTTTTCAGCTGTACCATATGAAAATTTGGTTTGGTATATGTATATCTATCCTTTCGTTTTTCCTGATAGACTATTCGTTATCTTGGGCCATAGACAAAGGCCTCGATAAATACTTTGGTCTTGACAAAAATGCAGAAATTCTTCTGATAGGACATTCCCATTTAATGTTAGCTACAGACAAAGTAGGCATGGAACATGAAACCGGCCTTAAAGTTGCAAAATTTTGCCGAGAAGGAATTGATGTGATTGCCCGAAAGAAAATGATAGAATATTATGTATCTCTCCCAAATAAAGATTCTCTCCAATATGTATTATATGGCGTCGATCTCTATTCCTTTCAACCTGCTGGATTAAGCGCAAACGCTCATACTTTATTCTATCCTTTCATGGATAATCCGGCAATGGATGAATATATCAAAAACATGGATACTCCCATCAATTATTGGTCGCATAAGATTATTCGCACCTCTCGCTATAGCGATGCCTTAATCAATAGTGCCATACGAGGTTATATGAATAATTGGACTAATTATAAATCCGGTCATCTTGATATTGAAGAAACACGCAAAAACTTAAACAACTATAATCGTACAATTGCGTTTGATTCTGTAATGATAAAGGAATTCGAAACGACATTATCGATGCTGACTGATCGTGGAATTCACGTCATATTAGTCAATACCCCGACAATATATGAACTAAACCAAAAAGACAATGTCGGATATGAAAAAATAATATCATATTTTGAAAATTTAAGCGACAATAACGAGTCTATTGAATTTTGGGATCTCAATCCCATATTTTCTAAAGAGTATGAATTATTTTTTGACATGATCCATCTTAATGATCAAGGCCAACAAGTGATAAATGATGAATTGTGTAAACGTATATTATCGTTACGGACACACAAATGACACAATTTATTACATCATGATTGAAATTAGCACATGAGGGTTTAAGCTATCGCTTTTTCACAAAATAATATTGGCATTATCTTGTCAATAGCCATTGTCAATTTTATAATTTTATAAATATCATGCCGAAAATATCTGTTGTCATACCTTTATATAATAAAGAGAACCAAATTAGAAAAACATTAAATTCGGTCTTGTCACAGACTTTTAATGATTTTGAAATCTTAATCATTGACGATGGATCAACAGATAAATCCAAAGAAGTTGTACAAAGTATTCTTGATTCGCGTATTAGATTTATATCTCAGGAGAATATGGGAGTCTCCATTGCACGCAATCATGGAATTCAAGAAGCTAAGGGCGAATACATTGCTTTTTTGGATGCAGATGATGAATGGCTTCCCGATTATTTGGAAACACAATTTAAAATGACCGGAAACCATCCCGATTGTGATGTCTTTGCTTGTAATTATTCCTTCAAAGATAGATCGGGTAATCTTAAAAAAACTATACTCAACAAAATTCACTTAGATGCCGATATAGGTATTCTTGACAACTATTTCGAAGTCGCCTCTTGTTCTAATCCACCATTATGGACTTCAGCCGTAATGGTTCGTAAACAAGCAATTAATTCCATAGGAGGTTTTCCTAAAGGAATAAAATCCGGTGAGGATTTACTTACATGGGCCCGACTGGCAATTAATTATAAGATAGCCTTCTGTAAGATCCCGATGGCATTTTTCAATTATGATGAAGAAATTTTTAATGATGATCAAAAAGGACGCTGTGTCAGTAAAAGCGATGAGGTAGGCAATGCTTTGGAATCGCTTTGGCAAAATAACAGTACCAAAGGTTTGAAAAAATATATATCTCTTTGGTATAAAATGCGGACTCGAATTTATCTATCCAAAGGCAATAAGACAAGTGCTTTTTTTGAATGTATGAAAGCATTGAAATATGATATAAACACAAAGAATATTGCATTTCTTATCATGTGTTTTATGCCACATTCCATTACAATGAAACTATTTACAAAATTTGGATGAATATAGTTGCCCTTCATACTGATTTCCGCTTATATTGGAGTTCAAGATTAGAAGCTTTAAGCGAATATTTAAAGTTAAACCAATCCAATCTCGATGTAATTGAAATTGCAGGACAGGGAAGTCCGTATTCATTCGAGAAAAACCATAAGAACAAAAATTGCAAATGGCATATATTATTCCCGGATTCAAAGCCTGAAGAACTTACAGGAAAAAAAATAAAACCCGCTCTATTTTGTTTACTGGATGAAATAAATCCGGATGTAATATTAGCAGGCGCAATTGCATTTCCATCCGGAGCACTTGCTGTTCAATGGGCCAATTCGAGACCTGATAAACGTGTTATTATCTTTGACGATTCTAAAATTGAAGCTGTAAAGCGAAATAAATTTGTCAATTTTATTAAACAGTCAGTTTATAATGGGGTCGACGCAATGTTTTATCCGGCAGAACCGTGGGTTCCCACTGGTGAATTCTGGGGGTTTTCCAAGGAACAGATGTTTTTTGGCGTTGATGTTGTCGACAATACCTTCTGGGAAAATTCAATCGATCCGAATCCATTTGATTTTAATTATTTTGTCGCTGCAGGCCGTCAGATTCCACAAAAAAATTTTTTTGCAGTCATCAGAGCTTATCATATCTACTTACAGCAAGTAAAAAAGAATAATGCATACAAACTTATCCTAATTGGGAATGGACCTGAGCATGACCGCATCATGGAATATATCCAAAAAAACAATCTTGATGACATGATTTTATGTATGAATTTCATGTCTCAAGAGGAATTAAAAGTGATATATCATAATGCAAATGTATTATGTCTGGTAAGTAAAAGCGAAACATGGGGATTGGTAATCAATGAAGCAATGAGTGCTGGATGTGCCATCATAGCAAGCAAAGAGTGTGGTGCCTCAGAAGTTTTAGTTCGCTCCGACCAAAATGGATATGTTATATCATGTGATGATATAGAAGAAATTGCCAAGTCGATGATAAAGTATCATACTTTATCTCCTCTTAAAAAAGAATCAATGGCTAAAATCTCAAAACAAATCATTTCTGAGTGGGGACTTGAAAAATTCTGTAAAGGAGTTGCAGAGGCATGTGCTTTTGTAACTAAATCTTCCAAAAGAAATACCTCATTTTTATCAAAATTCATAATAAATCATTGGATGGGACAATATCGCCCTATCTGAGACATCGCATATAAAACCTATTCTCTTATTTGCTGACAGTAGCTCCACTCATTCATTTTATTCGTTGAGAGACAACCAATAATAGATAATCAAATATAGCAATCTCCCATATATGATAAAATTTTTATGAAAGGAATCGTACTTGCTGGAGGGTCGGGTACTCGTCTGTATCCTATCACCAAGGGGGTATCAAAGCAGATGCTTCCGGTTTACGACAAACCGATGATTTATTATCCGATTTCAACTCTTATGCTGGCTGGAATCCGTGATATTCTCATTATTTCGACGCCTGCCGACCTGCCAGGTTTCCAGCGTCTGCTCGGCGATGGTTCGGATTATGGCGTGAACTTTTCCTATGCGGAACAACCTTCGCCCGACGGTCTGGCCCAAGCTTTTATCATCGGACGCGAATTTATCGGTGATGACTGCGCATGTCTGGTGTTAGGAGACAACATCTTCCATGGAGCCGGTTTCTCCGGTGTTCTCCGGACCTCTGTAGAGGCTGCCGAACGCGATGGTAAAGCTACAGTGTTCGGCTATTGGGTCGATGACCCTGAGCGCTATGGGGTAGCCGAATTTGACCGCGAGGGCAACTGCCTCTCAATTGAAGAAAAGCCCGAGCATCCAAAGTCAAACTATGCGGTCGTAGGTCTTTATTTCTACCCGAACAAAGTCGTGGACGTTGCCACCGGCATTAAACCGTCGGCCCGCGGTGAACTTGAAATTACCACTGTCAATCAGAAATTCCTCGCAGATGGAGAACTCAAGGTACAGACACTTCCCCGTGGCTTCGCATGGTTAGATACCGGGACGCACGACTCTCTTGCGGAGGCATCGATCTATGTTGAGGTACTTGAAAAACGTCAGGGTCTGAAAATAGCGTGTCTCGAGGGCATTGCTTACCGTAAAGGTTGGATCTCCCGTGAAAAAATGAAAAAGTTGGCCGCTCCCATGCTCAAGAACCAATATGGCCGTTATCTGCTTAAAGTCATCGATGAGCTCGATCATACCGAATCTCCGAATCTAGACTGATATGGATATTATAAAAACGGATATCGAGGGTGTTGTGATCCTCAAGCCCCGGATTTTTACAGATGTCCGGGGATATTTTTTCGAAAGTTATTCCAAGAGGGAATTCGACGAAAAAGTACAACCTGTCGATTTTGTGCAGGATAACGAATCATGTTCCACCTACGGAGTGATGCGGGGCCTGCATTTCCAGCGGCCTCCATTCACTCAGGCCAAACTCGTGCGATGCGTCAAGGGCGCGGTGCTTGATGTCGCCGTGGATCTCCGAAAAGGTTCGCCTACTTATGGCAGGCATGTCGCCGTAGAACTCTCTGAAGACAACCATCTGCAGTTTTTCGTACCACGTGGTTTTGCCCACGGCTTCGCCGTTCTTTCTGACATAGCTGTATTTCAGTATAAATGTGACAATTACTATGCCCCGCAAGCCGACGGTGGCATATCCATCACCGATCCGACACTCGGCATCGACTGGCGTATTGATCCGTCAGAGGCCATACTGAGCGATAAGGACAATAAACATCCCCTATTGGCAGATTTTGAATCCCCTTTTGAAATATGAACATACTTGTAACCGGCGCAAACGGTCAGCTTGGGAACGCAATGCGCATTGCATCGTCTGCCTCAAGTGACAACTATATATTCACCGATGTGGCCGAACTTGATATCACAGATGCGGAAGCCGTTGTAAGGATGGTGACCGCCTGTAATATTTCTGTCATAGTAAACTGTGCCGCCTACACCAATGTCGATAAGGCCGAGGATGACATTGAATTCGCTGAGCGACTGAATGCACAGGCTGTACGCAACCTCGCCGAGGCTGTAAAGGTCAACGATGGCACCCTCATTCATATATCCACCGATTATGTGTTTGGAGGCAATACAGGCAATACTCCACGCACAGAGACAGAGCCGGTCAATCCTACAGGCGTATACGGTCTTACCAAACTTCATGGAGAGCAGGAAATAAAAAATTCAGGAGTAAGGGCTCTCGTCTTCCGCACTGCATGGCTATATTCCGAAACAGGAAAAAACTTCGTAAAGACGATGCTCGATCTGACCTCTTGCCGACCAATGCTGAAAGTGGTTTTCGACCAGGTCGGTACTCCGACCTATGCCGGAGATCTCGCCGGGGCGATATTCCATATAATCGAAAATCGTCTTTTCCGCGGAAATGAAGGCATATATCACTATTCCAATGAGGGCGTCTGCTCATGGTACGACTTCACCAAAGCCATTGCAGACATCGCCGGCAACAAGGAATGTGACATACAGCCGTGCCACTCCGACGAATTCCCGTCAAAAGTTATCCGGCCATCATATTCCGTACTCGACAAGTCCTGTTTTAAGAAAACATTCGGCATAGGAATTCCCTACTGGACAGACTCTCTCAAAAAATGTATAACCAATCTCCACGCACAATGAAACGCAATATACTCATAACCGGCGGAGCCGGCTTCATAGGTTCGCACGTGGTACGCCTGTTTGTTAACAGATATCCCGAATACAATATAGTCAATCTCGACAAACTAACATACGCGGGTAATCTTGCCAACCTCAAGGATATAGAAGACCGCGATAACTATACTTTCGTACGAGCCGACATTGTCGATTTCGACGAGATGCGGCGCATCATACGAACATACAATATCAATGGTATTATTCATCTCGCTGCCGAAAGTCATGTGGACCGCTCAATAAAGGATCCCTTCACTTTCGCGCGCACTAACGTAATGGGAACTCTCAGTCTCCTTCAGGCAGCCCGGGAATATTGGGAATCTCTTCCGGAAAAATACGAAGGGAAACTTTTCTACCATATCTCTACCGACGAAGTTTACGGAGCGCTTGAACTTACTGATCCTAACGGAATAGAGTCTCCATTCACCACAGCGGCGTCTTCTGAACACCATCATGCATATGGCTCCCGTTTTTTTCTTGAGACAACCAAATACAATCCCCATAGTCCCTATTCTGCATCAAAAGCCTCAAGCGATCATTTCGTACGTGCGTTCCACGACACATACGGCATGCCGACAATCGTGACCAACTGCTCCAACAACTACGGACCCTACCAGTTTCCCGAAAAACTGATACCTCTGTTCATTAATAATATCCGTCAACGTAAGCCCCTCCCTGTCTATGGCAAAGGAGAAAATGTACGCGACTGGCTTTTTGTAGAAGATCATGCCCGGGCCATAGATCTCATTTTCCACAAGGGGAAAGTTGCGGAGACATACAACATTGGCGGTTTCAATGAATGGAAAAATATCGACATCATCCATGTCATAATAAAGACTGTCGACCGTCTGCTCGGTAATCCAGAAGGCTACTCCGATAACCTTATAACCTATGTTACAGACCGCCTCGGCCATGATATGCGTTATGCGATAGATTCACGCAAACTTCAACACGAACTTGGGTGGGAGCCTTCTCTGCAGTTCGAGGAAGGAATCGAACGCACCGTCCGCTGGTATCTTGACAATCAGGAGTGGATGGACAACATCACCTCCGGCGACTATGAACGATACTATGATGAAATGTACAAAAATCGATAACGTAATATAGCCTCAGCACGTTCAGGCCAAATCGCTAAACACATGATTACAAGAAACTTGCCCTCCCCGGGGGGGGGGGGGGGGGATCTCGCAACTCGAATCTTGAGTTACTCAGAATAGTGTCAATGTTGCTGGTACTGTTGATTCATTTTGTACCGCATCACTGCATCACGTCTCCTGAAAGTCTAAGTTCAGAAACAGGCACAACGCTCATAAATCTTTGTCTGAAAAGCCTGTCTTTCGTTTGTGTAAACTGTTTTATTCTGATTTCAGGATATTTCGGAATACGATGGAATATTAAATCATTTCTAAACCTACTTTTTCAGATACTTTTCTGGATATTTCTAGGTGTCTGTATTGCATATTTCCTGAATATCGGATTAGAAAACAACGTTACCGATGCTTTAATCGGTTTTATAAATGCCAGATGGTTTATACCGGCTTATTTGGCTTTATATGTTATAGCCCCTGTGCTAAATGCTTTCACTGAAAAATGTTCTTCTACGGAGCTACTTCGATATTTACTGATTTTCTATCTTTTCAGTACTCTTTTCGGATATTTTTTATTATCTCGCGAATTCAACGAAGGAATGAGTCTGATAAGTTTAATCGGAATTTATCTTACAGGCGCTTATCTAAAACATGAAGATTCTGTTTTTAAGCAGTTTAATACCAGGACATCTCTGCTATCATATTTTTTATGTGGTCTGGTACTCTTCATTACTTCTTTATGTCTTTACATCGTTGGCTTTAACAAAAGCATATATGGCTATCTCAATCCCGTTGTAATTATACAATCGGTTTTTCTATTCTTGTTTTTCAAGAATTTAAAAATAAAATTCAATCCTGTAATCAATTTTATTGCCGCATCTGCTTTCTCGGTATATCTCTTCCATATGCATCCGATGATTGTTAGTTCATATGGGGAGTGCTGCAGATATTTAGCAGAAACTTCATGGGGAATATTGACAGTCCCGGCATTTTTCATCTCTCTATTTGCTTTTTGTGTGGTAATAGATAAAATACGAATATCTCTTTTTTCAAGCTGCTATAAATTAGTGCGACATGAAAGTATTGCTGGTACACAATGACTATGGAAAGTATTCCGGAGAGGAAGCTGTCGTAGACAAAATGGCCGCTGTTTTTGCCGGACTCGGATATGATGTAGCACAATTGCGAATGACTACTGCCGGTGCGCGCGAATCAATCACCGGAAAAATTCGAGGGTTTGTGTCTGGTATTTATTGTCCATCGGGTGTAGAGGCCATGCGCAAGGCTTTGCAACGCGAGAAACCCGATGTGGTCAATGTACACAATCTATACCCGTTTATTTCTCCGGCGGCCTTACGCGAATGCAAAAAGGCAGGAGTGCCTGTTGTGATGACAATTCACAACTATCGGCTCATATGCCCGACGGGATTGTTCATGCGCGACGGAGGCCCTTGTGAACTATGTCTTGAACGAGGTAACGAATGGGGGTGCATAAAATACAACTGCGAGAACTCACTCCTGAAATCAGTCGGGTACGCTGTCCGCAATACAGTGGCACGTCTCAGACGTCACTATCTTGATTGCGTTGATGTGTTTGCATGCATCACCGATTTTCAACGCCGAAAACTCATTCAGGCAGGTTTTCCCTCCGATAAAATTATTGTCATACCAAATTCGGTCGACGTGATCGACAACTATAAATCGCAGGGAGAGGGTACTTACGTTGCTTTCTGCGGCCGTTTAAGCCGTGAGAAAGGAGTCGATCTCATCATCGAAGCCGCACGTCGCAACACGCATATTCCATTCAGGCTTGCCGGAGCATCGCGCGACAAAGAGCTGATAGCCAATCTACCACCTAATGTAGAACTTACCGGCTATCTTTCGGGCCACGCACTGAGCGATTTTTATGCCGGAGCACGCTTCTTTGTGATGGCCTCACGCTGCTACGAGGGTTTTGCCATGGCTATCCTTGAGGCCGCAGCCTATTCCAAGCCAATGATAGCGCCCGATCACGGCGGTTTCTCCGAAATCATCGGACATGGAAAAGACGCTGTCGGTTTACTCACAACTCCCGGGAATGCCGATGCCCTTTCAGAGGCCGTCCGAAAGCTTTGGGACAACCCTCAGGAATCAATTCGTTTAGGACTACTCGCTAATCAAAAACTGAAAAATAACTATTCAACAGATATTATCGCACAACAATGGAAGAAGTTGCTAGAGAATATTCAATAATATCGCCTCAAATGTCTGACAGCCAACGCATAATCGGGGGGGGGTGGACAACAGACTGTCAATCAGAGGAATGTAGGTCTTGATATAGTTCGTACCATCGCTTGTCTCAGTGTTATTGCCTCACACTATTTCCTTCATTCCAAATTCAACACAGCCACATTTCAAGGACCCTCAATGTTTATTCAGGGGATGCTCAGTTCGATGATAATCGGATCAGATCTCTACATGATATTGACCGGTTTCTTGTGCTGCAACAAAATACCAAATAGAAAATTTTACATGAGCGGAATAAAAGTCCTGCTATCATATATTTTCTTCTCCATACTTACGATAATAGTAAATATATACTATTTTCATACCGGAATGACATGGAAATCTGGACTGATGGGCATTCTGAATTTTTCCACGATTCCGTATGCCTGGTATATCGAAATGTGGATCGGCCTATTTATTCTGGCACCGTTCATAAACATGTGGTATAAAGCTCTCCCCACTAAGAAAAGTAAACTCCAACTGATAATTATATTGCTTCTTATTTCAGGACTTCCGGACTTTTTCAATAGATACGGTATGTACATTGTACCTGCATTTTGGGAAGGCATTTACCCGATTGCATTCTATCTTACCGGCTGTTTTCTTAGGGAATATCGTCCATCATTCAATAGATTAAAATTGGCCCTGTTTATTTTAGCTATTATCTCAATAAATTCTTTTGCAACGATTATATCCGGCCACAACACCTATCTACATATAATAGGTGATCGCAATGGTCTTTTCATGGCTTCATTAGCTATCGCTATTTTCTTGATAAGCTATAATATCACTATGAACAACGGTATTGCAAAAGGAATTTTCCGAACCATTTCACTACGTTCACTCGATATATTCCTCTCAAGCGCCATTTTTGATTTTTATCTCTATCCATACTTCATGGAACATTATTTCAGAGATCAGTCGCAATTTGGAATATATTATTTTGTAATTGTCCCATTAATATTTGCCATATGTTTCGTTGTTGCTTCTGTAAAACGTATAATTTTCGATTTATTGCAAAAGCCACTGACAGCATTGAATATTCCGATTCAATTGCAAAATAAGGCAGCTTAATATATTTACCTCTCATATCCAGATTCAGATAACTTATTTTCAAAATCATCAGCCAGTCATGGATTATTATTTCAATATCCGCTATGAGTTTGGGCGCGAGCGTGTCCACGAGGCCATCGCGGAAAGGCTGCAGCACCCAGGATCCGACTATATCTGCGTGGCCGACGGTGTGATTCTGAATACGGCCAACCGTGAGCGTCAATATCTCGATGTGGTCAACGGAGGCATGTTCTCCATCTGCGACAGCAGTTATGTGCCTCTCTATATCCGCTGGATCCACGGCGCACAGTACGGCCAGTACTGCGGCAGCGAGATTTTCAGAGATATTGTCGGGAGCCGGCGCTACCGCATGATCTTCCTCGGTACCCAGCAGAATATTCTGGACGGACTGAAGAAAAACCTCACCGCCATCAATCCCGATGTAGCCGACA
>ERZ836877.4389-NODE-4389-length-14577-cov-3.376188_pt1 | contig 14577 bp, 11 predicted proteins | sample MGYA00519469_ERZ836877 | MGnify/ENA primary metagenome ERZ836877 (study PRJEB31850, sample SAMEA3708809) | human gut metagenome | biome: human gut; feature: human-associated habitat; material: faeces | place: China | collected 2014 ... | reverse complement strand
CGTTCATCATGCTGTAAATTTGCAGCAAGTAACTGGTCAAAATTATTTTAATGTTTGTTCGAGAAACATTGAAATAATCTGACCGGTAAATAACATAACTTTGAACTGTGACTTACAAAATCTGATGAACAATAAATCCGGACTTAAACAGTGCAACCGTGTGCTGCTCGTGACCACACTGCTGATTCTCGCATCGAGCCTGCAGCTCGAGATTAATAGTCGCACCTGTCTTATGGGTATGGATCCATATCGTGACCGGCATCCTGTTCCTTTCACTGATCTGCCGCCACATTTACCTGCATTTCAGATGGAATAACTGGATAATGCGCCTGATACGCAAACGGCGCGGTGTGGTCAGATGGATGACTGTTTCCGGATTATTACTTATACTGTCGGCTTGTATTGCCACAATCCACTGGACCGCAACAACCGCACACACCGTCGTCGGCGCCATTCATGGTAAAATCGGTTTTATATTCATACTGCTGACGATAATCCATATCATCAGATATCGCAGATTCTTCATCCGGCAATCCCGGCACAAGTAACCGGCCGAAATTATTTATTTACATCTAAATTCGCCACACCCATTCATAGCGGTAATAATTTTGAACCTTCATCTGATTTATGTAATTTTGCATACAGAATTTCGGGTCTGATTTATATAAGACAACCGATTCAATCATTACCTTAAACAACAGTTTCACATCACCATGATCAAACGATTATTACTGACCGTTGCCGCCGCTGTAGCAATCAGCAGTTTCACCTCCTACGCACAAAGAAACGACTGGGCCAACTTCGGCCGTTTCGAACAGGAAAATAAGGAACTTCTTGCGTCACCAACCCCTTCGAAACGCCTTGTGGTGTTTCTTGGAAACTCAATTACAGAAGGGTGGGCAAACATGCGCCCCTCATTTTTCACCGACAACGATTTCGTGGGACGCGGCATTTCCGGACAGACCTCATATCAGTTTCTCCTGCGCTTCCGCGACGATGTGATAAACCTGCATCCACGCGCTGTCGTGATCAACGCCGGCACAAACGATGTCGCCGAGAACAACCACGTTTACAACGAAGACCGCACTTTCGGCAATATAGTGTCCATGGCAGAACTGGCAAAAGCCAACAACATCAAAGTGATCCTTACCACCGTGCTCCCCGCTGCCGGATTCGGATGGAACGGCTCTGTAAAGGATGCGCCTGAAAAAATCAAAAGTCTCAACGCACGCATTGCCGATTATGCCCGCGAGAATAAGATTCCTTTCGTCGATTATTTCACACCGCTGGTATCCGAAGACGGCAAAAGCCTTCCTGCCCGATACTCCCGGGATGGCGTACACCCCACAGAAGCGGGATATGAGATTATGGAAGCCACTGTGCTCCCTGTCGTGCGCAAGATAGTAAAATAGCCATAACCAACCGCATACTAACCAATCAACTGTTTTAATGAGTAACCTGTTGAAATTTATTTGCACTGCGGCAGCTGCCGCAGTGCTCCCTGTTATGTCTGCCTCGGCAGACACTCGTATCCAGTCGCCCGACGGATCTGTAGAACTCTCTGTAAGTCTCGGCGACTCCATCCGCTATTCAGTATCTAAAAACGGCGAACAGCTTATAAAAAGCATATCGATCGCTATGGCGCCTGAGGCGGCACCGGTAATGGGAGTGAACCCGCGCCTGAAGAAAGTAAGCCGCAAGTCGGTAAACGAAACGATTACCCCCGCCGTACCCCTCAAACATTCTTCCGTCTCCAACAGCTACAACTCTGCCGTGATGCAGTTCGACAACGGTTATTCCGTGGAATTCCGTGTATTCGACAACGGCGTGGCGCACCGGTTCGCCACTTCCGGCAAAGGAGACATGAATATCCTGCGCGAAGACTATAACGTGACCCTCGCAGCGCCGGCTACCGCACACATACAGCAGCCCGGAGGCTTCAAGACCGCATATGAGGAACCGTACACACACAAACCGCTCAATGAATGGCAATATACCGACCGCATGGCCACCCTGCCGGCATTGATGGAAAATGCCGACGGCACACTGATGCTTTTCTCGGAAAGCGACCTTTCAGATTATCCCTGCATGTTCCTCAAAGGAGGACCCGGCAACTCGTTCAGCGCCGTGTTTCCCAACGTGCCGCTCGCTTTCGGTGACGACGGCGACCGCAGCCTGAAGATACTTAAGGAAGCCCCCTATATCGCCTCCACAGAGCGCAACCGCACATTCCCCTGGCGTTTCGTGGCCATCGGTTCACCGGCCGACATTCTTGAGCAGACTCTTGTATACCAGTTGTCGTCACCGTCTGAGATAGAGGACACTTCATGGATTGTGCCGGGCACTGCAAGCTGGGAATGGTGGAATGGAGCCACACCCTACGGCGAGGATGTGGACTTTGAATCCGGGTTCAACATGAATACCTACAAATATTTCATCGATTTCGCCGCGAAATATGGCATTCCATACATTATCATGGACGAAGGATGGGCTATGGATACACGCGATCCATATACCCCCAATCCCGAAGTCAACGTACATGAGATAGTGAGATACGGCAAGGAAAAAGGGGTAGGCGTGTTCCTCTGGCTTACATGGCTCACAGTGGAAAACAATTTCGATCTCTTCAAGACTTTCTCCGACTGGGGAGTGAAGGGTCTCAAGATCGACTTCATGGACCGCAGCGACCAGTGGATGGTCGACTTCTACGAGCGCGTCTGCCGCGAAGCCGCGAAGAACCACCTCCTTGTGGATCTCCACGGAGCATTCAAGCCGGCCGGCCTCGAACACAAATATCCCAACCTCCTCTCATACGAGGGTGTGCGCGGAATGGAACAGATGGGAGGCTGCACCCCCGACAACTCCATTTATCTCCCATTGATGCGCAATGCCGTGGGACCGATGGATTACACCCCCGGAGCCATGATCAGCATGCAGCCTGAATGCTACCGCTCAGAGCGCCCCAACTCCGCCTCTATCGGCACACGTGCATACCAGATGGCACTTTTTGTGCTATTCGAGAGCGGAATACAGATGCTTGCCGACAATCCTACGCTTTACTACCGTAACCCCGACTGCACCGAGTTCATAACCTCTGTCCCCGTAACATGGGACGAGACACGCGCCATTGCCGCCAAAACCGGGGAATATCTCTTCGTGGCTAAACGCAAAGGCGACAAGTGGTATATCGGAGGCATCACCAACGGCCGGGAAAAACACCGCTCCTTCTCGCTCCCGCTCGATTTCCTGCCGGCCGGAACCACATATGAAATGCTCTCGTTCGAGGACGGTGTGAACGCCCACCGGCAGGCCATGGATTACCGTCGCAAGAGCGCCACTGTCAACAGCGCAGGCACTCTCGATGTGAAACTCGCACGCAACGGAGGTTTCGCGGCAGTTCTCACTCCCGCCGCCAGATAACCCGCAGGCCCACCAATCTTCAGAATACGCAGTATGGCCGTCATGTTTTATGGCGGCCATATTGCGTACTTTGACCGAAATTTTCGTATTTTTGCACCCATAAAGGGTGCAGGGAACCGGCCTGCCGCACCGCACCCCGCAATACAAAATTTATCCGACTGATTTGATAAGTAACTGGTCAAAATTATTTTAATGTCTGTTCGAGAAAAAATTCCAAAATTTTGCCTGAGAAACATTGAAAAAATCTGACCGGTAAATAAATTGATTTTGAACTGTCACTTATGAATATAGCTATAGTTGGCGCGAGTGGCGCCGTGGGACAGGAACTCCTCAAAGTCCTCACACAGACAGATTTTCCCGTTGACAACCTGCGCCTTTTCGGCTCATCGCGCAGCTCCGGCAGCAAATATGTCTTCCGTGGAAAGGAAATTGTTGTCGAAGAGCTCACCCCTCAGTCTGATTTCAGCGGGGTTGACATAGCCTTCACTTCGGCAGGAGCCTCCACATCGCGCCAGTATGCCGATGTGATCACACGCCACGGCACTCTAATGATCGACAACTCCAGTGCATTCCGCATGGATGCCGACGTGCCTCTGGTGGTTCCCGAAGTCAACGGCGACGATGCTTTTAACGCGCCGCGCCGCATAATCGGCAACCCCAACTGCACCACCATACAGATGGTTGTGGCCCTCAAGCCGCTCCATGACCTCTCCCCCATCCGCCGCGTACATGTAGCCACATACCAGGCAGCCAGCGGCGCCGGAGCAAGCGCCATGAAAGAGCTTGCCGACCAGTACGAACAGATTGTCAAGGGGGAGAAACCGGTGGTAGAGAAATTCTCCGCACAGCTCGCATACAACGTGATACCGCATATCGACGTTTTCACCGACAACGGATACACCAAAGAGGAAATGAAAATGTTCAACGAGACACGCAAGATCATGCATGCTCCCGACCTTAGCGTCAGCGCCATGTGTGTGCGTGTGCCCGTGCTCCGCGCCCACTCCGAGGCCATCTGGATCGAGACAGAGCGCCCCATCACCCCTCAGGAAGCGCGCCGCGCCCTGGAAAATGCCCCCGGCATAGTAGTGCTCGACAATCCGGCCGAAAAAGTATACCCCATGCCCCTTGACATAGCTGACCATGATCCCGTATACGTGGGGCGCATACGCGAGGATATAGCGAATCCCAACGGCCTCACCTTCTGGGTTGTCGGCGACCAGATCCGCAAAGGCGCGGCACTCAATGCCGTACAGATTGCCAGATACATTCTCGAACACAAAAAATAATCCCCTCCTATGATCTGCGCAGCAGCCCTGGTTACCGATCCTGTCGCGATCTTCCTGATCGTGATGGCCATAATACTGCTCGCGCCTGTCATACTCAACAAGCTCAAGATACCCCACATCATCGGCATGATAGTCGCCGGTGTGGCTGTCGGGCCTTACGGCCTCGACATACTCGACCGTGACAGCTCGTTCACGATATTCGGCCAGGTGGGGCTCCTGTACCTGATGTTCCTCGCGGGTCTGGAGATAGACATGTACCATCTCCGGAAGAATATCCGCAAAGGCATACTCTTCGGACTGCTCACATTTTTCATCCCTATGGTGATGGGGGTGCTCGCAAGCGTGTACATACTGCATGTGAGCTGGCTCACCTCCTTCCTTCTCGCATCCATGTATGCCTCGCATACACTGATCGCATACCCGGTGGCGGCACGTTTCGGCATCACCAAAGCCCCCTCTGTGCTCATATCGGTAGTAGGCACCATAATAGCCGTTGTCGGAGCGCTCCTCGTGCTTGCCGGAGCGGTCAACATATTCGACACCGGCAGCTTCCAGCCGTCGGGCATACTGTGGCTGTTCGGGAAACTGACCCTCTACTGTCTTGCCGTGCTTTATGCATACCCGCGCCTTACACGACGCTTCTTCAAGCAGTACAGCGAGAAAGTAACGCAGTATGTGTTTGTCCTCGTCATGGTCTTCCTTTCGGCATGGGTATCAGGGGCCATAGGTCTCGAGCCTGTGCTCGGGGCATTTTTCGCAGGGCTTGTGCTCAACCGCTACATACCGGCCAACTCCCCGCTGATGAACAGTATTGAGTTTGTCGGCAACGCCCTCTTCATCCCCTACTTCCTGATAGGGGTGGGAATGATGATCAACGTGGGTGTGATAGTCAAGGGCAACACACTGGCCATAGCCACGGTGATGCTTATCGTGGCTCTCCTCAGCAAATGGATCGCAGCATGGATAGCACAGCTCGCATACCGTATGGATGCATCTGACCGGCGCATGATGTTCGGCCTCACCACCGCACACACAGCCGTGGCTCTGGCGGTGGTGACCATCGGATACAACATGATACTCCCCGACGGCACACGCATGATGGGAGAGACTATCCTTAACGGCACAGTGCTCGTGATACTGTTCACCTGCGCCATCGCACCTATCGTCACATCACAGGCCGCATCGAAAATCAAGATACGCATGCTTGAGGACCGGCCTGACAGCTCGCATGACGACGCATCGGCTGTAAGTGTCCTTATCCCGGTATCAAACCCCATAACCTCGGCCGCCCTCACAGAGCTGGCTCTTTTCATGCGCCGGCGGCGCACTGGCATCAACGCTGACAAACTCTACGCGCTCCATGTGCGCAACGACAACACCACAGCATCGAAAAACATGGGGCAGAACTCCCTGAAACTGTCTCTTGATGCGGCGTCAGGCGCCGATACCGCCATAACTCCCATTGAACGGTTCGACATCAACACCGTCACCGGCATACTCAACACCATGCAGGAACGCGACATAAGCCGCGTGATATTGGGTATGCACCGCAAAGCTACAGTAATTGACACATTCCTCGGGGCCAAGATAGAGCAGCTCCTCAGAGGCACCAACCGCATGGTTGTGATATCACGATGCTACATACCTGTCAACACGGTTACGCGCATCGTGGTGTGCGCCCCGGAAAAAGCCGAATACGAGACCGGCTTCCGCGACTGGGTCATCGCCCTGGGCCACCTTGCATCCGAAGTCGGCTGCCGCATCATATTCTGCACATCGGAGCGGCAGCAGCCCATCATACGCGGAATAATACGCCATGAAGCTCTCGGAATACGCCATGAATACCAGACCATGGCCGACATGGACGATTTCGTGTTGCTCGCGAACCGTGTGCTCGAAGACGATCTTTTCGTAGTCATCGGAGCGCGCCCCAACTCGGTAAGCTACTCAGCAGACATTACAGAAAAAGCCCTTTTCCTGCAACGGTACTGCACAAGCAACAACCTTTGCATCATATACCCCGAACAGTTCGGAGAAGAACCGGCACAATACACCTTCTCCGATCCGCTCGGATCCGACATCGTCACCACCGCATCTCCGCTGTGGCTCGCCGTGCGCTCGCGCCTGCAGCGCATCAACCAATGGAAGAAACGTTTCACGCACCGTAACCGCCGCTGACACCGTTTTCCCCTTTCCGTGTGTATTGGCCCTGAGCTGTGAACCATTAGTTATAATAATCGCAACATTTGTGATAGCCCCATACGGCCATTCTCCGTATTTTTGCATTAAAAATACATATATCCATCTTATTACCATGAAGGGAACATCCATCTGTGCGATCCTCACGCTACTGTTTGCATTCAATCTGTCTGCACGCCAGAAAGGATCTGACAATGAATACCAGGTCACATTTGAAAAATTGCTCGACGAAATGATCTCAGCCGAGCAGCAGGCGCGTATGCCGGAACCGGCATACCGGTCAGGCCAGGTGAGCAGCTATGACCGGAGATCAGTGTCCCCCGACAAGCCGGGATGGTTCGCCAACAATGACGGATTCGGCATAGAGCGGACAGATACCATCGACGGACGCATCGAGAAAGTGATGTTCGACGAAGCCGGTCCGGGTGCGGTGACACGCATATGGATCACTACGCTCGACAAACGCGGCACATGGCGCTTCTATTTCGACGGCTCGGAAACACCCGGCCTCATCATACCTGCATACGACCTCATGCAGCTTGATATGCCGGAAATAAAGAAAGGCATAGTGATGGCGCATACGAGCTACACCCCCGACGGGAAAGGGGGAAATACATCCTTCCTGCCTATCCCCTACGCTAAAAGCTGCAAAATCACATTCGAGGATGAAACGGGCATAAATCCTACTCCCAAATACTACCACATCAATTTCCGCAAATACCCCGAGAACGTATCGGTAGAGACCTTTTCGACTGATATCATGGACAAAGCCCGCAAGAAACTGGCGGCGGTCAACAGCGCGCTGCTGGACCCGGTATCCCCGTCGGGCAAACAGTTCAAGACACTTTCCGAAAAGAAAAATATACCGTCAGGCGATTCCATCTCCGTAAGGTTGCCAAAAGGGAACAACGCCGTGTATGAAATCAGATTCTCGGTATCAGGTGAGGATCCTGAGGCATACGCCACTGTAATGAGGCAGCTCATTTTCAAAGCCGGATTCGATAAAAAACAGACCGTATGGGTGCCCCTCGGGGACTTCTCGGGAGGAGGCATGGGTGCTCCCCTTGTAGACAGCTGGTACCTCTCGGCAGACGGCAAAGGAAACATTGTCAGCAGATGGCTCATGCCATATCGAAAGACCGGCGACATAGAGATATTAAATCTGTCGGCATACGATGTGAATGTATCTGTAGACGTCACTGTGGCCCCGCTGAAATGGGACAGCCGCTCATTATACTTCCATGCATCCTGGCGCCAGCAGGACAGCATATACATCCATAACAACTACGACGAGGATGCCCGATGTGCCGACTGGAACTTCGCTACCATCCACGGCAAAGGACTATATAAAGGCGATCTTCTGTCGCTGTTCAACCACGCTCCACGATGGTATGGCGAAGGCGACGAGAAGATCTGGGTGGACGGTGACACATTCCCCTCGCATTTCGGTACCGGCACAGAGGATTATTACAACAGTTCATGGGCGCCCGTATATCCGTTCCACACACCTTTCGGAGGCGCGCCACGCGCCGACCTGGAGACCTCGCACGGCTACAATGCCTTCTACCGTACAAGGCATCTCGACGCCATCCCCTTCGACCGCACATTCAGGTTCGACATCGAAATGCTCGGATGGGACAGCGGGTATGTCGATTACTCCACAACCACATACTGGTATGGCGACTATGACGCTGTCGCAACAGGAGTTTCAGATGCCCCCGAGGCCATGCGCCCCCTTCTTCCCGCCGATCTTTGACCGCAAGCCTCATCCGCACAATAATATACAGAATCATAACAGGTGAAAATGCGTTCTGAAAAGGCGCTGTACCATCGGGTTTCGGTACAGCGCCTTATTACGTACAATTGCTGCCGCCTGAGATTTTGGAGCTACAGATTGTCTACCGGCACGCGATATGTCGGAGCGCGTTTTACCGGGAGGCGGGACGCATGCGCACTTCGGTGCGGGGCTTTATCTTCTTTATGGACTTTATGTAATCTATGAGGTCGGCATACACCACACGCGAACTTTTGGCGATCTGTGTGCCGCGGGTCAACGGCTTCATGTAGTCGCCCCCGTTGGCTAGATAATCAATGGTCGCCACACGGTATATGCGCTCGGGATCAATGGGGGCGCCATTGATTGTGACTGATGTGCATTTCCTGGTGGAGGGATCGAACACCGCCTCCACACCGCGGCTCACGCCGTCGCCACCGCGGGAGGCCATCACGTCAAATGCCTCGGCAAGATCCGATCCTTTTATATCTTCAACCACAATGCGGTTGTCAAACGGCTGCATCATTATGATCTGCCCCTGGGTGATGTCGCCTTTCGGAAGGCTACGGCGTATGCCACCCTTGTTCATCAGGGCGAGATCCACTTTTCCGTCCACAAGTCTGGCGGCCTCGTCAAGACAGAAGTCCGAAAGGAAATTGAGCAGCGGCGCTTCCGCGTTTGAAAGTTCCGAGGCACTTTTGCCTATCTTCTTACCCATCATCTCATCCACACCCTTGCGGTATGGGGCGAGGATCGAGTCGAGACGATGGTCAACGCGCGCGTCAAGCCTGCTGTCTATGGCTATCTGCTTATAGCGCGGAAGTGCGGTGCCGATGCTGTCAAGGTCAATGGTAACCTCCGACACATATCCTCCGCTCTTGCCGTTCTGAGCCACAAGCACGGGGCGCCCTACCGAATTGGTCACCCATTCGTCGCCGCTGCCAGGTTTTATCAGCGTGTGCGAGTGGCCGCCAAGTATCACGTCGATATCTTCGGAAGCAGCCGCTATGTCGCGGTCGGAGGGGGGCACTTCGTTATATCCCACATGTGTCACCGCCACCACCAGATCCACCTTCTCGTTATGCTTCAGATGCCATGCGGTGGCATTGGCAGCCTTTATGGCGTCGAGATATCTCACCCCATCGTAATTCCCTTCAGAGATCATGCCCTCCGGATCAAGGTTAAGACCGATGATGCCCACTTTTTTACCCCCTGTCTCGCGTATGACGTATGGTTTGAAATATGGCGCGATAAGCGAGCCGTCCACATCGTAATTAGTGGATATCCACTGGCTCTTGCTCTCCTTGAGATTGCGCGCCAGCGCCTCCATACCGTTGTCGAAATCGTGGTTCCCCAGAATGGCGTAGTCGTATCTAAGCTCGTTCATCATCTTCATCTCCACCTCTCCGCCATAGAGGGTGAAGAAGAGCGTGCCCTGAACGGCATCTCCGGCATCGACAAGCACCATGTCGGGATGCTCGGCCCGTATGCTGTCAACCACCACTTTACGCCGCTGTACGCCACCCATCCCCTTGTCGGTGGGATCTATCTGGCTGTGTGTGTCGTTGGTGTGCACGAGCACAAGTTTTTCCGCGCAGAGATCCTGTGCCGCAAGAAACAGGAGGGCGGCGCACCCCGATATCTTTACAAGTCCGTTCATTTCCTAAAGTAACTGTTTTGAATGGCCGTTAAAAAATCTGTCAGCAGGCATCTGCCGATACCTGCCTGCGAAGATACAACAATTTACCGACACTATATGCCTTACATATATGAAAGCGGCATGCCGGCGAATTACCGGCACACCGCGCATATTGTGTTTCCAAACAGCTGTCTGATCAGGCCTGACCGTCGATAGCCGACGATATCGAGGCGAAAATCTCATCTACGGAACCGCTGCCGTGGATCGGACGGTAAAGCCCCTCCCCTACGTAATAGTCGCGCAAGGGGGTGGTGGACTCATGATATACTTTCAGACGGTTCTTGATCGTCTCAAGGTTGTCGTCGGCACGGCCTGTCTCCTGGCCGCGCTTGATCATGCGTGTCACCAGTTCATCCTCAGGCACCTCAAGACCTATGACATGGTCCAGTGTAAGACCGCGGCGGTCAAAGAAGCGTTTGAGTGCCTCGGCCTGCGGTATCGTGCGGGGGAAACCGTCGAGTATCACACCTTGCTTTGCCTTAGGCTCATTGTCCATTATCTCCTCGAGGATCTGTATCATCAGCGAGTCGGGGATAAGCTGCCCCTGGCTGATATATGTATGTGCGATCTGCCCGATCGGAGTTTTGCGGGCAATGTGGTCACGCAGCACTTCTCCGGTGGAGATATGATGAAGCGCGTATTTCTCGATGATCTTCTCGCTCTGTGTGCCCTTACCGCTGCCGGGCGCACCAAATATTACAACATTCATAAATACTTTATTTTGAATTATGGCTTTAGACCAAGACCGCATATGATAAGCCCCGTGCCGTCAACGCACGGTGACACCATCAGACCGGCCAGCACATAGCAAGCCCTGTATTTTTTATTATATCCCTATTGTTGAAACCTCAGCGGTCATAAACATCAGCCGCGGGCTGAAATCAGTCGGCCTGCTCTTTCAGGACATATATATCCTGCAGATTGCGTGCCAGACCGTCAAGATCGAGACCGAAGCCTATAATGAACTTTGGCGGGATCGAGAAACCGACGTAATCGGGGTTCACATCAGTGCAGAGACTCTCGGGTTTGAAAAGCAGTGTGGCAATTTTGATCTCTGCGGGATTCTCCTGCTTGAGACGCTCCACAAGGCGCTTGATCGTCTTGCCGGTGTCAACGATATCTTCCACCACAATCACCGGACGGCCGCTTACATCCTCGGTCAGTCCCATCACCTCCTTTACTACTCCCGAAGAAGCTGTGCCCTCGTAGCTCTTAAGTCGTATAAAAGCGATCTCGGCATCGGTGTCCACATTCAGGAAAAGCTCGGAAGCGAAGGGGAAAGCGCCGTTAAGCACACAGAGAAACAGAGGTTTACGTCCCTTGTATGCCCTCGTTATCTCCTTACCGATCTCCCGGATGCGCTCCTGGATTTTATCTCTGGTTATGTAGGGCGTGAAAGTCAGCCCGTTATATGTTACTTCTTCCATGCGTCCAAAAATATAGATGCAAAATTAGTAATTTTTTTGCTTCAACACCCAACACGCACGTTTTTTTCATCCCTGCTTTCCGCAATTTCACATGGATCCTTCGGCTGAAAACGTATGTACGCATCAAGCATTTTTATCGCACCCTCGTCGGAGAGGTCTATCTCGGCCTTGTACCTGACAACAGGTATCACTTTCCCTTCCACACTCACACGCGCGTTGCGGATCTCGAAACGCCCGCTGCCTATCTGCGGCTCGTATTCATATTTGGCTCTTATCGTGCCATGTATCTCAGGCATGTATTGCCCGGTACCCTCTGCCGTTGCCGTACAACATGCCGAGGCCACTATCAGGGCGCCTATACACAGATGCTTTTTCATAGACTGCGACTGTTTTCTGTAATTGATATCTGTAATTGATAACGGTAATATCATACTGAGGCTCTTGCCGGACGAGTGCGGAAGTCGGAATCGCGAAGTTTGGCGAAAGCACGCAGATACTTGCGGATGGAAGATACCATTTCCTGGGTTTCCTGAAGCATATTTATATACACATACAGTACGGCCATCGTGGAGGCGTCTCCTTCCCTCAACTGGTCGTGTGCCCTGTGGTATGTATCTGAAACTATATCCTTTATCTCATCGCACTGGCGACGCAACGTGCCTATCGATTCAAGGCTTCCGTTCTGCATGAGAGTTACCGTATCACCGAACAGGCGGCAGATGCATATGCGGATCTGCTCATATTCTTCCGTATGGCATTTAGGAAGCGGATGGAAATTGTTGTCCACATGCTCACGGCATACCTCGTTGATGCGCCGGAGATTATACAGCATTCCCATACAGCAGTTATTGCCGAGATAGAACCACGGACTTTTCTCGATAGCCGTTTCCCTCGCAAGATACCGCAGGCAGATGGTCTCCTTTCGTCTGGCGTTTTTCAGAACGGCTTTCTGTTTTACGAAGCTTGACTCGGTCTTGTTCAGCAATCCGGCATTGTCTGTAAGGAAAGCCGACGTGATGTCGGAATATTTCTGTGCCGCATAAGTCAGAAATTTCTGTTGCTGTTCGGTGATATATGTCATAAGCAGAGGCCACACCTGCTCCTTTTCATCTGTATTGATGATAGTCTGGAAAAGAATGTCTCCGTTCTCCGCCTGTTTTTTCTCCCTGAAACGTCGCTCGCTGCGGATGATGAGGAATATCGTGAGCGATGCCAGCAGGAACATCACCCAGTGCCCCCCGTAATGCATTGCCGCCACAATGATGCCGGCACCGATAAACGCCGCACCGGCAGTCAGGAACCATCCGCCGATAACCGATATCACACCAGTGATGCGGAACACCGCGCTTTCACGCCCCCAGGCGCGGTCGGCGAGCGATGTACCCATCGCCACCATGAAGGTAACAAAAGTGGTGGAAAGAGGCAGTTTGAGCGATGTACCCAATGCGATAAGCGCCCCCGACAGCACAAGATTCACCGAACCGCGTATGAGGTCGAATGATGCGCCCTGCTCCATAATGGTTTCGTCAACGTTGAAACGCTTTCCGAACCAACGGCGCACTTTCAGCGGGGTCGCCGCATGCACCCATGAGAAAAACGACAGGGTCCATCTTACAAGGCGCCGGGCAATGCGGGATGAACCGAACATCTCGTCGCTCCCCTGCTGGCTGCCAAGCCCTATTTCAGTCTTTGTGACATTGCGTGCCTTTTTTGAAGTAGCGAGCGACACAACCATTATGGCGCCTGCGCCTATTAGGAAATAGATCGGAGTATTCGCGGAACCATTGAGAGACCCCATGAGGAAAGTATGCGGATCCCCCGTGCCGTTGGCAATATAATCCTGGTATGATGCCAGACCGCTCAGAGGCACACCGATAAAGTTTACGAGGTCATTGCCGGCGAACGCCATCGCAAGAGCGAACGTCCCCATCAGCACTATTACCTTAAGCACGTTTACCCTGCACAGATGCAACAGCTGCATCAGAAGTGTGAAGAACACCAGACAGCCGACGATTATCAGCCCCGTATTGTTTTTTATCCACATCTTCACCTCAGGTGTCATGAAGGTGAGATCCTTAGCACCCTTTATCAACAGGAAATATACAATGGCTGTGGCGCATATGCCGCCGAAAATTCCGATTTTCCATTTCAGACGGCTGCGGTAATTGAAAGAGAATATCATGCGTGAAAGGAACTGCACCACAGTGCCGAAAAAGAACGCGATGGCTACCGACAGGAAAATTCCCAATATAACCGAAAGTGCTTTTTCGGTATTCAGAAGATCGCTGAATCCCAGATCTATACCTCCCGCCATCTTTATCAGAGCTACCACAAATGTGGCGCCAAGCAGCTCGAACACCATTGACACAGTGGTTGAGGTGGGCATCCCGAGCGAATTGAAAATATCCAGCAGTATGATATCCGTGACCATTACCGCCATGAAAATGCATATAAGGTCATAAAAAGAGAAGTGCTCGGGGCGGAAGATCCCGTGCCGGGCTATATCCATCATGCCGTTGCTCATCGCCGCTCCGATGAAAACTCCGACTGAAGCAACTATCAGAACCCTTTTGAAAGTGGCGGCTTTGGAGCCGATCGCCGAGTTCAGAAAGTTTACAGCATCATTGCTCACTCCCACCGACAAATCAAACACGGCCAGCAGGAACAGAAAAATCACTACGCAAAGAAATAATAGATCCATTGGTTTTCTGATTATGAAGTCATTTAAACTTTTTCTTCGAAAAGAATTTGAGGCTGTTTTTGAGCTGA
>ERZ836877.4385-NODE-4385-length-14593-cov-5.228780_pt1 | contig 14593 bp, 14 predicted proteins | sample MGYA00519469_ERZ836877 | MGnify/ENA primary metagenome ERZ836877 (study PRJEB31850, sample SAMEA3708809) | human gut metagenome | biome: human gut; feature: human-associated habitat; material: faeces | place: China | collected 2014 ... | reverse complement strand
CCACGTTTTCTTACGGCACTTTCGGTTCCAAAAGTGCCTACCCGTGAACAGAAACATGGGCATACAGAATGTGTATGTTCTACAAAAAACATCTTATTTGCGGGCAGTAGCAGCTATCCCTCTCTGTATCAGCGAAAAGAGCAGAAACGCCGCCAGATCCACCACAACAACGCTCGCGCCCGCCGGTGTTGAGTACGTGTAGGACATCACCATTCCTCCAAAGAAACAGATCAGCGACAGAATCCCCGATGCGACGACCACCCCCCGGAAGCTCTTGAACACCCGCATGGAGGTCAGAGCCGGGAAAATAATCAGACTGGAGATCAGCATCGCGCCCATCATCCGCATTCCAATCACGATCGTGATCGCGGTCAGAACCGCTATCAGCACGTTATAGAGCGACACATTGACGCCGGTCGCCTTGGCAAAGCTCTCATCAAAGGTAACCGCAAATACTTTGTTATAGCAAAAAAGATATAATCCAAGCACCACCATGGAAAGCACCGCCGCAAACTGGACATCTTCCCGGCTCATCGCGAGAATACTTCCAAACATATAGCTGCTGACATCGGTCGTCATACCGGTTGTCAGGGAAGTTACGATAATACCGATTGCAAGCGCACTGGCCGAGATCATCGCAATCGCAGCGTCACTCTTTACTTTTCCATGTTCCGTGATCCGCAGCAGGAAAAATGCCGCCAGCACGACCACCGGAATCGAAACCTTTAAAGGCGACCAGCCTGCCGCCAGTGCGATCGAAAGGGATCCGAACGAAACATGGGATAAACCGTCTCCAATCATTGAGTAGCGTTTCAGCACCAGGCTGACACCCAGCAGAGAGGCGCAGAGAGAGACTAAAAGACCGCCGATCAGCGCCCGCACCATAAACGGGTATGATAACATTTCAGATATAATTCTCATCTTCTACACCTCCTTCTCCGCATTTCTGTCTTTCAAATGCTGTTTCGTTTCAGAATCAGTTTCCGAACCCATTTCCGGCTTCTGCATCTTCCTGATTCCATCCTTCTGCATCGGCACTCCGCATCTGTGCCCCAGAGTTGCCAGCTCTTCCCGTCCCAGGAAAGAATGAGCAATCTCACTCTTCACATATTCTTTCATCGTACCCCAGAACAGCGGCTTCTGCCGCATCTGCAAAATTTTTCCTCCCTGATGCACAATATTTGCCATATCATGGGAAACCATCAGGATTGCAACCTTTTCTTCCTGATTCAGTTTCCGGATCAGCTGGTAAAAGTCCAGAATCGCCGACGGATCGAGTCCCGTGATCGGCTCATCGAGAATCAGCAGCTTATCCGTCGCACAGAGCGCCCGCGCGATCAGAACACGCTGTTTCTGACCGCCGGAAAGCTCTCTGAAACAGCTTTTTTCCAGATCGCGGATTCCCAGACGATCCAGATTTGCCCGCGCCTCTTTCTTTTCTTTCATTGAATAAAACGGGCGGCTGCCGCGTTTTCCCAGGCACCCGGAGATAACCACCTCAAACACAGTCGCTGGAAAGTCCTTCTGCGCGTCGGTCTGCTGCGGCAGGTAACCAATACCGGCTTTTTTTAATTCTTCCGAATATTCAATTCTGCCCGAAGTCGGTTTTAAAAGTCCCAGAATGCCCTTCATCAGGGTACTTTTTCCCGAACCATTTTCCCCGACAATGCAGATGTAATCGCCCTCATTTACCTCCAGGTTCACATCCAGCACCGCATCCTGGTTTTCATAACCAAAACCTACATGCTCACATTTTAAGAGTAATCCCATCTATAATTCCTTTCACTACTGCTCTACTCTTCTATTGTCATAAACATTCACCATGGCTAAAGACTTTTTCCCATAATCATCTATTCTTTTTATGACAATCCCTTTTTCAAGTTCTTTACGTTCTGCTCCATCAATTCCAGATAGGTAACGCCCGAATCAAACTGGTGTCTCGTCACATTGTGGCAGGAGTGGAACAACAGTGGTTCCGCGCCCGTCTCTTCCCCGATGATCTCCGCCACGCGCGGGCTGGAAAGCTCCAGGTAATAGACGGCTGATATCTGTTCCTCCCGCACCTTATCGATCAGATAGGCGATGGTCTTGGCACTCGGCTCCGTATCCGTACTGCATCCTGAAAATGCCGCCCTGTATTCCAGCCCATACTCATCGAAAAAGTACCGGAGTGGAAATTTATCACCGAAAACGACGAGACGGCGCTTGGCATGGGAGACAACTTCTCTGAACTCTGCATCCAATTCCGTCAATTTATCCTGATAGGACGCGCAGTTTTCCGCATAGGAAGCCGCGTGCGCCGGATCTTCCTGTGCCAGCACCTCCGCCAGCACGCCGACCAGCTTTTTCGCATTGACCGGGGACGTCCAGATGTGCTCGTCATATTCAATCTCGACGCCGTGACCATCGTCCTCATCCAGATACTCTTGAGCGTGATCTTCATCATGAACCGCCACATCTTCCCTATCATGCTCATCCTCGCTGTGAATATGCTCTTCTGTGTCGTGTTCTTCTTCACTGTAAACATGGTCCTCTGGCTCATGTTCTTCTTCACTGTGAGCATGATCTTCCGACTCATGATCGTGATCACCCGCATGAACTGTTCCATCCGCATGAACATGCGTATGTCCATGATCGTGCGCCTCTCCATCTTCCATGCCCTCGACGATCTCCTCCTGCACTACATCCACGCAGTCCATCATCGTCACGACGCGCTTCGGTCCGGTGCCTTCCCCGAAGGAATCAAGCACCTGCGAAAGCCACTGTTCCATCGTGCCGCCGTTGCAGACTAACAGATCTGCATTCTGGATCGTGATCATGTCCGCCGGCGTCGGCTCGAACGAATGGCTGTCCATGCCCGCCGGAACGACCATCGTCAGCCGGATCGAATCCCCGGCAATCTGCCGGAGAAAATCGTAATACGGAAATAGCGTCGTCACAACGTTTAAGCGCGTATCACCAGACGCATCTGCCCCTTTTAACGGATTCGACGATGAATCAGACGATGCAGTTCCCCGCCGTGGCGTACACGCTGTAAGAACACAGGAAAAGGCAATCAAAAAAGCAAGCATCCATGATATCCATTTACATTTAAATCCATTCTTGTGTTTTACCATATTTCTTTTTTACCCTTAACTTCTTCTATATTCAGTAAATGTTTTTCAATAAACATTTCGAATTACTCTTTCAAATATCATTTTCTTTCACAACTGTTTCTCTTTTCAAAGCTATGAACAAACACAGACACTACTCCATTCTTCCATGTGACTCATTCTTTTTCTTCACAATCTCCGCTACTTCCGACGGATGTGCCACAATATACTGCGGATGGCAGCCTTCCAGCTCTTCCCGGTCACGGAAGCCCCAGAGCACGCCGACCGTGTCCATTCCGGCATTCAGCCCAGTTTCCATATCTGTATTCGTATCGCCCAGATACAGACACTCTTCCTGTTTTATACCCAGTTCCCGGCAAATGGCGAACGCCCCGTCTGGAGCCGGTTTTTTCGGCGTTCCCGCCTGCTCGCCGCGCACCACATCAAAATATCCTTTCCCAAAGAATGTCTCAATATTCACAATTGCCTGATCATGCGGCTTGTTCGAAAGGACAGCCACATGTACACCCATCTCTTTTAACGACGCCAGCAGTTCCCGGATACCGTCATATGGCTCTACGTCTTTCAGGCAGTATTTAGAGAAATTCTCCATATAAATCGGAAGCGACGCTTCATAATGAACCAGCTTCTCATCCCCCGCCAGCACCAGCGCGCGCTTCATCTGCATCCGGTATCCATTTCCCACGATCCGTTTCGTTTCCTCCGGTGTAACATGGCGCAGTCCGAATGCATCCAATGTTAAATTTGTCACATAAGTCAGCGCATAAACCGTATTTAAAAGAGTTCCATCCAAATCAAATATACATAAGCGGTACATTGCGTTTCTTCCTTTCTGTTTCCATCTTTTCTTGTAACTTTCTATCCCCTCACAGCCGATTCATACTTTCACAGCTACAGGCAATCATCCATACAAACTCATCTTCAACCAAACATATCGCCCCGCAAATCACGATGTTTCCTGCCTCTCCTTCTGCATCTGCTCTTCACGCTCCCGCTTCGAGAACACGCATCCGCAGTAATTCTGCCGGTATAGATGATACTGCGCCGACAGCTCGATCGAACGCTTATATCCCTCTTTTTTCTTGAAATCCGACGGCAGAAATGCCACATGATACTCTTCTCCCATCGCCTGCCCGATCGTATTGAGGCGCCCGGCATTTTTGAGCGGACTGATCGTGAGGGTCGTCGTGAACCAGTCATAGCCGCCCTCGGCTGCCAGCTTCGCCGCTTCCCGTAGGCGCATCTCAAAACAAATACCGCAGCGCTCGCCGCTCTCCGGATCCTTCTCATGCCCCCGGACTGCCTCATAGTAGCATTCCGGGTCGTATTTTCCTTCTACAAACCGGATCGGATGCACCGCTGGAAGCTCCCGGATCAGCCGCTGTACCTCCTCCGTGCGCGCCTCATATTCCTCTTTCGGTGAAATATTCGGATTGTAGTAGAACACCGTAATCGAAAAATACTGCGACAGATATTCCAGCACGTAGCTGCTGCACGGCGCACAACAGCTGTGGAGAAATAAAGTCGGAACTCTGCCGTCCCGGACTGCTGCATCCAGCACTTTTTCCATTTCTTTCTGATAATTCCGTCTCGCCGTCTGTGTCTTTCTGGCTGGCGGATTTTTCATTGGTTCCGACATTTTTCTCTCCTCTTTCTATAAGTTCCCATCTGTCCGTGCATTTTCCTTCTAGCACACGATACTTCTATCCGAAACGCTTCTTTCCTGACAAACATCATTTCCATCCTTAGACGTCATATGAAGATATGCACAATAATTCATATTCTTCAAAACTTGAAAAAGCAGCCTGTACCCACGGACGGGTCCAAACTGCTTTATCTTTTTATTAAACCTTTCAGAAAATTCCAAACAAATTTCCCTTTTTATCAAAATGATACAACTCTTACAGGAAATCGCGAATCCGTTTGCTCCGGACCGGATTTCTTAATTTACGAAGTGCTTTTGCCTCGATCTGGCGGATACGCTCTCTCGTTACGTTGAATGCTTTTCCGACCTCTTCCAGGGTTCTCGGATGTCCGTCCTCCAGACCAAACCGGAGAATAATAACCTGACGCTCTCTCTCCTTCAGGTCTCCAAGCAATGCATCGATATGCTCACGCAGCATAACAGATTCTACATTCCCTTCCGGCGTTACCACGTTGCCGTCCGCTACGAAATCACCCAGATTGGAATCGTCTTCCTCACCGATCGGGGTTTCCAGGGAAGCTGGCTCACGTGCGATCTGCATGATCTCCATGACCTTATCCTCGGACATGCCAAGCGCCTCGGAAAGCTCTGCCACCGACGGCTCATAGCCCAGTTCCAGCGTCAGCTTACGCTGCATCTTGGACATCTTGTTGATCGTCTCTACCATATGCACCGGGACACGGATAGTTCTCGCCTGATCCGCCAGAGCCCTTGTAACAGACTGACGAATCCACCAGGTCGCATATGTACTTAACTTATAACCCTTTGTATAATCAAACTTCTCAACGCCCTTAATAAGACCCAGATTGCCTTCCTGAACCAGATCCAGGAAGCTCATGCCGCGTCCTGTATAGCGCTTTGCAATGCTGACAACCAGGCGCAGGTTTGCCTCAATCAGGCGCTCTTTTGCATTCACATCACCCTCTGCTTTGCGCTTTGCAAGGCGGATCTCCTCCTCCGCGCTCAGAAGCGGAACGGTACCGATCTCTTTCAGGTACATGCGGACCGGATCTTCCGTGCCGATTCCCTCTAACAGATCGATCGCATCCAGATCGATATCCTCTTCCTCGTTCTTGAGGAATTCATCATCCACATCATCATCGAGCATCGAATCATTTTCCTTGAGGATCGAATCATCGATCACCTCCGGAATGACATCAATATTATTCTGCTCCAGATAATTGTAAATCTGCTCCATCTGCTCTGTCTGCAGATTATCGCCCATAAAAAAGTTATTGATCTCTGTCACGTCCAGCGCGTTCTGCTTGGACTTTGCTAACTCTACCAGTTTCCTTAACTTACCTAAAAAATTTTCTTTCTCCACGAATTAACGTCCTTTCGATTTATTTCGCTTAGAAGTTTCTTTATATCTAACGTGATATTGTCCCTCGATTGTTTGTGTGCTTTTATTTCCCTGCACCTTTCCCTGCAATATCCCGAAAGTACATTATATACGATTAAATTCTATTTTTCAACAATTTTCGAAATTTTTCGATCTATTTCTATTTAGGCAGTTACTGTTCACGCATACGTGCCCAGTAACGCAATTTGCCGTGGCTTCGCATTTAAATACGGCAAATTCCTGCTGCCACCACGTTTTCTCACGGCACTTTCGGTTCCAAAAGTACCTACCCGCGAACCGTAACTTTAGGCACCCTGATCGCAATCTCTCTTGGTTTATTTTCAATCACGACCTCTGTCTGGCTTCCACCAAACTCACCGTCCAGCGACCAGTCCACCAGCTCCTCCGACTGTACCGTCAGTTTCGAGGTGCGGAACTTGAATACGCATTCATTTTCGCCCTCTCTCTGAATCAGATAGCCAGCAATACTTGCAATGTCAAGCGGCGTGCGCGGTTTCCGGACCAGAAGCACCTCAAACTCCCCGTCATCCAGCGCCACGTCCATACCAACCAGTCCTTTAAAACCTCCGATCGAGATCGTATTGGTCACCATTCCCAGAATAAATTCCTCTTCCAATTCTCTCTGCTCCCCCAGATGTTCCCACGTAAGGCGCATCCGGTAGGATTTAAGCCCTGTCAGGCGTTTGATAGCTTCCAGCATATATGCCTGATGCCCCAAAATATTTTTCGTCTCCTGCGGGGTCGAATAGGATACCTCCGTAAATGCTCCGAACGCCGCCACATAGACGAAATACCGGTTTTTGCCGAATACACCGACATCCACCAGAAATGGCTTTCCCAGCGCAGCTGTCTGCGCCGCTTTCCGCATATTTTTCGGAAGTCCCAGACTGGATGCGAAATCATTCGTGGAACCCGACGGGATATACCCTAACTCCGGACGCTTTTCCGGGGTGATCGTCATCAGCCCCGATACCACCTCGTTGAGCGTACCGTCCCCGCCGCTGCACACGACCAGTTCCTTCGTTTTCGCACGCGCCGCCTGATACTCCGCATCCTTCGGGCCCTGCGTAATATAAACAGACGGTCCATAGCCCGCCTTTACAAAACTATCTAAAATTTCAAGAAGACGACTTCGAATCTGTTCTTTGCCAGATCTCGGATTGATGATAAAAAGCATTTTTTTCATAATCGCCATTTCTCCTGCTCCCCCACACTAACAGTATTTCATATTAATATATTTGTATACACGCGAAATGCATTGGGGATCGGATAGCGATCCTGCAGCTGTGCCCGGCACACCATCAAAACTGCTTTATCCTGATAACCGGATGCCCGTTTCAGGCGGATTCTGCGTCCGCACATATGCCATTCAACATGGGAAAAAATGTGGACTGCATCCGGCAGATCCTCGGTTTCCCTGATATCCGCCTCCGCGATCCCCAGTTCTTTCGCTGCCTCCGCCGCACTCTTTTTTCCGTCCAGATTGACATATTCGTAGAGGGACGCCAACAATCCCTTGCTGCTGCGCTTGCGGATCGCCACCGTATCCTCCCACTCAATCAGGCAGACCGTTTTTTCCTCGATCCGGCGCGGCTTTTTCGGCGGCTTGACCGGATATTGCTCCTCCTCTCCCCGCCGGTGCGCCAGACAAAGGGATTCCAGCGGGCACTTTTCACAGAGCGGACGTCCGCCCGGGATGCAGACAAGCGCGCCCAGCTCGATCCATGCCTGATTATATTCACCTGGATGAAATAGCTCTTCTGACCGTGATGCCGTTGAAACCTCACCGGCATCATCACCGGCTAACAAATAGGAATCTCTTTCCTCCGTCCGGCGCACAAGTTCCGCCTCCAGGCGCCGCTCATATTTCTTTCGAAGCGCCGGCTTCGTGCTGTCCTGTGGGTCAGCAAACAGGCGTGTCAGAACACGCACCACATTTCCATCCAGCGCCGGAGCCGGCAGATCATACGCGATCGACGCAACTGCCCCGGCTGTATAACTTCCGATGCCCGGAAGTTTCAATATCTCATCCCGCGACGCCGGCATCTGACCGCCGTAGTCTTCCATCAGGCAGACCGCTGCCTTTTTTAGGTTCCGGGCTCTGGAATAATACCCAAGTCCCTCCCACAGCTTCAAAAGCCGCTCTTCGTCCACCTGTGCGAGCGAGGTGATGTCCGGGAGTGCTTCCATAAAACGGGCAAAGTACGGTTTGACCGCCTCTACCCGAGTCTGCTGCAGCATGATCTCCGAAATCCAGACCGAATACGGTTCCGGATTCTCCCGCCACGGAAGGAGCCGCCGGTTTTTCCGGTACCAGGAGAGCAATGGAGCGCCGGATGCCGCCAGCCTCTCTTCTTCCGCATACGGTATTTCCCCCTCTAAAGGCTTCAACGACGCATAAAAATCTTTATACATATCCGTAAATGCCCCGGACAGATACCTCTCCTGAGATCACCTTGCATACCTTTCCGTCTTCTGTGCGGACCAGCAGTTCGCCCATCTCATCAATTCCAAGCGCCATGCCCGTATACTCATTGCCCGGAGACAGGACGCGCACCTGTGTACCGCAGTTTGCCAGACGGCTGTTATAAACGTCCATCAGGGATTTCATGTTCTGGTTTTCCATGAATTTATCATAATATCCCTCATACGCACGCATGATCGCGGCGATAAGCTGGCTGCGGCGCACTTCTTTTCCTGTCTCCAGATACAGAGACGTTGCCACATCCCGAATCTCCTCCGGGAACTCGTGATTTGCCACGTTGATACCAATACCAGTCACGATATAATTAATACACTCTAATTCCGTGCTCATCTCGGTCAGGATACCGCAGACCTTCTTTCCATTGACGACGATATCGTTCGGCCACTTGATCTTTGCCTCCAGATCACAAACCTCCCGAATCCCGTCGGCAACTGCCAGAGCCGCCACCAGCGTCAGCATCGACGCGCAGGTCGGAGGAAGCTCCGGGCGCAGAAGCAGGCTCATCCAGATGCCGACGCCATGCGGCGCCGCCCAGCTTCTTCCGCGGCGTCCCTTCCCCATCGACTGATAATCCGCGACTGCCAGCGTACCGTGCGGGGCATCTTTCTCCGCCGCTTTCTTGATCTCGGTATTGGTTGAATCCGTCTCGTCAAAATATAAAATATTTTTTCCAGCCCACTCGCTGTCGATGCTGCTTTCCAGCTCTGCCTGGCTGAGAACATCGCCCAGGAAACGCAGCCGGTAACCGCGGTTCCGGACCGCCTCTATCTCATATCCTTCTGTCTCCAACTGTTTGATAACTTTCCAGACTGCCGTCCGTGATACATTTAAACGCTCACAGATCTCCTGTCCGGACAGGTAATCATCCGTTTCTTTTAACATTCGCAAAACTTCTGTTTTCACTTTTATTACCCCCACCATATTGTAAGTGTACTGACAATACATAAAAGGAACAATCCTGCTCCCACTGCCATCAGGATCATTCCGCCGGTCCGCAGATGCTTTCTTCCCCTTCCCCGGCGATAGCGGTCATAGCCATTGGCAAAATTCAGTACCGCTGCCAGAAGAAAGATTACCGGAAACAAAATCCGGTTTTCATCCGGGTTCAGAAACGCAAGAACCGCAAATATCACGATCAATATACCCACTACGATATGAAGCATATCCAGGGCAAACGCGATATTCGCGCTTTTCTTTCTTTTTTCCTGCAGGTTCAACGCATCCACTCCTTACTTATATTCGTATTCGCAAACAACAGCCTCATTCTTCATATAGCACATAGCTTCTTGCATATACCCTTTCATCAACATATATGGGTATACATATCACTATGGGATATTATACCGAATGTCCGCAGGCTTGTCAAAAAAGAAATCGAAAAAGGCTGCGGTTCCTGCTTTACATAACCATCAGCCTCTTCTTATACCTTTTTTTATAACTTAGAGCCGCTCACTCCCGGCTACTCTGCCTTTTGAACATCCGTACCAACTTCCGTCAGACCCTTTACCAGACCGGCAATGCCCTGGATCTCGGACGGGATGATGATCTTCGTCGCCTTGCCGTCCGCTGCTTTGGCAAATGCCTCCAGGCTCTTGAGCTGCAGCACTGCATTGTCCGCGCCTGCTTCCTTGATGAAGCGAAGTCCGTCTGCTTCCGCTTTCTGAACTTTGAGGATCGCTTCCGCCTCACCTTCTGCCTCGCGGATCATCTTTTCCTTCTGTGCTTCTGCACGCAGGATCGCCGCTTCCTTCTCTGCTTCTGCTTCCAGAATCGCGGACTCTTTCTTACCTTCGGCTACCAGGATCGTCGATTTCTTTTCGCCTTCGGCACGGAGAATGGACTCACGGCGCTCACGCTCTGCCTTCATCTGTTTCTCCATCGCATCCTGAATAGCTGCCGGAGGAATGATATTTTTCAACTCAACACGGTTTACCTTGATTCCCCACGGGTCTGTCGCCACATCGAGTGCAGCGCGCATCTTCGTGTTGATCGTCTCACGGGAGGTTAAGGTCTGGTCAAGCTCGAGATCACCGATGATATTTCGAAGGGTGGTCGCCGTCAGGTTCTCGATCGCCATGATCGGATTCTCAACACCATAAGCAAACAGCTTCGGATCCGTGATCTGGAAAAATACAACCGTATCAATCTTCATCGTAACGTTATCCTTCGTGATAACCGGCTGCGGTGCAAAATCTACAACCTGCTCTTTTAAAATGACTCTTTTTGCCACGCGGTCAATGAACGGCACCTTGAAATGCACACCAACCGACCATGTCTCCAGATAAGCCCCCAGACGCTCTACGACTAATGCCTGTGCCTGCGGCACGATCCGGATACAGGACGATAAAATCAGAAGTACCACAATCGCAATGACAAGAAAACTGATAAATGCTCCCATATTTCCTACTCCTCCTTACATTTGCTGACAATCAGCTTGACGCCGCTGACCGCCTGAATCTGTACCATCGTATCCCTCGGAATCCGGCTTCCATCCGCCGAGCGTGCCGTCCATTCCTGACCGGACACCACCGCCGTTCCTCTCGCCTCGTCGTTATCAATCTCTGCGGTTACCCGCGCTTTTTTACCCACCAGCGCATCCACATTGGTCCGCACCGTCTTCTGATTGATATACCGGAGTGCCAATGGTCTTGTTGAATACAAAAGAAGGAATGAAACAACGACAAACGCTGCTATCTGGATGTAAAGATTCACTCCCGCGATCGACAGGACACACGCAATCAGAGCGCCTCCGGCAAACCAGATCGAAGTCAGCGCCATCGACGCTGCTTCCAGCCCGATACACACTACAAACACCGCCAGCCAGACACACCATACTGCCATGTCATCCCCTCCTTCCATATAGGTCTTTTGACCCTGATATCTTAAAACTAGTATACGATATTTTCTGACATTTATCAACCAATCAGCTCTGTTTTTGAACTTACGGTTTTATTACAAACTTCTTAATGGAACATATCGATCTGCAGTTCAATTTATTTCTTCACAGCTCTCTATTTGCACAAACTATCCGGCTTAAAACATTGTTTCAAAAAATGCAATTTACTGCCGTCTCTGCCGTGCCGTCTCAAACAGCAGCACCGAAGCCGCCACCGCTGCATTGAGGGATTCAACTTTTCCAGCCATCGGAATCCTCACCCACGCGTCAGCAAGCGCCGCCGTCTCCTCGGTCAGACCATTTGCCTCATTTCCGATCAGAAAGCCGGACGGACCTGTATAATTTTCTTCTTCGTAGTTATGTTTCCCCTTTAAATGCGCCGCATAGAGGCGGATTCCCTGCTTTTTTACTTCCCCGATCGTCTGATGCAGGTCGTCCGTGTAGATAAACGGCACCCGGTAGATCGAGCCCATCGTGGAACGGATAACCTTCGGGCTGTAAATATCAGCTGAACCACGGTCAAGAATGATGCCTGTCACACCCGCCCCCTCTCCGGCACGCAGGATTGTTCCCAGATTACCCGGATCCTGCAGTGTCTCCAGAATCACAAGCTCCGGTGCCTTTCCGTCCGGGCTATTTTTCAGCACATCTGAAAGCTGATAGGAAAACTGTTCCGCTACCGCCAGGATCCCCTGCGGTGTCTGGGTGTCCGACATATGGCGCATGACCTCATCCGTCACCGTCTCATACCGGCAGCCAGCCAGCAGTTTTTCTGCTCTTTCCCCCTGCTGGCGCAGAAAATTTTCCGACACATAGACTTCGCGGCGTCTCTCCACCGGCAGTTCCCCGAACATCTTCGGACCTTCCACCAAAAAGACGCCCTGTTCCCGTCTTGCTTTTGCTTTCTTTGCAAGCGCCGTCACCGCTCTGACACGGGCGTTGCCCGTGCTCGCGATCACAGGCTGCCTCCTGCCGCTTTCGTCTCCGGCACTCCGTAAACGCAATCCTCATCCAGTGTTTCCAGCTCCTCCAGCCACAGGCGGCTGCACGCATCGCTCGGCATACGCAGGTCGCCGCGCGGCGATACTGCAGCAGAACCTACCTTCGGACCATCCGGCAGGCAGGAACGCTTAAACTGCTGGTTGAAGAAACGGCGGTAGAACACCTTCAGCCATTTAAGGATCGTTTCCTTATCATAAGCACCGTCAAATGCCTGACGCGCCAGGCGGTAAATCTTGCCCGGACGGTAGCCGAATCTTAATATATAGTAGAGATAGAAATCATGCAGCTCATAAGGACCAACCAAATCCTCCGTTTTCTGTGCGATCTTTCCATCCTCCTCCGGCGGCAGAAGCTCCGGGCTGACCGGCGTATCCAGTACATCCAGCAGAATATCAGAAAGCTCTTTCTCGCCACAGGTATCTGCATAATAGCGCACCAGATGGCGCACCAGCATCTTCGGAACCGAGCAGTTGACACCGTACATCGACATATGGTCGCCGTTGTAGGTCGCCCAGCCAAGCGCCAGCTCCGACATATCGCCGGTACCGATGACAAGACCGCCGATCTTATTGGCAAGGTTCATCAGAACCAGCGTCCTCTGGCGTGCCTGTGAATTTTCATACGTTACATCATGAACCGACGGATCCTGCTCAATGTCGCGGAAATGGATAGTAACTGCCTCTCGGATATCGACTTCTTTCAAGGTTGCACCCAGCTTTTTCGTGAGCTGGCAGGCATTCTGGTACGTCCGGTCAGTCGTACCAAAGCACGGCATCGTCACAGACAGAATATTTTCACGCGGAATCCCCAGCAAATCAAAGGCGCGCACGGTTACTAAAAGTGCCAGCGTTGAATCCAGACCGCCTGAAATACCAACGACAGCATGGCGGCATCCGGTATGTTTGAGACGTTTTTTCAATCCCATCGCCTGAATCGAAAGGATCTCCTCGCAGCGGCGGTTCCGGCTGCCCGCATCGTGTGGGACAAACGGGGTCGGATCGATCGCGCGCTCCAGCGCAAGCGGTTTCCGATCCAGCGTAAAGCTTACAAACCGGTAATCCTCACGGCCTTCCGTCTGATAGGTCGTCATCCGGCGGCGCTCACATTCCAGACGTTCCAAATCGATATCTGCGTAGATCGTCTGATTCTCAAATCGCGCTGACTCCGACAGGATATTGCCATTCTCAGCGATAATATTCTGGCCGCCAAAAACGAGATCCTGGGAAGACTCTCCCTCGCCCGCATTGGCGTAAATATACGCACAGAGAAGTCGCGCCGACTGACCGCTGATCAGACTTCTGCGGTACTCGCTCTTGCCTGTCACCTCATCGCTGGCAGAACAGTTGACGATCACCGTTGCCCCCGCCGACGCGTGTGCAATACTCGGTGGATTTAAAACCCAGACGTCCTCGCAGATCTCCGCCCCCACGACGAGATTTTCCACATTGTCACAGGAAAATAAAAGCTTCATTCCCATTGGCACCTGATAACCGTCCCAGGAAACGTCGATTATCTTTTCCCAGCCCGGGTTGAAATAACGTCCCTCATAAAATTCAGAATAGTTTGGAATCCATCTCTTCGGAACCAGACCGAGCAGCTTTCCATCCTGGATCGCCGCTGCCACATTGTACAATTTATTGTTGTATTCCCACGGAAGTCCTACAAATACAAGCATTGAATCGCCAGCTGTAAAGGCGATCAGCTTCCTAAGCTCTTCCTTTGCCTTCGCCAGCAGCGATTTCTGGATAAACAGCTCACCGCACGTATATCCCGTCAGCACCAGCTCTGGAAATACCATCATCGAAGCGCCCTTTTTGCGCCCCTCCTCTATCTGTTCACAAACCTGTTCCCGGTTGTACTCTACATCTGCCACCTTCACTTCCGGCGTTGACGCGGCAACCCGGATAAAGCCATCTCTTATCATATGGTTTGTCTCCCTTATAAATAATTTTTAAAAACATAGCAACTGTTCAATAGGTCTGCGCATTTACTGCGCTGACCGTACGAAAACATGGACCAGCAGGCAAAA
>ERZ836877.4376-NODE-4376-length-14610-cov-4.509310_pt1 | contig 14610 bp, 17 predicted proteins | sample MGYA00519469_ERZ836877 | MGnify/ENA primary metagenome ERZ836877 (study PRJEB31850, sample SAMEA3708809) | human gut metagenome | biome: human gut; feature: human-associated habitat; material: faeces | place: China | collected 2014 ... | reverse complement strand
GCCACGAAATGCGAGAAGGCAGGCTTTTGCCTGCCGTAAGCAAGCATTTCAAGTGGTAAATGCTCTAGCCGAAGGCCGTATCCACCACCAGGGCCAGGAGCCGCCACGGCAGGGGCCTGTCCTGCACCAGCCATACGGAGGTCTGGGCGTCCTGACCGCCGCCGGGGGTGAACTCCAGGTCGCCGGAGAAAGGTTCACAGGGCGCGCCATACGTTGCGGGCAGGAAGGGGAAGTCGTAGAGGATTTCCCGGTCCGGGCCGTATTTGCCGCCCACGCTGCGGTAGAGGCGCACGGCGCAGCGACCGTAGGCCCGGCGCTTGCCCAGGGTGGAACCGGTCTGCGCGTCGGCCTCCACGGGCAGAGGGGCCAGGGCGGCCGTGTAGGCCAGGCCAGCGTGCACCACCTTGGCCGGGTAGGGCAGGCTGATTTGCCCGCCCTGTACCACGCAGCCTTCCACAGGACTGCCGTCGGCCAGCACGGACACTTCCCGCCCCTCCAGATGGTCCAGCCCCGTCACCACGTCCAGGCCTGTTTCACTGCGCTGGGTGATGCCGCAATCCACAAAGAAGGCCTCTTCAATGGCCGTATCCTGGCCGAAGGGCGCTTCCAGCTTTTCCAGAAAATGACGGGTGACGCCGTTCACCTGCCGTTCCACCACCAACAGCAGCACGTCCGAATCTTCGCCGGAGAGGACGGACACGGAGCGCACCTTGCCATCCGTGGGGTGGCGGGACCAGCCATAAATTTCGTGCTCCTTCATGTAGGTGAGGGCCAACAGCGTGCCGTCGTTGCGCACGCACCAGATGGTAGAACTTGGGGTCTGCTGGTAGGCCCACTGCAAGATGCTGTAGCCGTCAAAAAGGTGCGGGGCCATGATGGAGAGGTCGTTGCCCGCGTAGCCGTCTTTTTCCAGCGAATAGAACAGGTCGCGTACCCGCGAACCGTGGCGCTGCACGTGCATGACGGAGTTGCCGATAATGAGCGGCGCAAGCCCGCCGGAGCTGCCCCAGTAGCTTTGGGCCACAATGCTCACGCCCGAAGGGGTGATGACGCCGTCTGTGCCCGTGGCCTTGTATTCGCTGCCGGAGGTGCCCAAAAGCAAATCGCCAAAACTGGCTATCCACTGGATGCTGTCAATGGAGCCGGAGGCAATCATGTATTCCACGGGGTCGTCGTCCTGCAGGGGGCGGGACTTGCGGAAGTTTTCAAAATCCCCGGTGCGGGACATGTAAAAGTAGCCGGGGCTTTTTTTGCCGCCGCCCAGAGCCATGCGCTGCTGATGAAAGGCCACGACGCCGGGGTTGTTGCCGTCGGCAAAGGGGTCCCAGTCTTCCTTGGGCGTATCAGAGGTGTCGGCTTCGTAATTGTTATCGATAAATTTCAGGGTTGCGCCGGCGGCAAACACGGGGGAAACGGCATAAGCCCCCACCGTGCCGGAGGGGTAGGCCGCTTTGTTGCCCAGCTGGCCGGTGGTATAGGTGCTGTATGTGCCACTGGGGTCGCCGTCTTCGCAGGGCAGCACGGCCCAGAAATAGCTTTTGCTCGTGGAGGTGGAAGAAAGCCAGGTTTTTGTCCCGTTCGAGTTGTTGAGATATCTCCAGGTGGTGGTATTCGTTGTTTTTGTCACCCGAACAAAGGCCTTGTTATCAAGGATAAAGGCGTTCTGCGTCGTGGATGCGGACACTTTGAGCTTGCTGGTGCTGTCCACATTGGCGGTGTGCCCATTGCCGTTGACCACGGTGCGGGTAATGCTGCCAGCATAGTGACTGATGTCGCAGGTCAGACTGCCCATTTTGAGGCCGGTCAGCTCGCCGCCCTCGGCGCTGGCGGCCTTGGTGACGCCGATAAAGCCGTAGTACCCGGCTTCTTCGCGGTAAACGTTGTATTCCGTAGCGTCGTCCACGGCCGACCAAGTGACAGTGGCGCTGTTGCCCTGCACCCAGTCAGAGGGATGTTTGCCCGTGGTGACGGCTCCTGCTTCTGACGGCAAGGATTCGCGGCCGTCGTCGTCCACGGCCACCACCTTGTAGCGCAGTGTGTAACTTCCGGCAGTGCCGCTGAACTTCACCGTGGGCGCGGCTGGGGCGTCCAGGCTCTGGTTCAGGACGACCTCTTCAATCTCCCAGGCGTAGCCGCCGCCTTCCGCATCCGTGCGCAGGATTTTTTGCAGGGGGTAGTCCGGATGGGCCAGATAGACCACGTCGCCCACTTGCGCGTAGGAAAGACGCAGCAGGTCGGCAACGGTATAGGGCGTGACCACATCCACATCCAGAAGGGCCGTGCCGTCGCTTACGCGCAGGCGGTGGCCCGAGAGGATAAGGACAAAGTTCTGTCCGGCCTCTTCATTGAAGCTGAAGGGGATGAGCACGGCATTTTCCTCCCCCAGGTCGGCCACAAAGCGGGTGCCGGAGCGCCGGGCCGCGTCGCCGTGCAGGCCTGGCAGCATGTTTTCCATGCAGGCCACGCAGTTGCGGTAGCGGGTCAGGTCGTAGCGCGCCCCCAGGGTGGGGGAGATTTCGCCGCCGGTAAAGTTTTGCAGGGCTATGCGCATGGGTCAGACCCCTTGCACGGCTGGCAGTTCCGGCCAGGGCGTCAGTTCGCCACCGCCGTCCCACGGCGCACCCTCCTGGCCAGGCAAGTCGCGCAGTGTCTGGCGGTAGGCCCTGATGGCGGCCAGGCTGTCAGCGTTGATGGGGTAGTCCGGCAGCAGGTACTTGTCCGTGGCGGTCAGCTTGGCGTCGCGCGCGGAACGGAGCTGTGTAAAAAGCTCATCCCCTGTGGGCGGGGGCGGTGGGATGAATACAATGCTCCCATATTTTGCAACTGATGTGTTGTGAGGTCCTACAAAACTTTCGTACACCGACATTCCAGCATCTGAAATCGCTGCATCTGATAGCTCGTGCCATTGCGAATTGAGGAACGCAATTCGGTCATCCTGGCTCGCTACGCGCAATACAAAGCCATTTGATGCTATGAAAATTCCGTACATATTTCACCATTCCATATTTATTGATAGGCTTTTAGCTGTATGTTAGCACCTGCAGTGAGTTCTATGACGCGAATAATAACTGTTTCTTTATTTGGAAATACTATGTAGCAGTTTGACGATGCGTATTTTCCATCGGTACTATAGCCAAGTACATAGCCAGATGTTGCAGATGTACCTGTTTCTCCTTGTCCACCGTCAGCACCGCTTATAGTCTTTAGCTTTGCAACTCCTGTGGGCGTACTCCTGTTCATTACTATAAAAAGTGGCTTTCCAATTACGACACCAGTTATCTGCCAGTCCCCAGGCATGGATGGCTTAGTCGACAACAGGAGTGATGTACCCACCTGCATGGCTGTGTCCCAAGCACATTTTTGCGTTGCTAATGCCGTGCCAGTGGCGGCAACTGTATCCGTTTTCGTTATCCAATCGTCCAGCTTCCCACTTGCGTCAGCCTGCGGCACGGCGTTGGCCGTGGGCGTGGGGGTTACAACACTGCCTACGCTCAAAAACGCCGGGCCGTTGTCAATCGTCGCCCCCGTTACCATGTCCGCAGCCGTCGCAACACGGCCGATTCCCCTCGTGCTTGTGGTGGCTGACTGCGTTTTTCCCTCAACTGCTTCAACCCTGGAAACAAGGTTATCCGGCACCGCGTCTTTTGCCTTGTGCGCGTAGTGTTTGGCGCTGTATTCCCCGGACTGCACTGGCACATCTGCATCTTCAGAGGCCCAGCGCCGGGAGAGGTCTGCACTGTCAGCGGCGGCGGTGGCGCTGTCAGCCGCAGCTATGGCCTTTTGGCTGGCCGTAGTCGCGCTGCCAGCGGCAGCGGTCGCACTACTGGCTGCGGCTGTAGCCTTTTGAGTAGCCGTAGTCGCGCTGCCAGCGGCGGCTGTCGCACTACTGGCTGCGGCTGCGGCCTTTTGGGTAGCCGTAGTTGCGCTACTGGCCGCAGCTATAGCACTGTCAGTTGCAGCGGTAGCGCTGCCAGCGGCATTGTCGGCCTGCGTGGCTGCGTTTGCAGCACTGTCAGCTGCAGCGGTAGCCTTCTGGCTGGCGAGGTCTGCACTGTCAGCGGCGGTGGTGGCCTTTTGGCTGGCCGTAGTCGCGCTGTCAGCGGCGGCGGTAGCAGAAGCGGCCGCGCCGGTTGCGGATTGTTCCGCCTGGTCGCGGGCGTCAAAGATATCTTCGACCATGTCCTCCGGCGTGGTCGCGCTCGTGGCCGACAGCTTGACAGCGCGGCTCAAGCCCTCGCGTAACTGCTGCCGTTCGGCTGCGGCCTGGTCCAGGGCGTCTTCAATAACCTGGGGGTCGAAGCGGGAGGCGGAAACCAGGTCCACTTCCTGAACAAAGGGCATGTCGCGGGTGATGGAGAGCACGGCCCCGGCGGGCAAGGGGCTGCCTTCGCGCAGGTAGACGACGCTGCCGCCGCTTTCAGTAAGGCTGATGCTGCACTGGGCGGTGACGTCTTCCTCGGTCTGCTCTGTGGCGCCTGGCATGGTGACCGTGACGGTGAGCTGGTCCGCGCTCCAGACCTTGAAGGCAAAGGGGAACGTGGTGGCAACGCCGTTGCCGTGGAAAACGGTGCGGCTGGGGCTGAAGGGCATGGTCATGGCAGAGGCTCCTTAAAGAATGTCAGCGGGCCAGAAGCCAGGGGTCTTCCGCAGGGCGCTCCCTGCGTTCTGAGGCGTCGGCGGCCTGGGCTCGCGGCAGGTCGGCGGCATAGAGCTTCTCCAGTGCGGCGATCTGCTGGCCCGCATCTTTGAGCAGGGGTACGGCCACCAGGGCCGCCAGCTTGCGGGCCAGAATGTGGGCGAAAAGGTCGTCGAACAGGCGGGGGTTTTGCACGTCTTCTGTGTACAGGGCCAGGGCGCGGTCCGAATCCGTCAGCAGCAGAGGGGCGTCCCCGGCGGCGTTGCGGCCCAGGCGAAAGGGGCGCGGCGCAAGGCCCTGGTGCCGTACGGCGTGCACCTTGAGGCACAGGTCGGGCAGGGCATAGGCAAAGCCGAATTCGGGCGCGTAGCCTTCGGGCAGGGCCTGCGGCGCGAGCCAGGCCCTGCGCTGGGCGAAATTCCAGGGAAAGTCGCGCAAAACCTGCCGCCGGGCTGTATCCCAGTACAGCCGACACTGCAGGGCTTCTGGGGTATTTTCCTGTTCCGCGGCTACGCCGCGTGCGCCCAGGAAACCCAGGGCGCGGTTCCAGATGCTGATTTGATTGATGCTCATGCCACGCTCCTGAAAAATGGTTTGCGGAGGCCAGGACAGCGGGACAAGGCCGCTGGCGGCAGGGGAAAAGGGGAGGCATCCGTCCCCTTTTCCCCCAGAGGTGCGCGTTCAGCGGACCATGAGGGCCGCTTCGTAGGGCAGGTCTTCTTCTCTGGTCAGGGCGGCGAAGATGCGGCCCTGGCTCACGTTCTGCCCGGATACGGGCGTGAGGGAAAAACGCAGACGCAGGTAGGGCTGGCGCGCGCCCTGGGGCAAAAAGCGCAGGTAAGGCCGCGCGCCCAGATCCAGAGTGGGGGCCGCCGCGCTGTGGGCAATGCTGACGCTGCCGCCCGGCACGCTGGTCCAGGGGCCGTCGGGCTGGGCGGCCTGCTCCATGTCAATGCTCAGATTCTGGACTTCGGCGGGCAGAAAGGCTTCGGTAACGGAGAGGCGCAGGGGCATGGGCTCCATGCGGCCCGGCAGCTTGCAGGCGGTCAGGGCCACGGTGTTGCCCGTGGCGTTGGCGGTGAGGGAGCCTTCAAAAAAAACGGCGTTGCGATCGATGATGGCCATGGGATCTCCTTGCGGGATATGGAAGTGAGGGGCGGAATGGAACTGAAGGATGGCCCCGCCCGGCGCGCGGGGCCCCGCCGGGCGGAAGCCGCGGGGTTAGACGGGGTCTTCGGTGGAAAGCACGGCGTCGCACTGGCGCACGGGCCGGCCGTGAAGCACGGGCACGGCTTTGGCGTCAAAAAATTCGCCGTACTGCAGCTGCACGTTGCCCGCGTCGGAATTCTGCAATTCCAGGGCGGTGAGCACATCGGCATTGGCGTACCACACCGCTTTCTGACGCAGATGCTGGGGCATGCGGTTTTTGGCTTCGATGGTCAGCTTCTGCAGGTCCACAAAGCCGCTCTGGCCCTTGCGTTTGCCCAGGGCCGCCACGGGCAGGTTGGCGATGCGCGCCACGCCGCGCCAGTCACGCACGGCCAGGCCGCAACGCCAGTTGTACTTATCGCCCACCACCTGGTATTTGCGGCCGTCCGGATCCTGAGTCATGTAGGTTTTGAGATCCTCGTGAGAGAGTCCGCCCGTGCTGCCCTTGGGGTAGACTCCATGCACGGACTGCGCGCCCCAGGCGACCAGCCAGAGCGAGGTGCAGCCGGTGGCGTCGCGTCCGCCGGCGTCCAGCACGTTGTTGGCGTCCTGAGCCGGGTAGCGCATGGCCAGGCCGTTGAATTCGTCAGGGTTCAGATTGCTGTTGCCGTAGAAGAGGGTGGCGGCCACCTTCTGACGCATGGCCTCGGCAAAGGCGATGCCTTCGCTCATGCGGAAGGCCCGGTCGCGGCTGCCGTAAAGACGCAGCTCCTCCACATCCAGTTCCATGATGGCTTCGAGAATGCCGCAGCCTTCCTTGACCTGGCTCCACTGGGATTTGCTGGGCGGCGTGCCCTGGTAGAGCCTGCGCCAGTAAACTTCCGGCAGGCCGGTGCGGATGCGGGTGAGGTGGCCGTCGCTCTGGTTGGCCTCCATCCAGAGCACATCGTCCACGATGTCGTTGGTTTTGTTCATGAGCTCAATGATCTGCCCGGCTTTTTCACCGCGGTAGAACTGTTCCATTTCCGCCAAAGAAACCACAAAACCCAAAGAAGTGGCCATAGTTGCCTCGTTGGTTGCAGGGTGTGACAGTAAAAAAGGGGAATCTAGCCCCGCGCGGACCAGCCCGCGTACATACGTTCTTCCAGGGGCGGCATGGCGGCGCTGTGGGCCTCGCCGCGCACCAAGCCGTCTTCCATGAGGGCGTCGGCAATGTTGTTGAAGAAGCGCAGGACGGACAGGTTGTTGCCGTAGCCGGTTTCCTCCAGCAAACGGCCGATGTGACGATCCGGATCAAAGCGGTCCAGGGCCAGCTGGGCGCGGGCCACGCTGGCGGAGAGGTTTTCGCCGCCCAGCTGTGGATCCTGGGCGGCTTCGCGCCGCCACTGGTCCACCTGGGCCTGCCAGGAGGCGCGCTGGGCGACCTCGTGCTCCCGCAGCTTCTGGGCCAAGGGATCCTGCGCCGGGGCGTCGGGCGTCGCTGTGTCCGGCGCGGGCATGTCGGGCGCGGGGGCGCTTTCCGCGGGGGCAGGCGCAGCGGGCGCGCCGCTGGTCCCGGTAGTGTCCGGGGCGGGGGCAAGGGGCAGGTCAGGGGTGGTCTGGCTCATGGTCTTCGTCCTCCTGTGGGTTGAGCAAACGGGGCAGATATTCCGGGCCGGCCCGGCGCAGCAGGCGCAGCAGACGCGCGCCCACGTAGCGGCGGCCTTCGGTAAAGCCCAGGCGCAGGGCGTCCGCGCCGGGCGGGGCGTCTTCCAGGTTCAGGGCGCTGAAGCAGCGGCATTCTTCCAGCAGCCAGCGCAGCAGCAGGCGGCCCTGGGGGTGGGCCATAAGGCCCGTGAGCGCCTCGCGCAGAGCCGCTTCCGCCTGCAGAACGCGGCTTTGGGCCAATTTTTGTCGTTTTTCGGCCTGTTCATATGGGGCAAAGGCGTCCATCAGCGGGCCTCCTTACGAGGAGGCGCTGGGCTTGGGGCCGCTGCCGCGGCAGACGGCGGGGACCATGCCGGGCGGCCTAGGCCGCGGATCAGGTCGGCCAGACCGTCCAGGGCCGAACCTTCCTGCCCTTGCGGGCCGTGCAGCGGCGTCTGGGCCAGCTGGCGCGCCATGTCCACGCCCTGGCGCAGGTTTTGGGTCAGGGCGGCCACGCGGGACGATTCCGCTCTGGCGGCCCGCAGTTGTTTTCGCTCCTCCAGGGGACGGCTCAGGCTGACGGGCAGGCCCAGGCTGTCGGCGTAGCTGTCCAGCAGCCGGTCCACGTTGAGGGCGTCCAGGGCTTCGGGCCAGGCGGCGGAGGCTTTAAGGGTCAAGGCCAGATATTGGTCTGTGGCGCTCACGCCCACCAGTTTTTGCGCCTGGGCCAGCAGGGAGACGAACTCCACCTTGAGGCGACGGCCCGTGAGCTCCGGCGGGCAGGGCGGCAGCATGTCCAGCTCGGCCATGCACAGGAAGGTGCGGTCCATGAGCGGGATGAACAGCTCGTCGTGCAGGCGTTCCAGCACGGGCCCGATGAGCACCAGTTTTTCCTCCTCGCGGGCGGCGATCTCGCTGGCCGTGACCCGGCTGCGGCCTTCCAGAATGAGCTTGAAGAGATCGTTGTAGAGCCCGTTGCGGATTTGGTTCTGCACGGCTTCCATAGCCTTGCGGGCCGTGGCCAAGTCCGGATTGACCTGCAGGAGCGGCGTGGCCGCCTGGGGGCTCTGGCCGGGGGCGCTGTCCACATAGTTGATGCCGCCTGGGGTCAGGTCGAGCCCTACGGAGCGCAGGCCCGCGGCTACGCTCATGGGCGGATCCACGGCCTTATGGATGGCCTTGAGGGTGGTGACGCCCATTTGTTGCAGCATGCGGCAGTCGGGCAGGGCGTCCATGGCCGGGGAGCGGCCGTAGACGTCGTTGCCGGCCACGTCCCAGCGTGGTCCGAAGCCGGGGAAGGAGCGGAAGCCCGACTGCCGCAAAGGGTGCCCCTGGCCTTCGCGCCCTTCCAGCCAGTACACCGAGGCCACGGGCATATGCCGGGCCGTGAGCAGCGCGGGGTTGCGCTCCGTGCGCGGATATACGGCCTGGATGACGTTGTGCCGGGCATCAGGCTGCACCGCGGCCTGGCGGCGCAGGCTTTCCGGCAGGGCCGCCGGGCCGAAGGCCTGGAGCAGCTGGCGCAGGGTCATGGCCGTGCGGCGGAAGACCGTGTCCACCCGTCGGGCCGCGTCGCAGTCCAGGACGTATTCCCCGGCGCAGAGGGGCAGAAAGCGGAAGCCGCCGCGGACGTCGGCCAGCTCAAACACAAAGGCCGTGCCGAAAGCGCCCAGTTCACCGTAGATGGTGTGCATGGCGTTGTAGAAGTTGGAGCGGTGGAAAACCGCGCGCATGCGCGCGGCCACCTCGTCCAGCCAAGCCTGTACCGGGCGTTGGCGGGCCAGGTCCGCATCGTCCAGGCTGAGGCGGAACCAGGGCCGGGCCGGACTGGTCAGCCCGCCTTGCAGCCCTGCCGCCAAGGTGCGCATGGCCAGAATGCCCGTAGCGTCTACCAGCCGACGGTTGAGCAGGGGGCCTTGTTCCGCCGCGTCCGCTTCGGGCTGCAGCCGACAGCGGGTGGGCAGAAAGTGGTCCGCCAGGCTTTGCCAGGCCGTGTCCCAGGGGGCGCGTCGGCGCAGCAGGGCCTGATAACGCCGGACCAGATCCGGAAGGCGGGCGCGTAGCGCGTCTTCGCCTGTGGGGGCGTTCTGTGTTTCCCGGTTGGTCATGATTATTGCCCCAGCAGGGTTTTGCGGGTGGTTTCCGCCCGGTTGAGCGGACTGGTGTGCACAGCGGCGTAGAGCCCGGCTGCGCGGGCGGCCTTGTCCTTCTGGATCTGGCGGGCGGCCGTGGCCGCTTCTGTGACGGGCTTCTGCACTTCCTGTTTGGGTACGGGCGTCACTTCGGGCACGCTGGGCGTGTCGGCGCTGCCTCCTCCGAATCCCATAAGAGCCTCCTTGGGGTTGACGTTGCGCAAGTCTGACGGTGTGCAGCAGACCAGCACGCCGTCCACAAAGCGGTTTTTCCGGGCGTGACGGCAGGCTTGCGGCAGCCGGGCCAACAACCGAAAACCGCAGGCTTGGGCCAGACGCCAGGCGTGGCGGTTGGGCGCGGGACAAAGGCCCAGCCCCGCCGCGCAGTCCAGCCGGGTAAAAGCCCAGGCCAGGCCGTCGCGGGCCATGGGCACGGCCAGCCGGGCCGCGGCCCGGAAGGTGGTGAAATCAAATTCCCAGAGCTTGCCCCGGCGCGGCGTGAACAGGGCGCAGGCCAGCATGGCGGCGGGGTCGTGCCCGCCTGCGGCCGGATAGCAGCAGAGCAGCACGCCGTGGGCCGGGTCCGTAATGCGTTGCCAGTCGTCCAGGCTGGGGGCGGCAAAGGCGCTCATGGCGCAGCCCAGCAGCCCTTCGGCAGACATGCGGACAAAAACGGCGTCGCGCGTGGCCTGGTCCTGGGCGGGCAGGTAGTGGAAGCAGGGCATCAGTCTTCTCCGAACATGTTGTAGCGGGTTCTGGCCCGGCGGCAGCCGTCGACGGTTGCCGCCACGGGACGAAAGCCCGTGGCCGCGTAGCGCAGGGCATCGGCCCCGTGGCTGGTCCAGTCGTGCAGGGGGCCGGAGCCTGGTCCGCCGGGCCGCCACTGCCGCCGGTAGGCGCGCAGGGCCTTGATGCCCGTGGCGCAGTGCTCCGCGTCAAACCAGCAGCGCGGCAGCAGGCGGCGCACGGCGTCGATGCCGTCGGCCAGGGGCAGGGCCGGGGCCAGACTGAAACGCAGACCCATGCGCGCCGCGCATTCCCAGCGGCTCTGGCCTGTGCCCAGTTCCCGCACCCGGATGTCCTGCGGGGCCAGATGCTGGCCGTAGCAAAAGCCCCGGCCAGGCAGATCCTCCCCCGGCGCGGCCGGGCCCGCCGGGCGGGCTTTTTGCTCCAGCACCCGCACATAGTGGGCCAGCCCTTCGCCTGAGGCTTCGTAGTAGTCCACAAAGCGCCAGGTTCCCGATGGCTCCACCTGGAAAAACCAGATGGCCGTGGCGTCGTCCATGCCCAGGTCCCAGGCTGTGTGCACGGGCAGTTCCGGAGCCACGGGCAGGGCGGCGATGCGCCCTTCGCGTTCGGCCGCGTCCACCAGGGGCGCGTAGTAGGCCCCGCGCACCGCAGCGGCGAACGAGCACTCGAATTCCTGCGCAAACTCCGCCGCCTCCATGCTCTGGCGCGCGGCCTCCAGCTCCGCCTGCGGCAGGTAGCCCGTCTGCGAAGCGGGAAAGCGGAAACGCGACCACAGTCCGCTTTGGTCCGCGCCGGCCTGCTGCCAGACGTCATAGAGCAGGTTATCCGTGCCGTGTGGCGTGCCGCAAAACAGCGCCCGTCCCTGGCGATCCGCCAGCATGGGCCGCAACACCTGGCTCCAGACCTGCCGGGGCATGTCCGCCGGTTCGTCCAGTACCAGGTCGTCCAGGTACAGGCCGCGCAGGGCCTGGGCGTTTTCCGTGCCCAGCAGACGGATGCGCCCGCCCGTGGGCAGCAGACAGGCGAGCTCGCTTTCCAGAAAGCGCGTGCCCGGTACTGCCCCGGCAAAACGGCGGCAGTAGTCCCAGGCTACGGCCTTGGCTTGCCCCAGAAAGGGTGCGGCGTAGGCCGCCCGCCAGTCCTCCCGGCCTGAAAGGAGAGCCTGACGGATCAGGTCGTTGACGGCCGCCACTGTTTTGCCGAACCGCCGGTGGCAGAGCAGGACGCAGAAGCGCGTGCGTTCCTGGTGGAAACGCCACTGTAACGGACGCGGCGTATAGGGAATGACGTGGAGCATGGCGACCTGCGGGTTGCTGTTTGAAGGTCCGCGCCGGGCGGGTCCAGCACGCTGGAGGGGCGGATGGCGCGTGGGCAGCCTGCGCTTATGGGAAAAGGGTTTCCCAAGAGCGCTACCCCTGGACCGGCGGAGCGGTTTTCTTTTTGATCCGACTATGGTTTTTTTGGGGGCTGATCCGGAGCGGGACCGGCCCAGGTTACGCGCAGGCGTGGGGCCTGGGCCGGCGCGGCGGCCGCGTCCAACGCGCCGAGGATGGCGTGGAGTTCTTTGATTTCTTTGACGATATCAATGCTTTTTTCAGCTATGTCGGCTTGATTCAGGCTGTTGGTGAGCAGGGCGAGGCGTTCTTCCAGGCTGCGCAGCAGCCCCTGCACGCCGGAACGGGGTTGCGCCGGGGCGCGCCGGGCGGCCATCAGCGGCGGGCTCCGGCAGCGCTGCCGCTGTAAGGCTGTCGGCGGACGGGCAGGCTGTGCAGGCGGTCCTCCTGACGCTCCAGGCCGTGTTCCAGCCGGGTCAGCAGGCGGTCCAGACCGCTCATGCGGGCGCTGAGGGCCTGCAGCTCACCGCGCAGGGCGGCCAGTTCGTTGTGCAGGCCGGTGAGGGCCGCCGTGCCGGGGATGGCGCGCAGGCCATTTTCCAGCCCGGCCAGGCGGCGGTTGGTGGCGGCTTCGCAGCGGGCCTCGCGCTGCAAATGCAGCAGATAGTCGTCCTGGCGGACAAAGGCCCGGCGCAGGCTCCAGAGGGCCCAGGCAAACAGGGCCTGGACCGCCAGCACCAGCAGGCTTGCGCCCGTGGAGGAAAAAAGGTCGATAGGCATGGGTTGCGCTCCGTGGTTGCAGGTGAAGGGGCGGCGGCAAAAGCCTTGTGCGGCTAAAAACCCAGGCCCAGCATGCCCAGCAGCAGGCCCATGATCTGGTCCAGGGCCGAGGGCGGCAGGCTGGCGCCCCAGGAGGCGAAAAACAGGGGGATGACAATGAGCCTTCCCACCACTTCCCAACAGAACAGCAGGCTGAGCATCCAGCCCAGAAAGGAGCGCCAGAGCCGCAGCCGACTTTGGGGCGCGCCGGCCACTTCCGCTTCATTGATACGACTTTGCGCCGCGTTCTGCGCATTGTGGTCGGGCAGGACGCGCTGCAGGGCCGATCCCGCCATGGTGCCGAGGCCGCTGAAAAGTTTGCCGAGCAGGGTCCACATATCAGTCCTCCTCCCGTTCCAGCCGGGCCAGATAGTTGTGCAGGTCGCGCACCCGGTTGCGCCAGCCCGCAAGAAAGGCCTTCATGGAGGGGCGACGGGCGGCCAGATCGCGGTAAAAAGCCTCGCGCAGGCGCAAGGTCTGGCGGGCCGCGTACCAGTGCAAACCGGCTGCGGCCAGAGCCGCGGCCAGTTCGGCCGTGCGTTCGCCCATAAGACCGTCTTCGGCAATGGCCGTGTAGTGGTCCAGCTGGGCTTCACCCGTGGCGTTCATGGCCTGCTGCATCTGGCGCACGGCGCGCGCCGGGCCCTGGTTTACGGCCCCGTCGTAGAGCACAACGGCCAGGGGCAGGGGCAGGGCCGCGCATCCCAGGGCGTCCCAGAAGTGTTTTTTGAACAAAACCTGCGCCTGCGCCTTGGTGCAGGCACGGATGTCGTCGGCGTCCACATCGCCGTCCGTATCCAGGTCCAGTCCGTCGCAGGGGCAGGCGGCGGTGGCGCGGCGGACGCACTGGGCGCAGTTGCGCTGCTGGCGCAGGCATTCTTCTCTGGCCTGACGGGCCAGATCCTGCACCCAGCGCAGGGAAACGCCGTGGTTGGTCAGGCCGCCGGGGTCGGCAGGATGGTCGGTCAGGCCGCCCTCCCAGAGGGCGGTGAAGGCGTGGGCTTTCTGAAACGCGGTAGCGGACATGACGGGCTCCTTGCTGGTGGACTTAGCTGTCGGCCGCCGGGTTCTGAATCCGACCGGCGGGCGCGGCGCGTGAAGCCACCATGCCGCAAAGCGCGTTTGGTGTAAGACTGAAAGGCTTCAGCAGGGGGCAGACCTTGCCTGGTGCGGGTTGCGGCGGCAGGGGCGGGGGCGTGTGCGCGGATGCGTGCAAAAAAAGCCTGTCAAATGACAGGCTTATGAGTATTGCTTAATAAATATTAAAATATATAATGAATTATTACGGTGTATTATCTGAAAGTGCAGGGGGTCTGGAAGCGGCTCGGAGGCTGTGCAGCAGCCGGGCCTGCGGGGGAGCGGAGCCGTCTTTTTTCAGGATTTGCCAGACGCGGCGCTCCGAGATGCCGTGACGGCGGGCCAGACCTGCCACGGCGGCGGTGCTGCTGACGCCCTGGCGGGTGCTGCGGCTGAAGTCGTCAATGATGTCGTGCTGGCGCATTTTCTGAAACAGGGCCTCGCAGCGGGGCACATAGAGGCTGGTGCCGCCAAAGGCCGCCATGAGTTTACGCAGGCAGCTCGTGCCCAGGGAGCGGCGCAGGGGGTGACGCGGGTCCGGCAGGCGGCGAGGCACATGCAGGTTCTGGCCGCCGTAGAGGTGCAGCACGCGCTGGAATTGGCGCGGGTGATCCAGAATATCCCAGATAAGCCGGGCGCTTTCGGGCAGGTGCCGCGCGAGCTCGCGCCACTGGCGTTCCTCTTCGGCCAGGCGCAGGGCGCGGCCCCAGGCCCCGCGCACCTGGCGGTCCTGCCGGGAGGCTGCGGGCTTGGCGCTACTGGGGCACACGGCAGGCCTCCGTCAGGAGCGGGTGCGACAGAGAGGGGAGGCTGTGCGGGGGTGGGCAAAGGGGCGCGGACCAGGGAACTTCTGCCACAGGTCTTTGCGCCAGCTGTCCTGCCAGCAATCGGAGGTGGTCGCCCATAAGGCGCAGAACGGGCCGCTGGGCGGCGTCCGCCTGGGCCTGCAAGAGGTCCAGCACAGCGCTCAGGTTACGGATGTCATCGTGCAGTGCGTACATGCTATGCTCCCGTGGAAGATATTGCCGGATGGCGTAAAAATAGATTTACAAATTTTTGTTTCTGAATCAAGGAAAACTTTTTTATA
>ERZ836877.4370-NODE-4370-length-14639-cov-3.428346_pt1 | contig 14639 bp, 9 predicted proteins | sample MGYA00519469_ERZ836877 | MGnify/ENA primary metagenome ERZ836877 (study PRJEB31850, sample SAMEA3708809) | human gut metagenome | biome: human gut; feature: human-associated habitat; material: faeces | place: China | collected 2014 ... | reverse complement strand
CCTTTTCCTTCCGGTATTTCCGCTATTTTTTTTGCGAAAACTAAAAAATATAGTTAGAAAACTATTTAAAATAGTTGCAAATAAAATTTTTTTAGTTACCTTTGTTCCTGTAAGCCCGGCCGGCCGATCGGAGCAGGGCGGATAACAGAAACCAAAACCGGTATGATGGAAAAACTGACACGCAGGGAAGAGGAACTGATGCGCTGCTTCTGGGAGCACGGCCCGCTTTTCGTACGCGAGCTCGTGGCGCTCGCCACCGAACCCAAGCCCCATTTCAATACGCTTTCAACCATGGTGCGCGCCCTCGAAGCCAAGGGGTATGTCGCCCACAATACCTTCGGAAGCACCTACCAGTATTACCCGGTGGTGACCGAGGAGGAATTTTCGCGCCGCACGCTGGGCGGGGTCATCAGTAAATATTTCGAGAACTCCTACCTCGGGGCCGTTTCCGCCCTGGTCGAGGAGGAAAAAATCTCGGTCGACGAACTGCGCGAGCTGATCGACCATATCGAAACCCAAAACCGTCGTTAGCCATGTACACACTGATGCTGTACAGCCTGAAGGTCGGCGCCTGCCTGGCGGTGTTCTACCTTTTCTTCAAATTGCTGCTGAGCCGCGAGACCTTCCACCGCCTGAACCGGATCGTGGTGCTGGCGGCGATGGTGTTGTCGTTCGTGTTGCCGCTGTGTGTCATTACGGTCTATCGCGAACTCCCGGCCATGCCGGAACTCCCGGTGACGGAGGAGGCGGGCTACGCCCCGTCCGCGGAGCCGGAATCCCAACCTTTCCCGTGGGATAAGGCGGCGACGGCCGCTTTCCTTGCGGGAGCCGCCGCTGCGTTGTTATGGACGCTCGGGTCGGTATGCGGCGTATTGCACATGATCCGCCGGGGGCACAGGGAGCGGCTGGGCGACGGCTCCGTGCTCGTACGCACCGACCAGCCGGTCGTACCGTTCAGCTGGTACCGGTATATCGTGATGTCGGAAAAGGATCTGGCCGAGAACGGCGAGGCGATCGTGCTGCATGAGAAAGCCCACCTGAGGCTGCGCCACTCGTTCGACCTGTTGGTGACCGACCTTGCCGGGTGCCTGCAATGGTTCAACCCTGCGATGTGGCTCCTGCGCCGTGAGTTGCGCGCCATCCATGAATACGAAGCCGACGAGGCGGTGCTGGACAGTGGCGTCGACGCCCGGCAATACCAGTTGTTATTAATAAGGAAAGCTGCCGGCGGGAGGTGGTACTCAGTCGCCAACAGCTTTAATCACAGTAAACTTAAAAACCGTATTACCATGATGTTACGTAAAAGATCGTCGCGGTGGGCAGGAGCCAAGGTGCTCTTCCTGCTGCCGTTGACGGGGCTTGCCCTTGGGGCGTTCGCCCGCACCGCCTATGTTTTTCCCGATGACAAAGGTAAAAAAGAAAATGTTTCGATCCGCATCGAAGGGGCGAATTTTTACTCTTCAGACGGAAAATCCGGCAAGCCGCTTTTCGTGGTCGACGGCCTCGAGGTGGCGTCGATAGATACACTGTCGCCTGACCGGATCGCTTCGGTGACGGTACTCAAGGATGCTTCGGCAGAAGCCCTGTACGGCGAGAAAGGCAGGAACGGCGTAGTGGTCGTTTCGACGAAGGATGCCGCCGGCGGTGCGCGGGATTATTCGGTCGACGCCGAGGACGGCTCTGTCAAGGTCGTGGTGCGCGGTTCCGGGAAGATGTCGGATGTCAGGGTGAGCGGCAGTTCTACGGTGCCCGCAGATAAGGCCGGGATCGACGCCGGTGCGAAAACCCGCGGACATGTCGTGTCCGTTACCGGCAGCGACGGGAAGAAGACTGTCGTCAGCCAGAGCCGGGTGACCGTCACTGACGACGGGGGCGTGACCGTCATGAAGACGCAACCGGACGCGGTGCAGGTTGGCGGACTGTCGCCGGGGCAGGCGACCCAGGCCGCGGAAGCCGGGCTCAAAGCCGCAGAGGAAGGGATGAAGGCTGCCCGTGCCGGACTGGAGGCTGCCCGCGAATATATGTCGGGCGAGGAGTGGAAAAAGGCACAGGCCGAACTCGACAGGGCACAGAAGGAGCTCTCTTCGGCACGCAAGCTGTCTGCCGCGCAACTCGCAGCCGTCCGCGAGCAGGAGGAGGCCGTGCGCAAGTATATGGCCAGCGACGAGTGGAAAGAGGCGCAGAAGCAGATACAGGAGGCGCAGGCGCATTTGGCCGACCCCCGGGTACAGGCTGCCCTGGCGAAAGCTGCCGAGGCCGGGTCGACGGCAGCCGGCGTCGAGATCCGTCGCAAGGTCGCCGAACATATGGAGCAGACAGAGGATGCCGGTACGCTGAAGAGCAGTACGATCGTGATCCGCGGATCGGGCAAGTCGCCGTTTGAAAAGGGGGAGGAACCCCTTGTCGTGATCGACGGCAAGGTGTTTAAGGATACCAAGAAACTGGAGGGGCTTGATCCCGGCCGGATTGAGAACATATCCGTACTCAAGGATGCCTCGGCGGTCGAGAAATACGGCAGGAAAGCCCGCAACGGCGTCATCGAGATTACGACCAGGAAAAAATAAGCAGGCCATAAGTATAAAAAGTTCGTGCCCGGGACGGTTCTGCTGCCCCGGGTTTTTTCGTCGGCCATGCGATACGGGCGTGAAACTTGCAGAATTAGGATGGAAAAAGTTATCTTTGCATGTAAAATACAAAACAGAAGCTATGAAACGCCTGCTATTTTTTCTTACGGTCGCAACGCTCGTTTCATGCGGCCGGACATTCGAGCAGCGCACGGCCAAATATGCCGAGGTCGGATCCGTGAACGATAACCGTGCTGCGGTGCTCGATATCAACGAAGGGGTCGGCCGTTGGGGGTATGTCGACGGGACGGGACGGCTGGTCATCGAATGCCGTTATGCCGATGCCCGGAGTTTCGACGACGGACTGGCCGCCGTGCAGGAGCCCGAAGGGCTGTGGGGCTATATAGATACCGCAGGCCGGGCGGTCGTGGCTCCGCAATTTACGGTGGCCGGGGCGTTCGACGACGGCATGGCCTGGGTGCAGGCCGGCGAGCTCTGGGGCCGTATCGACAAAACGGGGAAAACCGTCATTCCCTGCCTTTATTCCGAGATCGGCGAACCCGATGAACGTGGCTGGATGCGTGTTCTGCGCGACGGTAAATGGGGCGTCCTGCGCCAAGACGGCGAGGTGGTAGTCCCCTGTGCCTATAACCTGATCGGCGAGCCGAACGCCTACGGGCTGATCCCCATGACGAGCGACGGCAAACATGGCTTCCTCGGCGCCGACGGGCGCGAAGTGCTGCCTTGTTTCTTCTCCTATATTTCCGATTTCAAGGACGGTTATGCCCGGACGAACTACGGCGGCAGCATGGTGCTGCGCGACGAACCCTACGGCGGCCAGTGGGGACTTATCGACACGCTGGGGCACGAGACGATCCCGTGCCGCTATTACTACCTCGATACCCCGGGCGAGGGGCTCGCGGCGTTCAGGCTGGAGCAGTTCGGCAATTACGGGTATGTCGATGTCAAGGGGAATGTGGCTATTTCGCCCCGTTTCTCCGTGGCGCGGCCCTTCTCGGGCGGGGTGGCCGTGGTGAGCTACAACAATGTCAATTTCGGGCTTGTCGACCGCAACGGCGGTGAAGTCAGCTCGTTCCGCTATAAACGCATCGGCAGGTTCAACGACGGGCTGGCGCCTTTCAATACCGACCTCTACGGCATGAATTTCCAGGGTATGGAGCCCCGTTGCGGCTATATCGACACCGAGGGACGCGAAGTGATACCGGCCAAGTGGGACGATGCCGCCGAGTTCAGCGAGATGCGTGCCGCCGTGATGCGCTTCGGTACCAATGCCGAAGATTTCTACGATGCCCGCTGGGGCTATATCGCCACGAACGGTCAGCTGGTCGTGCCGCTCAAGTACCACGAGGCCTATCCGTTCAGCTGCGGACTGGCGCGTGTCTTCATCAAGGGGCTCGGGTACGGGTATATCGACCGGCAGGGGAACGAAGTCGTTCCCTGCAAGTATCAGGAGGCCGAAGATTTCCACGATTTCAGAGCAAAGGTCAAACAATACGACCGGGTGCTGACGATCGACGAGACGGGACAGATCGTCGAGCAATGACGCTCCCCGGGCGGGGAATGGCGAAAACGGGGGCCGTGGCCTCCGTTTTTTCATGCCTGCGGCTTTCGCTTGCGGGCCTGTTGCGGCGCGTTGCGCTTACTTGAACCCTACGATCTCAGGGCGGGTGGGGCGGTAGCGGTACTGTTCGACGCGCGTGGCGTTCGACAGGCGGAAATATTCGCTCTCGACCAACCCGCGTTTGCCGAAGGCGATTCCCAGGCGGATCTGCACCGTGTTGAATACGAGCCGCTCGTTGCGGAGCCGTACACCCACTCCGAACGAGGTGAAAAAATCGTTTTTGAAAATGTTAGGCGAATAGCCGATCAGTCCGAAGTCTGCGAACCCGAATACCGCGATGCGGAACCCGAGGGGCTGGTAGGGGGTGAAGACCACCGTTTCCGTGTTGAGGATCATGCGGTTGGTTCCGGTGACGTACTCTTTGAGCGCCTGCAACCCGTTGTCGTGGGTGAAGCGGATCATTTCGTCGCTGCCTTCGCCCCGGTTCCAGCCTTGCGTGTAGTTGAACGCCAGGAACTGGCGGATGCGGCTGCGCCGGAACAGAAACAGGTTCGAGAACCACTTCAGGTCTACGTCGACGGCACTGTGGCGCCACATGCCGCTTTTGAGGTCGATGTAGCTTCCCAGCGTGAAGCCGCCCATGATATAGCCCATCCCCCGGAAGCCGCCGGTCTGGTAGGACATGCCGAGGTACATCTCGTCGTTGAACTCGCCCCACGAATAGCCGCTCACCAGCTCGGCTTTGTAACCCGTCGCCAGATACTCGCGGGTACCGAATCCGTAGACCATGTTCGCCGTGTAGAATTTTTCCCGGTAGAGCCCCCCGCCGAAGAGCATGGCGTCGTGGTCGTGCAGCGCGGGGTTGTAGTCGGCCGTGACGGGCGGGCGGCGGCTGAACCGGGCATAGCTGTAACGGCCCGTCAGGAAGACGCTCGATTTGATGGAGCGGATGTAGTGCGACTTGCCGCCCCATACGTCGAGGTTGCGGACTTTCACGAGCAGCGAGGTGTCGAGGTCGACCATGTAGCGTTTCGATTTTATGTCGCTGTACGTGAGGCCGATCTCGTAGTCCGTCGGCCGGATGAACTCCTTGCGCAGCCCGAGGTTCAGTTCCGAGTTGTAGAAGTCGCGGCCGGCCGAGAAGTCGGCCGTGTAGAATGTCCCCAGCACGTTGGGGATTTTGTATTCCACGATGTTGCCGCCGTAGGAGAAATCCCTGCGGCTGAAATTGGTCTTGAATTTCAGGGTGTTGCCCGTGCCGAAAATGTTGGCGTCCGAAAGCCCGACCATGGTGCGCCCCTCGCCGTGTATGCCAGCGTCGACGCTGATCGTCCAGCTGTCGCGCGTGCGGATGACCATGTTCACGCGCGTCGAATCGAGCGAGTCGGGTACGACGATCACCTCGGTATCGGAGATGTAGGGGCGCGAACGCAGCAGCTGCTTGTTGCGCACGACCAGCTGGGGATCGAACTTGTCGCCCGGCTTGAACAGCAGGTCGCGCCGGATAACCCGTTCGCGGGTCAGCATGTGGGTTTTGTTGCCTGCGCGCTCGAACCAGTTGCCGCATGAGTCGAACGGCATCATGCGCTCGATGGTGATGTCGCCTACGGTTTTCCCGGCGTAAGGTTCCAGCAGCCTGCTTTCGTCCAATACGCGCCCGTTCATCGTCGTATCGAGTACGGGTTTGACGAAGAGCATCCTGTAAAGCATGCGCGGAACTGCGCGGCGGTTGGTTTTGGATTGTATGCTGTCGTAAAGGCGCTGGTTGCGCTCCGAGGTCGGCGTGTTCAGGCTGTCGGGGGAGAATCCGCCGGGGGAAACCCTGTCCGGCGCCCGCATGCCGGGATTGACCGTGCGGGCGAAACAGACGCTTTGCGCAGCGAGGAGGGTCAGCACGAGTATGCAAATCCGGCGATACATATCGTCAAAGATAACGTATTTTTTGATGAAAAAGTGCGCCTGAACCTGCTAAAATACAGTTTCTGGCCCGCAGGAGTTACCCTTGGCAAAAAACGGGAGGTGCCGGGTGCCGGTCTGCCCTGCCGTTGAGACTGACAATGCACCTGTTAAGGCAGCTGTCATTGCGGCTGTTGTGAAGACTGTCGATCCAGCAGCCGTTGCGGCTGACATAGCGGCTGCCTGTCGGCGGGCATGTGCCGGGACAGACGGCCGGGCCCGAATAAAAAAGACGACCCCGAAAGTCGTCTTTTTTCTGTCATATCCGGATTGCAGGTTTACCTGCGCCCCTCTTTGGCTTCGATGCACTCGGTAGCATGCGGCACTTTCATCAGCCGCTCCTTGGGGATGAGCTTGCCGGTCGTCTTGCAGATGCCGTAGGTCTTATTTTCGATGCGCACGAGGGCCATCTCCAGGTTCCGTATGAATTTCATCTGGTGTGCCGCCAGACGTCCGCTCTCCTCTTTCGAGAGGGTCGCTGCGCCCTCTTCGAGGACTTTGAACGTCGGGGAGGTATCCTCCGTGTCGTTATCGGCCGTGTGGGTGATAGTGGCGCGCAGCAGCTCATAGTCCGCGCGCGCATTCTCAAGCTTTTTCAGGATGAGCTGCTTGAACTCCTCGAGTTCGGCGTCGCTGTATCTGGTTCTTTCGTCTGCCATAGTCGTCTTCTCCTTGTTGGTTTTATGTAAAATTAAACAATTTTTCCGTAAACACCAAATTTTATATCGTTATATACGATATCGTCCGGACGCACCCTTTATATCGTTCTCAGCAAGACGCATTTGCCGTTCCCGAAGCGGTTTTGCCGCCTTCGTCCGCCCGTCAGATGCGTGTTACGGCGATCCGGATCGGCTCGTCGTCGACATCCGAATCCACGACCACGCCTCCCTCGGGCTGTGCGGCCGCCTTCACCTCGACGGCGAGCGTCTGCGATGCGATATATCCGGCATATTTGGCGATCGCGCCGGCCACGAACTCCTTCTGTTCGATCTCGACGCGGATCTTGTCCGTCACCTCGAATCCCGAGTCCTTACGGATATTTTGGATGCGGTTTATCAACTCGCGTGCCACGCCTTCCGCCCGGAGCTCTTCCGTCAGCGTAATGTCCAGCGCTACGGTAAGTTTGCCTTCCGATGCCACCAGCCATCCCGGCATGTCCTCCGAGGTGATCTCGAAATCGGCCGGGGTTACGGTGATTTTTTCAGCCCCCAGGTCGAGTACGGTCTGGGCTGCGGCTTCGATCTGGGCGATACGCTCCTGCGAGAACTCCGCGGTCATGGCGGCGATCTGCTTCATGTATTTGCCGTAGCGCGGGCCCAGCGTCTTGAAGTTGGGCTTGATGCGCTTGGTGATGATGCCCGTAGTGTCTTCGATCAGTTCGACCTCTTTGACGTTCACCTCGTTCATGATGAGGTTCTTTACGGCCGAGATATGCTGTGCCATGGCCGGGTCGAGCACCGGGATGAGGATTTTGGTGAGCGGCTGGCGCACCTTGATCGACACTTTGCGGCGCAGGGCGAGCACCATTGACGATACGCGCTGTGCCAGGGACATCATCTCTTCCAGGTCGGTGTCGATCAGCTTTTCGTCGGCCTTCGGAAAAGTCGAGAGGTGTACCGACTCGTCCGCGTGGCGGCCGCTGACGGCATTCAGGTCGCGGAAGATACGGTCGGTGATGAAAGGTGCGAACGGTGCCGCGAGCATCGAAACGGTCTCCAGGCAGGTGTAGAGCGTCTGGTAGGCCGCCAGTTTGTCGTCGTTCATACCGCCGCCCCAGAAACGCTTGCGGTTCAGGCGCACGTACCAGTTCGAGAGGTTTTCTCCCACGAACTCCTGGATGGCGCGTGCCGCCGGGGTCGGGTCGTAATCCTCGAGCGAGCGGGTTACTTCCTTGACGAGCGTATTGAGCAACGAAATGATCCAGCGGTCGATCTCCGGGCGCTTTTCGACGGGAACTTCCGGCTCCTTGCCCGTAAATCCGTCCACATTGGCGTAGAGCGCGAAGAACGAGTAGGTGTTATAGAGCGTCCCGAAGAACTTGCGGCGTACTTCGTCCACGCCGTCCCGGTCGAATTTGAGGTTGTCCCACGGCTGCGAGTTGGAGATCATGTACCAGCGCGTGGCGTCGGCCCCGTAGGTTGCGAGAACCTCGAACGGGTCGACGCCGTTGCCCAGGCGCTTCGACATCTTGTTGCCGTTTTTGTCCAGCACCAGCCCGTTCGAAATAATGTTTTTAAAGGCTACCGAGTCGAAGAGCATCGAGGCGATGGCATGCAGCGTGAAGAACCAGCCGCGCGTCTGGTCGACGCCCTCGGCGATGAAATCGGCCGGGTAGACCGACTTGAAATAGTCGCCGCCGTTCTCGAACGGATAGTGCAGCTGCGCGTACGGCATGGCACCCGAGTCGAACCACACGTCGATCAGGTCGCTTTCGCGCTTCATCGGCTCGCCTTTCGACGACACGAGTACGATATTGTCCACATAGGGGCGGTGCAGGTCGATATTGCGGGTCGAGTAGTTCTCCTTCGACATGTCGCCGACCTTGAAATTCTTGTAGGGGTTCTCCTTCATGAAGCCCGCGGCGATCGACTTTTCGATCTCATCCATCAGCTCCCTGATCGAACCGATGCACTTCAGTTCCGAATAATCCTCCGTAGCCCATACCGGCAGCGGTGTGCCCCAGAAGCGCGAGCGCGAAAGGTTCCAGTCCACCAGCCCTTCGAGCCATTTGCCGAAACGGCCTGTCCCGGTCGATTCGGGTTTCCATCGGATCGTCTTGTTCAGCTCGATCATCCGCTCGCGCAGCGCCGTGGTGCGGATGAACCACGAATCGAGCGGGTAGTAGAGCACCGGCTTGTCCGTACGCCAGCAGTGCGGATAGTTGTGCACATGCTTCTCTATCTTGAAGGCCTTGTTCTGGGCTTTCAGCATCACGGCCAGGTCGATGTCGAGCGTTGTCTCGACATCGCAGGCGATCTCCGGGTCGTAGGCGTTCTTGACGTAGCGGCCCGCATACTCCTTGTATTTTTCGACGTCGATGTTGTTTTTTACGAATTCCGGGTCGAGGTCTTCGAGTACGAAGAACTTGCCCTGCTTGTCGACCATCGGCTGGTTTTTGCCGGCTTTGTCGACCATGAACAGCGGGGCGATGCCTGCGGCCTTGGCCACACGGTCGTCGTCGGCGCCGAACGTCGGTGCGATGTGCACGATGCCCGTACCGTCCGATGTGGTCACGTAGTCGCCCACGATCACGCGGAACGCGTCGCCCGTCGGCTTTACCCAGGGGATCAGCTGCTCGTAACGGATCCCCTCCAGTTCGGGCCCCATCCAGCTTTCGCCCGTGATCTGGTAGCTTCCCTCAATCTTCTTGGTGAAGTACGATGCGACGAGGTCCTTGGCGAGGATGACCGTCTGGGGTTCGTCGGTATAGGGGTTGCGGCATTTGACCTTCACGTATTCGATCGCGGGGCCTACGGCCAGCGCGGTGTTCGAAGGCAAGGTCCACGGCGTGGTCGTCCACGCCAGGAAATAGAGCGGCCCTTCGGCGTCGCCGAAGAGCTTTTCGCTTTTCGCGTCGCGGATGATCCTGAACTGCGCCGTGCACGTCGTGTCCTTCACGTCGCGGTAGCAGCCCGGCTGGTTCAGCTCGTGCGTCGAAAGCCCCGTGCCCGCAGCCGGCGAGTAGGGCTGGATCGTATAGCCCTTATAGAGCAGCCCCTTGTCGAAAAGCTGTTTGAGCAGCCACCACAGGGTCTCGATGTATTTGTTGTCGTAGGTGATGTACGGATCGTCCATGTTGACCCAGTACCCCATCTTGCGGGTCAGGTCTTCCCATGCCCCCGTGAACTCCATGACGGCCTCGCGGCAGGTGCGGTTGTACTCCTCGATCGAAATCTTCCTGCCGATGTCTTCCTTGGTGATGCCGAGCTTCTTTTCGACGCCCAGCTCCACGGGAAGCCCGTGCGTGTCCCAGCCCGCCTTGCGGTGCACGAGATACCCTTGCTGTGTCTTGTAGCGGCAAAAGACGTCCTTGATCGTGCGGGCCATGACATGGTGGATGCCGGGCATCCCGTTGGCCGACGGGGGGCCTTCGTAGAATACGAACGCGGGGTGCCCCTCGCGCGTGGTGATGCTCTTGTGGAATGTGTCGCGGGCGTCCCATTCGCCGAGCACGTCGGCGGCTATCTGGGCCAGGTCGAGGCCTTTATACTCATTGAATTTCATGGTATATGTGTTTTTTATTTCGTTCGGGGTCGTACGCCGGCATGGCCGGAAGTGCCGGAAAGATTCCTCTTTTTCCGACAACTTGCAAAGATATAAAAAAGATTTGAAAAGCGTGCAAAATTGCACCTATTCCGTCCGTGGCGGCATCTGCCCGGAGCGGGCTATTTTCCGGCCGGGATTTCGACCCAGAAGCACGACCCCGCGCCGACGGCGGAATCGACGCCGATTTGCGCGCCCATCTGCTCCGCGATGCTCTTGCAGATCGAAAGTCCGAGTCCGGTCCACTGCGTGAAGGTGTCCACCTTGTAGAACCGGTCGAAAATCTTGGCGCGTTCCTCCTCGGGGATGCCGATGCCCGTATCGCGGACGTAGAACCGTACCCATCCGGGGCGTTGCGAGAACCCGATCGTTATCGAACCTTTTGTCGTGAATTTCACGGCATTGCGTACGAAATTGCCGAGTATCTGGTGCAGTCCCTGCTTGTAATCCTCGAGCTGGAGCCGGGGCAGGCTGTCTTCCAGCCGCAGGACGACCCCTTCGGCGACTTGCAGGCGGAATGTCTCGGCCACCTCGCGGCATAAATCGCGGGCGTCGAATTTCGTACGGACGATCTCTATGCGTCCCGATTCGATCCGGGCCAGGTCGAGTACGTCGGAGATGATTTGCAACAACAGGGTGTTATTTACCAGGATCAGGTCGGCGAATTCTTTGCGCTGGTCGGGATCGGCCTCCGTAGCCATCAGTTCCGAAAAGCCTACGATCGCGTTGAGCGGCGTGCGGATTTCGTGGCTCATGTTGGCCAGGAAGGCCGATTTGAGCTTGTTGGACTCTTCGGCGCGCTCCTTGGCGGCGATCAGCTCCTGTTCGGTCTGCTTGAGTGCCGTGATGTCGTAATTGATCCCCAGCATGTCGATGACCTGTTCGCCGGGGCGGTAGTCCCGGCAGATGAGGTGGGTTTTGATCCATGTTTTCCGTCCGTCGTCGTGCTGCACGCGGCAGATGGCCGTTGCCGACTGCACTTCACCCGCGGAGAAGCGGGTCAGCAGGTCGAGCAGGGGCTTGCGGTCTTCGGGGTGGATGTGGCGGTATTTGCCGATCACGTCGACGATCTGCGCCGAGTCGGCCTCCCCGTAGTTGCGCAGCCATACGTTTTGCGCATAGCCCTCTTTGTTGTAGAGGTTGTAGTTGGCATATCCTACCTGGGCATATTCGGAGATGATGCGGAACAGGGCTTCGAACTCCGAAACCCGGTTCTGGATCTTCCGCAACTCGGTGTTGTCGATATTGATGAGCAGGTAGTGGGTGAGTTCGCCCCGGTCGTCGTACAGGCAGCGTATGCGCCCCGTCCAGTCGAAATGCCCCGGGCGCGTGCTTTCGTAGTAGCCGCCGAGTTTTCCGAATTCGTAACGGGCGGTGAAATCCGCACTTTCGCCGTGCTAGATGCGGATTTTCGTCTCCTCCGGGAAATTAGGGTTGTCGAACAGGTTGAGCCCGCGTATTTTGCCCGGATCTTTCACCCCGAACATCTCCAGGTCGCAGGTGTTGATGTCGATGAGCCGTCCCCGGTCGTTGTAGATCTCGATGCCGACGGGGGCGTTCTGGATGATGTTGCGCAGCAGTTTTTCCTGCTCGTCCAGTGCCTTGTGTGCCGTTATGGCGTCGGTGATGTCGAGGATCAGGATCACAATCTCGCTTCCGTCGTTGGGCGTATTGTACAGGAAACTGCGGCAATGGCGCCTGGTTTTTTTTGCGAACCATTCGTCGGTCTTGTAATTGCCGAGGCGGATGTGCGCGAGTTTGTCGATATGGGCATCGACGGGGTGCCCGGTCTCGCGTGCCGTCTTGCCTATATATGCGTCCGGTTCTATCCCCACGATTTGCTGCGCCGCGCGGTTGACCGAGAGAAAAAGGTAGTCGATGGCGCGTCCGTCGCTGTCGTAAAGCAGCCGGATGCGGAAATATCCGATCGGCAGGTGGTCGAGCAGCACGTCCATATGCTTGTTTTCCTTTACGACCGTGTGGTAGTTGTTTTCGAGCGTCAGGATTTCTGCTTCGCGCCGGTCGTGCACGGGGACGCGCTGCATGTAGCCGAAAAGGTGCGTACCCGTTGCGGGGTCGGTCTGCCGTCCGACGAGCTGGGCGTGGAGCCAGACTTCGCCCTCGGGAAGTTCGATCGGGAACGTCCTGTCGAATTTGCTGTCGACCTTGAGCGCCATGAATTCGTTGTGGATCGGCATCCGGTAGTCTTCGCGAACCAGGTGTGTCAGTTGCCCGATCCGGACTTTGTCGCCGTCGAGCCCCAGCAGCTTGGCAATATATTCGGAGACATGCAGTTCGCCGGCCTGGAAATCCGCTTTCCACCAACCCATGTGGGCGGCGTCCAGCATGAGCATCAGGGATTGGAAATTAGGGGTGTCGGGTGTGAACATGGTGCAATGGGATGTCTGGGGATATTTAGAGCGGGCGGATGATACGTGCAGGGTTGCCTGCTGCGACCGAATCCGCGGGGATATCTCGTGTGACGACCGACCCGGCCCCGACGACCGCCCTGTCGCCGATCGTGACGCCCGGGCATACGATCACTCCGCCGCCCAGCCAGCAGTGGTCGCCGATGACGATGGGCTTGCCTGCTTCGAGGGCCGTCCCGCGTGTCGCGGCGTCGAACGGATGGTGCGCCGTGAGCAGCTGCACTTTGGGGCCTATGAGCGTCCCGCAGCCGATGCGTATCGGTGCCAGGTCGAGGAAAACGCAGTCGAAATTGACGAAGGAACCTTCGCCCATGTGGATGTTGTAGCCGTAGTCGCAGTGGAAAGGTTCGCGGATGAACCCGCGGACGTTGGGGCACAATTCCCCGAGTGTGGTGCGGTAGTCGTCGCCGTGGCCGCAGCATTCGACGTTGAGGCGATGCATCAGGCGCGTGGCACGGTCGCGGTCGGCCGTCAGCTCCGCGTCATGCGGGTCGAACCATTCGCCCGCCAGCATCTTCTCCTTCTCGCCTCTCATCGGTACATGCCGGCATTTTTAGTCGAACGACTGCAATTCGATCAGCTTGGCGTAGATGCCGCCCTTGGCGAGCAGTTCGGTGTGGGTGCCCTGCTCGGCCACGCGGCCGTGGTCGACGACGATGATCTTGTCGGCGTTGTGAATCGTCGACAGGCGGTGGGCGATAACCACCGATGTGCGGCCGACGAGCAGCTTGTTGAGGGCATCCTGCACGAGTTTTTCGCTCTCCGTGTCGAGGGCCGAGGTGGCCTCGTCGAGGATCAGTATCTCGGGGTTTTTCAGCACGGCGCGTGCGATCGAAAGCCGCTGGCGCTGGCCTCCCGAGAGTTTGACGCCCCGGTCGCCGATGTTGGTCTGGTAGCCTTCGGGTGCTTCCTGTATGAAGCAGTCGGCATTGGCGATCCGGGCCGCCTCGACGATCTCGTCGTGCGTGGCCCCGGCCTTGCCCATGGCGATGTTGCCTTCGATGGTGTCGTTGAAAAGCACGGTGTCCTGTGCCACGACGCTCATGTGGGCGCGCAGGCTGTCCTGCGTGTAGTCGCGCACCGAGACCCCGTCGATCAGGATGTCGCCCGCCTTCACGTCGTAGAAACGCGGTATGAGTTCGCTGAGGGTCGACTTGCCTCCGCCCGAAGGGCCTACCAGGGCCACGGTCTCGCCGCGCTTGATCTCGAACGAGATGCCTTCGATCACCTCGCGGCTGCCGTCGTACGAGAAGTGGATGTCCCGGAATTCGATCTTGTCTTTCAGCCCGTCGAGTTCGATCGCCCCGGGCTTGTCCTGGATTTCGCTCTGGGCGTCGATGATCGAGAAGATGCGTTCGCCGGCGGCGATACCCTGGTTGATGTTGGAGAACTGGTCGATGAACGTGCGCACCGGGCGCGTTATCTGCGAGAACATGGCGATGAAGGCGATGAAGCCTTCGGGGCTGAGCGCGTCCTTGAATACGAGCGAACCTCCGAATACCAGGATGACGCCTACGGCCGAGATGCCCAGGAATTCGCTCATCGGCGAAGCCAGCTGCTGGCGGCGCGCCATCGAGAGGGTCAGCCGGGCCAGATCGGCGTTCAGGTCGTAGAACTTCTGCTTGATATAATCCACGGCGTTGTAGCTCTTGATGACCTTGATGCCCGAAAGGGACTCGTCGAGCGTCGATACCAGCTCGCCCATGCGCTGCTGGCTCGTGCGGGCCGGGTGGCGCAGGCGTTTGACGATGCTGCCGATGATGAGGGCCACCACGGGCAGAAACAGCACCGAGAAGAGGGCCAGCTCCCACGATATGGCGACCATCATCACCGTATAGCCGATGA
>ERZ836877.4369-NODE-4369-length-14640-cov-2.136167_pt1 | contig 14640 bp, 12 predicted proteins | sample MGYA00519469_ERZ836877 | MGnify/ENA primary metagenome ERZ836877 (study PRJEB31850, sample SAMEA3708809) | human gut metagenome | biome: human gut; feature: human-associated habitat; material: faeces | place: China | collected 2014 ... | reverse complement strand
TGCCGCTTTCGATGATCTTGCCGTCATGCACGACCAGGATCACATCTGCACGGCGGATGGTCGACAGGCGGTGGGCGATGATGAAGGAGGTGCGGCCGGTCATGACCTTCTCGATGGCGTTCTGGATGAGCTGCTCGGTCACGGTGTCGACGGAGCTCGTCGCCTCGTCCAGCACGAAGATGCGCGGGTCGGCCAGCAGCGCGCGGGCAAAGGACAGCAGCTGCTTTTCGCCGGTGGAAAGGGTGTTGCCGCCCTCGCCGATGTCGGAATCATAGCCGTCCGGCAGTCTTGCGATGATCTGGTCGGCCGAGACGGCCTTGACCGCGGCCTCGATCTCATCCATTGTCGCGTCGGGACGGCCGTAGCGCAGGTTTTCCAGGACCGTGCCGGAGAACAGGTGCGGCGTCTGCAGCACGTAGCCGATGTTGGAGTGCAGCCAGAGCTGGCTGCGCGCGCGCGCGTCGCGGCCGTCGATGAGCACGCGGCCCTCCGTCGGCTCAAAGAAGCGGCAGACGAGGTTCACGAGCGTGGATTTGCCCGCGCCGGTCTCGCCGACGATGGCGACGTTCGTGCCCTGCGGGACCTTGAGGCTGAAGTGCTCCAGCACGTTCTCGCTGCCGTCGGGGTAGCGGAAGGTGACGTCCTGGAACTCGATATCGCCGTAGAGCGGCTCCCAGTTTTCCTTCTTCGGGTGGAAGGCGTCGCCGTATTTCTCCGTGACTTCCGGCGTGTCGCGCACGTCGGACTCGGTCTCCATGAGCTTGGTGAAGCGCTCGACGTTGACCTGCACGTTGACGAGCGACGAGATGACCTGCACGAGCCACTGCACCGGCTCCATCATGCCCTGCGCGTAGTTCATGAACACGGAGAGCGTACCGATGAGCATCACGCCGTTTTTCGTGATGATGCCGCCGCGCCAGAGGACGATCGCCAGCGCGACGGAGGCGGCTAAGGCCGTCGTCGACATGAAGACGCTGCGGAAGTGCATGGCGCGCACGCTCATGTGCTTCATCTCGCCGGTGAGGCCGTCAAACTCACGCTCGACCTTATCCTCGATCACGAGCGTTTTGGTGGTCTTCGCGCCGGTGATGCCCTCGTTGAACGCGCCGGTGATGCGCGAGTTCTGCTCGCGCACCCGGCGGTGGAAAAAGACAAGCTTCTTCTGGAAATACGCGCCCGAGACGACGAGGACCGGCACGATCACCATCACGCACAGCGCCAGATGCCAGTTGAGCACGAACATCATGACGACGGCGAACAGCAGATACGCGATGTACCACACGCCCTCCATCAGTCCCCAGGCCAGCGTGCTTGCGATGCGGTCGGTATCCGACATGACGCGGGCATGGATGTAACCGACGCTGTTCTGGTTGAAATAGGAGAACGAGAGCGTCTGCAGGTGGTTGAAGGCCTCGCGCTTGAGATCCCGGCCGATGTAGAGCTCGACCTTGCACGCGCCGTAGGCAGAGATGTAGTTCGTGGCCGTCTGGACGAGCATGACCAGAATATAGAGGGCCAGGAAGCCGCCGATGCCGTCCATGGTCTTCTCGGCGATAAAATGGTCGATGGCGTGCTGCTGGAACAGGGGGATGACCGCGTCCATGGCGCTGCCGATCCCGCCCATGGTCACCATCCAGAAAAACAGCATCCGGTAGGGCTTCAGATACGGGGCCAGCTTCGGGATGCCGAAGAACGGCAGGCCCTTCTTTTCTTCTCGCTTCATGCCGGCTCCTCCTCTCCGATGGACATCTGCATGTCGTAGATCTGGCGGAACAGGCCGTCCGCCTGCAGAAGCGTCTGCGGCGGGCCGTACTGCAGGAGCTTGCCGTGCTCGAGGACCAGAACGTTATCGCAGTCCATCAGCGTTGTAATGCGGTGGGAGATGATGATCGTGGTCGTGCCGGCAAGATCGCGGCCGAGCGCCGTGCGGATCTTCTCATCCGTCTGGGTGTCGACGGCGGAGAGCGAATCGTCGAAGACCATGATGGGCGTCTTTTTCGTCAGCATGCGCGCGATGGCCACGCGCTGCTTCTGCCCGCCGGAGAGGGTCACGCCGCGCTCACCGACCATGGTCTGGTAGCCGTCTGCGAACTGCTCGATATCGGCGGCGATGCAGGCCGTCTCGGCGGCTTTGCACACGGCCGCGTGGTCCGCGCCGCAGATGCCGATGTTCTCCTCGATCGTGCGGGAGAACAAAAACGGCTCCTGCAAAACAACGCCGACGTTTTCGCGCACCCATTTTGCGGGCATGGACGCAAGATCGACTCCGCCGACCGTAATTTTACCCTTCGTCGGCGCGTAGAGCCTGCTGAGAAGCAGTAAGAGCGTACTCTTTCCGGAGCCCGTCGCGCCCAGAATTCCGAAGCTCGATCCCGCCGGAATCGTAAAGCTCACGTCGTGCAGGACCTCGGGTCCCGTCTCATAGGAAAACGACACGTGCGCAAAGGAAATATCCTTGTCCATGGGAGCTATCTTCGCCCCCGGCGCGTCTTCCTCTACCGGCGCGTTCAGAACCTCTGCCAGCCGGTCGACAGACACGCCCGCCTTGCTCATCTCCGAGAACATGCGCCCGAGCCTCCGAACCGGCGTAATGAGCATCGCGTTATAAAAGGCAAACGAAATAAACTCGCCCTTTGTCATATCGCCGTTTACGCAAAGGATGCTTCCGAACACCACGACCAGCATCACCTGCAAGCAGCTCGTCACATCGCCGACCGCCCAGAACTGCGAGAGCGTATAGCAGAGCTTCACCCAGAGGCTCGTATACTCCTGATTCTGCGCTTCAAAGCGCGCGCGCTCAAATTCCTCCCGGCCAAACGCGCGCACCACACGCACGCCGGTGATGTTTTCCTGCACGTCGCTGGAAAGCTCGCCCTCGGCCTCGTCCGCCTTCTGATAGCCCTTGGAGATGCGCCTATAAAACACCAGCGAATAGCCGACAATCACGGGGATGAACGCGAACACGAACAGCGAGATTTTGACGTTCATCGTGAACATCGCAGCCATATAGACGACAATGAGGAACGTCGTGCTGAGCAGCTCGACCATCTGTTCCGCGATAAAATTGCGCACAACCTCCACGTCGGAGGTGCAGCGCTGGATGATATCGCCCGTCGGGTTTTGCACATGCCAGCGGTATGGCAGGCGCTGGATATGGCCGTAGAGCGCGTCGCGCAGCGACTTGACGAACCGCTCCGAACCCTTGGGCAGGTTGGAATCCTGCACAAAGCCCGCGCCAAATTCCAGCAGCGCCACCGCGGCCGCAGCCGCCGCGCACCAGACGAGAATCTGACCCGCAGGCGCATTCAGCAAAAATGCGGGAAGCCCCTCCGTTTCGCCCAGCAGCGCGTGATCGACGGTAAAACGAATGATCTGCGTAAAGAGCGTTCGCAGCAGCGTGGCCGCCAGCGACGCGCCGATGCCCAGCGCAAACGCAGAGGCCGCAGGCTTCAAATGATGCAGCAGCAGCTCCGCTTTTTTGCGAAAGCTCTCCTTCTTTTGATTTTCTTCCATGTTTCTCCTTTTGGGGCTCCGTCCTAACCCCCACTGGGGGATTATATCCCTCAGACTCCCTTCTTCGCTTCACGCCTGTATAAACAGGCTTGACTGTAAAAGATATTCTCCCCTTTCTCGAAAAAGGAGAGAATATCTTCGCAACATTATGGTCGGAAATCCATGAACCTCAGATTTCTGATGAAGCATGGGGCAACGCCCCGTCACATGCCCCTTGCAACCCCTTCCGGCGAAACCGACGCATACACCAGCGGCGGAATCGCCGGTTTATCTGCCGTCAGTTTGACAGCCTGCTGCATGCGCGCAATCGCGCGCTCCGCCTGCTCCGGCTTATTCAGGTGCAGCGTCGCCAGCGCGTCACCCTGCTTCACGAAGTCGCCGATGCGCACGTTCATCACCAAGCCGACCGCCGGATCGATGACGTCGGTCTTCTGTTTGCGGCCCGCGCCGAGATCCTGCGCGCAGTAGCCGATAGCCGTCGTATCCATATCCGCGACATAGCCGTCGTGCGGCGCGGGCACGGGCACGAGGTGCTTTGCCTGCGGCAGGCGGGTCACATCGTCGCAGACGCCCGCGTCGCCGCCCTGTGCCGCAATCATCTCTTTGAGTTTCGCAAGGCCCGCGCCGCTTTCCAGCGCATGCTTCATGCGCGCCTTGCCGTCGTCCACGTCCCTGGCGATTCCCGCCGCGACGAGCATGCGGCTGCCCAATTCCAGCGATACGGCCAGCAGATCGCCGCCCGCGCGTCCGGCGAGAATATCGATAGCTTCCTTCACTTCAAGCGCGTTGCCGACGTGCGTGCCGAGCGGCTGTTCCATGCCCGTCACCAACGCGAGGATGGGCTTGCCCGCCTGCGCGCCGATATCCACCATCGCCTTAGCCAGCGCGATGGAATCCTCGACCGTGCGCATCAGCGCGCCGCTTCCGGTTTTCACATCCAGCACAATCGCGCCCGCGCCGCTGGCCAGCTTTTTAGAGACGATGCTCGACGCGATCAACGGAATGCAGTTCACTGTGCCGGTCACGTCGCGCAGGGCGTAGAGCGCCTTATCCGCCGGGCAGAGATCGTGCGTCTGGCCGATGACCGCGCAGCCGATTTCCTGCACCTGCTTCACGAAGCGCTCCTCCGTCTCCTCCACCGAGCAGCCGGGAATGCTTTCCAGCTTATCCAGCGTGCCGCCCGTATGGCCCAGCCCGCGGCCGGAAATCTTGGCGACCTTCGCGCCGCACGCCGCCGCCAGCGGCACAAGCACCAGCGTCGTCGTGTCGCCCACGCCGCCGGTGGAATGCTTATCCACGCACACGCCGTCGATGGCGGACAAATCCACCACGCCGCCGGAGTGCATCATTTCCATCGTCAGGCAGGTCGTCTCTTTCGCGTTCATGCCCTGCCAGCAAATCGCCATCAGCAACGCCGAAAGCTGGTAATCGGGAATCGAGCCGTCCGCCGCGCCGCGCGCAAAAAAGCGAATCTCTTCCTCGTTCAGTTCTCCTCCCGCCTTCTTTTTGAGAATGATATCCACCATATTCATAGCCGTTCCTCCTTCGGTCGGTTTCGATTCCCCTTCAAGATCCTGAGGTTCTTGGATTTCCCGCTTATGAATTGCTTCGCAATTCATGGGGTATAAAGCGCATTCAAAAGCGTTTTCTTCCACGCTTCGAGCTTCTTTTTATAAGGCAGGGTATACGCCGGACTGGTGCTGGGCATGCGGATTACCTGCCGCGCCCCCGCCCAGCCGGATTTGACAAACAGCTTATGCGCCGTCGCGCCGTTGCACAGCACGGTTTGAATATCGGGGCACTGCGCGTACAGCCTGCCAAAGTCGTTAAAAACCACGTCGCGCATGTCGCTGTCCAGACTGCCCTCGCGCTCGCACATTGCCGCCGCATCCCAAAGCGCCAGCCCATGTTCGCGAATCAGCGCCTTTTTCCGTTCATAGTCGCAGCTCGGCATTTCGCCGAAAATATCAAACAAGATCGGCCAGAACGCGTTTCTTGGGTGCGCGTAATACTGCGCGTCTTCGAGCGATTTGACGCTGGGCATCGAGCCGACGATCAGTACTCGCGCGTTTTCCGCCCATATCGGTTCAAAAGACTGACAAATCATACCTGCTCGATGTCAAACGCCGCCGCGCGCCCCATGCGGTTCATCACGGCCAAGCCGATACCCGCCGTATCCACCGCCTCGCAGAGCGCCACTGTGTCTCCCCGCTCATCCAGTTCCCGCAGCGCGGCAAACAGCCTCGCCGCCGCCTCCTGCGGGCGCTTTTCGCTGCCCAGACTGAGGAACGTGCGGCCGCCGTAGTGGTGCTCGTCCAGTCCCAAAATCGCCACGCGCTCGCCCTTGGCCGTCTGCTCGTCGTAACGCTTGCAGATTGCCTCGACGACATGTTCCGGCGCGCCGCTGAAAATAATCGCTTTCGCTTTCGGCGCGTAATGCTTGTATTTCATGCCCGGCGAACGCGCCACGTCGCCCTCCCTGAGCGGGCTCATCACGTGTTCATCCACGCGGACGTGCCCCAGCACGCGTTCCACCATCTCCGGGGTGATTCCGCCCGGACGCAGAATGACCGGCACGTCGCCCGTCGCATCGATGACGCTGGATTCCACGCCGACCTGACAGGCGCCGCCATCCAAAATCAGCGGAATGCGCCCATCCATATCTTCCAGCACGTGCAGCGCCGTCGTCGGGCTGGGACGGCCGCTCCGGTTGGCGCTCGGCGCGGCAATCGGACGGCCTGCCGCGCGAATCAGCGCCCGCGCATCCGCGTTGGAGGGCAGGCGGATGCCCACCGTATCCAGCCCCGCGCTCACCGCGTTGGGGATGCAGTCCGCTTTGGGCAGAATCAGCGTCATCGGGCCGGGCCAGAACGCCTCCATCAGCTTTTTCGCAGCGGCGGGGATGGCACGCACCAGCGGCGGAATTTCCTCCACGCAGGAAACGTGGGTAATCAGCGGGTTATCCTGTGGGCGGCCCTTCGCTTCAAAAATCTTAACGACGGCCTCGGCGTCCAGCGCGTTTGCGCCCAGCCCATAGACCGTCTCTGTCGGAAAGCCGACCAGTTCGCCCTCGCGGATGAGCTTTGCGCCCAGCGCGATGGAATCTTCATTCACCTTGAGCAGCTCTGTTTTCATCGCTTTATCCTCTTTGCAGTTCGCCCTGCCCCAACGCGCGCAGCTGCTCCTGCTGGTCGGCGTAAATGAGCGGGTCGATGATATCGTCCATATCGCCATCGACAAACGCGTCGATGGTGTAAATCGTCTTGCCGATGCGGTGATCGGTGACGCGCCCCTCGTTGAAATTATAGGTGCGGATGCGCTCGCTGCGGTCGCCTGTGCCGACCTGAGCGCGCCGCTCGCCGGCATACGCCGCATCCTTTTCTTCCTGTAATTTTTCGTACAGCCTCGAACGCAGAACGCGCATCGCCTTTTCCTTGTTTTTCAGCTGGCTCTTTTCGTCCTGACAGGTCACGACAATGCCGGACGGCATGTGCGTGATGCGAACGGCGCTGTCCGTCTTGTTGATATACTGCCCGCCGTGTCCGGAGGCGCGGTAAACGTCAATGCGCAGGTCATCCGGATCGATTCGGATATCCACATCCTCCGCTTCGGGCAATACGGCAACCGTCGCCGTCGAGGTCTGGCGTTTGCCGTTGCTCTCCGTCACGGGGATGCGCTGCACGCGATGCACGCCGCTTTCATATTTCAGGCGGCTGAACGCATTTTCCCCTGTGATGGCGAAAACCGCTTCCTTCACGCCGCCCAGCTCGGTCATGCTGGCTTCAAGCATCTCGGTCTTCCAGCCGTGACGCTCGGCGTATCGCATGTACATCCGCATCAGCATCGCGCCAAACAGCGCGGCTTCCTCGCCGCCCGCGCCGCCGCGGATTTCCATCACGACGTTCTTCTCCGCATTCGGGTCTTTCGGCAGGAGCAGCAGCTGAATTTCGCGCTCAGTCATTTCGAGCCGGGACGCGATTGCATCGAGTTCTTCCTTCGCCATCTGCATCATGTCCGGGTCGTCAAGCAGCGCCTGCGCCTGCTTCCGCGCGTCCTCCAGCTCGCCATAGCGGCGAACGGCCTGATCCAGCGGCTCAAGCTGGCTGTGTTCGCGCATCAGCGCCCGCCACTTTTCCTGATCCTGCACCACGGCCGGATCGGAAAGCAGCATGCCCAGCTCCTCCATGCGCGGATGCACCCAATCGAGTTTTTTCAGCATATATACCTTCTTAGGTTCCTGGATTTTCCGTTTGCTTCGCGATATTCTGTCGGCGCTTTATCGACGCTTCAGCTGCGCGCCGACGACGCGCCAATTCCGGCCGTAATCGCGCAGGGCAAACGGTTCGCCGATAAACGTCCGCATAAGCGCGCTCACCGCGTCCTTTTGCAGCCAGCCGATTTCAAAGAGCAGAAAGCCGCCTTCATTCAGGTGTTCCGGCGCTTCGCGGCTGATACGCCGGTAAAAATCCAACCCGTCTCCGCCGCCGAACAGCGCCAGTTCCGGCTCCTGCCTGACCTCCGGCATCAGCGTTTGCATCTCTTCATCCGATATATACGGCGGGTTCGATACAATCATATCATATTTTCGGCCTTGCAGCGCAGAAAAACAGTCACTTTTTACAAATTCTACGTCTGCGCCGTTGTTTTCGGCGTTTTTCCGCGCGATTTCAAGCGCTTTATCGCTCACATCGACCGCCGTCACCCGCGCCGCCTGCCCCAGCCGAGCCAAACTGACGGCAATCGCGCCGCTTCCCGTGCCGATATCCAGCACGCGCGCATTCGGCGGCATCACCTTGAGCGCCTTTTCAACGAGTATTTCCGTGTCCGCGCGCGGAATCAGCACGCCCGGCTCGACATGGAACGTCAGCCCCATAAATTCCGTTTCGCCGAGGATATATTGCAGCGGTTCGCGCGCCGCGCGCCTGTCGCAAAGCGCGTCAAACGCCTTCTCCTGTTCCTCCGTCAGCGCACGATGCCCGTTTATACGCATAGCCAGCGTATCTTCTTTCAATACGCTGGCCAGCAAATAAGAGGCGTCCACATCCGCGTCCGGCACGTCCGCCTGCTCAAGACGGGCCGTCGCCACACGCAGCGCTTCGCGAATGGTCACGCGGAAACACCGTCCTTCTGTTCCCCCTGTGTCGGCGTTTCTTCCTCTGCCGACACTTCATCCGCAGTCTCCTGTTTCGGCTCCGGCTTCTTTTCCTTCGCGCCGTAAACATAGACGTTCGGGTCGAGGTTCTCGCGATAGCGTGCCGGGCCGGCCTTCGCCGCCTTCATCGACGCGATGGCGACTTCCAGCATAGAGTCATCCGGTTCGCGAGTCGTCAGATATTGGAGCATCATCCCCGGCCAGCGGAGAATGCGCACAATCAGGCTGTCGCCCGCATGGGCCAATCCCTTGAGCACCTCATACGAAACGCCCGTGACGATCGGCAGGGTCAGCAGACTGCGCAGAATGCGGCCAAGGAACGTCAGCTTTTCAATGCCGAACAGCGCAAAGAGAATCTGATCCGCCACCGCGCCGATGAGAATCGAGATGAACATGACGAGAAACAGGAACGCCGTGCCGCAGCGCGGATGCAGGCGGGAGAACTGGCGCGCGTTTTCGGGCGTGAGTTCCAACCCCGCTTCGTTGCAATACACGGTCTTATGTTCCGCGCCATGGTACATGAACACACGCTTGATGTCCGGCACGAAGGAGATCGCAATCATATAGCCGATCAAAATTGCGATGCGCGTCAGACCGGCGGAAAGATTGATGACGAAGCGGCTGTCCGTTCCCCTGCCGACGAGCGTCGCCATGCCGGAAGGCAGCGCGACAAACAGGAACAGACTGAGCGCGACGGCGAGCACCATGGCCACAGCCATCACAACCTTGTCGATGCTCGCGCCGAGCTTCTCAGCGAGCCATTTTTCAAACTTGCTGGGTTCTTCTTCCATGACGCCGAGCATCTGGGTGCTCTTGTCGAGGGTTTCCATGCCCATTTTGAGCATCATCACCATATTGACGCAGCCGCGGATGAACGGCAGGCCCATCCACTTATGTTTCTTGGAAAGCGGCTCGTTATGCTTACATGTCACCATGATTTTGCCGTTCGGGCGGCGCACCGCGATGGCGATGGATTCGTCGGACGGGCTTTGCATCATCACGCCTTCCATCACGGCCTGCCCGCCGATATCTTTATACTGATGCTTCTGACTGCTCATTGTTTTTAGCTCCTTTTTTTGGGGCTTTGCCCCAAACCCCAGCAGGGAACTGAGTTCCCTGCACCTTCCAAATTTGATTGCTGCGCAATAAAAAAATGTTTACAATATATTTTATTCATTTATCGCAAAGCGATAAATGAAAGTGGGAAATCCAAGAACCTCGGGTTCTTGGTGGGGCTTGGGGCAAAGCCCCAACGTCCCCCCCCTCGTTACTCATCGTCCAGCTCGTCGCTCTGCTGCTTCTGGCGCTTCTTGACGTAGGCCATCAGCAGCGACAGCAGGGCAAAACATAAGATAAACGCCGCCGCGCCGAAGAGCAGCGCTTTGCCGACGCTTTCATGCAGCCCGAACGTGATCGCCGTCACGCCCAGCGCACAGAACAGCGCATAGACCGCATTGCCGCGCGTGCTCGGCCTTGCGTCCGCATCCCAAATGCCATGCCTCGCATAGGCGGCAATCATGCCAACGCTGACCACGGCGATGACAAACGCTTCGCCCGCAATCTGCGCAAAACCCGCGCCAAAAAACATCTGCGCCACAACCGCGGCGCACAGCAGCGCATACATGCCCCACAGCCCGCGGTGCTCGATGCGATACATTTCCTGCGTTTCGCGCTCGTCGAGCACATTTTTGGTTTTGAGATAGAGCTTCATGCGCCGCCCTCCTCATCCCAGAATAGATCGTTGAGCGTCTTGCCCAGCGCCCGGCAGATTGCCACGCACAGCGCCAGCGACGGATTGAACCGCCCCGCCTCGATCATGCCGATGGTCTGCCGCGTTACGCCGACCTTCGCGGCCAGTTCCTCCTGCGACAGGTCGCAGCCAACCCGCGCCGCCTTCATCCGAAGGTTTTTCAAGCGTTTCGCCGCCTCCTTTTACACGGATTCCGGATAGATGCATTATACGCCTCATCCGTCATTTCGTCAACTATATTTGTCGTTTTGGCTTTATCATCTGACACGCTTCTTTTTTTCAGCGCAAAACAAAAGGAGACAGCTTTCGCTGTCTCCGAGTAGGTAAGATTAGATGCCGTAACGCTTCTTGAAGCGATCAACACGGCCGCCCGCGTCAACGAGCTTCTGCTTGCCGGTGAAGAACGGGTGGCACTTGGAGCAGATTTCAACGCGCAGCTCCGGCTTGGTGGAACCCGTTACGAAAGTGTTGCCGCAAACGCAGGTCACGGTCGCCTTCTGATACTTCGGATGGATGCCTTCCTTCATGATTTTCACCTCTTTCTCCGCGGTACTATCATATGAAAGGCGAAAACCAATCAGCGCCTTCTCATACGCCTGAGCGGAGACTGCGTATAGTATACCCTTCTTTCTCCCAAATTGCAAGCCATTCTTTCAATCTTTTGAAAAAATCTTCATTTTTTTCGGTTTTGAGCAGCATGCCGATCAGCTGTCCGGTGGCTTCGCGGGTGTGCCCCTGCCCCAGCATGCGCCGCACCATCGCCACGCCTTCGCATTCCTCAGGCGAAAGCAGCAGCTCTTCGTGCCGCGTGCCGGATTTGGCCAGATCGATGGCCGGGAAAATGCGCGCTTCGGAAAGCGCCCGGTCGAGCTTGATTTCCGCGTTGCCCGTTCCTTTAAATTCCTCAAAAATGATGTCGTCCATCCGGCTGCCCGTCTCCACCAGTACCGTCGCGATCATCGTCAGGCTGCCGCCCTCCTCGATGTTGCGCGCCGCGCCGAAAAAGCGCTTCGGCCTGTCCAGCGCGCCGGGCGCAAGGCCCCCGCTCATCGCCCGCCCGCCGGGATTCATCGCGTTGCAGGCGCGCGCCAGCCGGGTCAGGCTGTCCATCAGCACGACGACGTTTTTGCCCTGCTCCACCAGCCGCTGCGCTCTTTCGTAGACCATGTCCGCCACGCGGATGTGGTTTTCCTGCGGCGAATCAAACGTCGAGTCAAACACATTCGCGCGCACAGAACGCCGGATGTCCGTGACCTCTTCCGGCCGCTCGTCGATGAGCAGAATCATCAGTTCGATATCCGGATGATTCTTCTCGATGGCGCGGGCAATTTTTTGCAGGAGGATCGTCTTACCCGCTTTCGGCGGTGCGACGATCAGCGCGCGCTGGCCCAGTCCGATGGGCGCGATAAAATCCATGGAGGGATCGCTCGGCCCGTCCGCGCTTTCGAGCGTCAGCCGTCTGTTTGGATGAATCGGCGTCAGCGAATCGAACGGCCTGCGCATGCGCGCGATTTCGGGGTTGTCCCCGTTGACGGACTCGATATACATCAGCGCGTTGTATCGATCGCCCAGCCGCTTCGGCCGCGTCTTGCCGATGATTTCGTCGCCGCTGTGCAGATTGAATCTGCGGATCTGCGCAATGGAAACATAGATATCGTCCGCCCCCGGCGTTCCGTTCTGCGTACGCAGAAAGCCGTATCCGCCGGGCTGCACTTCCAGCAGGCCGCGGCCGCTCCCCAGCAGCCCAGCCTTGAGCATCTGCGGCACCACCGGGTTGCTCGTGCCGTATTCCTCGTCATAAAACCCGAACGGCTTGGGCTTGTACAACCCGATTTCCGGTTTCTCGGCGGGTTCTTCCTTCGCCCCGCTGCCAAGCTGGCGAAACAGCGTCTCCACCATCTGCGCCTTGTTCACGCCGTAAGGCAGGCGCACCTTGTTTGCGCGCGCCAGTTCGCGCAGCTGCACCACCGTCATGTTTTGATAGGTTCTTGCGGATTCCAATTTGATTTCAGCTCCTCCCAATGGGCAAACATGTTCTGCCGCGGCGTCGTCCGCGGATGTGCTTCATGGTGAAGGATATGTCGAAATCAACAAAGATATACGTTATACAATGATTTTTCGTTCATTTTATTGCGAAGCAAAACGGAAGACGCAGGGAACTCATTTCCCTGCCGGGGTTTGGGGCGATACCCCAACGTCCCCATTTTCTTCTCTTTCTCATGGCTTTCGCGCCAGAATCACGTCGCGGCTGATCGCCTGCTCAACCCAATGCTCCAGGTTCGCGGTCTGCACGATCTCAAACCCGGCTTTTTCAAACAGCCGAACCAGCCCTTCCCGCCGGGTGACATGCGTATTGAAACTCATCGCCAGCACGCCGCCGTGCTTGAGAACGTCAAACCAGCCCGAAAGTGCCGCCGCAAGCGTACCGCCGATGGAATCCTGCCTGCCCGCCGTTCCCTTCTGCACGCCGTACGGGATATCCGTCACCATCAGGTGTACGCTCTGCGGCTTGAGCAGTGCCGCCGCGTCGCGCGTGTCGCCGCAAATCAGGCGGAGCGTGCGCGTATCGCCATCCTTAAAATGCTCGGCGCTGTCGGAAAAGACAAACTTATTTTCCCTGCCGCCGGCTTTTCCGCGCACCGTCAGCGAGCTGTCCGTCCGCTTATATTTCGTGCGGTGGAACTCCAGATAGCGGGTCATGTAGTCGGCAGATTCCTTGACGTCCGCCTTGTCGATTTCGATGCCCACGCCGTGATAGCCGCGCCGAAGGGCGAGCATCAGCGTCGTTCCGCGCCCTGCCATCGGGTCGCAGACGATGAGCTGGCTGTCATGTACGGACATGAACGCGCTCGACGCCAGAGCCATGGTCAGCATCGTATCGGTGAACATCTCGTTGGTTTTGCCCTTATACTTGAGCAGCGCGGGCAGATCCTCGCCGACATAATTCGGATGCGTGCGCTCAAGCGGCGTCAATCTGCCGTCCTCCATGGAAAACAGCATGTACACGCTGGCAAGCTGGCTGAGCATGCGCATATCGCGCGCGGTCAGCTTGTCCTCTTCAAACGTGAGGAACATTGCGCCGCCCATTTCCTTCGGCACGACCTCCGCTGCACGTCCGAGCGCAGCAAGCGTCATGGACAGTTCCTGCACCGCCAATTTCAGCAGGGATTGACGGTAGCGGATATTGGCGTGGGGATACAACAAAAATGCGTAGGTCATTGAATCACTCCTGTATTTCGTCTTCGCTGTCGATAATGCCCAACTCATAGCAGATACGTCTTGCAATCGCAAGCATACCTTTTTGATTGGGATGACTGGCGACTCCCTGCGTTTCCACAATCGATGTTTCACCGTTTTTATAAGTAATGACATCGCCAATTTTGCCATTGGTCTCATCATTTCTCAGATTGGAGGTATCGATGAAGGTGCAGCCCAACTCTCGGCATGCTTTTTTAAACATCGTCTGCTTTTGTTCCGTCGTGTACCACGATGCAGCCCAGCAGACACGCGCATTAGGACATCTTTGGCGAATCGCAGTCAGCAGACGAATACATCCGCCATTTTCATAATACGAAACCGCCAGATTTTCACCCAACTGAATAACGACCAAATCCAAATCTTCTGTAAGTTTAGGTGCAATGTTTTCAAACGCAGCGTCAAAATCGCTGTCGTTTTCTGCATGCTCCACCGGTACGCCAATAACTCTGGAAGCAGAAAACTCGCTGTTTTTTTCCTGAATACAGCGCGTCATATAATAGTAATAGTCACTTTCGGCATTGGGTGCGCACATGCCAAACTGTCCAAATCCGAGTAACAGCGAATTACCGATGAACAGTGCCTTGTTCGGTACGACCGGCACAAAAATCGGCGCACCATTTTCACCAACCTGAAGGACATAACGCTTGCCGTCCGCTCCGATATAAAACTGGTCCTGTTCAACATCGTCACTGCGTCTGCGGAAACTATTCGGCTCTGGCGTATGTGTAGGTGAGGGTGTAGGCGTAGGCGTGGGTGTCGGCGTGGGTGTCGGGGTAGGCGTGGGCGTAGGGATTGGAGTCGGAGTAGGGGTAGGCGTAGGGACAGGTGTTAACGTTGGGGTTGGGGTCGGGGTTGGCGTAGGGGTAGGAATAGGCGTAGGCGTCGCAACACCTGTTAATTTATAGATATTTTCGCCCATCTGAGTCAAAAATGCGTCAATCTCATCAAGTGCGGCATACAGCGCATC
>ERZ836877.4349-NODE-4349-length-14675-cov-3.402120_pt1 | contig 14675 bp, 18 predicted proteins | sample MGYA00519469_ERZ836877 | MGnify/ENA primary metagenome ERZ836877 (study PRJEB31850, sample SAMEA3708809) | human gut metagenome | biome: human gut; feature: human-associated habitat; material: faeces | place: China | collected 2014 ... | reverse complement strand
CTCGACCCACTGATTAAGAGTCAGTTGCTCTACCAACTGAGCTACGGAGTCTTTGTTGCGGTTTGCGACTGCAAATTTAGGGGTTTTATTTTATATGACAAATTTTTTTGACGGTTTTTTTGCGCTTGTTTTTAAGCGAAGTGGATGTAATTACGCTCGATTTTTGCAATTGGCTGTAAACCATAGTAATAATTATGTAATGATGTTAAAGCTGTGGTCGGCGATAAACTTTGGGCGAGGCAGGGGCGTTAGATTTGTGTATTCATTAAAAGAGATGCTTTGATTAATTTAATTTAAGTTTAATTTGTTAAAATAATGATTTTTCGTCGGCGGATTTGCTCTAAATTTGCCGCGCTAATTTAAACTCAAAGAATGATATGAAAAAGTACGTTTTATTAGCAGCCGCTGCGGCTGTCGTTCTGTCCGCCTCTGCTCAGGCCGTCGAGGAACAGCCGTTTTTCAATAACTGGTCTATCGGCGTCAACGGCGGTGTGACAACTCCGATGAGCCATAACCCGTTTTTCAAGTCGATGCGCCCTGTTGTGGGTCTGACTCTTGACAAGCAGATTACGCCGACGTTTGCCGTCGGTGTCGAGTCGCTGTTCGGCATCAATACTTCTAACTGGAAGGGCCGTATCCACAGTTCGACGGCATTCGACAATTCTTATGTCGGTGTCTATGGCCGTGTCGACCTGTTCAATCTCTTCGGCGGATATAATTGCGAGACGCGTCCGTTCACAATCCAGGCCAAGGCCGGTGCAGGCTGGGGTCACGATTATATCCATAATGTCGCGGGCGATTTTGAGGTCGGCGACTGGAACTATTTCGCAACGAAGGTCGGTCTCGAGTTTGACTTCAATGTCACCGACAATCTGACCGTGGGTATCGAGCCTTCGGTGATGTGGAACATGACCGGCGGTGATACTTACGGCACCGACTGGGAGCAGACTTCCGCAGGCTATTCTATCAACAATGCCACTTTCAATATCACGGCGGGTATACGTTACCGCTTCGGCGGCGGTTTTGAGTGTGTGCGGCCCTACAATCAGTCTGAGGTCGATGCTCTCAACAATCAGGTCAACGACCTGCGTGCCGCCCTTGCATCGAGCGACGCCACTGTCGGCGCCCTCCAGGCAAAGACTGCGGGTCTTGAGGCTCAGCTTGATTCATGCCGTAACCGCAAACCCGAAGTTGTCAAGGAGGTGTCGAATAACCTCAGCTCGGTAAGATATGTGTTCTTCCGTATCGGTTCGGCTGTCATCACCGCCGACCAGCAGCCCAATGTCGAGATGATCGCCGATTATCTGAAGAATCATCCTCAGGCAAAGGTCATTGTCAAGGGCTATGCGTCGCCCGACGGCAATTATGACTTCAATGTCAAACTGGCTGCCAAACGAGCCGAGTCTGTCAAGAACGCTCTCGTAAGCCGCTACAAGATCGCAGCCTCGCGCATTGATGCATCAGGTCAGGGTATCGGCGAGATGTTCAGCGAGCCTTCATGGAACCGCGTCAGCATCTGCACGATCGAAGAGTCGAAATAAACTGAACGAATAATCCGCGACGCCTCCTGCGGTCATTCACCGCAGGGGGCGTCCTTTTCTAATTATATGTCCTTTTCTAATTATATTAAGTAATCATATTATAAAAAACTTCATCAATTATGCCATTACAGGATATTATCGGTTATCTGGCGAGTGTCTGCATGATACTGGGTTATATGCCCCAGGCGATTGTGACGATGCGCACGCGCGACACCGACGGCATCGCTTTGCCGACGTTCATCATGCTCGGTCTGGGCAGTGTGTTTTTTGTCGTCAACGGCATCCTGTCGTCAAACATTCCTCTTGTCATCACCAATGTCATCACGACTGTGTGCTCTGTCATCATCTTCGGTATCAAGATTCATAATGACCGCAAGAAGAAACGTTTACGGAAATAATAAATGCGACTACTCTCACGAGCCATCGCATCTCTAACCTATGATTCACTTATTTAATTGTGGTTGCTTTATTAGCCTTTGTATGAATTGACGTACAAAGATAATATAAATATCAGGAAAAAGCGTTAAAAATCGCGGAAAATGTGTCGTCTCACATATTTTTTTCGCGATTTTCTGTTTTTATGCCATCCCACAGAGCGTGAAAGTGGTGTACGGGGCCGTGTCCGTGTCCGATTTTATAGCGTGCTCCGGCGGTGATGGCGGCGGTTATATACTCTTTGGCGGCGACGACGGCGTCGGTCAGCGACAGCCCTTGCGCGAGATGTGCGGCAACGGCCGACGAGAGGGTGCATCCCGTGCCGTGGGTGTTGACGGTGTCGAGACGCGGCGACGAGAGTTCGGTGACGGTGCCGTCTTCGGCGTTATAGAAGATATCGGTCAGGGTGTTGTCTGTGAGATGTCCGGCTTTGAGGAGCACCGAGACGCGTCCGTCCTGCGAGAGGCGCCGTGCGGCGTCGGGGAGCTGCGACTGGCCTGTCAGACGGATGCCGAGGAGTATCTCGGCCTCGGGGATGTTGGGCGTGATGACGCGTGCGGCGGGGATGAGGCGGTCGCGCAGTGTGGCTATGGCGTCGCTGCGCAGCAGCGGGTCGCCCGATGTGGCGACCATGACGGGGTCGAGGACGATGCCGCCGGGTATGTCGTAGCCGGCGAGAGTGTCACGCACGGCGATAATCAGCTCTGACGAGTGGAGCATGCCGATCTTGACGGCGTCGGCTCCGATGTCGTCGAGGCATGATCTGATCTGGCCGCTGACGAAATTGACGGGTATCGGATGGACGTCGGTGACGCCGACGGTGTTCTCGTCGACAACGGCGACGATGGCGCTCATGCCGTAGCATCCGAGAGCCGAAAAGGTCTTGAGGTCGGCCTGCAGGCCGGCGCCTCCGCTGGGGTCGCTGCCGGCGATGGTGAGACAGCGGCGGTAGGTGAGTTGCTGGGTCATATTTTCCATTTTTCGAGTGTGTAGGCGCTGTGCCAGAAGAGCCATTCCATTTTGGCGCAGCGGACGAAGATGTCTGTCATGGCGCGTCGGATGTCGTCGGTGGTGCCGGCGGCGAGTTCGTCGCAGATGGCGATGGCGCGTGCTGTCGAGGCGGCGAATGTCGGGTCGGCGTAGGTCGAGATCCATTGCGAGTAGGGATTGGTGTCGAGATCGGCCTGCGACAGTATGCTGCGTCCGACTTCCTGATAAATCCAGAAACAGGGCAGCACCGAGGCGGCTTCGACTTCGACGGGCGACGCACCGGCAGCGCGGAGTACCGAGGTATAGAGCAGGCACGCCGGCGTCATCTCGCGGGGGGTGTCGCCCTTGAGAAAGGTCGAGTGCATCGCGCGCTCGACTTCGACGCCGTCGAGGGCAAAACGCAGGAAACTCTCGACGTGGTCTTTGCTGGCGAGGCGCGAGGCCGTGTGGGCGAGTACGCGCGAGTAGACGTCGAGGTAGAGCGAGTCCTGGCCGAGATAGAAGGCGAATCGTTCGCGGCTGAGAGTGCCGTCGGCAAGCTCTCTGACAAAAGGCAGCGTCAGTATCTGACGGTAGACCGGGAGGGCTGCCTCCCAGGCGGTCTGGCTCCAGGGTGTCATGACTTGAAACCGATTGCAGCCACATAGTCTCCGCGGTCATAGCCTTCGACGGGTTCTTCGGCCTGACGCTCGGAGTAGAGCGGATGGGTTGTCAGGGTCTGCATGAATTTCAGCGTCGTGAAACCGGCGCGCTCGAGGTGGGCGATTTTCTCGCCGGTTGTGCGCCAGTTGGCGGCGTTGACAAATTCGATGGGGTAAGGGTCGGGCGGATACACACCTTCGAGCAGCGGATGATGCCACGTGCCGAGGGCTTTGGCGAGATTATACATGATGCCGTAAGAACTCTCTTTGGGCACGTCGATGAGTATTATGCGGCCGCCTGCGGGGAGGGCTTTGTATACGCGGTCGACGACCGACGCCAGGTCTGTGATGTAGCTCGGGCTGCCGTTGAAGAGTATGGTGTCATATCTGCCGTCGCCATAGTCGGCCTCTTCGGCGGTGGCGACGGTGACGTTGATACCGCGTTTGCGGGCGATGGCGGCCATGCTTTCAGATGGTTCGATGCCGTCCTCGACACTGATGCCGAAGTCGTCGCGGAGAATTTTCTCGAACAGGCCGCTTCCGCACCCTACCGACAGGATTCGCCGCGAACCCTCGAGGGTGGCGGCCACGAGACGTGCCTCGGAGAGGAGTACATTGGGGTTCGCCAGAAACCATGCGTCATAGTCGGCGGCGTATTCGTCAAAACTGTGATTCATATATCTATTATTAGTGTTTGCAGTGATTTGAAATCTATTGTGAAAAGGCGTCCGTCGAGGACGTCGCCGAAGCCGGCGATGATTTTTATGGCCTCGGAGGCCTCGAGGGTGCCGATGACGCCGGGAACGACGCCGACGACACCGGCTGTGACGCGAGGCAGGGCGCACAGAGCCTCGCGGTCGGGGTAAAGGTCGGCGTATCTGACGCGGCGCAGATGGTTGAAGACGGCGAGCTGGCCGTCGGTTGCGCCGATAGAGCCGTAGACCCAAGGGCGTCCGTGGCGGGCGCAGACGTCGTCGATGAGATAGCGGGCCGCATAGTTGTCGGTGCAGTCGACGATGATGTCGCAGCCGGCGACGATGCTGTCGGCGTTGGCCGCGGAGAGGTTCTCGGCTATGACGTCGAAGCGTGTCGCCGACGACTGCGAGGCGAGGCGAGCGGCCGCGGTCACGGCTTTGGAAACGCCGACAGAGTCTTCTGTGTACAGCACCTGACGCTGCAGGTTGCTGAGCGAGACGGTGTCGCCGTCGACAAGAACAAGACGTCCGACGCCGGCGCCGGTGAGATATGTCGCCGCGGCCGAGCCCAGACCGCCGAGCCCGATGACGGCGACGGTGGCCGCGGCGAGACGGCGCTGCCCTTCGATGCCGATTTCGGGCAGCATCGTCTGGCGTGAGTAACGGTCGTCTGATCGTGATGCGCTCATGTCAGTCGAAGATTTTATCCCAGTCTTTCCAGACCACTTCATAGCCGAGACGGCGTATGTCGGCCTCGACCTGTGCGGGTGTGCGCTCGTCGCTGACGGCAAACTGCTCGAGCGACTGCGGATATGTGGTATAGCCTCCCGGGTCGGTCTTCGAGCCGGCGCTCATCGACGTGACGCCGAGGGTGGCGATGTTGTTGCGGAAATCGGGACTCTCGCGCGTCGAGAACGATATGTCGACATCGGGGTCGAAGATGCGGAAGGCGAAGGTGAGCTGGGCGAGCTCGCGGTCGCTCATGACGACGTTGGGCTGGAAATGGCCTTCTGACGGACGCATGCGCGGGAAGTTGACGCTGTAGCGCGTGCGCCAGTAGTGGCGGCGCAGGTAGAGCAGATGCCGCGCCATCATGGTGACGTCGGTGCGCCAGTCTTCGAGACCGATGAGCACACCCATGCCTATCTTGTGGACGCCGGCGCTGCCCATGCGGTCGTAGCCGTTGAGGCGCCATTCGAAGTTAGACTTCATGCCGGCCGGGTGGTAGACTTTGTAGCGGGCGCGGTTATATGTTTCCTGAAAGCAGACGACGCCGTTGAGTCCGGCATGCGTCAGGCGGCTGTAGTCTTCGGCAGAGAGGGGCATGACCTCGATGGTGAGGTTGTTGAAATAGGGACGGCAGACCTTCAGGGCCTCCTCGAGATAATCGGTGCCGGCCAGACGCGGGTTCTCGCCCGTGACGATAAGCAGGTTTTCGAAGGGGCCGAGGCGGCGTATGGCCTCGCATTCGTCCTTGATCTGTCCGGGGGTGAGGATTACTCGTTCCATCTTGTTGTGGCGGTTGAAGCCGCAGTAGACACACGAGTTGGTGCACGAGTTGGTGATATACATGGGTATATACATCGATATCGTCTTGCCGAAACGTTTCTGCGTCAGGGCGCGGCTCAGCCGGGCCATCTCTTCGAGGCGCGGCGCTGCGGCGGGAGATATCAGCGCCATGAAGTCGTCGACGGTGTGGCGCTCTTTGGCGAGGGCGCGGTCGACGTCAGCCGCTGTCTTCGACATGATGGCGGCGGTGGTGTCGTCCCAGTCGTATTTCTGTAGCTCGTCGGAAAACATCAGTCGAGGAATGAGGTTAACGGACTTGATGCTTCGGCGTGGCGCACGACGGCGCCGAGGCCGGCTTCGTATGCCTGACGCCCGGCGATGACGGCGAGACGGAAGGCGTCGGCCATGGCGACGGGGTCGCCCGAGACAGCTATGGCGGTGTTGACAAGAACGGCGTCGGCGCCCATTTCCATGGCCTCGGCGGCGTGTGAGGGTGCGCCGAGACCGGCGTCGACGACGACGGGTACGTTGCTCTGCTCGATGATGATCGACATCAGCTCGCGGGTGACGAGGCCTTTGTTGGTGCCGATAGGCGCGGCAAGGGGCATGACGGTCGCCGCACCGGCCTCTTCAAGGCGCTTGCAGAGCACCGGGTCGGCCTGGATGTAGGGGAGGACGATAAAGCCCAGACGGGCGAGCTCTTCGGTTGCCTTGAGCGTCTCGACGGGGTCGGGAAGCAGGTATTTCGGGTCGGGATGAATCTCGAGCTTGATGAAGTTCGTGCCGAAGGCTTCGCGGGCAAGCTGTGCGGCGAGCACGGCTTCTTCGGCATTCCGTACACCCGAGGTGTTGGGCAGCAGCTGGATATGGTCGGCGGTGACGTGGCGCAGCATGTCGTCTTCGGGATTCTCCATGTCGATGCGTTTCATGGCGACGGTGACCATCTGTGTCTGCGAGGCCCTGATGGCTTCGGCCATTTCGGTGTTTGAGCGGAACTTGCCGGTTCCGACAAACAGGCGTGACGTGAAGGTGCGTCCGCCGATAATCAGATCATTCATATATCGTGTTTTATGAGGTTTATTATCTGTGATGTCGCGGCGGCGGGGTCGTCGGCGCGCAAGATCGTGCCTGACAGCGCTATGCCTGTTACACCGGTCGCCATTATGGCTTCAATGTCTTCGGGAGTGATGCCTCCGATGGCAACGACGGGTATGGTGTAGCCGGCCCGGCGGCAGCGCGCCATGATGTCGCGGTAGCCCCCGAGGCCGAGGATGGGGCTGAGGCGCTTCTTCGTCTCGGTGAAGCGGAATGGGCCGAGGCCGATGTAGTCAGCTCTGGAGGCCACGGCTGCGGCGATGTCGTCGAAGGTGTTGGCTGTGGCGCCGATGATTCTGTCAGGCCCGAGTATGCGGCGCGCCTCGGCCACGGGCATGTCGTTTTTGCCGAGATGGACGCCGTCGGCGCCGACGGCGTCGACAAGGGCGACGTGGTCGTCAATGATAAATGTGGCTCCCGCGGCGCGGCACAGCGGCGCGAGCTGACGACCGGCGGCGAGGACGCTTTCGTCGGGCTCGTCTTTCATGCGCAGCTGAATCCAGCGGCATCCGCCGCGCAGGGCGGCTTCGGCGCCGTCGAGGTAGCCGTGGCGTTCGTTTTTGTGAGTTATGAATTGCAGCATTGTAGTAAACGGTTGATTCGTTGTGAGATGTCTTCGCGGCTGCCGTCGCCCCATGCGGCGCCGAGGACGGCGGCGCCCGAGAAGCCGGTGTCGCGCAGCAGCGCCATCGTGTCGGCGCTGACGCCTCCGAGGGCAAACGTGTCGCCGTCGAGCAGGCCGTCGTCAAAGGCGCGGCGCAGTTCGCCGGGTGTGAAGGCGGCGGTGTAGCCCTGCTTCGAGATGCTGTTGAAGACCGGGCTTATGAAACGATAGTCTGTCATGGGTGCCGCTGTCGTGGCTTCGGCCACAGAGTGGCATGAGCGGCTGACGGTGCCGTCGAATCCTTCAGGCGCGCAGGGATTGCGGCCGTTGAGGTGTATGCCGCAGCCGTAGCGCGAGGCCAGCTCGTGAAAGTCGTTGAGCGACAGTCGGTCACGATACTGAGCGTCTATCTTCCCGATGATGGCGGCGACGTCGTCGGCCGACAGCCGGGGATGGCGCAGGTGTACGCGCTCGACGCCGCGGTCGAGCATCGTCATGATGGCTTCGGCCTCGGCCGTGACAGGAGTCTCGGGTGTGATGACAATGAGTCTCATCCGCCGCATACAGCTCTGATGACAGTGAGTTTCATCCCTTCTTCGAGCGGTGTCGATGCCCATGAATCGCGGCGCACGACCGTGTTGCCGGTCGCCACGGCGGTACCGGGCTGCGCGAGCCCTTCGCGCTCGAGAAGGTCCGCGAGATTGCCGACGCCGGTGGCGTCGACGGCTTTGTGATTGATATAGACTTCCATAATCGACCTTTTGCGAGGGGTGACCGCAGCCTGAACGATGACTGAGCCGTGAAACAGAATTCGCGCTATACTATGAACAAGTCCTTTCGACGGTACTAACCGTGTCAAGTTCACAGGGTATGATCTCAGCCTCGGTCGATGAGGCACCCCTCTTGTTAGAATTCGGGGCAAAGATATGCCTAAATATTGAAAAGACCAAAATAAATTGCCTCTATGGCTGCTATACGGGTAAATTTTGTTACTTTTGCAGTCAGAACAACTATATTAACCACTATAAAATTTAATCATCATGAGACTGATTATCGAAAAGAATTATGACGAGGTTTCACGCTGGGCGGCAAACTACGTTGCAGCCCGCATCAACGAAGCGTGTCCTACTCCCGATAAGCCCTTCGTTCTCGGCTGTCCGACCGGCAGCTCGCCCCTGGGCATGTACCGCCACCTTATAAAGCTCAACAAGGAGGGCAAGGTATCGTTCAAGAATGTCGTGACATTCAACATGGACGAATACTGCGGCATACCCCGCGACCACGAGCAGAGCTACTACACGTTCATGTGGACCAACTTCTTCAACCAGATCGACATCCTGCCCGAGAACGTCAACATCCTCAACGGCAACGCCGCCGACCCCGCTGAAGAGTGCCGTCGCTATGAAGAGAAGATCGCCTCTTACGGCGGCATCGACCTCTTCCTCGGCGGTGTGGGCCCCGACGGTCATATCGCCTTCAACGAACCCGGTTCGTCTCTGACATCGAAGACCCGCATGAAGACTCTCACCCAGGACACTATCATCGCCAACTCACGCTTCTTCGAGAACAATGTCGACCTCGTGCCCAAGACAGCTCTCACGGTCGGTGTCGGCACTATCATGAGCGCCAAGAGCGTGCTGCTCATCGTCAACGGCTATAACAAGGCCCGTGCCCTCCATCACGGTGTCGAAGGCGGCATCTCGCAGATGTGGACAATCTCAGCCCTGCAGCTCCATGCCAAAGCGCTCATCGTCGCTGACGAAGACGCCTGCGCCGAGCTCAAGGTCTCGACCTACCGCTACTTCAAAGACATCGAGAAAGCCAATCTCGACCCCGACTCACAGCTTTAAACTCTGACACAGAAATCCCATAAACCGACGACAGCGGCGCCACCGGCGCCGCTGTCGCTGTGTATATAGATGTGGGTTCATGAGGGTTCATGAGCTTTATCATATTTTTGAACAAATACAACCGTTAAGTTGTATAATTGAAAAAAGATGATTACCTTTGCAGGAAAGAGTCAAGACATGGAATTCGATCAGATAACTGAAAACGGCAATCTCTGGGCGGTAAGATATGATAACTGCCTTGACAATGTGCTTGACACCGTTTTCGGGCAATGGAATGATGTCACATGGCTTCGTTCATTCTTCAAACGGAATATTGGAGATTTGGCGGCATACTTCAAGATAACTGACGTCAATCGGGCGATATATGACACCATCGAGGATAGCGAAAGGCTTCAATGTCTTATATTGGACATATCTCCCGATGCAAATTTAGACCGGATTTTCAGACCATTGGAGAATCAGCGCATGACTGAAATGCTCCTCGGCAAAGAAAAAGCAAGATTGAAGAACACGCCCGACCATGCCTCGTGGCTGCGTATCTATGCAATAAAACTCGACCCGGGAATTTATATTATTACGGGAGGTGCCATCAAGTTGACAAGAACCATGCAGGAACGTGAGCATACACTCGCTGAACTCGCGAGGATGGAGCAAGTTCGTCGTTATCTGCTTGACAATAATATTGTTGATATGGACTCTTTTCAGGATTATCTCACCGAAATCGGCTAAAGAATACGACTATGAAAACGAAGGAAAATATTATAAACAATCTCAAACGGCATCAGAGCGCAACTCCATCCAAATGGCGGGAGAATGTCGAGTGGCGCATCGCCAACAAGGAATGGCTTCGCTATTCGCAGCATATAGCCATGATGATGCTCGACAAGATGGAGGAACTCGGGCTGACGCAGAAGTCGGTAGCTGAGCGCATGGGTTGCTCTCAACAATATATCTCTCGAGTATTGAAAGGCACCGAAAACCTCTCGATCGAGACGATATCAAAGATTGAGAATGCCCTCAACCTCTCGATCCTTGAGCCTGTATTCGTAAACAAATAAGACAATTCTGCTTGATTCTCAGGCATCCTTTGCGCCTTTGTCGTCGGGGTGGAAGGTGTCGATGTGGCGCTGTTTTTTTTCTTCGAGGATTTCAGAGATGGCGAGGAAGATGCCGCTCTCCTCGACGTTGCCGAATTCGTCGTTGACGGCTGTGCCGAACATGCGCATCGTCGGCGACAGGCTCATGTAGGCGTTGACCAGCGGCGGGATGTTGTCGCCGTGGCGGCGTATCTCGGTGTTGAGTATCTTATAGTCTGATTTGAAGTCATCGCCGGTGAAGAGCCGTGCGAGAGCGTCGCTGTCGGCGCCGGTTTCGAGGGGGGTGATCGGGGTGACGAGACGGTCTGGGTCGGGGAAGTGTTTGTTGAGGAAGTAGAGTATCATGTCGCGGCATTCGGCAGTATAGCTGGGATACATCGTCACTTTGCCGAAGAGATATTTCATGTCGGGGTGTATGACGGTGAGCGAGCCGAGACCGTCCCAGAGGTTGTCGAGTGTGTATATGGCTTTTGCGCCGGCGCGCGACGACTGGTATTCGGGCCGCACGAACGAGCGTCCCAGTTCGATGGTGTATGGGAGATAGTCGCTGATAAACTCGGGCGAGAACCTGAACATGTGGCTCGTGGCGATGCGCGGTGAGCCGTTCTCGATGACGATGTCGCGTCCGCAGATAAAACGGTAGCCGCCGAGGATGAGTTTGCTGTCAGGGTCCCAGACAATGAGCTGTTTGCAGGGCGGCGTCATCGTGTCGAAGCGGTCGATGTCACATTCGAGGCCGGTGCCGCCTCCGGCGAGACGGAAGGAGATTTCGCGCAGGCGTCCGATCTCGCGCATCACCCCGGGGCAGTTCTCGGCTGTGATGACATAGATGTCGTTGTTGCCTTTGTTGGTCTTGCGGAGAAAATATTCGGGTTTGAGCTCGGCTTCGATGATGTCAGTGTCAACCGGGTCAATTATCTTTTCGTTCATTGGCGCTACTGTCTTTGAGGTTGTAAACGATGTCTTTGATTTCCATGGCTTTGCCTTGCGGGTCGCCTCCGTCGGCGAGAGCGAGGTGGCTTATGGGAGATCCGCAGATTATCTCGAATGTCTTGCCCTCTGACTTGAAGACCTCGCGGGGGAGCAGTATCATCTCGAGATTGAATCTGATGCCGAGTTTTTTCCGCAGCCCGGCGAAGCGGTAGAAGGTGTTTGAATTGCGGCCGTTGAAATAGACTGGCAGTATGTCGCGCTTGAATTCTATGGCCTTGGCGACGAACATCTTGTGCCACGTGAGGTCGCGGATGACGCCGTTTTGGCGGCGTGAACAAAGGCCTGCGGGAAAAATTATTACCGGCTGGTCGCCGGCGAGCAGCGTGTCAATCTCGACGATTGATTGACGGCTCTGTGCGCCATGTTTGTTAATAGGTATAAAGCAGTTTTCGAGAGGTTTGACGGCCATAAGCAGGTCGTTGACGAGAAATCTGACCCCTTTGCCGTAGATGCGCGTGAACAGTGAGATGAGCGCCATGCCGTCGAGACCGCCCAACGGGTGGTTGCAGACGATTATGAGCCGGTCGGTGCCGGCCGGAGGCAGATTTTCGAGACCGCGGACGTCAATCCTGATGTTGAGGTCGTCAAAGACGCCGTCACAGAAATCAGCGCCTGTGCGCGGAAAGTTATGCTCAAGCAGATAGTTGAGACGGTCCTGACAGATGAGTTTCTTGAGCCACGAGACGACCGGACGCGGTATGCGGCGTCCCTTCTCGCCGAGGCGTTCGGCGATGACGGCGTCGAGGTCGATTCTTATCGGTTTGCTCTCACTCATTTTGACGTTTCTTCTGCGTTGCGGTTGAAATGAAATGCAAATTTATATAAAAACAATGTAAGAGTTGGCTTTAAAGCCGTTTTTTTTGCCTAAATTTGCTCACAATCTATGAATGATCGCGACGAAAAAGAAATTTATGTATGTGCGCCCGGGCGTGAGTTTGTCATGCCGTTCATCAGGCGCGCCCTCACTGATTATGCCTTGACCGAGATTGCCGGCGAGACAACTGACTACGCCGTAATGATTTCGACGACAGATGTATATGCTGTCGCCGAGGGCGACGGCTTCAACGAATTGGCTCCGCTCGCCGGAGATTCTGACGCATGTCGTGCCGAGGCGGCGTTTATTGAAGAGTGTCGTGCCCGCGACCTCGCGCCGACCCTGTTGCGCTGCGGCCACATCGTCGGCACGGGCATGAACGGCCTGCCGAGGCGCATGGCCGAGAGTATCTATCGCGGCGTTTTTGTCGATATAAAAGGCAATGAGGCCCGTCAGAGTTTTATCCATGCCTCTGACCTCGGGCAGGCTATCGGGCTGACCCTTGGTACAGGCGAGGCGTTTAACGTAACCGACGGCTGCGACCCGACAATGGTCGGGTTTGCCGACGCGCTGTCTGAGCGTATCAGTCAGAAACGGCTGTTTGCGGTGCCTCCTAAGATTTTCAGGCTTCTCTACGGTAAGGATTTTTACACTCAGATGACCGCAAACAGGACTTTTTCAAGCGAGAAGTTGCGCTCCCGCGGATTCGCGGCCACGCCGGTGACCGAATATCTCAAAACCCACGTATATGACGATGAAAGTCTCTGAGGCGGTCTCGACGGCCGGAGCGTCGCTGAAGAGCCTCGTCAAGATAGCGCTGCTGTCGCGGCGACCGACGGTCAGCCGGGCGCCGGAAGCCGCATCGCGTCCGCTGGTTATTCTCGCCAACGGCCCGTCGCTGCGCAAGACTATCGCCGAACGCCTTGACGACCTGAAAGATATGCCGACAATGGCGGTCAACTTCGCCGCGCTCGCCGACGAATTCACGCAGATTCGCCCCGGACGGTATATCTTGGCCGACCCGCATTTCTTCGCCCACGGCGATGACAAGAACGTCGCGACGCTGTGGAGCCGACTCGCGGCTGTCGACTGGCCTATGACGCTCTATGTCGACGCCCGTCAGCGACGTAAAGCCTTGGCAATGGCTGCGTTGCCGCCGAATGTCAGGATTGAGACTTTCAATGCTGTCGGTGTCGAGGGATGGCAGTGGCTCGAGACCCTCGCCTACCGCAGCCGACTTGCGATGCCGCGTCCGCGCAATGTGCTGATACCTGCCATTATGACTGCCATCGGGGCCGGATTCAAGGAGATTTATATTGCCGGAGCCGACCACTCGTGGCTCCAGTCAATCTGGGTCACAGAAGACAACGAGGTGGTGTCGGTACAGCCGCACTTTTATAAGGAGGACGAAGAAGAGAAGAATCGTGTCGTCAACGAATACAAGTCCTACCGCCTGCATCAGATTCTCGAGAGCTTCCGCGTGGCCTTCGAGAGCTATCACCGCATCGCGCGTTATGCCAGTCGTGCCGGAGTCAGAATTTATAATTCAACCCCCGGGAGTTATATCGATGCTTTCGAGCGAAAGATGTTTTGAGTAAACAGACAATAAACAAAAGAGGCTCTATCGTCACGACAGAGCCTCTTTTGTTGTGTATCTAACACTAAATACCTAAAACCATTTGATAATACTTTTTTAAATTTTTTGTTTCTACAATATAGTTCATAGCTTTGTATCCTCCTTTGCTGTAAAACAGAATACCTCTTAAAAATCACAAACTGATCTCATTCTCAAATGATCTCATAATTGTGATAAAGGTCTCATTCGTTTTTCACTGGAAAATATAGGCAAAAGCATGAACCATTTCCTATTTCTGATTGAACCTCTATATATCCGTTTTGCAGTTCGATTATTTTTCTTGCGAGATAGAGTCCAATTCCAACTCCCGGCTGATCATGCACTTCCGGCTCACGATAAAATCGTGTAAAAATCTCCGCCTGTCTTTCTGGCGCAATTCCTTTTCCAGTATCTGAAATTTCAATTTCAACATTATTTCTAATTATTCTTGCCTTAATTTTTATAACTCCTTCACAATCTTCATATCCATGAATTATACAATTAGTAACAGCCTCTGATACGGCAGTTTTAATATCAGAAAGTTCCTCTATAGTTGGGTCCAACTGAGAAACAAACGCCGCCACAGTAATTCTTGCAAATGCCTCATTACAAGATTTGCTTAAAAACTCTAATTTCATTTCATTATCATTCATAAATTAATCATCCCTGTTTAGAATATTTAGGTTTTTGAAATGGGAATAACCTATAAACCCGTCATTTAATTAAAACATTTTTCTAAATAGCAATTCTCTCACTCATTGGAATTATTTTTCCAATGCCGCTCATTTCTAATATT
>ERZ836877.4346-NODE-4346-length-14683-cov-3.810500_pt1 | contig 14683 bp, 10 predicted proteins | sample MGYA00519469_ERZ836877 | MGnify/ENA primary metagenome ERZ836877 (study PRJEB31850, sample SAMEA3708809) | human gut metagenome | biome: human gut; feature: human-associated habitat; material: faeces | place: China | collected 2014 ... | reverse complement strand
TGTGACGGATTCTGACAATTATGTCATTTGCCGATGCAGAAGCGGGAGAAGATGGTGGTGAGGATGTCGGGGGTGGTGAGGGTGCCGGTGATGGTGGAGAGGTGGTGGATGGTGGCGCGGAGGTCCTGGGCAAGGAGGTCGCCGGGGATGTTGGCGCTCAGGCCGGCGAGTAGGGCTGCGGTGGTTTCGGCGGCGGCTTGTAGGGCTTGTGCGTGGCGCAGGTTGGTGACGAGGATGGTGTCCTGTGTGTTGTCGCCGCTGAGTGCTTTTGCGTGTTTTTTGAGTTGCTGCAGCAGGGTGTCGTGGCCTTCTCCGGTATGCGCCGAGAAGGGGATGATGTCGGTGGCCCGGTAGGGGAGTGGTGTCGGCAGGGTGGTGATGGCGCCCGGGAGATCGGTTTTATTGAGTAATAGTATGACCGGGCGGGTGGCTCCGGCGGCATTGCTCCCGGTATCGGCATTGCTATCGCTGTCGGTATCGCTGTCGGCGGGAAGGGCAAGATCGGCGGGGGAGGGGAGGGGACGGGTTGCGTCGACGACGAGGAGGGTGATGGCGGCGTTAGCGGCGGCCTGACGGGTGCGCTTGATTCCGAGGTTTTCGATGGGGTCGTCGGTGTGTCGCAGTCCGGCGGTGTCGATGAAGCGGAATGTGTAGTCGCCGATGGCGAGGGTGTCTTCGATGGTGTCGCGGGTGGTGCCGTGGATGTCGGAGACGATGGCACGCTGCTGGCCGAGGATGAGGTTGAGCAGCGATGATTTCCCGGCGTTCGTCGGGCCGATGATTGCCACGGGGATGCCTTCTTTTATGGCGTTGCCGGCGGCGAACGAGTCGGCCAGCCGGGTCAGTTCGTCGTGCAGATCCTCAGCGAGGGCGGTGAGCTGGCTGCGGGAGGCGAATTCCACTTCTTCTTCCGAGAAGTCGAGTTCGAGTTCGAGCAGTGATGCTATTTCGAGCAGTTTGTCGCGTAGCCTGTTGAGCCGAGCCGAGAACTGGCCTTTCATCTGTGAGGCGGCCAGACGGTGGGCGGCGCGTGATTCGGAGGCTATGACATCGGCGATGGCTTCGGCCTGGGCGAGGTCGATTTTGCCGTTGGCGAATGCGCGGCGGGTGAATTCGCCCGGATGGGCCATGCGGCAGCCGTTATCGCAGAGGATTTCGAGGAGGCGCCGCTGCACGTAGCGCGACCCGTGGACCGAGAGTTCCACGGTGTCTTCGCCGGTGAACGATGCAGGGTCGTGAAAGATGGCGGCCACGGCCTGATCAAGCATTTCGCCGTTGTTGGCCGGGTCGACTATATGACCGGTGTGGAGTGTCCGCGCCTCGGCCTGCGCGAGGGGGGCGCCGCGCCAGATGCGGTCGGCTGTTTCAAGCGCCTGCGGTCCTGAGATGCGGATTACGGCTATGCCGCCCACGCCGGGAGGTGTGGAGATGGCGCAAATGGTGTCGTTGGTGTGCTGTGTCATATTGTTATTCCGCTGCAAAGTTAGGGATAATTCAGGGAAATGCATCGACAATCGGGAGGCATTTTTGGCTGTTCGGAGCATTTTGTGTACCTTTGTGTTGCACTAAACAGACAGGTGCTTAATTCAGACGGATATGCAGACATCAGATGAACAGATTCCCGGGACGGTGACTCCGGATGGCGGCGTCGACACGCGCGCTGCCGCCGGGGGAGGCAAGCTGCGCGAGCTGGCCGAGATGCCGGTGGGGCGGCTGCTGTGGAAGTATTCGCTTCCGGCAGTGGTGGGTATGCTGGTTGTGCAGCTCTATAATGTCATCGACCGCATTGTCATCGGTCAGGTGGTGGGCGCCAAGGCCATCGCCGGTCTGGCCATCACGTTTCCGGTGATGAATATCGCCACTGCTCTGGGTGTGCTTGTCGGGGCGGGAGCCTCGGCGCGCATCAGCCTGTTCTTAGGTGCCGGGGATGCCGGCCGCGCCCGCAAGGTGCTCGGCAACTCGCTCACGCTCACCTTGATAATCGGCACAATTTATATAGCCTTGTTTGCCCTGTTCCTGTCGCCGATATTGCGACTGTTCGGCGCCGACGACGCCACGTTGCCCTATGCCCGCGATTTCATGGAGTATATCCTTCCCGGTCTGCTGATGACGAACCTCACATTCTCGTTCAACAACATGATGCGAGCCTCGGGCTATCCGATGAGGGCCATGGCCACAATGTTTGTGGGGTGCGGCCTTAACATATTGCTGGCGCCGCTGTTTGTGTGGGCGCTTGGCCTTGGCATCAAGGGCGCGGCCATCGCCACCGATATATCCATGACAGTGTCGATGCTGTTTGTGATGCGCCATTTCTGTGTGCGCCGGCATGGGCCCGTGGTGTTCGCGCGCGGCATCTACCGGCCTGACTCAAAGCTGATATGTGGAATAATAGGCATCGGTGCCGCGCCTTCGATAGTCAATGTGGCGTCATGCGTCATCAATATATTCCTAAACAACGCACTGCGGGATTATGGCGGCTATGAGGCTCTGGCCGCCGCCGGCATCTTCGTCACCTACACATCGATGCTATGCTGCATTGTCATAGGCATTTGTCAGGGGATGCAGCCGGTGATAGGATTCAACTACGGCAACGGACAGCCCGATCGTGTTCGCCGCACCTTCTGGCTGGCGGCAGCGGCCGGAACCGTGGTGGCCGTGGCGGGATGGGCGGCAGGGATGGCTGTGCCCGGACTGATTTCGCGAGCCTTCGTGGCCGATGCCGATGCCATCGCAGTGGCCGAGCATGCGCTTTCGGGCGCCATGATCTGTTTCTGGATGGTGGGGATGCAGATCATCGCCACCGAGTATTTCCAGTCAATCGGCAAAATAGGGCTGTCGATATTCCTCAGCCTGATCCGTCAGGTGATATTCTTCCTGCCGCTCATGCTGCTGCTCCCGCATTGGTTCGGCCTCGACGGCATCTGGTATACTTTCCCCATATCCGACACGCTGGCCACCGTGGTGACCGTAGCGCTGATGTGGCGCGCTCTGCGCCGTCTCCCCTCGGGAATGCGGCCGCGGGTGACGCTGTCAACTTGAGCGTATTCCGCCGTGTGATGCAGATAATGAAGTCATTCAAGCACGCTCTAAAATTTTTCAATATCGCTCTTCCCCGGCCCCGGTAAAACATCCGAGACCGCGCAACCCGCGTGGTCTCGGATGTTTTTTGTGGTTTCAGGGCATGTCTGACTTCTCTTTTCAGACACGATGTTAATCAGCGGACGATGAACTTCTTGCCGTTGCAGATGTAGATGCCGGGGGAGGATGTGTCGCTGATAAGGATGCCCTGGAGGTTGTATACTCGGTTGTCGGCGGGAGCGGCCGAGGCGTCGGTTGCCACCGGCTCAACGCCCGATTGACCGCCGTTCTTCACGAGTTCGAGCACGTCGGTGAGTTTGCCATTGACCGTCTGCTGCGCGGGTCCGTAATATTTCAGACGGAAGTTGTCGGCCTGGACATAGCTCCCGGCGGGGCCTGCCGTGCCGTCGCATTTCACGCCGATTTTAAGTGTGGCGTCGTCTGACGCGTCGAAGTTTATGACCACACGGCGCTTGTAGAGGCCTGCGCGATAGAAATAGCCGCACTGGTCCTGCACTTCGGGATATTCGATAAGATTGCCGTCGTCGTCGTAGAAGGGCGTGCCTCCCTCTCCGGGCGCCATGTTGGCCTCGTCCATGATGTTGGGCAGTAGCACACTGTTGTTTTCGGTGAGGGCGCTCACATCGGCGCCTGCCACGAGGGCGGCGTGCGACACGGCTTCGGCACTGGCCTGCCCCCGGTGGTCAGAGTTGCGGTAGAGACCCTGGCACTCCACTTCGTAAACGCCCGAGGGGAGAGCGCCTGCGGGGATTTCCTGTATGAGTGACATGTCGGTACTCTGGCCGCCGCTCTGGGCGCAGCACCAGCCCGAACCGTTGTAGCCGCCATACCAGTCCACGTCGGCCGAAACCCATTTGTCGCCGGGAAGAAACACGTTGAAGCCGGGGTTGTCGATGACATGCGAGGCGTCGGCTGGGTTGCTCACGGTGGCTGCGGCAACTGCCTTGTCGCGCTCCTCGGGGGTGACATATTTCCACCAGAAGTTGGGGTCGGCGGGGTCATAGGTACCCTCGGCATGTTTCCACATGTTGGTTTCGCAAAATGTGGTGTTGTTGTCGGCCGGCTGGTCAACATAACCAATCGCGCCGTCGGAGTCGGTGAAGTGGAAAGTGTTGGTCTGCCCTTCGACCGGCCTGAAAGTCCAGGTGTGGTTGTCGCTGCCGTCGAGCGAGAGCCAGTTTGCGAGATAGTGGCGCTCGGTGGTGTTGTAATTATAGAGCTTGCAGGCGGTGCGCTTGCGGTTGACTCCCACGGCCTTGAACTTCACGCCGGGAGCGTCGAGGATGGGGTGCACGGCCCAGTCGCCGCCGGCGTCGTAAAACTGGCGCTGGCCGACATTGTAGAGATAGAAGTCGCCCTTCGGAAGCTGGGGGGCGCCTTCAAACGTGTCGTCAATACGGCGGGCGGCCGCACGGCGGCGGGCTGAACGAAGCCAGCCGAGTGCGGTGTAGTAATCACTTGAGTTTTTGGCATTCTCATATGCCTCCTCGGCTTTCGAGATGTCGACACCTTCGGGAATCAGCGCCTTTGTGTCGGCGTAGAGGCCTTTGAGATATTCCACATTGGGGTCGCTCAGGTCTATGTCATTGATGCCCATGAGTTTCAGGGCAGCCTCGGCGTAGCGCTGACCGAGAATGCGGTAACCCTGTTTTGAGAAGTGGATGGTGTCGCCCGGCTTGGAGGGGATGCCCGCGGCCGAAATGATGTGGCAGGTGGGGATGTACTCGGGGAGCTTGTTTACGAGAGTGTTGTGGCTCGAGCAGGGACCGCCGGCTTCGGCATAGACAACCTCGCCGGCAAACAGGGGTACATCCTCGGCGTCAAGCTCAAGCTGACGGAGCAGCTCGTTGTAGACGTCGCGCACATTACCGGGCCATGCGGGGTCGTTATGGTTGCCGCATCCCTGATGGAAGAGCACGCCTTTGATCACGCCCTGGGTCTTGGCGATTTTGCTCATCTCCACAAGGCGGTTGAAGGGGTTGCCTCCGTAAGAGTTGATTTTGTCGTCTTTCACATCCTCGCGCCAAGAGTCGTTCTCAAGCACATAATCCTTTGAGAGCATGAAGATGGGAGCGCCGCCCACGGCCACGGGTATAACGCCCACGCGCACCTCTTCGGGGAGATTGGCCACCATCGTGCGGCCGAAATAGTCCGACGGGCCGATGCCGGCGGTCTCGCGCACAAGCGGGGGGACGGCCGTGTACCATTTGCCCTTCTCGCGGCCTGAGTTGCCCCAGTCGGGCACGCCCATCACCATGAAACGGTCGGGCACATTGCGGGTGTCGAAGTCGTCATACCCGGCATAGCCCTCCATGTTTGACTGGCCCAGGCATAGATAAATGTAGAAATTTGGGTCGGGGGCGTTATCCTCGGCCGCCGCGCGGTGTGCCGTGCACAGCGATGCAAGCAGCGCCACAGCGAATAGCAAGAATCTTTTGGTCATGAGCTATGATTTTGAGATGTAAGTCAATTTAAAAATGACAAAATGACTTCTGTGGTAAAATTGTAAATAAACAAGTGGCGGAGGGAAATTCCGCCGCCACTTGTAAGGCAAATTGCATTTTCCCGAGGGTTACACGCTCGTTGCATCCCTGCGGGATTGTGGTAATCCGACGATTAGCGGACGATGAACTTCTTGCCGTCGCGGATGTATATGCCGGGGACGGCTGGGTTGGCCACGCGGATGCCCTGCAGGTTGTAGACGCGGCTGTCGGCGGCGGCGGGAGCCTCGGTGACAGCGGTGCCGATGCCCGTCGAAACGCCGTTCTTCAGGTAGTCAAGCACGTTGACATCCTTGCCGTCAATCTTCTGAGTGGCGGGGCCGTAGTATTTCATGCGGAAGTTGTCGGCGTTGACATAGCTGCCGCTGGGAACGGAGTTCTCATCGCTTGCCAGACCGATGGTGAGGGGTGCGCCCTCGGAGGCGTCGAATTTGATGAGCAGGCTGCGCTTGTAGAGACCTGTGCGGTAGAACCGGCCGCACTGGTCCTGATTTTCGGGATATTCGAGGTGGTCGCCTGCGTCGTTGGTGACGATGGAGCCGCCTTCGCCGGGAGCCTTGTTGGCCTCGTCAATGATGTTGGGGAGACGCACACTGTTGTGCTCAGTAAGAAGAGCGAGGTCGGTGCCTGCCATGAGGCTCATGTGTGACTCGGCGTCGGCAGTGCCCTGAGCCCAATGGTCGCCGTGGCGGTAGAGACCCTGGCATTCAACTTCGTAAACGCCCGAGGGGAGTTTGTCGGCCGCGATTTCCTGCGACACTTCCATTTCAGGGATATTGCCGCTCTGGATAGAGTGCCATGGCGACGCGCCGCCATAGACGTTGGCGTCGCCGATCAGGTTCCAGCTGTCCATGGGGAAGAACATGTTGAAGCCGGGGTTGTCGATGAGGAAAGTCACATCAACGGGAGCGCCGACAGTGGCGGCGGGCACAGCCTCGGCAAGCTCCTCAGGGGTGACTATCTTCCACCAGAAGTTCTTGTCGGCGTGGTCGTAGTCGCCTTCGGCGTGGAGCCACATGTTGGTTTCGCAATATGTGGAGTTGTTGTTGACGGGCTGGTCAATATAGCCGAGAGCGCCGTTTTCGTCGGTGAAGAAGAAAGTGTTGGTCTGGCCTTCGACGGGCACGAAAGTCCACTTGTGGTTGTCGTTGCCGTCGAGCGAGAGCCAGCCGGCGAGGGTCTGCCTGCCTGTGGTGTTGTAGTTATACATCAGGCAGGAGCTGCCTTCGGCGTCCTGGGCTTTGAACTTCACGCCGGGGATGTCGAGGATGGGATGCACGCTCCAGTCGCCGCCTGCGTCGTAGAACTGGCGCTGGCCCACGTTGTAGAGGTAAAAGTCACCCTCGGGGAAGGGGGCCGAACCTTCAAAGCGGTCGTCGACACGGCGCGCTGCGGCGCGGCGACGGATAGTGCGCAGCCAGTTCACGGCGTTTTTGTAATCGTCGACGGAAGCGGCGTCGGCAAAAATCTGCTCGGCCTTTGAAATGTCGGTGCCTTCGGGTATGAGCGCTTTGGTCTTGTTATAAATGTCAATGAGGTTAACCGAGGCATAGGCCTGGTCGGTCATTGCGCGCAGGGCGTAGGCCACACGGCAGACTGTGCTGAAAGTGTTCTCGCCGATTTTCTCCTTAAGCCCCTGAAGTTCGGCAATCTTGTCGCTCATGCCGGCGATGGGCGCGCCCTTTTCGACTGCTTCATTGGCGGCGGCGATGATGCCGTCAATCCAGGCTTTCTGTTCCGTATAGTCTGCGGCGTCGGTCGACGCCTTGTATTTCAGCGACATGCGGCCGATGACGTAGGAGTCCTCGGCGATGAGGCGGAATTTGCAGAGGCCGAGCACAATCTGGCCGTCGTCACCGATGACGGCCGAAACGGGCCGGTTTTGGTAGCAACCGTTATGGAACGCGTAGGCGGCGTCGGCGAGACTCGTGGGGAAAAATACATTGTCAACCCCTTCGATAGATCCGTTGAAACCGTCCTGTTGGGAGTCGCGGGCTTCGTCAAAGAGATTTTTGAGCTGATGGCCGTCGGCGTTGATGTAATACCAGCCGGTGTTCTCAAACGGCCCGTTGACATTTTTTGACGCCCACACGTTGCCGTCGCGGTTGTAGCCCTCGACAGTGTATTCATAAGTGCCTGCGGGGAGACCCTGGATTACCAGCCAGCGGTCAATCTCCCCGGTGTTCCAGTATTCCATGGCGCGCCAGCCGTTGCCATAACCGCCGATGCCTGATTTGTCGGTGCCCTGCCAGCCGCACCAATTGTCGAGGCGGCAGTCGTGTTCGCTCATGTTGTAGCCGTTGACGAGCCAGGTGGCGTCGACGCCGTCGGCGTTATTCACGGCGTCGGCGACCATCTTGGCGAGGCGCTCCTCGCGGGTCACGAACTGCCATGTGCCGTTGGCGGCGTCATCGGAGGGGACAAGAAATGAGCAGGAGTTTGTGCCGGGATTCTCGGCCACGAAGAACTTGAAGGTGCCGTCGCCGTTGTCAAATTTCAATGTGTAGCCGACGTTCTCATTGTCGCTTTCGACGGGAGTGGGAACGAAATAGGTTGTGGTGCGGCCGTCATCGATGGAGCAGTCCATAAGGAAAGCGTTCCATGCCTTGTTGATTGAACCGCAGTTCCAGTACCAGCCGTAAAGCTCGATGCCGTCATCGACCGTGGTGCCTTCATCTACTTTGGCCTGGAAAAGACGGCCGATGTTCTTTGCGATGGCCTTTGATGTCCATTGGTCGGGGTAGTCACTGTTGGCGTCAATCCAGAGGCCGGTCTCCACGTTGTAAAGATAGTACTCGCCTTCTGCTACAGGCTCCGTGCCCTTGTAGGGAGAGTCGAAAGCCTGCATCGCGAGGGCGCCGCCGAGCAGCGCGCCCGAAATGAGTAAAAATTTTTTCATCAGGGAAATTTGAAATTTGGTTAATGTTTTGCTTTTGGTTATGAAATTCTTGTCGTACAAAAGTATACAAAAATCACAACGTTTTACCCCTCCCTAAGTTAAATAATGTTAAAACTAATTTCCGATGATTTTAACCTCCGACAGCCCGCGGCAAAAACAAGAGATTGTTGTTCAGAAGTCGTTTGAACTTCCGGTAGCGCGCGGTCGGCGCCGGAGGCAGCCGAGAGGCTCTTTTTCATAAAAGAGCGGGGCGCGGAATGTCAGTGCACAAGGAGCTTTATGAGTCTGATCCGTCAGGTGATATTCTTCCTGCCGCTCATGCTGCTGCTCCCGCATTGGTTCGGCCTCGACGGCATCTGGTATACTTTCCCCATATCCGACACGCTGGCCACCGTGGTGACCGTAGCGCTGATGTGGCGCGCTCTGCGCCGTCTCCCCTCGGAGTGCCGCCCTGCCGCCACCCCCGACGACGGGCAATGAAAAGCTGTCAACTTGCGCGGTTCCCACCGCCCGTGACTCCACAATTGCATTCATAAAATCCCCAATACGGCGAAAATGGCAAAAAATGAGGGGCTGGCTGTGGAAAAATGAAAAAAATTAGTACCTTTGCAGTCCGTATCTCTGCGCGCGGACGTGACGTCTCCGCACCGATATCATTATCCAATAAAAAAAATGTGCGCGTAGCGCACAGCACTCAGTATTTAATTAACGTCAATGAAGAATGACCAGGTAACGGTGATGTTTGCCACTGAGGAGCATGCAAAGCATGCCGAACTCATCTGCAAGCTCATCTACGAGTCGGCCCTTCAGCGCGGCACGGGCATTGCCCGCCGTTCCCCCGAGTACATCATCAACAAGATTAAGGGAGGGAAAGCTGTCGTGGCGATGTACGGCGACCGTCTCATCGGCTTCAGCTACATCGAGAGCTGGGGCCATGGCGACTATGTCGCGACCTCGGGTCTAATCGTAGACCCCGAGTTCCGCAAGATGGGTCTTGCGGCGCGTATCAAGAACAAGACATTCGAACTGGCCCGACGACGATTCCCCTACGCCAAAATCTTCTCCATCACCACCTCGTTGCCGGTGATGAAACTCAACTCCCGTCTGGGCTACAAACCCGTCACGTTCTCCGAACTCACCACCGACGAGGAGTTCTGGAAGGGTTGCGAAGGGTGCAAGAACTACGACATCCTCACCCGCAACAACCGTCGCATGTGTCTCTGCTACGGCATGCTCTTCGACCCGGGGGCCGAAATGGAGCGCCAGTCGTGGATCACGCCTTACCGCACGTGGATCGCCAACAAATTCCGCAAGATCTTCCACGTGAAATAATTCACAACGTTAACACCCACTGAAACAATGGAACAGAAAAAGAAAGTGCTTCTCGCCTTCTCGGGCGGCCTCGATACATCCTTCGCAGTAAAATATCTCTCGGAAGACCTCGGCTACGAGGTTCACACCGCCATCGCCAACACCGGCGGCTTCTCCGACGAAGAGCTGGCGCGCATCGAAAAACGCGCCTATGAGCTTGGCGCCGCTTCGCACGCCACTCTCGACATCACCCAGGACTACTACGACCGCGCCATCCGCTACATGATTGCCGGCAACGTGCTCCGCAACGGCACATATCCCATCTCCGTGTCATCGGAGCGCACGTTCCAGGCAATCGCCATCATCGAATACGCCAAGAAACTCGGCGTCGACGCCGTGGCACACGGCTCTACCGGCGCCGGCAACGATCAGGTGCGTTTCGACCTCACCTTCCAGATTCTCGCTCCCGAAATCGAAATCATCACCCCCACACGCGACCTCACTCTCACCCGCGAGTATGAAATCGACTATCTGCGCCGCCATGGCGTTGAAGCCGACTACAAGAAACTCGAATACTCCATCAACAAAGGCCTCTGGGGCACTTCGATCGGCGGCAAGGAGACACTCCACAGCGAGCAGACCCTGCCAGAATCGGCCTACCCCTCGCAGGTGACCGCCCAGGGCGAGGAGACGCTGAAACTCACTTTCGACAAAGGCGAGCTCACCGCCGTAAACGGCAAGAAATATGACAACCGCGTCGACGCCATCCGCGCCGTCGAGGCTGCAGGCTCCAAATTCGGCATCGGTCGCGACATGCACATCGGCGACACCATCATCGGCATCAAGGGTCGCGTAGGCTTCGAGGCCGCAGGCCCCGTGCTTATCATCGCAGCCCACAAGATGCTCGAGAAGCACACCCTCACCAAGTGGCAGCAGTACTGGAAAGACCAGATCGGCACATGGTATGGCATGTTCATGCATGAATCTGAATATCTCGAACCTGTGATGCGCGACATGGAGCGCTTCCTCGAAAGCTCGCAGGAGAATGTCAGCGGCACAGTCGAAATCACCCTCCGTCCGCTCAGCTATACCCTCGTGGGTGTCGAGTCGCCCTACGACCTGATGAAGACCGATTTCGGCGAATACGGCGAGGTGAACAAAGCCTGGACCGCCGACGACATCAAGGGCTTCACCAAGATTCTGGGCAACCAGATGAAAATATACTATAACGTTCAGAAACGTAACGGCCAATGATTCGCGCTGGCATCATCGGAGGCGCCGGCTACACAGCCGGAGAACTTATCCGCCTGCTGCTCAACCATCCGGAGACCGAAATAGCGTGGGTTCACTCCACCAGCAATGCCGGTAACCCCGTCAGCGATGTGCACGGGGGGCTTTTCGGCGACACCGATCTGGTGTTTTCCGACAGCTACGACCTCGGCAATGTCGATGTGGTGTTTCTCTGCTCGGGTCATGGAAAGAGCACCGAGTTCTGGCAGCAGAACCCTCTGCCCGCCACGCTTAAAGTGATAGACCTGGCGCAGGATTTCCGCGACGAATCGGCCGGCTATGTCTACGGCCTGCCCGAGTGCAACCGCAGCCGCATCGCCGGTGCGCGCCTGGTGGCCAATCCCGGCTGCTTCGCCACCGCCATACAGCTGGCCCTGCTCCCGCTGGCCGCCGCCGGCAAACTGCACGGCGACGTCAATGTCACCGGCATCACCGGTTCCACCGGTGCCGGAGTCAAGCCAGGTGCAACCACCCATTTCAGCTGGCGCAACGACAACCTGTCGGTCTACAAACCCTTTACCCACCAGCATCTTAAGGAGATAGGCATGACCCTGCAACAGCTCGAACCGGGCTGCGACGCGCAGATCAGTTTCGTGCCCGTGCGCGGTGACTTCCCCCGCGGCATCTTCGCCGTCACCACAGTCACCACCGACCTCGGTGCCGACGAGGCCCGCAAGCTCTATGAGGATTACTACGCCACAGCCGCATTCACCCATGTGATGCCCCGCGCTGTCGATCTCAAGCAGGTTGTTAACACCAACAAATGCCTGCTGCAGCTCGAAAAGAACGGCGAAAAGCTGCTTATTGTGAGCTGTATCGACAACTTGCTCAAAGGCGCTTCGGGTCAGGCCGTGCAGAATATGAACCTGATCTTCGGCCTCCCCGAAACGACCGGCCTTATGCTGAAACCGTCGGCATTTTAAGAGCTTTTTGTCATACAAACTATTAGAGTTATTGTCAGCTAAGCTCTAAAGAGACTCTACATTTTTTCAGAACGTTACAGATGAAACTTTTCGACGTATATTCATTATATGACATCGAGCCGGTGCGTGGCAAAGGCAACTACGTCTACACTGCCGACGGCACCGAATATCTCGATCTCTATGGCGGGCATGCCGTGATTTCAATCGGTCATGCCCATCCGCGCTATATCAAGGCCGTGAGCGAGCAAGTGGCCCGTCTGCCATTCTACAGCAACTCTGTCAAAAACTCGCTGCAGCAGCGGCTGGCCGACCTCCTCGGTGAGGTTTCGGGTTACGACGATTATCAGCTCTTTCTGGCCAACTCGGGCGCCGAAGCCAACGAGAACGCCATGAAGCTGGCATCGTTCACCACCGGCCGCAGCAAGATTCTGGCATTCGACAAGGCATTCCACGGCCGCACTTCGGCTGCTGTGGCCGCCACCGACAACCCCAAAATCCAGGCGCCGGTCAACCGCACTCCCAATATCGAGTTCGCGCCTCTCAACGACATCGAGGCCGTGAAGCGTAAACTCGCCACCGGCGAATTCGCCGCCGTGATAGTCGAGGGAATACAGGGCGTAGCCGGCATCCGCATGGTCGACGACGATTTTCTGCAAAAACTTCGTGAAGTGACCCGCGAGACAGGCACACTGCTCATTCTCGACGAAATCCAGAGCGGCTATGGCCGCACAGGCCGCTTCTTCGCCCACCAGCATGCGGGCATCCGTCCCGACATCATCACCATGGCCAAAGGTATCGCCAACGGCTTTCCCATGAGCGGCGTGCTCATCGCACCTGAAATTCCCGCCGTCAAAGGCATGCTCGGCACCACATTCGGCGGTAACCATCTGGCTTGCGCCGCCGCCATTGCCGTGCTCGAGGTTATGAAAGAGGAGCAACTGGTGGAAAACGCTGCCGAAATCGGCGATTATCTCCTTGGCGAGCTGCGCAAACTGCCTCAGCTGAAAGATGTGCGCGGCCGCGGTCTGATGATCGGTATTGAAATCGAAGGCTCGGCGCCCGAGCTGCGCCGCAGACTGCTTTTTGACCACCATGTGTTTACCGGTGGTGCCGGCGAGCACACCGTGCGTCTGCTGCCGCCCCTCACCATAGGCCGTGAGGAGGCCGACCGCTTCCTCTCGGAATTCAAATCACTTCTGAGCGAATAATCATCAAGGCTATGAAAAAATTCACCGACGTAAACGATATAGGGAACCTCGACAAGGCTGTTGCCGAAGCTCTTGAGATCAAGCGCGACCGCTTTGCGTTTCAGCATCTGGGCAAGAACAAGACCCTGATGATGATTTTCTTCAACTCAAGTCTGCGCACCCGCCTGAGCACCCAGAAGGCGGCAATGAATCTCGGCATGAATGTGATTGTGCTCGACGTGAACCAGGGCGCATGGAAGCTTGAGACCGAGCGCGGTGTGATCATGGACGGCGACAAAGCCGAGCATCTGCTTGAGGCCATCCCCGTGATGGGCTGCTATTGCGACATCATAGGCGTGCGTTCGTTCGCCGGCCTCAAAGACAAGGCCGAGGATTATGAGGAGCGCGTGCTCGAGCAGTTTATCCGCTATTCGGGCCGTCCGGTCTTCTCCATGGAGGCTGCCACGCGTCATCCGCTGCAGAGCTTTGCCGACCTCATTACCATCGAGGAATACAAAAAGAAGAAGCGCCCCAAAGTGGTCATGACCTGGGCGCCCCATCCCCGCGCGCTCCCGCAGGCTGTGCCCAACTCTTTTGCCGAATGGATGAATGCCGCCGGTTACGATTTCGTCATCACCCACCCCGAGGGGTATGAGCTTGACCCCCGTTTCGTTGGAAATGCCCGCGTGGAATATGACCAGCGCAAGGCTCTCGAAGGTGCCGATTTCGTCTATGCCAAAAACTGGAGTGCCTATGCCGATCCCAACTACGGCAAGGTGATCAATACCGACCGTTCCTGGACCGTCGACACCGAGAAGATGGCTCTGACCGACAACGCATATTTCATGCACTGCCTCCCCGTGCGCCGTAACATGATAGTCACCGACGACGTGATTGAGTCGCCCCGCAGCATTGTGATTCCCGAAGCCGCCAACCGCGAGATTTCGGCTACCACGGTGCTCAAGCGCATGCTCGAATCGCTCCCGAAATAATCCGTGCCATGGATGTGAAAGTGTTTAAAATCGGGGGTAATGTCATCGACAACCCCGAGGCTCTCGACAGCTTTCTGGGCGAGTTCGCCCGTGTTGAAGGCCCTAAAGTGCTGATCCATGGCGGCGGCAAGGAAGCCACACGCCTGTGCAAGCGCATGGAAATCCCCACGCAGATGATCGATGGCAGGCGCGTCACCGATGCCGCCACTCTTGAAGTGGTCACCATGGTCTACGCAGGTCTTATCAACAAACGCGTGGTGTCGAAACTGCAGGCTCTTGGATGCGACGCCATCGGGCTCACCGGTGCCGACGCCAACGTGATCACCGCATCGAAACGCCCCGCCCGCCCCGTGGACTACGGTTTTGTAGGCGATATCTCGGTCAGCGGCGTCAACGGTCAACGCATTCTGTCGCTGCTTGAGGCAGGCCTCACTCCCGTTTTCTGTGCCATAACTCACGACGGCAATGGAAATCTGCTCAA
>ERZ836877.4342-NODE-4342-length-14691-cov-3.290585_pt1 | contig 14691 bp, 10 predicted proteins | sample MGYA00519469_ERZ836877 | MGnify/ENA primary metagenome ERZ836877 (study PRJEB31850, sample SAMEA3708809) | human gut metagenome | biome: human gut; feature: human-associated habitat; material: faeces | place: China | collected 2014 ... | reverse complement strand
ACATGACCGCGATGAGTGACGTTACCGTTCTTTTGCTTACTTTCTTCATGTTGACTTCAACCTTCCTCCAGAAAGAGCCGGTAACGGTGATCACCCCGTCGTCTGTTTCGGAGATAAAGGTTCCCACCTCTAACGTGACACAAGTGCTCGTTAGCCCGCAGGGTAAGGTGTTTATGTCGCTTCTGGGCGACGCAGACCCCGAGAATGCGGAAAAGTGGGGTTCTGAGGCTCTCCGCCGCGAGGTCCTCAAGACCGCAGCCGCCGACTACGAGGCCAAGACCGGCAAAAAGACCGGTATCACCTCAGCCGATTTAGACAAGTTTGCAAAGAACGCTTCATTTGGCGTGCCCCTTGAAAAGATGCATGAATTCCTCTCGCTCGAGACATCGAAGCAGGATGAATTCCTTGGCCAGACCGTTGACAAGCCCGTGATCATGGGCAACCTGTCTCCCAAAGACACCGGCATCCCCTTCAGGGACATCGTCTACACAGACAAAGATGGAAACAAGGTTACTACCAACGAGTTCCAGATTTGGATGCGTGCGATCTACAACTCAAGTAACGATAACATCCGCGAAGCAGTGCAGAAAGGCGAAGGTATCGCCGTGAAATCTGACCGTGGCACGAAGTTCGAGACTATCCATCAGGTTCTCGACAACCTTCAGACCATCAAGATGAACAAATTTTCTGTAATGACCGCGCTTAAAACAGAGGCAGACTAATCGACATGGCACAAATAGAACAGTCATCGGGCAACGGAAAAAAGAAAAAAGGTGCCCAGAAAAAGATGGCAATCCATGTGGACTTCACCCCCATGGTTGACATGAACATGCTTTTGATTACGTTCTTCATGCTCTGTACCACGATGATTAAGTCGCAGACCCTCAGCATCGCGTTGCCTACCAACGAGAAGCTTGAGCAGACTGAGTTACAGAAAGCGAAAGAATCGGAAGCCATAACCCTGATTCTTGACACCGACTACGACGACAACGGAGGTATTAAAGGCAATACCATTTACTACTACACCGGAAAGCCCGTAGTTGAATACAGTGGCACTGAGGTGCTTTCGAGCAACCTGCAGGAAACCGAGTTCCTCGGAAACGACGGCAAGCTCCAGCAGGGTGTGCGCAAGATCCTCCATGACCGCAACCGCGGTGTGCTCAACGATGTCGAGAAGAAGAGACAGGAATGGCGCGAGAAAAAGATTACCGAGGAGCAGTTCCAGGAAGCTGCGAGGAAAATCCGTAACAGCGACGATTACGAGCGCCCGGTAGTCATTATCAAACCCCTTCCCGGTGCTTCCTGGGAGAGCGTAATCTCCGCACTCGACGAAATGCAGATCAACCAGATATCACGTTACCAGCTCGGTACCCTCACCGAGGTTGACGAAGCTATGGTAGCTGACTACAAGTTGAAGCATAAAAAGTGATAAGTGATGAATGACTATATTATTAACCCCGCAAAAGATTAAGCACAATGGCAAAAGATGTAGATCTTTCATCAAAAGAATGGACCGATATAATCTTTGAAGGCAAAAACAAAGAGTTCGGTGCATATACCCTCCGCCGCGCGAGCGACAAACGTCACAACAAGGCCATGCTCCTTGTGGTCATCGGTCTGATTGTGATACTTGTCGGTGGATATTTCTGGGGCATTTACTCGGATATCCGTCGCGAGCAGCGTGAACTTGAGCTCCAGGCACAGCTCGAGCAGCAGCAGGCCGCTCTTGATGCGCTTGAGGAGCAGGAACCCGAAGTAGAGGAGGAAGAAGTCATGCAGGCCATGGAGGAACCCCAGGCTGAGGAAGCTCTTCCCGAAGAGATCCTGAACACCATCAAGGATACCGAGATTGCGATCGCGGCAGACGAGGAAGTGACTGAGGACATCACCTCAAAGGATGATGTCGCAGAATCGACCGCAGCTGCAGGCGCAAGCACCTTCGATCAGGGTACCGATGACCTCAACGTCGTGCGCGAGCACAAAGACGAGATCATCGTGGAGGAGAAAAGTCCCGAACCCGTGAAAGAGGAGATCTTTACCGCTGTAGAGCAGATGCCTCAGTTCCCCGGTGGAGAAGCCGAGCTTCTGAAATATATAGCCTCTCACATCAAATACCCCACAATGGCGGCTGAAAACAACATTCAGGGTCGTGTGGTAGTCAAGTTCGTAGTGAACAAAAACGGTAAGATAGGCGATGTGGTTGTGGTTCGCGGCAAAGACCCCGACCTCGACAAGGAAGCCGTACGAGTTGTGAAGACCCTGCCTGATTTCATTCCGGGCAAGATGAACGGTCAGGCGGTATCCGTGTGGTACACCCTCCCCATCAACTTCAAGCTCCAGAGCTGATCCCCTTCACCAATGGATTGAAACCGCCTTTGCGGCGGTTCCCCCATAACAGTTATCAAAGGCGATGTGCCGGTATGGCGCATCGCCTTTGTATATATGGCAGTATTGTATATGATTTGGAAAAGCTGAGGCTTTTTTGTAATTTTGCATCTGCACGTAGTCGCCCCAATGGCGGCGTGCCGACTGCATTTGCAACACTATTTACCGCACAACACATGAAAACCGGCATAATTATACGTTTCGCGATTATCGGGCTTCTGTGGCTCGGTGTCTGCTTCTGGTTCGTTACGCGCCTTCTGGCCGCCGGTGAGCCGGTAACCCTCATGTCTCTTTTTCCGCTGATTGCGTCTGCCGTGATAGTGTTTGTCCCGCTTTATAAGAAGTATGTGAAGAATGGTAAAAAAGCCGATTCAAACAAGTGACGGAAACCGCGCTGACTGTCTGTTGCTCAATGCCATCGACAGTCCGGCTGATTTGAGGAAGCTCCCGGTGGAGGCGCTTCCCTGTGTATGTTCCGACATAAGGGCTTTCCTTATAGACGCGCTGTCGCGCAATCCGGGGCATTTCGCCTCGTCGCTCGGTGCAGTGGAGCTCACCGTGGCGATGCATTATGTTTTCAATACCCCATATGACCGTATTGTGTGGGATGTGGGGCACCAGGCCTACGGACACAAGCTTCTTACCGGGAGAAGAGACCGATTCGAGACCAACCGCAAATTCGGGGGCCTCAGCGGTTTTCCCAATCCTGCCGAGAGCGAATACGATACCTTTACCGCCGGGCATGCCTCAAACTCGATTTCCGCAGCGCTCGGTATGGCAGTGGCCACGGAAATGAACCATGAGCATCCGCGCCGCAACGTTGTCGCCGTCATCGGCGATGCCTCCATCGGAGGCGGTCTCGCCTTCGAGGGCATCAACAACGCGGCCAATACGCCCAATAACCTGCTCATCATCCTTAATGACAATGATATGAGTATCGATCCCAATGTGGGGTCGCTTCACCGTTATCTCGCTCATATCACCACATCCAAAGGATACAATGATCTCCGTTTCTCCATATACCGTCTGCTTAAGAAACTCCATATTGTCTCGGACCGCCGCAAGGGAGCCATACTGCGCCTCAACAACAGTCTGAAATCGTTTCTCTCACGCGAGCAGAATATTTTCGAGGGGTTGAACATACGGTATTTCGGCCCAGTCGACGGCCACGATGTAGCCACGCTTGTCAAGGTGCTGAGCGATATAAAAGACATGAAGGGTCCCCGCATCCTTCATATCAAGACAAGGAAAGGGAAAGGCTTCGAAGCCGCTGAAAAGGATCCCGCCACATGGCATGCCCCCGGAAAATTCGATCCCGAGACGGGCAACAGGCTCCAGCCCGATCATGCGGCAGGTCCGGCGCCATTGAAATATCAGGATGTTTTCGGCAGAACGCTTGTGGAGCTGGCACAGGCCGATCAGAAAATTGTAGGCATAACCGCCGCCATGCTTTCCGGAACCTCCATGTGCGTCCTGAAAGAGGCTTTCCCATCAAGGGTGTTCGATGTGGGCATTTCCGAGGAGCATGCCGTGACCTTTGCCGGAGGACTGGCAAAAGAGGGGCTCAGGCCGTTCGTAGCCATATACTCCTCGTTCCTGCAGCGGGCTTATGACCAGATAATACACGACGTGGCGATACAGGGACTCCCTGTCACATTCTGCATAGACCGTGCCGGACTGGTGGGGGAGGATGGTGTGACACACCACGGAGCGTTTGACATAGCCTATCTCCGCACTATCCCCGGCATGATAATAGCCGCTCCGCGCGACGAGCGCACGATGCGCGATCTGATGTATACCGCCGCCATGCGCAAGGATGCGCCTATGGCCATACGCTACCCCAGAGGATGCGGCACCACCCCCGACTGGCGCACACCTTTCCGTGTCATGGAGATAGGAAAGGGGGAGAAACTGCGTGCCGGCACCGATATTACTTTTATCTCCACCGGCACCATCGCGTCGGAGGTAAGCAAAGCCATTGATCTTCTGGCGGCCGAGGGAGTCTCCGCCGCTCATTACGACATGACATTTGTAAAACCGCTTGACGGAGCCATCCTTTCCGAAGTGGCCGCGTCGGGAACGCCGGTCGTCACCGTGGAGGACGGCACCATATGCGGCGGTCTCGGATCAGCCGTGACAGACTGGATGGCTGTGAACGGCCACACCGGTATCAGAATTGAGAAGATAGGCATACCCGACAGTTTCGTGGAGCATGGCTCCGTGGCGCAGCTGAGGAAACTGTGCGGCATGGATGCGGAATCCATAGCTTCCGTAACCAGGTCGATACTTGAGTCACATCCAAATATGTCTGCAAAATGAAGATCGTGATCGCCGGAGCCGGCGAGGTTGGGTCGCACCTGGCGAAACTTCTCTCGCGTGAAGAGCAGGATATCGTGCTCATTGACAGGGATGCGTCCAAACTGTCGAACCTTGACGCCAACTACAACCTTATGACCAAGGTGGGGAGTCCCACCTCGTTCGAGGATCTGCGGGGCGCCGGTGTGCATGACAACTGCGATCTTTTCATAGCGGTTACACCATTTGAGAATACCAATCTCATATCCTGCGAGATAGCAAAGAAACTCGGCGCCCGCAAGACTGTGGCGCGTATCGACAACTATGAGTTTCTCGCGCAGCATAACCGCGAGCTGTTCGCATCGCTCGGAGTGGACCACCTGATCTATCCCGAGGTACTTGCCGCGCAGGAGATCTGCACGTCGCTGGGGCGCCCGTGGGTGCGCAACTGGTTTGAACTTCACGACGGCGAGCTGATAGTCATAGGAGTGAAACTCCGCGAGAACGCCTCGCTCATCGGCAAGCGCCTGCGCGATATCACTTTCGGCCAACACCACTACCACGTATCGGCCATCCGACGCAGGCATGAGACTATCATTCCGCGAGGCGACGACGAGATATGGGAGGGGGACATACTGTATTTCACCACCACCCGCGACTATGTGGACGAGATCCGCATGATATGCGGCAAGCGTGAATACAAGATAAGAAATGTGATGATAATGGGAGGAGGGCGCATCGCCGTGCGCCTTGTGCATATGGCCAGAGGGAAATGGAACCTCACTATCATCGACGACAATATGGATACCTGCCGCCGCCTCCCTGAGAAATGCTCGGGATGCGACGTCAACATAATCCATGGCGATGCCCGCAACAACGAGCTGCTCGCCGAAGAGGGGATTTCCGATATGGATGCCTTTGTGGCGCTCACCGATTTCTCTGAAACCAATATTCTGGCATGTCTCACGGCAAAGGAGTTCCAGGTCAGCAAGACCATCGCTGAGGTGGAGAACATACAGTTCATCTCCGAGGCCGAAAATCTTAACATCGGCACAGTCATCAACAAAAAACTCCTTGCATCAAGCAAGATATTCCAGCTGTTGCTTGATGCAGACGAGAGTTCGTCGAAATTCATGGCGCTCGCCGACGCTGAGGTTGCCGAACTGGAGGTGCGTCCCGGCTCCAAAATCACCAAGGCACCGGTCATGGATCTCAGGCTGTCGCACGAAATGACCATCGCCGGCCTGATACGCGACGGCAAAGGTATGCTTGTCGAGGGCCGCACACAGATACAGGCAGGCGACCATGTGGTGGTGTTCTGTCTCTCGGGACACATCCACAAAGTGGAGAAACTTTTTATCTGAAAATGGTATGGGCAGGCTGATGCGGATCAATTTCAGGATGCTCGTGCGGGTTATGGGGTGGCTCGTGATGATAGAGGGCGCCTTTATGCTTGTGCCGCTTTTCACGGCCCTGATATATGCCGAGAAAGATTTCGTGGCTTTTGCTGCGGGTACGGTGATAACTGCTGTCACAGGCGCGTGCATGACATTCCTGAGCCGTCCGCGACGCTCCGAAATGGGCAAGAGGGAGGGTTTCCTGCTCACTGCGCTTGTATGGGTGGTGTTCTCTTTCTTCGGCATGATCCCCTTCATCATCAGCGATGTGCCTCTCAATATTTCTGAAGCTTTTTTCGAGGCGATGTCGGGTTTCACCACTACCGGAGTGTCTGTAATGCAGGATATCGACAATATTTCCAAGGCGTTGCACATATGGCGCTCCCTGATGCAGTGGATCGGGGGCATGGGGATAATACTTTTCACGCTTGCTGTGCTGCCGATGCTCAATTCCTCGGGAGGCATGCAGATGTTCAATGCCGAGGTGACCGGTATAACACATGAGAAACTGAGGCCCCGTGTCAGCTCCACTGCCAAGAGGCTCTGGATGGTGTATGCGCTCCTCACGGTGGCATTGATTATACTTTATATGATCGGCCCGATGAACGGCTTTGACAGCGTGTGCCATGCGTTCTCCACCATGTCGACCGGCGGTTTCTCTACCCGTCAGGCTTCCATCGGTGCGTGGGATTCGCTCTATATCAAGATTGTCACCATGGTGTTCATGTTTGTCGGAGGCGTGAATTTCGCCTTGATATTCAAAGTATCGACCGGAGAGTTCAAGAGTGTGTGGCACAACGAGGTGTTCAGGTTGTATGTGAAGGTTATCCTGTCGCTGTTTGTACTGTTCGATCTTTCTCTCGCGTTCAACAGTGCTGTTGTACCGACATGGGAAACTTTCACTATCGATCCGCTGTTCCAGATCGTATCGACAATGTCATCTACCGGATATACCGTGGCGCATCTCGGAGACTGGGGGCTGTTCATCCTGTGTCTGATATTCCTCATGATGTTTTTCGGTGCCTGCGCCGGCTCCACATCGGGAGGCGCCAAGCTCGACCGTGCGCTTTATCTGTGGAAAGATGCCCGCAACGAACTTTACCGCTGCATCTATCCCAACCATATTCTCGCCGTCAACGTGAACGGCAAGACCATGACCCCGGAGGTCATAAACAAAGTGCTGGTGTTCATATCGCTTTATATACTGGTGATAGTGCTCGGCGGAGTGGCGCTTACCATATTCGAGGTACCTCTTGTCGACAGCTTTTTCGCCTCGTTCTCATGCGTGAGCAATACAGGTCTCGGTCCCGACATAACGGGGTATGGAGGCGATTACGACCTCATCCCCGATCCCGGCAAATGGATTCTTTCCATGCTGATGCTCATAGGCCGTCTCGAGATATTCACCATTCTCGTGCTCTTCACTCCCGGTTTCTGGCATAAATGACAGCATCCGCACCTTATTCCATGCCTAATTCGCGGCGCAGGAAGGGTGCGGTGGGGGAGTCTGTCTTCGCCACCTCCTCCGGAGTGCCTGTCGCTATGATGCGGCCGCCGTTCTTTCCTCCGGCGGGACCCATGTCCACGATATAGTCGGCGCATTTTACCACGTCGAGGTTGTGCTCTATCACAAGCACGGTGTTCCCTTTCTCCACAAGCCTGTTGAGCACTCCAAGCAATACCTTTATGTCCTCGAAATGAAGGCCCGTTGTCGGTTCGTCAAGCACGAAGAGTGTCTTTCCCGTGTCGCGTTTTGCAAGTTCCGTAGCCAGTTTCACGCGCTGGTTCTCACCTCCCGAAAGGGTGGAGGACGGTTGTCCGAGTTTGATGTAGCCCAGACCTATCTCCTGCATTATTTTCAGTTTTTTGAGGATGCGCGGCTGCACGGCGAAAAATTCCACGGCCTGGTTGATGGTCATGTCGAGCACATCGGCTATGGATTTCCCTTTGAAACGCACCTCGAGTGTCTCGCGGTTGTAGCGTTTTCCCGAGCATTCCTCGCACGGCACAAGCACATCGGGGAGGAAGTTCATCTCTATGGTCTTGTAGCCGTTACCCTTGCAGGCTTCGCACCGTCCGCCGGCCACGTTGAATGAGAACCGTCCCGGTTTGTAACCGCGTATCTTTGCTTCGGGGAGATCCACGAAGAGCGATCTTATGTCAGAGAAAACCCCTGTATAGGTGGCCGGATTGGAGCGTGGCGACTTCCCGAGCGGCGACTGGTCCACGGTCACGATCTTGTCGATATTCTCTATCCCTTCCAGGGCGGCATATGGGAGCGGTTCCTCAGCCGAGCGGTAGAATTTGTTGGAAAGTATCGGCTGCAGTGTGCCGTTCACGAGTGATGATTTGCCGCTACCCGATACGCCGCACACGCAAGTGAGAGTGCCGAGCGGGAGGGTGAAATCCACATTCTGCAGGTTGTGGCCGGTGCATCCGGTGAGCCGCAGTGTCTTGCCGTTGCCCGGACGACGTGCCGACGGCACTTCGATGGCAAGTCTGCCGTTGAGGTATCCTGCCGTTATGGTGTCTGTGGCGAGCATCGTCTGCGGAGTCCCCTGGAATACGACTTCTCCACCTTTGCGTCCCGCCTTGGGACCTATATCCACAATATAGTCGGCGTTGAGCATCATGTCCTTGTCATGCTCCACCACGATAATGGAGTTCTGTGCGTCGCGCAGTTTTTTAAGCGAGTCGATAAGGCGCGTGTTGTCGCTCTGGTGCAGTCCGATGCTCGGTTCGTCGAGTATGTAAAGCACGTTCACAAGTTCCGAACCCAACTGTGTGGCGAGGCGTATGCGCTGGCTTTCCCCGCCGGAGAGTGTGGCGGAGTTGCGGTTGAGGGCGAGGTACCCCAGACCTACATCCACGAGAAACCGCAGGCGGCTGCGGATCTCCTTGAGTATCTCGTGCCCGATGGTCTTCTGGCGCGAGCCGAGCCGGTCTTCAACGCTCTCTGCCCATTCAAGCAGGTCGGTTATGTCGAGGCGGGAAAGTTCCGCGATGTTTTTTCCGTCAACGAAGAAATGGAGCGCCTCACGGTTCAGTCTGTCGCCGTTACATTCCGGGCAGACAAGGCGCGAATAGAATTTACCGCTCCATTTCTGCGCTTCCGCCGAGGCGTCGTCGCTTTGCTGCATCTCAATGTACTTCACCAGCCCTTCATAGGAGAGGAAGTAGTTTGAGATGGAGTGGGTCTCCGATTTTATCTGCAGACGCTCGTTTGTGCCGTTGAGTATATCGTTGAGCGCCTCTTCCGGAAGTTCGTTCACAGGAGTTTTCAGACCGCACCCGTATTTCTCGCAAATGGCGGCGATCTGCCAGAAGATCATGGAGTTTTTGTATTTCCCGAGAGGCACTATGGCTCCGTTGTAGATCGAAATTCTGTCGTCGGGTATGATTTTCGAGCGGTCCACGATGTTGACGGTGCCGAGACCTTTGCAGCAGGGACACGCGCCCAGGGGAGAGTTGAACGAGAAGTTGTGGGGAGCAGGCTCGCGGTAGCTCAATCCGGTGGCCGGGTCCATCAGCGACTGGCTGAAATGCGCCACTTTCATGTCGTCAAGGTCGTAAACCATCATCTGTTTGCCACCTTGACGCAGGGCGTTTGCCACGGAGTCGCGCAGACGGCTGTCGTCTTTGCGCGATACTTTCAGTTTGTCCACCACAAGCTCTATGGAGTGGTTCTTGTAGCGGTCGAGTTTCATGCCGTATGTGATCTCGCGCAGTTCGCCGTCCACACGCACGTTCAGGTATCCTTTTTTCTGGAGTTGCTCGAACAGTTCCTTGTAGTGCCCTTTTCTGTTGTGCACAAGGGGGGAGAGGATGTAGATTTTGCGGCCGTCATACCTGTCGAGTATCATGGCCACTATTTTCTCCTCGGTATATTTCACCATCGGCTCGCCCGAAAGGTAGCTGCGTGCCTCGCCTATGCGAGCGTAGAGCAGACGCAGGAAATCATAGACTTCGGTTGTGGTGCCTATTGTACTGCGCGGATTGCGGTTGATGGTTTTCTGCTCGATGGCGATAACCGGGGAAAGACCGGATATTTTGTCTACGTCGGGACGCTCCATGTTGCCGAGCATGTTGCGTGCATAGGAGGAGAATGTCTCTATGTAGCGGCGTTGTCCCTCGGCATATATTGTGTCGAACGCGAGCGACGATTTACCGCTGCCGCTAAGTCCCGTTATCACGGTAAGGGCACCGTGGGGGATCGTCACGTCGATGTTTTTGAGATTGTGTACTCTTGCGCCGGTAACTTCGAGGGTCTGCTCGGCGGCGGATGCAGTGGTGGTTATGTCGGTGGTATTGTAGTCTGCTTTGCGTATGCTCATCGTTATTCAGCCCAGCGGGGATTATAAAGATGTTGTTTCTGGATCGTGTTTGCCGAGCGTGACAGGCTCTCTTTTTTGGGAATTTTTATCGTGTAGCTCTTTCCGGCTGTTACGGGGAGGCTTTTTGCGCGCAGCCAGGGGTTGTATTCCCTCAGCATCGCGTAAGTGGTGCCCTGTTGCTGCGCCCAGGCCGGCAGGTCGTCGATTGTGGAATTGACGGTCACTTCGGTGTATTTGATCGGGGCGTAGAACTGCGATGCCTTAAGTCTGAAACCATATTTCGATGGGTTCTCCATCAGAGCCTTGGCGGCATAGACACGGAACGGATAGCGGGATGTCTCCTCCACCAGATAGAGGTCAAACGCGCTGTCGGCGAGCTGCGAGGAGAGTTCGTTGGTCACACGGGCCTGTCCGCCGTTATAGGAGGCCATGGCCGATTCCCAGTTGCCGTATTTGGCATATGAGTTTTTCAGATAGCGTGCGGCGGCGGCTGTGGCTTTCTCTATGTTGTAACGTTCGTCCACATAGTCGTTGACCTCGAGGCCATACTGTTTCGCGGTCGAGGCGATGAACTGCCACAGACCGGCTGCCTTGGCCGGTGAGTAGGCTCTCTGGTTGAGCGACGATTCGATGCATGCGAGGTACACCAGATCCTCCGGCACACCGTTTTTCTTGAGAATGGGGGCGATTACGGGGAAGTAGCGGTTGGCACGTTTCAGCATGAGCATGGTGGAGGAGTGCATGTAGCACATCTGCGACAGCTCCCTGTCAAGGCGCTCATACATGTCGCTTCTGTCGAAATCAATGTTCTCTCCCGCAAACGTGATTGTCTTGGGGACAGGGGGGCTGACCACCGTAGGCATCGGAGTGGATGCGGTGTCCTCGGCAGTAGTCTGCGGGGTAGGCTCGTTCGCCGGATCGGCGAATACGTTTATGGCCGTCATGGTGAAGAGAGTAGCGGCCGCTATGAAGAATATTTTTGTTTTCATCTGTTGTCTTGTCAGTTTGTCGGTGTGGTTGAAGTGCGGTTGTCCTTGAATTTAAGGATGTTGATGTCGCCGGAGAGTTTATAGTCCTTTCCGTCGGTGCCTTTGGCGCGGATCACATAATAATAAACACCCGGAGGCACAAGTTTTCCTTTGTATTTGCCGTCCCATCCTTGTGATGGATCGGTGAAATGGCACATCAGGAGACCCCACCGGTTGAATATGGAGCAGTCGAAGCTCACGATTGATTTGTATGACACCTTCCACTCGTCGTTTGTTCCTTCGGTGGCGCCGGGAGAGAAGGCGTTGGGGCAGTCGAGGCGCGACTCGCCGATGTATACCGTGTATGTCTCCGAAGTGAAGTCGCATGATCCGCTGTCGTTGCCGGCTACGAATCTCACATATACAGTGCCGTAGTCGCTGAATTCATGCTCAATCTCGTTCTCCTGTATGCGCAGGTCGATAATATCGAATTCCTGATCACGGGAAAACTGCCATTCGTGGAACACCACGGCGTCTGTCACGGCAGCCCTGAAAGTGATCTCAACCGGGCCTGAGCCTCCAAAAGATCCGGCATTCTCCTCGCGCTGTTCGTTGTCGTTCTCGCGTGATGCCTGCTCGGCAGAGGTTGTCACGGCTATGGCCATAGGCTGCACGTATGGCGATACGGCATGCTGCTCCATCCCCCATTTCTGCAGGAAACGGTCGCCGCTGATGGAAAAGAATGTCTCGCAGAGCGGTGAGGCGGTGCGCACTGTGCCGTCGGCGCTCTCAAGCGTCTCAGTCACGGTCTGCTGTTCATACGCTTGTCGTTCCTGGTTGTATTCGAGTGTGGTGTATTCCAGTTTCAGGTCACGGCTAAGGGTCTGCTGCATGCCGTTGATGGAGAAATATGCGATTTTTGGGGCATGGCCGTTGAGTGTCAGGGCCATGCGGTCGCACTCTGTCTGGTCAGGCATTATGTCTATGCTCTCCAGAGTGCACATATGGTCGGCATAGTTGGTGGTCCAGAAATAATATCTGTCGGTGCCATCCTCCACGATGTAGCCCATATCCTTGTCGGCGAGCTGTATATAGCTGTCGGTGCCGTTGCGGTATGATGGCACTTCCTCGGCGTATCCTCCGCCGAGGTTGCTGAAACGGTACCATTTCACGGTCGTGGCAGTGCTTGATGCCGTGTAATGTGCTTGCGTGCCGGCGGTGTTCCAGATCACGAACAGGTCGTCGAGGCCGGTTGAAGCCGCGGGAGAGATCTTTATGGCCTCCTTGTCTGTGGCGCCTCCGGTGAATGTGACCGAGGCCGAAGCTGTGAATGCGGATGAGAAGCACAGGAGCGCGAGCGCTACGATATCCCGTTTACTGAACCCGATGGCATGGGCATATGTGTGTATATATGAAGATTTTCCGGATGTTTTCATTGCGGATCAATTAATCTACAAATATACGAATTATATTTGTTACCCGAAGAGCGCCATATGCTCCATAGACCTCTTTTCCTGTTTTTTTGTATTTCTTAATATTGATGTCTGATATGACAGGGGAAACAATGTGACTTTCCGAACTTTTGATTACATTCGCATATTATAAATAGACAGGGGGAAGCGGGAGTTTCGGTAATTCATAAAAATTAATCGGTAAGTAACTGGTCAAAATTATTTTAATGTTTGTTCGAGAAAAATTTTGTGAAGATTTTTCTTGACGAAGAAGGAGTGTAGCGGGCTACACGACTGATGAGGAGAGGAAAAGATTCCAAAATTTTGCCGAAGAAACATTGAAATAATCTGACCTGTAAATAAAATAATTTTGAACTGTTACTTATGAGACTTGACGGAAGACGGCAGAGCGGTAATGTGGATGACAGACGCGGACGCGCCTCAGGCATCGGAGGCAAAATAGCCGGAGGTGGTATCGTGGGTGTGATTATCGCCTGTGTGATAGCATGGATGTCGGGCGGCAATCCGCTCGAGGTGCTTGTGGGCGGTGGTGGAAACCTGCTTACGTCAGGAAGCGCCACCGGGCAGGAGTATGTGCCGACACAGGAAGAGGAGGAGCTTGCGGTGTTTTCAAAGCAGATACTTGCCGGCACGGAGGATGTGTGGAGCGAGATTTTCCGACAGAACGGTCTGGAATATGTGCCGCCTAAACTTGTGCTTTTCACAGGTTCGGTGCAGAGTGCCTGCGGAGGTGCCACGGCATCGTCGGGGCCGTTCTACTGCTCGGCCGACAATTCGGTTTACCTGGATTTGTCCTTCTTCCGCGACATGCGCAGGAATCTCGGAGCCGACGGTGACTTCGCATATGCCTATGTGATCGCGCATGAGGTGGGCCACCATGTGCAGAACCTGCTCGGCACCCTGGGGAAAGCGCATAATAAAATGGCGCAACTGTCTGAGGCGGAAGCCAATCAGATCAGTGTGCGCCTTGAATTGCAGGCCGATTACTATGCCGGTGTATGGGCATATCACGACAATAAGATGTTTCAGTCGCTCGAACCGGGCGACATAGAGGAGGCTCTTGATGCGGCGTCGAAGATCGGCGATGACTATCTGCAGAAGCGTGCGCAGGGATATGCTGTGCCCGATTCTTTTAATCACGGCACCTCAGCGCAGCGTGAGCGGTGGCTCCGCAAAGGTCTTTCTACCGGCGATCCTTCCGGGGGCGACACATTTTCGCCACCGTACCGGTCATTATAGTGCCACTCTTTTCGGTTTTCAGGAACGGCAGAAAATGTGGAAATATACACGCGAGTATACACTTCCCGATCTCAGATAGAGCTGCACGTCATAATCACCGTATGAGTACTTTTTCGAGATGAATGTGACTTTGTTGTTCTCGATCCGTACCTCAAGTGCGTCGGGATCACCATTGTCGCTGTAGATCTGGTAGTTGTCGTCTATTTTTACATCTTTTTCGAAGATATGCTCGACAGCCTTGTACAGCTGCACTTCCATTGACGCCACTAATTCATTCCATGCGGGAAGATCTGTGTCGGGCTTGCTCTCGGTGTAGATGACTTTTGCGCCGGTATGGTTGCCGTCCTTGTCGTTGATCCACGATTCGGTAAGGAAGTTGTAATATGTGCAGTCTACGGGAATGGCGCGTTGTCCGGCTACCTCGCGTATGTCGTCGGTAATGAATACCTGGTAGTAGTTTCCGGGTGTGACGGCTATCTCGCGGGCCACCTGGGTGAGATTCGGGTTCGCGTCAAGGCTTCCGCGGCTGCCGAGGTCGCTTATGCCGCACTGCGCGGATGTGAAATTATTGGCGTCGTTGATATATACGTCTGATTCGCCG
>ERZ836877.4325-NODE-4325-length-14736-cov-4.628636_pt1 | contig 14736 bp, 11 predicted proteins | sample MGYA00519469_ERZ836877 | MGnify/ENA primary metagenome ERZ836877 (study PRJEB31850, sample SAMEA3708809) | human gut metagenome | biome: human gut; feature: human-associated habitat; material: faeces | place: China | collected 2014 ... | reverse complement strand
CCAGAAGCAGCTCCTGGGCGGTTTCTTCCGGCAAACGGAAACGGGCAGAAAGTTCTTCCAGAGAGACGGTGGGATGCTGAACAGCGTATTCCTCCAGTTCCTGAGACAAGCCGGACAAAAGCTGTCGACGGGTCTTGGAGGGGCAGTCGGCCAGATAGGGTTTGACCTGTCTGAGATAACTCTGGATGGAATGGGCGGCTTTGGTTTTCATGTGGATTTCTCCCCTTCCACAATTTGCTGCACTGCAAGCTGGAGCTCCTGATATTCTCCACGGAGATCAGCCAGATAGTCTGTCCCGGTGGGGGTGATGGCATAATATTGCCGCACCCGGTTGTCCGGAGAGATTTGCTTTCCGTCTTCTTTCACATAACCCAGCTTGACCAGCCGGTAGAGCACCTCGGCCATGAAGAGCGCGATGGTCGACTTGCGGACGTCGAACGGCAGCGATTGCAGCACGATCCCGCTGCGGACCTCGCGGAAGCGGTGCATCTGCATGCGCGACGACTCCAACCCCTCGAACTCCACGGCGAACATCGGTTGGAACAGCGCCAGCTTCGACCCGTGGCCGCGTGCCGACCGGACGCCCTGCACCATGTAGCTCTGCCTCCCGCCGCTGTCGGTGAGCAGGTAGACGACCATTCCCGAATCGCCGTATTTGAGCGTGTGCAGCACGATGCCGCGCGCCTTGTAGGATTTCATACTCATGACCGTCCGGCCCCGACAGGGATTCTGTTCGCTTTCGGTATCTATCGATCTAACGTATCCGCTCCGAAATAATTGTCGTTTTCAGCTATGAATTTGTCAATTTTTCACGGCGTCCACGCGTGCCCAGCCGTCGCGCAGCGCATGTCCCGTAACGGAGAAGCCCGCAGCGCGCGCCGCTTCGGAGAGCGGAGCGACGTCGGCTTCCAGAATCCCGCTCATGAGCAGCCAGCCGCCTGCGTCGAGCGCTGCGGCATAGGCCGGCAGCTGCGCCAGCAGGATATTGCGGTTGATGTTGGCCGCGATGAAATCGTACCGCCGTCCGGCGATCGCCCCGATGTCGCCCAGCAGGGGCGTGACCCGTGTTTCGACGCTGTTGGCGCGGATGTTTTCGACGCAGTTCTCATAGGCCCATTCGTCGATGTCGACCGCATCGACCGCTTCGGCGCCGCGCAGGGCGGCCACGATGGCCAATACACCCGTGCCGCTGCCCATATCGAGGCCCCGCAATCCCGTCACGTCGCGGTCGAGCAATCCGGAAGCCATCAGGCAGGTCGTGGCGTGGTGGCCCGTGCCGAACGACATTTTGGGCATGATGACCACCTCCGCCTCCGTGGCGGCGGGAGCGTGGAACGGGGCACGGATCGTGAGCCGGCCGTCGACTTCGACAGGCGTGAAGTTGCTTTCCCACAGTGCGTTCCAATTTTGCGGTTCGATGCTCAGAAAGGTGGCGCGTCCGACGCCGTAACGCGCCAGCAGCGCATCCACTTCGCCTTTGCAGTCGGCCAGCCGCTCCTGGGGGATGTAGGCTTTGAGCCGTGCGCCCTCCTGCTCGAAACTCTCGAAAGGAAAATCGGCCAGTTCGGCCGTCAGAATCTCCGCCTGTTCGGCGTCGGCCGCATCCAGCGTCAGTTCGATGTAATCCATAATATTATGTAAAATTATTGCTATCTTTGTACACCGGCTTCGGCAGCGGGCAAACGGGGTTTGCCGCTGCGTTCGGCTTCGGGGTTTCCATCAGACAAAGTTAGGGATAATATGGCAGAAAACAGCAGACGGTGGGCGGAAATCTCCCGCAGGTACCGTACCTACATCAAGCTCGAAAAGCGGCTGTCGGCCAATACGGTCGAATCCTACATGCGCGATCTGGAACAGTTCGCCCATTTCGTGCTGCGGATGTGGGACGTGCCGCCGCGCAAGGTCGAGTCGCAGATGATCGAGCGTTACATGGCGTGGCTCTACGATCGCGGCTGCGAGAAGAGTTCGCAGGCGCGTGCGCTGAGCGGTCTGAAAAGTTTTTTCAACTATCTGCTGCTCACCGATGCGATCGAGAGTTCGCCCTTGGAGTTCATCGAGATGCCCAAGTTCAGCCGCCGGCTGCCCGACGTGCTGTCGACCGCCGAGATCGACCGGATTCTCGCCGCAATCGACCGCACGACGCCCAAGGGCGTGCGCGACGACGCGATGCTCGAACTGCTCTATTCGTGCGGACTGCGTGTCTCGGAGTTGATCTCGCTGAGGCTGTGCGATCTCTTCTTCGGCGAAGGATACATCCGAGTGATCGGCAAGGGCGACAAGCAGCGGTTGGTTCCGGTGAGCGACACGGCCCGCGAAAAGATTTACGCCTATCTCGATTGCCGCAAAGGCGGCAGTTCGAGCGAGGAGACGCTCTTCCTGAACAATCGCGGCGGACGGCTTTCACGCGTGATGATCTTCACGATCATCAAGCAGGCCGTACTGCGCGCGGGTATCGACAAGCAGGTCAGCCCCCACACCTTCCGCCACTCGTTCGCCACGCATCTGCTCGAAGGCGGCGCTTCGATCCGGCAGGTGCAGGAGATGCTGGGGCACGAAAACATCATCACGACCGAAATCTACACGCACCTCGACAACGAGCACCTGCGCGAAACCGTCGAACGGCACCTGCCGATCTGATCCGGTTGCGACGGGACGATCGTCGCTGTCGGGATTCGCCGGTGCGCATGCGCTTTCTGCCGCCGCCGTCCGGCGATGGCCCGAATCGATTTCCGGGGAGGAGTTGCGGATCGGTATTTTATCTCTTGCGGCTCTTTCCGCGCGGGGGCGCACTGCGTCGGACGTCGCGTTTCCCTGTGTCGGAGTCGCGGCCGACGCCTTTCGGGGCTGTCGTCCGCCGTCCCTGCGGCGGTCGTGCGCCGGACTCCGCCGTCCGGAAGAAATACCCCTTCTGACGGCGTTTCTCCTCCTGCGAGCGTGCCACGTAAACCTTTTCGCCCGTATAGGGATTCTCGCCCGTGTAGAACATCACCGACGAGAGCGTCATCGGCGTGGGGGTCAGGTCCTGCACCTGTTCGAGCGTGAAATGCAGCCGGCCCAGCACCTTGCCGGCCAGCGCCTGCATGTCGCGTTCGGTGCAGCCCGGGTGCGACGAGATGAAGTAGGGGATCAGCTGGTAGTTGAGCCCGTTGCTGCGGCAGATCGAGCGGAAGTCGTCGTTGAGCCGCTCGAAAAGGGCGAAGGGCGGTTTGCGCATCAGCGCGAGCACCCGCTCCTCGGTGTGCTCGGGAGCGACTTTGAGCCGTCCCGACGTGTGATGGCGGACGACCGTCTCCAAGTAGTCGCTCCCGTCGAAGAGGTCGTAGCGGATGCCGCTGCCGATGAAGGCCTTCTTGATCCCCTTTACGGCGCGGATCTTGGCGTAAAGGTCGAGCAGCGGCCGGTGGTCGTTGTCCAGGTTGGGGCAGATGCGCGGGTGCAGACAGGAGGGGCGCCGGCAGCGGGCGCAGAGCGTGCGGTCGCGGCCGCCCATGCGGTACATGTTGGCCGAGGGGGCGCCGATGTCGGAGAGGTAACCCCGGAAATCGGGCATCGCCGCGATGCGGCGCACCTCGTCGAGAATCGACCGCTCCGACCGCGAGTGGATGAACTTGCCCTGATGCGCCGAAATGGTGCAGAAGGCGCAGCCGCCGAAGCAGCCGCGGTGGATGTTGACCGAATGCTTGATCATCTCCCACGCCGGGATGTCGCCCTTGCCGCGGTAGCGCGGATGCGGCGCCCGTTCGTAGGGAAGGTCGAACGACCGGTCGAGTTCTTCGGTCGAGAGCGTCGCGTTGGCGGGGTTGACCACCACGTAGCGGTCGCCCGTGGGTTCGACCAGTACGCTGTGCGGCTCCATGAGGTTGCTCTCCGTCTCGATGCGGCGGAAATTTTCGGCGAAGGCGTGCGGGTCGGCCGTGCACTCCTCGTAGGAGTGCAGCAGCAGCCGGTCTTCGAGCCGGTCGACGTAGGTGCGGTCGGCGAGGAACGCCACCTGCCGGAGTTTGCGCAGCAGCTTGGCGTTGTAGCCGTTGCGCATCGCCGCGGCTACCTGCTGCACGACGCGCTCGCCCATGCCGTAGATCAGCAGGTCGGCACCGCTGTCGACGAGGATCGAGGGTTTGAGCGCATCCTGCCAATAGTCGTAGTGAGCGAGCCGCCGCAGCGACGCTTCGATGCCGCCCACCACCACCGGCGTGCGGGGATAGAGCCGTTTGAGGATGCGGGTGTAGGTCTCGACAGCGTAGTCGGGGCGGAAGCCCGCCGCACCGCCCGGGGTGTAGGCGTCGTTGCTGCGCAGACGTTTGTTGGCCGTATAGTGGTTGACCATCGAGTCCATGGCCCCGGCCGTCACGGCGAAGAAGAGGCGCGGCGTGCCGAACTTGCGGAAATCGCGCAGGTCGTCGCGCCAGTTGGGCTGCGGAACCACCGCTACGCGGTAACCTTCTGCTTCGAGCAGGCGGCCGATGACCGCCGCGCCGAAAGCCGGATGGTCGATGTAGGCGTCGCCCGTGAAGAGAACGACGTCCACCGAATCCCAGCCCCGCTGGCGGGCCTCCTTGACTGTGGTCGGCAGAAAAGCCATAGAGATCGGTTGTTTTCGTTTTACGGTTTTCGATCCGCGTCCGTTGCGGAGTGTCGTGCGCGGACTTTTCTATTTTCGTTTCGACTCCTTATTCCTTCTATCCCTTCCCTTTACCCTCGCGTCGTTCGCTTTCTGCGGCGGCACCCCGACATCCCGCGAACGGGTGCGGTCGGCTGACGGCGGCTCGGGTGCGATCTTTTCCGATTGTCGCCGGCAGCGCATTCCGTTTACGAAAATCCCCGCCCCGTCGGGGCAGGGAGGTTCGGCTGCGGATGTGTGCCGCCGTTACAGTTCGCTCTCTTTGAGGCGCTCGGCGTTCTCGGCCACGATCAGGTGGTCGATGCAGTCCTGGATGTCGCCGTCCATGAAGGCCGCGAGGTTGTAGATCGTATAGTTGATGCGGTGGTCGGTGATGCGCCCCTGAGGATAGTTGTAGGTGCGGATCTTGGCCGAACGGTCGCCCGTCGAGACCATCGTCTTGCGTTTCGATGCGATCTGGTCGAGGTATTTCGAATATTCGAGGTTGAAGACGCGCGTGCGCAGCTCCTCGAAGGCCTTGTCGAAGTTTTTGAGCTGCGACTTCTGATCCTGGCACTGCACGACGATTCCCGTGGGGATGTGCGTGAGTCGGATGGCCGAGTAGGTCGTGTTGACCGACTGCCCGCCCGGACCCGACGCACAGAAGATGTCCTTGCGCACGTCGTTCATCGAGATTTCGACGTCGAACTCCTCGGCTTCGGGCAGCACGGCCACCGAAGCGGCCGAGGTGTGGACGCGCCCCTGCGTCTCGGTGGCGGGGACGCGCTGCACGCGGTGGACGCCCGATTCGTATTTGAGCGTACCGTAGACGTTCTGTCCCGAGACCTTCATCACCACCTCCTTGTATCCGCCGGCCGTACCCTCCGAGAAGGAGGTCACCTCGTAGCGCCACCCCTTCGATTCGATGTATTTCGTATACATGCGGAACAGGTCGCCGGCGAAGAGCGCCGCTTCGTCGCCGCCCGTGCCGCCGCGAATCTCCATGATGGCGTTCTTCGAATCCTGCGGGTCTTTGGGGATGAGCAGCAGTTTGATCTCCTCCTCCATGCGTACGATGGCCGGTTCCAGTTCGGCGATCTCCTCGCGCGCCATTTCGCGCATCTCCTCGTCCTTGTCGTTGGCGAGCACGTCCTTCGCTTCGGCCAGATTGGCCAGGGCCGTGCGGAAACGTTCCGACGTCTCGATGATCGGTTCCAGCTCCTTGTAGTCCTTGTTCAGCTGCACGAACTGTTTCACGTCGGCGATCACTTCGGGGTCGGTGAGCTTCTGCCCCAACTCCTCGTATTTGAGTTTCAGTCCGTCCAGACGTTGGAGGATCGAATTGTCTGCCATAGTCTCTCTTTCTCTTGTCGATTCGGGGACAAAGATACGAAAAGCCGAGGGCAGAACCAAATTTATTTGGTTTTGCCGAGGCGGGGTATCTGCTGTGCCGCCGCCGATTGCGGAAACCCTCGACGGGGGGGGGCGGGCCGGCGGAGTACGGAAAAATACCTATTTGCAGGGATTGTTCCCGCAGGACGGATGTACGATCTTTGCAGAGAGGATTTACGGATAAACTTTCATACGATGAGAACAGGAATATTCTACGGCAGCACGACCGGTATGACCGAGTCGCTGGCTGCGAAGATCGCCGCCCGCACGGGCGTCGCGCAAACCGATGTGCACAATGTCGCGGACGCTTCGGCCGACGAGGCCGAAGGGTACGACCTGCTGTTGCTGGGGTCGTCGACCTGGGGCTGCGGCGAATTGCAGGACGACTGGTACGATTTTCTCGATGCACTGAAACGGAAGGCATTGTCTGGCAAGCGCGTGGCGCTGTTCGGCTGCGGCGACAGCGCCTCCTACCCCGATTCGTTCTGCGATGCGCTGGTCGAAATCCGCGACGGGCTGGAAGCGACGGGCTGCACCTTCGTCGGAGCGTTGGACGCTGCGGAGTACGACGGTTGCGCTTCGCGCATCTGCCGCGACGGGAAGGTCATCGGGCTGGCGGTCGACGACGGGGCGTCGGAGGCGGTCAGCGACGCCCGCATGGAGAAGTGGATCGCCGCCGTCGGATTCTGAAATAGAAATTCTTATGAGCGCCGATGATTTCAACCGCCACACCGATCTGAAAATGCTGCTGCACCATATCTACGAATTTCAGAAAGGAGTTCGCCGGCTGGTGCTCTGCACGATCTGCCCGACGTGCGCCCGCCTGATGGCCGAGCGGTTGCAGGCGCGCCGGATCGACTATCTGGTGCAGCCGGTGACCGCGGACAAGGTCAATCTCTATTTCGGCCACCGCGCCTGTCTGGATGCCGTGCGGATGTTCGTCCACAAGCCGCTCAACGAGTTGTCGGCCGAGGAGGATTTCATGTTGGGCGTGATGCTCGGCTACGACCTTCCGATGCAGTGCGAGCGCTATTGTACCCGCAAACGGCGCCCGCTTCCTGCCGTCGGGGCCGGAGGCTGACCGGAATTCCTGCCATAGAAGAGCGGGGGCGGAGATCGGATCTCCGCCCCCGCTTCGTTTCGGCCGGACGAGGTCAATGCGAGGCGCTGTTCGGGAGCGTTCCGAGCCAGTCGAGCACGTCGGCGCGCCACGCGGTACGGTAGATGCGGTCGGGGTTGAAACCGCCGCCGTGGCCGCCGCTGGGATAGATGCGCAGCGAACACCCTTTCACGCCGTTGCGTTTGAGCGCTTCGTAGAAGAGCGTGCTATTGACGGGCGGCACGGTGCGGTCGTCGTCGGCGAGCAGCAGCAGCGTGGGCGGTGTCGAGGCGGTCACGCGGTTTTGCAGCGACCATTGCGCCTCGTCGCCGGCCGTGCGGTCGGTGCCCAGCAGGTTGTCGAACGATCCCTTGTGGCATTTGCCCGGCTCGGCCGTGATGACGGGGTAGACCAGTACGGCGAAGGCGGGGCGTACCTCTTCGGGGAGCATCGTGGCGGCCGAAGCGGCCAGATGGCCGCCCGCCGAGAAGCCCATGATGCCCACGCGCGAAGGATCGACGCCGTACTCCGCGGCATGGTCGCGGATGTAGCGCAGTGCCGCTTCGGCGTCTTCGAGCGGCACCTGGCAATGTCCGTTGGGCAGGCGGTATTTGAGTGCGACGACCGTGATTCCTTCGGCCGAGAGCCACTCGCCCACTTCGTGCCCTTCGCGCGGCATCGAGACGAAGCGGTAGCCGCCGCCCGGGCAGACGACGACGGCCTGTCCGGTCGCCTTGTCCGGCGCTGTGGGATAGATGAAGAGTTCGGTGTCGACCGTGTTGTAGAGGTTGCCGTTTTTCTCTTTCTGGGGGCCTGCATCCTCGTTGGAGTGGGGTGCCGAGGCATTGTCCCACAATTTGACCACCTTGACCTGGGCGGAGGCGGTCAGCGTCGCCGCGAGGGCGACGAGCGTCAGCAATCGTTTCATGGTTATCGGGGTTTAGAAGTTGGTTTCTGATTTTCGTGTGCAAGCATGGCCAGCCAGTCGAGAATGTCGGCGCGCCACTGTGCACGGTAGATATGGGCGGGGTCGAGTGCGCCGCCGTGGCCGCCGCTGGGGTAGATTCGCAGCGAGGCCGGTATGCCGTGGCGTTTGAGCGCCGCATAGAACAGAACGCTGTTGACCGGCGGCACCGAACGGTCGTCGTCGGCCGCCAGCAGCAATGCGGGCGGCGTCGAGGCGGTCACGCGGTTTTGCAGCGACCATTGCGCCTCGTCGCCGGCCGTGCGGTCGGTGCCCAGCAAGTGGTCGAACGACCCTTTGTGGCATTTGCCCGGTTCGGCCGTAATGACGGGATAGATCAGCACGGCGAAGGCGGGGCGCACCTCTTCGGGGAGCATCGTGGCGGCCGAAGCGGCCAGGTGGCCGCCCGCCGAACACCCCACGATCCCCACCTGCGCGGAGTCGGCGCGGAAGTCCGGAGCCGTGCGGCGCAGATAGCGCAGCGCCGCTTCGGTGTCTTCGAGCGGTACCTCGCATCGGCCGTTGGGCAGGCGGTATTTCAACACGGCGGCGGTGACGCCGTGTTCGGCCAGCCAGCGTCCGACGGCGTGGCCGTCGCCTCCGATCGAGAGGAAGCGGTAGCCGCCGCCCGGACAGACCACCGCCGCCTGTCCGGTTGCACGTGCCGGGTCGGCCGCATAGACGTACAGAACGGCTTCGGTCGTATTGAACAATCGGTTTTCCTCGACCCGCTCCCCGCCCCGCAGTCCGTTGTCGTGGGGTGCCGAGGCGTTGTTCCACAGCCGGACGATCCGCTGTTGCGCGCCGGCGGTCAACGCGGCGGCGAGTGCGGTCAGTACGAGGAGTCGTCGCATCAGAGGACGATATTGATGATCTTGCCTTTGACGACGATCACTTTTTTCGGCGCCTTGCCGTCGAGCCATTTCTGTGCGGCGGGCCGTGCGACGATGTCGGCCGTGATCTCATCCGGCGACGCCGTCAGGGCGTACTCCTGCTTGAACCGCAGCTTGCCGTTGATCATGACCGGATATTCGAACGACTGCTCGACCAGATAGCTTTCGTCGCAGACGGGATAGGGGGCGTCGCAGACCGACGCGGTATGTCCCAGCCGTTCCCAGAGCTCTTCGGCGATATGCGGCGCGAAGGGTGCGAGCAGGGCGACGAGCGGTTCGAGAATCGCGCGCTTGCGGCATTCGCCCAGTTCGTTGAGGCAGATCATGAAGGCTGCCACCGACGTGTTGAACGAGAAGTTCTCGATGTCCTCGCGGACCTTCTTTATGGTCTTGTGCAGCGTCTTCAACTCCTTCGGAGTGGGGGCCTCGTCCGTCACGGCCAGCGCGTCGCCGGCGTGGAAGAGCCGCCAGAAACGGCGCAGGAACTTGTGCACGCCGTCGATGCCGTTCGTGTCCCACGGCTTCGACTGTTCGAGCGGGCCGAGGAACATCTCGTACATGCGCAACGTGTCGGCGCCGTACTGGTCAACGATATAGTCGGGGTTGACGACGTTGAACATCGATTTCGACATCTTCTCGATCGCCCAGCCGCAGACGTATTTCCCGTCTTCGAGGATGAACTCGGCGTCGGCGAACTCGGGCCGCCATGCGCGGAAGGCGTCCAGATCGAGCTGGTCGTTGCGGACGATGTTCACGTCGACGTGGATCTCCTGCGTCTCGTAGGACTCTTTCAGGCCGAACGAGACGAACTTGTTGGTACCGACGACGCGGTAGACGAAATTCGAGCGGCCCTGGATCATGCCCTGGTTGACCAGCTTCCGGAAGGGTTCGGGTTCGCACACGCAGCCCAGATCGTAGAGGAACATGTTCCAGAAGCGCGAATACATCAGGTGGCCCGTCGCATGTTCGATGCCGCCCACGTAGAGGTCGACCGACCGCCAGTATTCGTCCGCTTCGCGGCCGACGAGCGCGCGGTCGTTGTGCGGGTCCATGTAGCGCAGGTAGTAGGCGGACGAACCTGCGAACCCGGGCATCGTCGACAGTTCGAGCGGATCGCCGTCGGCCGTCGTCCACCCCGCTGCGCGGGCCAGCGGCGGTTCGCCCTCTTCGGTGGGGCCGAAGTCGCTGACGGGCGGCAGTTCGAGCGGCAGCGCCGATTCCGGCAGCGGGCGGGCGATTTCGTCGCGATAGTAGATCGGGAAGGGTTCGCCCCAGTAACGCTGGCGCGAGAAGATGGCGTCGCGCAGCCGGTAGTTGACCAGCCGTTTGCCCAGTCCGCGCTGCTCGATGGCGTCGAACATCTTTCCGATCGCCTCCCTGACCTCCATGCCGTCCAGAAAACCGGAGTTGATGAGTTTGCCCTCCTTGGCGTCGTAGGACTCCTTGCTGATGTCGCCGCCTGCGACGACGGGCGTGATTTCCAGCCCGAAATGACGGGCGAAGGCATAGTCGCGCGAGTCGTGCGCCGGCACGGCCATGATCGCTCCGGTGCCGTATCCCGCCAGCACGTAGTCCGAGATGTAGATCGGTATCTCGCGTCCCGTGAAGGGGTTGACGGCATACGAACCGGTGAAGACGCCGCTCACGCGCCGCGTCTCGGCGATGCGCTCGCGCTCGGAGCGTTTCTGGGTCTGTTCGAGGTAATCCTCGACAGCCGTCTTGTTTTCGGGCGTGGTGAGCTCGTTGACCCATTCGTGTTCGGGAGCGATGACCATGAAGGTGACGCCGAAGATCGTGTCGGGGCGCGTGGTGAAGATTTCGAGTTTGCGGTCGAAACCGCGCACGTCGAAGAAGACCTGTGCACCCTCCGAGCGGCCGATCCAGTTACGCTGGATCTCTTTGAGCGATTCGCTCCATTGGAGCGTTTCCAGCCCGTCGAGCATTCGCTGCGCATAGGCCGTCACGCGCAGCAGCCACTGCTTCATGCGTTTCTGTACGACGGGATAGCCGCCGCGCACCGACAGCCCGTCCTTCACCTCGTCGTTGGCCAGCACCGTACCCAACTGCGGGCACCAGTTGACCATCGTGTCGGCGCGGTAGGCCAGGCGGTAGTTCTGCAACACCTGTTCGCGCCGGTGCTCGTCCATGCCCGCCCAGTCGGCGGCCGTGAAATGCAGTTCGGCGGTGCAGGCCGCATTCACCCCTTCGGTGCCGCTGCGGGCGAACGCCTCTTCCAGCTCCCCGATCGGGCGCGCCTGCTGCCTGTCGCGGCAATAGTAGCTGCCGAACATTTTCAGGAAGGCCCACTGCGTCCACTTGTAGTAGCCCGGGTCGCAGGTGCGCACTTCGCGGTCCCAGTCGAACGAGAAGCCGATCTTGTCGAGCTGTTCGCGGTAACGGGCGATGTTGTGTTCGGTGGTGACGGCCGGATGCTGTCCCGTCTGGATGGCGTATTGTTCGGCCGGCAGACCGAAGGCGTCGTAGCCCATCGGATGCAGCACGTTGAAACCGCACTGGCGCTTGTAGCGTGAGAAAATGTCCGAAGCGATGTACCCCAGCGGATGCCCGACGTGCAGGCCGGCGCCCGACGGGTAGGGGAACATGTCGAGAACGTAGTATTTCGGACGTGCGGGGTCGACTTCGACGTGGTAGGTTCCGCGCTCCCGCCAGCGCTGCTGCCATTTGGGTTCCAGTTCCTTGAAATTGTATTCCATATAGTGTAAGAGCTAATTTTCCGGTTCGAGTGCGAGGACTTATGCGCGTGGCGCGTGTTATCGAGGATTCCGTCCGATCCGTGCCGAAACGCCGTCTGTCCGTGCCGAAATTTATCTTCCGGCAAAAATAATAAAATAAAATGAAGAATCGACCCTGCCGCGGCCTCAATATGGCAATTCGTACGGAAGGGACGCCCTGAAAACGTCGTGGATATACGAACGCAGAAACTGCTCGAAAAGTTCTCCGAACTCTTCGAAGAGGTTCTCTCCAAAAAGGAGAGGGAGATCATGACGGTCTGACCGTTTGTTCCGATAACTTAACAACCGGACCTGCTGACAGCAAGTCCGGTTGTTAAAGTTAGCCAGGTCCGACCTATTCGGCGGCCCGTACGATATACGAGAACTTGTACGAACTGCGCCAGAAGTTGTTGTAGAAATTGTTGCCCGGCGTATCGCCCGACGCATCCGGCAGGGCGAAATCGAAGAAAAGATTGCCCGAAGTATCCCTGCTGAAAGTCATCGTCGAGGTAATATTGTTCTTCGAAATCTTCATCTGGTTGGTCGAGAGATCCAACATCCAGTCGGACTCTCCGGCAGGGATCAGATGTCGTAGGCGCGGGTCCATATCCAGCGGAGCATCCTCGGTGTACTCGCCCGGATAAACACCCTTGAACGACCCGTATAGCCCGTCGGCTCCGGCGGCATTGATGATCTTGCCCGTAAATTTCCCGTCGACCATCTCCTCGTTCATCGTAATGGTGATGATGTTATCCAACTCCGGCGAGGCGAACAACCCGAACTCGGAACCGCCCATCGAAGTATCCCACTTTCCGGTACCGTTGCCGCTGATATTCTGGTCCAGGTATATCTTGATGTCGCTGACAGCCCACGTGCCGACATAGAACGGATCGTAGGGTTTGAGGTAGACCGTCCAAAGCACCTGTTTTCCGGTTTGGGAACGCACGATAATACGCGCCTTGCGTTCGGGATTCCGGAAATCGAGCGTACCGCCGTCGGAGACATCCGCCGTGGCATAGGCCGAAAGGGCCAGCGCCTCGACCCCGACCGCTTCCCACGGGTAATCGGCCTGTTCGAAGATATAGAGGGTCACGATTCCCTGATTGTCGTCCACCCGTTCGATGGTGGCTTTACCCAGTTGTCCCGTCAGTTGGATGTCGAGGATCGAGCACTCGTTGCTCGGCTCCTTTTCGTCGATATCCTTCGTGCAGGAAGCTATAACCAGGCACGAAAGGAACAATGCAATATGTTTCAGATTTTTCATAATGCTACAAATTGGGATTCAGGTCTATTTCACGCTGCGGGATCGGATAGTAGGCGGCTTCGGCCTCGCTCAGTCCGGCAGCCTTGATATCGGTGGTCGTAACCGAGGCCGTGCGGCGCAGGTCGTAGAGCCGGTTGCCCTCGAAAGCCAGTTCCAGAGCACGTTCTTTAATCACGGCTTCGCGGAATTTATCCGTCGTCATTCCGGACGGAAGCGGCGTAACGCCGGCCCTTTCGCGGATACGGTTCACATAGGCCAAGCCCGCTTCGGGTCCCGCCGCTTCGGCATATACCAACGCAATGTCCGAAAAACGGATCAGGTAAGGCCGGGCACTGGTGCGTTCGCCGATAAAATCAGGGTCGACGTACTTGCTCGAAAAGTATCCCTTGACCTGATTGGGTACGATCGGATTTCCGGAAGCATCGTAGATGTCGCGGTGAATCAACTCGGTACGACGTTTGTCTGTGGTGCTGAACTGCGTTTCGACGAATTCGTCATTACAGAGGAAAACACCCCAACCGTTGCCGTTGGCCCGCTGTAAGTCACCATTGCCGTAACGGATGTAGAACGGTACGGAGTTGTTCGACGGCAGGAAAAGCAGGGGCAGTTTGGAGTAGTTACCCTCCTGCGTACCGCTGCGGTCGATCGGCATGATGAAGATATGCTCGGGCCCCGTGGGTTTGTCCACGTCGTAAATATCGCGCAGGTTGGTGTCGAAATCATACACGTTCTTGTAATCACGGACAACCTTCCCCGCCCAATAGGCGGCGCTGTCGTACATGATCCGAGGCTCACGGCGCATCTCTGTATAACGGTGAACGTTGTGCTCCTTCGAAGACGCGATGGTCAGGTAGGCCTTTGCCATCAGCGACTGCGCAGCCACCTTGTCCGCCCGTCCGAAAACTTTGTTGACTTCGAGCAGGTTGTCCGCCCGGGTCAGGTCGCCTAAGATCAGATCATAAAGCTGGTCGAGGCCCGTTGCCATCGGAGGCGTTGTCTGCGATAGCTCCGCCACCATCTTTGTCTGCACGGGCACGATGCCGAACGTGCGCACCAGATTGAAATAGTTCCATGCACGCAGGAAATAAGCTTCGCCGAGAATTCGGCGGCGCGCCGTCTCGCTCAGCCCCGAACTGTTTTGGATATGGTCGATCACCGTATTGGCTCGGTTGATCGCGATGTAGCAGTATTTGAAATAGTATTGCAACTGCTCGGTCTCGCGGTTCGCGATCCAGTTCTCAAGCTGATAGACATCACCCGCCTCGTCGCTCTTGGGCGACATCGTCTCGGTGGGGATGTCGCCGATGTAGAAGATGCCGCGTGAATATTCGAGGAACGTCAGGGCATTGTAGGCATAGAGAAGACCCGACTCGGCATCGGTCTCGCTCTTGTAAAAATTGTCGTCGGAATAGAATCCGTACGGCTCCTCCTGCAGGTCGCACGCTGTGAGCAACCCGCAGAGCGAAATGATATAAAGCAGATTTTTCATAATCGTAGTTTAGAATTTCAAGTCCAGACCGATGGCATATTTCCGCAGTCGGGGATAACCGCCCCAGTAGATACCGTCGACACCCACTTCGGGATCGTAACCGTCGAATTTGGTGAAGGTATAGGCGTTCTCTATATTGGCGAACACGCGCACGCTGCGAATAAAGGCCTTGCGGACGGGAATCGTATAGCCGATATTGATGTTTTGCAGGCGGACGAACGAACCGTCGTGGACGAAGTAGTCCGAGAACAGGTAGCTGCGCGTCGAATTCAGGCGCGGATATTCGTTTGTCGGATTGTCGGG